>BNJT01000380.1_pt1 | contig 362999 bp, 346 predicted proteins | sample 8540491 | NCBI WGS metagenome assembly BNJT01 (sample SAMD00202455, study PRJDB9452) | human saliva metagenome | host: Homo sapiens | reverse complement strand
GTAAAGGTGATCGACGCCTGGGCTCACGGCTATACCAGGCCCAATTGATAAGCATGTGCATATCACTGGAGGTGGCGGCGAGGGCGGCTTTAAGACCAGGGTGCCTGGATCGTGCCATCAAATTTAATAGAAGCTGATAGTAACGACGCGCTGTTGGCCCACGGAACTGACAGTGCGACAAGAAGCGTTGGTAACTTTAGTCGCAAAAGCACACGCGCTAAAACGACGAGGGGTATCACATGCTACGCTCACACCGGCGCATACAGCTCTAAAACGCCAACCATAACTGGCGAGATCGAAAAAGATATTGTCTTTGTTGATCCCATACGGCACCAAGCTAGCCATAAGCGACCACCGCTCATCAAGCGTGAGCAAAGATGAGCTAGCTCACATAGTCTCAGCTGGCAGGGGTGGCTGGTATGATCAGCTCAAAGTCAGGCCACACCACGCTCACATGGGTGATGGCAAAAGGGCTTAATTTGATCTATGAAGTGCTAAATGAGTATGATATGCCAATCACGCTATTTCAGCCAACGCACGTCAATAGAAACTGAGGAGCTTTTTAAACAAAGCTTTAAACTGTATAAAAGATGGCTACATCGACTTTACCTGCGATGCCAGGACTTACGCCACTTGAGGCTGTAAAGCGCGTCAAAAAGAGACTGCTGACAAATAAGATACACCATTAAGCTCAGACGGCTTTGGTAGCTACTCTAGCTATGATAGCGACGCATTTACTAAAAGATAGGCATCGCTAGCGTCAAGAGCTTTATATGAAGAGTTTATAAATTCTTGTAAAAAGATGGCTTTAGTATCGAGGAAGCGTTGCCATATTTTACGACAAATGTAAGAAGTGTGGCGTACAAAAATAAAAAGGCGAGATAAAGAAGATTACGATGCAGATATTTTGCTAGATGATGAGACTCGAGATTCATTGCTCGTTGCAAAGGGTGAATTTTAAAAGATGACAGCGGTTTTATAAAAAGAACGTATGAATAAGTTTAACTTTATTAACCGTTATTTAAGCTTTAAAATAAAATTAGGTCTTTTTAATAGGTAGTTGAAAGGAATTATTGTGCCAACCATAAATCAATTGGTCGAAAATGAACGCAAGAAAGTGGCTGTTAGTCAAAATCTCCAGCGTTAAAGAGTGCCCTCAAGAAGAGGAGCTTTGCACTCAGGGTTTATACTACAAACCCTAAAAACCAAACTCAGCTTTGAGGAAAGTTGCCAAAAGTTAGGCTAACAAGCGGTTTTGAAGTCATCAGCTATATCGGCGGTGAAGGTCCACAACCTACAAGAACACATGTATCGTTTTTAGTTCGCGGCGGTAGGGTTAAAGACTTACCAGGTGTTAAATATCACATCGTTCGTGGTGCACTTTGATACCGCTGGTGCCGCAAAGAACAGTTTCTCGTTCTAAATATGGTGCAAAAACGCCCTAAAGCTGGCGCGCTGCTGCCACAAAAAGTAAAAATTAGGGTTCGCAGACGTTACAAAATGGGTGCAAACGTTTGAGTAAAACTCATATACTTGAAGGAAAGATCAAAAATGAGAAGAAGAAAAGCTCCTGTAAGGGAAATCTTACCTGATCCGATTTGCGGATAAAATAATCACTACATGTATTAATTCTCTTATGTCATGATGGCAAAAAGCGTCGCTACAGAGATAATGTGTGGTGCTATCAAAGCTATCGAAAAAGAAAATGCGAAAGTTAAAGGCATTGATGTTTTTAACGACGCTATCGAAAATGTTAAAGCCTAGTTTTAGAAGTTAACACGCCGTGTTGGTGGTGCTACTTATCAAGTGCCAGTTGAGGGTTCTGCCCAGCTCGCCAACAAGCTCTTGCTCTATCCGCTGGCTTATAACTTTACGCTAGAAAAAGAAGCGAAAAGAACTACTGATGAGACAAATTAGCAAATGAGCTTTTAGATGCGGCAAATTCAAAAGGTGCATCTTTCAAGAAGAAGGAAGATACTTACTGATGGCAGAGGCTAATAAAGCATTTGCTCACTACCGCTGGTGTAAGAAAGAAATGAGTATGGCAGAGAGAGAAAACACCTTTATATAAGGTAAGAATATCGGTATCTGCAGCTCACATCGACGCTGGAAAAACAACTACCAGTGAGAGAGATTTCGTTCTTCACTGGTATGAGCCATAAAGATAGGGTGAGGTCTCATGATGGTGCTGCTACTATGGACTGGATGGAGCAAGAAAAAGAGCGTGGTATTACTATTACATCAGCTGCAACTACAGCGTTTTGGAAGGGCTACCAAGTAAACTCAATCGACACTCCGGGACACGTTGACTTTCACTAACTGAAGTGAGCGTTCTATCGTGTTCTTGATGCAGTGCTGTTTCAGTATTTTGTTCTGTTGGTGGTGTTCAGCCTCAGTCAGAAACTGTTTGGAGACAAAGCAAATAAATATCACGTACCAAGAGTTGTTTTTTGTAGCACAAATGGACAGGGTTGGTGACCTCTTTTAGAGTTGAAGAGCAGATCAGAGATAGATTAAAAGCAAATCCAGTGCCTATTCGAAAATTCCTATCGGCGCAGAAGATAACTTTAAAGGCGTTATTGACCTTGTTAGAATGAAAGCTTATCGTTTGGAATGACGAGAAAAACCAACTGATTATGTTGAAGAAGAAATCTCAGCCGAACTTAAAGAAAAAGTAGAAGAGTACCGCGCAAAAACTAATCGAAGCTGTTTCTGAAATAGGATAGCTAGATGGAGAAATTTTTTGCTGGCGAAGAGCTAACTGAAGAAGAGATCAAAAAGGTATAAAAGCAGGCTGCTTAAGAAATGACTATCACACCTATGCTTTTGCGGAACTGCGTTTAAAAACAAAGGTATCCAACCTCTACTTCACTGACGGTAGTTGATTACCTGCCAGCTCCAGATGAGATCGAAGCGATCAAAGGTGTTTACGAAGATGGTACAGAGGTAACTGTTGATAGTACTGATGATGCGGATCTGTTGCTCTTGCGTTTAAGATCATGATGACCCATTTGTTGGACAGCTAACATTTATCCGTGTTTATAGAGGGCCTTGAGCGGTAGCTATGCTTACAACTACAGTTCAAGACAATAAAGAGAATCAGGCCGTCTATTAAAGATGCACTCAAACAAGCGTGAAGAGCCTCAGAGCTTTTTGCTGGTGAGATCGGTGCTGTTGTTGGTCTTAAGCACTCTACTGGCGATACTTTAGCTAGCGAAAAGATAAAAGTTATCTAGAGAGAATGGACTTCCCAGATCCAGTTATCAGCGTTGCTGTTGAGCCAAAAACAAAAAGCAGACCAAGAAAATGGCAATAGCTCTTCAAAACTAGCTCAAGAAGACCCAGCTTTTCAGAGTTGAGCACAGATGAAGAGAGCGGACAACTATCATTAGTGGTATGGGTGAGCTTCACCCTAGAGATCATTGTTGATCGTAGTGCTTCCGCGACGTAAAGTCGATGCTGAAGTTGGTCAACCGCGCGTTGCTTACCGCGAGACCATCCGCAAAACAGTTGAGCAAGAGTATAACGATGCCAACAATCAGGCGGCGTGGTCAGTATGGTCACGTATTCTTACAGCCTTTGAGCCACTTCCAGCTGCTAGCGGATTTGAAATTTGTTAATGATATTAAGGGTGGTGTTGTTCCAAAGAATATATCCCGCTGTTGAGGTTGTAAAGAGGCACCCTAAAGCGGTGTTCTCGCTGGATTATCCAGTTGAAGACGTTACAGTTACACTATTTGATGAGCAGCTACCACGAAGTTGACTCATCTGAGATGGCGTCAAAACTTGCTGCGCTTCAATGGGCTTTAAAGAGGGCTAGAAAGCAGGCGCTATCCTTGCCATGATGAAAGTCGAAGTTGAGACTCCAGAAGAGCAGAGGGTGATGTTATCGGCGACCTTAACAGCGTCGGGACTAAGTAAACTCAATGGACGATGGAAGTGGCATCAAGATCATCTCTGCTTACTGCCCACTAGCTCACAAATGTTTGGCTATTCAACAGACCTTCGCTCAATGACACAAGGGTCGTGCGACTTACTCTATCGGATCGATCACCACGAAGAAGTTCCTAAAAACGTGAAGTGAAGAGATCATTAAAAAGAGAAATGGCTAATTAGCCAAAATAGGGCAGAGCGATCTGCCCTTTAGATTCTAGCTGCTCAGCTACAAAATAAACCAATCGTGCAATTTGTCCTCATAGCTCAGCTGGATGAGCGTAGAATTCCTAATCTCCAAGGGCCACAGGTTTCGAACCCTGTTGGGGACACCACTCTATATTAAATTAGCATAAAAACCCATATATATTTATGTAACTTTTGTATTTTTAAATTTTAAACTAAACTAAAATAAGGCAAACTTTATTAAAGTTTATCTATAATTTTATAATATCGTGTATCTAAATGTCACAACTGTACCAAGAGTACAATAGTAAAGAACCAAGCTATTTGCTTATAATTCAAGTACAAAAACCAAAGATATAAAAAGGAAATATTATGAGACAAGATTAAAGGATTAATAAAATCTATTATTGGCACGGATGCCATCGTCGCAAGTAGATGCTAATGGAAATGAAAGAACTCTAAAAAGCAGGGCGACGTGATATATGACAATGAGGTCATAAAAAGAGCAAGATAGGGGTAAAGGCTGAGGTGCAAGCTGCACAAACTCAAAATGAAAAATGCTAGTGATAAAGCTAGCAAAGAGATAGCAGTCGCTACAAGACAGAGCTTAATAAATGGCAAAATATCGCTGATCTTGAAGAGACTGCAGCTGGTGGAGCTGCAGCAGCGGCGGTGGCAGGGCAGATGGTGTTAGCCTTGGTGGGCTGCTAGCTTTGCAAAGCGGCCACTGACTCAAACATCAGTGCAAAATTTGGATCCCTGCATCTCATTGAGAGCTGCTAGTGCGGCGGGCTGTAACAAATGCTAGCGGTGGTGCTAGCGAGGGTGAGTCTTGACACGCTCGCGGCTGCGATAGATAACGCTTATAATAATATATTGCACGAGACGCTAGAAGCATCTAGTCGCATCAGTAAATGATAACAGAGTGTCTGGAAACACAGGACGAATCAGTAAGAGTCATATCGATGTTGGAGATAATATCCTAGAAACACAGCGCATCTGGAAAGAACAGGTCTGCATATCACAAACGACAACACTCCAGCGCTTAGTGGCAAAAGCTACTGCTAATGCAACTATTGCGTCTTTGATGGCGTGAACAATAGCACTACCACCGGCGATACACACTAGACGGCAACTGGTCATACACCACTCACCTTTTGGCTGATGGCGATCATAATTTTACTATCGAAGCTAGTAAAGCAGCTGCAAATGGCGAAGAGCTCAAAAAGCTACTAAGCACGCAAGAGATCACCGTTGATACAGTAAATAACCAGCTAACCATTGATAGTATCAGTACAGATCAGTTTTGCGGATTTAACAGGTCGTCTACATGTTCCGTACTCCTAATAGCGAAACTAGCCACATAGATGATAGCGTTCTTGTAAAATAGTTGGAGCGACGTCGATTTTAGTCACTGTCTCTGGCAAGGCTGAAGCCTTTTGCTGATGTTCGTATAGAGGTTTGGATGAAGCCTGCTAGTATGGGAGCCAGATACCGCGGTAGATAAACTAATCGGCAGCTACACTGGCAAGGCCGATGCTAATGGTAACTGGTCTATCGAAGATGTAGACTTTCATGGTAAAAGCTACCTTGATCATGGTTATGAGATTACGCTGTTTCTGGCGTTGATGAGGCTGGCAATACCTATGAGGCGGCTGGTATGACATTTTATCTACCAGTGCCAACACCACCGGAAGATCACCTATAATCTCAATTCTAATGTGGAGAGCCTTTCCACACTTTTTACTTATTTCAAAAATATCCCTACTACATTTAACAATATATGCTATCATTCCACAATTTATTGAAGGACAAAAATGAAAAATTTCTACTTTTAGGAGCTGTTTGTTCTGTTGTCTGCTGACGTTAAACTATCCCTGTGACTCCAGACGTGATATTACGATCAGATCGTTGATATAAGAACCCATCTGAGTGGCAAGATACCGGGCATCATCGCAGGCGCAAAGACTATCACTTTTGACCCAAGTCAAAAAGAGGCATTTTTGGTGAGCTCATCAAAGGCGGTCGATATCAAAAACCTATCGCGCTTATTTGCAGAAGCGGTAGAAGAAGTGCTCGCTGCAGCTGCTATCGATAGTGCTGATCTAAATATCATAAATTTAGATGGCGGCATGCAGCTTGATCGAGCAAGGCTATAAAACCACGCCATAAAAATAGAGCAAATCTCCCACTTAAGCATGGCTACAAGATACGTATTTTGTAGCTCCAAATTTAGTATAAATCAATAAAAATTTATTATTTAGATTAACTGATGATTAACTCTAACTGCATATAATTTCATCACATTTAAACAATAAAGAAGGAGACAAAATGTCAAAAGTTATTTTACAGTTACAAAATATAATTCAAGCCGATGCAAACACTTTACATCACCATGATCTTCACTGGAACGTAAGGTATTCAGTTTTTTCAGCGTCCATGAGTACACAGAAAAGCCATGAAGATATGAGTGAGCATGCCTGATGGGAAGCAGTGAGAGGCTCTTGTGCTTGGCGCAGACCTATCGTCAAGGCTGAGGAGCTAGCAAAAGGTCGCTCACATCAAGCATGAGCCAAAAAGAGAGCTACACCTGACTGAAGTTTTAGAGATCGTTTTGGCTGACTACAAGCACTCTTTGGGCGAGTTTAAAAAGCTTGATGAGCTTGCAGAGGGCGACACAACAACTCAGATGTACGCGCAAGATCAAATAGCTAATTTTGAAAAAGCCATCTGATGCTAAACGCAACACTTGGCAAATAATCACAGCGGAGCCTCCGCTTTATTCTAAATAAATCCACCTTTTGGTGATATAGTTTTATAAAACTTAGAGGAGCCAAATATGCAAATCAGTCAAATCGTAGTTCATAGCTAACACTTTCAAGCGTAAAAGAAAAATGTAAAATCAGAATACTTCACAAAGATGAAAAGAGGTTTCTAAAAAGCAGCTCGATGTTTCAAATTTAAGCGCTAAAAGAGATCTCAAACTAGCTACTTTTGCAGTATCAAAAAGAGATCACTCAAAGCGCTAGCTCAACATTTACTAGCACAAGGCGCCTAGCTTTTAACGTACCTGGTATCCGACATTTTTATCTGGTCCTGATCTAGCAGGTATAGGATACAACGGGCAAAGCTCTAGGGAGAGCTAAAGTGAGTGATGAGGCTTAGCGAGCTAGTTAGTGAGAAATGGCTTTTGGCATCGCAAATACAGCCGAGAGATAGCTGGCTTTGTGCTAATGGCGCAGGAGATGATATGAGAAGCCAAAAGCTGGCAGAGAGGGCGCGGGCAAAAAGGGCTTCTGAGGAGCGCAAGGGTAATCTAGGGTGGTGAGCTCACCCAAGCCTCACAAAAGACTATCGAAAAAGACCCTTGAGACACTTGATAAAAGATCGCCGAGCTTGGCGGTAACGTCTTAAATGTATCAGCTTACATTTTCTTGGGGCCTCCCAAGAATGTCACTATATAATAATGTAAGCACAAAACACCAAATCTAGCAAAATTATTTAAACCTTAGAAGCTATACTTTGCCCTTTAAAAATAAGGAGAAAAAGATGAAAGCTAGTAATTTTACTTCCTTTGGCAGTGGCTTCTATGTTTCTTGGATGTTCGTTTTTGATGACAATCCGCCAGTTCGCAAACAAAAACCAGTTCAAAATCACAGACCAAAACAGCTAAAAAGCCTGATCAAAGGCTTTTATAAAAAGAGTAACCTACAAAGACTCGAAGTATTGCTACCGAGATAGTGGCGAGCGATACGAAAAATAATGCTCATAAAGTACTCTTGTGCAAATAGTGTACTACTACGACAAGGGGCGATCTTGTATATGCTACTTTTTACGCAGATAAGCTTGCGGATATGATCCTTATCAAAGAAGGCGGCTCTCGTGGGCTTACTACTGGGATAAGAAAAACCGCAAAACGAGGTCATCATCAAGAAGAAAAGCATAAAGACAAACATCGAAGTGCCAAAAGAAGAGAAGACTTTCATTTTAGATTACATGTTGATTTACTGCGGCATATATAATTTTCATCGCAATCAAAACTAGAACCCTTTTAAGGGGCCAAAGCAACGCCCTTTTTCTTTTTCACCCCTTTTAAAAAATACTGTTTGTTTTGAAGTTAAAGATTATCAAAATATCTCTTTTGGTTAAAATCGGTAAACAATCGGTAACAAAAAATGTAAAAATTTATGATTTTTAAGCTTCACATTGCACGAGTAGACCATAATCGTTCTCACAAAACCTAAAAAGGAGAAAAATGAAACTAACAAAAATGGTTTAGCTGCTGGTTGCTTTAGGTGCATTTTCAGCAGTAGGAGTGCTACTCCACTTGAAGAAGCTATAAAAATGTATCTTTCAGGATTTGCGATAGATATACAAATACTCATGATATACAGTAGAGCAGAAAGTACAAACAGCTAGTGATGCAAATCACCAGTTCAGAATGGTGACCAACTTCAAAGCTGCTATTGATGATAACTTCTTTGTGTGTTATCGGCTAAGATACATGCATAACTGATGGTTCAGGTGATAATGCAACTGGAACAGACTGATAAATACAAATCAAATATTAATGTTCATCGTTTTACCTAGGTTACAAATAGGTGAGTACTACTATAACAGCTGGTAAACAAGTTATTGGTTCATACTACTGATGACGAAGTGGTACAGGTATTAGAGTAGTAAATAAAGATATCGAAGGTCTTACACTCACAGCTTTGGCATTTGATGCATTGAGAATGCGTGGGCGATAAGCGCCTTCATACTGAAGCGCAGCATGAGCTCATGATGTTGGTAACCTATATGGCTGGTATAGCTGGTTCATATGATCCAGTACTTCACTATGGTATGCTAGTTTAACAAACCTAGCTGATCTACTGGGTGCAGATGTTTGCATCACTGGGGCTGCCATATCACTAATGATGTAATTTAGGCGCAAGACTTAACTATGTAAATAGTACAGCTTGATGTAGATGCAAAAGCAAGCTTAGCTACTAATGATGGTAACTCTCATGTTGGTGAACTTTCAACTTCACTATTTGGCCTTGATCTAGCTGGTGGTTATATGGCTGAAATCTCAAGATAAAAGATGTCGCATTTACTTTTGAGAGGATCAAGGTGGCTTGATAGACGCTGGTGAAGATATCTTTGACTGGACCTTATGCAAAGGAAAAGGTAGCTTCTTCAGTAAAAGTGCATACACTTTTGATAAATTTACAGCTTTTGGCCTAGATTATGTAAAAGGCAACATAAGATAGCCGGAGTAAATGCAGACGTGAAAAGAAAAGATTGAGGAATTTGTTCCTAGGTTTGCTTACTCAATACAACAAAAAGCTAGCATTTAGTTCTATTTCTATGCGTTTGCAAAACTAGCAAAAGTTGCTGAGTGATAAAGACGAAGACTGATAGTTCTAGATTTGAAGCTAGCAACTCATTCTAATCATTAGCTCGTTAATCAACTTATGATATAACCTCGGGTCGGAGCAATCTGATCCGGGATTTTTAATGAGAGCACTTCAAGGAAACTCATGAAAAATGATCACTATTTTTGGCGTGTTTTTGGTGGCAAATGCCTTTGCAGCTTCACAGGTTTACTACATAGAAGCTCGTGGTGAATTTGGCAAAAGAACTTGCTGAAATGGCAAAAAGCAGGCTAATGACAGAAATGAAAAGGTAAATGTCTATGTTGATGAAAGCATCCAAGACGTTATAAAAGACAATAGAATCCTAAAACTTGGAGTCGATAAAAAGGCAGATATAGCGTATCTTTAGGTAAAGAATTTGATCAATGCGCTATTGTCACGGCGAAAAATGCAGACAAAAGGCCTATTTGGCTCCAAACTCCTCTAAAAATATGACTGCTAAAGATATAGAAGATAGCATCATCTCTACAGAAGCGATACACGTTTTGCGGAAGCGGCTAAAAACGTAATGCAAAAACCAAGCTAAAATCCTCTCAAACAGCGACCTTTGCGCGATCCTTTTGCATACTTTAAAAGGCAAAGATGCACTAGCGAGCAAGAGACAAATGAAAACAAACCAGTTTCTACGGAGACAAAAACAGGGAAGTTATTTAAGATACTCACTTCGGTAGCTAGCGCAATAATAAATAAAAAGGAAACAGATGTTAAAATCCAAAATCACTATTTTTAGTATGGGCTCGGCTATCGTCCTTATGGTGATCTTTGCCATAGCTAGCGGAGCTGCCACTATCATGAGAGAGCAAAAACAAGCACAGAAGCCGCTTGGTATTATGTTTACGGTGCTAGCTGGTTTGCTCTTATCCAGCTACTTCTTGCTATAATTTAGCCTACAATATCTTTAGATACAACCTAATCGATCCTACTTCCTTCACTTATCTTTCATGTCGGTTTTATTGTTATCTTAGTGGGCGCTGGCATTACAAGGCATTTTGGCTTTCTGAGGCGGAGATGCTATAAGAGAAAACACTCAGTCAAATGTCAGTCACATAAAGGTCTCATATCTACACTGTAACCGCCATAAGCGAGATGGCGAGGAGATAAGCTCGGCCATGCCTATGGGACTTCCTGATATTAAAAGCTTTGATCTAAAGCTAAAAATAGCAAAATGACGAAGGAGTTTGAATTGAAAGACTGGTACCAAATGCAAGCTATAAACTTTGTAGATGATGAAAAAGGAAAGCCAGTTATCGACTGTCGTATCAAACGAGAGCGATAGCAGAAAGAGATTTTCTCTGAAGAAGAGGGAGGCTAGGGTTTAGGGATATTAGCTTTTATCTTTAATGCAAAACCTCAAGAAGAGATATGTACTTTTCTTGCTAGAAAATGGAGATTTACAGTCACTTCAAACGTGTAGGGCCTTTGTAATTTACGATGCATGATAGCTCAAAGACAGAGCTCGCAGCTGGCAGTGTGAATGACTGGCACTCGGGCAGTCTTTACACTGTGGCAAATATAACTGTGCCTCAAGACTAGTTTCAACACACGCCCAAGAAAGCTAGTTAGCTCAAAAAGATAGCGAATTTAACGCAGTGGTAACAGAGCTAGCTATAAAGGTGAGAGCAAAAGAGATGCATTTTTTACAACCTACTGGAGCCATCACGCCTAGTCGTGGCTGGACAGAAATTTAACGCCTCATGGGGAGCTCAGCAGATAAAACTCCCATTTAGCCTCTATCTAAAAAGACTTTTGAGCTCAAGAGATACCCTGGCTCACCCGCCGATGAGCTACTCAAGCGAGGTCGTGGTAAAAGCATGCACCAGATGCGCCTGGACTGGACTACAGAATTTACATGAACCACGTGCTTGACTATGATGGGTATAGATTTTTCCAAAAGCTCTATGACACAGACGATAGGGCACGATCCTATCCGTCAAATAAAGACCCAGGCAAAATCCCAACCTACGTCGGCATACTTGCTTGGTCTTGGCTTTTGCTAAAACGTGATAAACCCAGGTAGTCGCTTTTAGAAAGCTAGCAAAACCAATCGATAATGAATCAACAAAAAGTGGCAAAGCAGTTGCTATGATCGCTGTCTTGCTTTTGGGGCTAATCCCTAGCTCACTAAGGGCTGAGGATTTTCTTCCACAGATCAGCAAAGAGCATGCTGATAAGCTCTCTAGCTCATCGTGCAGAGCCCAGATGGCAGGACGAAGCCATTTGATACGCTTAGCGAAAAAGTACATTCTAAACAAAAATTTCATAGAGGCGATAGTATTGGTGGTTTAACTCAAATCAAGCTTATGCTCTCTATCATGGTTACGCCTGATTTTGGAGAAACGAAAAGATCATTGCGCTTGGACAAAAGTAAAAGAGCTCAAAAAGAGCTTGGCGTCGATGAAAAATGCCAAATACGGAAGCTTTGATCAGTTTTTCAAACTCACAAAAGATGGTGGAAGCGAGTATAAACTCACCAATACAGAGATCGCTAACCGCAAACACCCAGGCTCACGCAATACATTTGACAAAGATGTGATCAAGATCGATGAGAGATTAAACGTATTTTATATGATATTTATCGGTGAAATTTTTCGTACTTTTTCCCAAAACAAGATGATCCGTCCACACTCTTGGTATTCGCCTGCTTCTGCGATGATGACTTCACGCCAAAAGAGGCTGAGTGTTGTTGGTACGATGAGGGATTATTTTACTGGCAGTTGATGCGGCGACTAAAGGATAATGACTGGAGCAAGGCTGATGCTGCGCTTGATGACTTTCAGAGTATCAGCAGTCAAATACGGCGCTGCTGTTATGCCAAGTGAGAAAAAAGATGAGATATCGAGCTTATATTTAATAAATACCAATTTCTTTGACCGCCTAACACCGATATATCTCTTGGCAGGCCTAGCGCTTTTTATTCTTCGTTTTTGTTAAGATGCTAGTCTAAGGTTCAGATAAATGGCATCGTAAAGGTTGTCTCATGCTGTACTTCTAGCATTCTTGGCGCACACGGTAGGTCTTGGACTTCGCTGGTATATCGCCGAGCACGCACCTTGGAGTAACGCATATGAGTCGATGGTCTAGTATCGCTTTGGGCGCTGGACTCGGCTTTCAGTCTTTGCAAAACGCAGTCCGATCGCACTTGCGCTGACCTCTATACTAGCTGGCGTTACGCTATTTGTCGCGACACCTTAGCTGGATGGATCCGCAGATCACTACGCTTGTCCCTCGTGCTTCAGAGCTACTGGCTGACTATCCACGTTTCTATCATCACCGCGAGCCACGGAGTTTTTGGTCTTTGCTACTTGGTAGGCTTTACATTGCTACTTATCATCTTACAAAAACAAGAAAAAGCCACATGCGACTCTACGCAACGATCCTTGAGGCAACTCGCACCTGAAACGAGATGGCGATGATACTGGGCCTCAGTCTGCTAACGCTCTGGAAACTTTCCTTGGCGGCGTTTGGGCAACGAGAGCTGGGGTAGATACTGGGGCTGGGATAGCAAGGAGACTTGGGGCGCTAGTTTCGATCCTTGTCTACGCGGCGGTGTGCTTCACATGATTATACCAAGACTAAATAACCAGTACGCCTTTGCTGTGGCTTCGTTTTTGCATATTGGCGATCATAATGACCTATTTTGGCGTGAATTTCTACCCAGCTGGCATGCACTCACATGCAGCTGCGAACCCGCTACCGGTTCCTGACTTTATCTGGGTGACGCATTGCTGTGATGGTGCTTATGAGCGTTGCCTCACGCATTTACGAAACGCTCACTTTGCTCAAGGCTATAGATGCTTGTAAAGGGCCTGATAGTCTTTTATGCTGCTGATAGCTGCTGTTTGTGTGCTGATCTATCTGCTGTTAATAATACTAAAGAGACCAGCCCTGCTAATCAAAATCGCACCTATCAAAGAAGAGGTGCTAACCATCGAAAAGCTTGAAGAGCTTGCGAGCGATAATAGCCTAAGCAAAGAACGAGCTTTTTGATCTGGTTAAAAGTTTTTACTGATAATCGAGCATACCGCTAAAAAGACAAGAGGCACGCCAAAAGAGGCTAGCAACTACTACAATTTATAATCCTAATCTGCTCTCACCAAATGCCGACGCAAAGCTTTATTAGCTTTTTAGACAAAGAGGCTAAAAAGAAAAATCCAAGCTATGTTGCAGAGATAGAAGAGAGTGAAAAAGATCGGCATAGAAAACCGCAAAAATCGCAGGGTAAATTAGCTTTTTAAATTTAAGAGCGTACATCGTTACATAAATTCTAATTTACAAAGCAAAAATAGGTAGCGCAGCTTGGATATCAATGATCTATATGCTAGTTTGATATTTGTGCCGATAGTGCTAGCTATTTTTGTTTCATGATCTTTGCTGGCAGGCGAAATATAAAAAGTCTATCTGAGTAAATCTGACTTTGATCGGCCTACATCTGTATCTTTCCGCTTGTGATATTTCCCTATCTGTAGCCATTTTTAGTGAAGCGGCCGAGTATTTTTGGCATTTTCAAACGATACTGGGCTATCTTATATTTTTATGCCATGCTTTTTATAATAGCTATTTACGGCGTTTTTGGCTTTTTAGTGTTTGCATTAAATACAATCACGGCTTTTTAAAACTGCTTTTTGGGCGTTACTTTTAAGATTTAATTTCATGACTCCGCTTGTTTATTTGCTATTTTTGGGTGGCAAAGGATATGACAAAATGGCAATGAGATAACCCTGAAAATGTAGAAAACGTAGCCTTTTTGCAGAGCTGTAAATTTTCGCTTTATAATATGATCGTCTTTAGAAAAAAATTATGACAAAGAGTAAATGCAGGCATGGATGAGATAAAGTCAACGATAAAACTCTCATCTAGAGGTTTAAAATAAATAGCAGGGAGAGTTAATTTTAAAAAGAGCCAGCAAGATAGCTAGCTCAGCTCATGGCAAAACTACGCCACCTCATAGCTATGCCATATATCATCGCACTAATAATGCCAGCGAAAAATCCAGCAACCATATCATCGCCCATAACGCCAAGTCCGCCCTTTACGTTGCGGTCGATCCCTGCCAATGATCGATGGTTTTTGATATCAAGCACTCTAAAAAGCACGAGTGAGAGAACTAGCTGAGAGATCGTCGCTCCGCTAATGGCGATAGCAAGCCAAACTCCAGCAACCTCGTCGATGCGATAAAGCTCTCGTCGTGAATGTTTACCTTTTTCAAAAATCATCAATAACGCTAATGCTCACCAAAAACAACAAAATGCTAGCTAGTAAAAAGCGTGGTAGAGAGAAAAATATAGCACAAAATAGCCGCCACAGCTCCCAGCCACTGAGCCCCAAGTGCCAGGTGCCTTTGGTAAAAAGTCCAAATCCAAAAATGTCAAAAATAGCTTTTTGCATACCTTCTTAAGTGAGTGATGATGTCTGATAGAGCTTCATGAGCTCCTCGTAAAAAGTCGCGGTCGGTCTTGTTTTCAAGCGGTCCAGAGATTTACAAAGAGATCGTCGCAGAGCTTTTTGTATATCTTTAAAGCGATTTACATAGAGCTTTGCTTAAGATGAGCGCTGAAATTTTTGCAGGCCTTACTAGTATGGCTGGTGGCATGATGCCGTTAAATAGCAGCTCCTTGATCACGTCTGGGTGGTATTTGATCTGGTGGTGCTGTCCGTGCGGGCAGCTTTTTGGTGCTAACTAGCGTCTTGCACTTGTTGCAATAAACCAGCTCTAGGCAGGACGATCACGTCAATTTAGATCGTTTTTGTAGATGTCAAGGATCGTGTGCGCTTCGTTGTGGTCAAAAACATGCCGATGCCAGAGTGGTTTTGTCCGATGACTAGCTTTATTTGCGCCAAGCCTTGGAGGTGCGATGCACTCAAGCGTTGGGTTGGCGTGTGAGGTAAAAAGAGTTGTGTTTTTCAGTGCGAAAAACAAAGACCTTTTTGTTGGCAGATAGTTTTGGTTGAAATAATCAAGCACTTGCTTTCTGATCTCATAGTCGATGTGCCTCTCTTCGCGCGTTCTGATGAGGAAAAACGACCACGAGATCGGCCTTGTCGATAGTCATCCTAACTAGGCGTTCGTGCGCGCGGTTAAATGGATCGGCTGTTAAAATACGGCGGTTATCTTTCTTTAGCGCCACTTTCTGTATGAGCTCATAAAGCGCATTTTTGCTTTTCTGCATGCTCTCATCATATAGCTCACCGCTACTCATGCCGTATTTACCGAGGTTTATCTCTTTGTCGTTGCTGGCTTCATTTGCTGAAAAATATATTTTTAGCTCGCATGCTCTCATCAACCTGAAAGACCTTTGCCACGTCTATGTGGCCAACGACCTTGCTATCCAGGCTATTTCTACTTCTGCTCTGCAGTGAGCTTGCTAGCGACGATTTGGTTTTGCTCACGCAAATGGGGCAAAGCCAAAAGAGTAGGGGCATCGGCTCGCCGTTAAAGCTAGCCACTTTTTGCCACCTCTTTGATCTGCTCGTCGTCCATTAGCGAGTCGTAGTTTGATAGAATGATGAGCTCTAAGGCGCCGTAAACTTCGGTTGTGTATGGAAATTTCGCTATTTTTCTTGCTGACGTCATATTTCTTTCTCTTTTCCCAGAGTGATTTTCTAGAAATTCCAAGCTTTTTGCTAAGCTCCGTGTCGAGGAATTTATCTTGGTAGTTTACGATGATGTATTTTATATATTCATCTATCGTGACGATCTCGTCGATGCTGAGTTTTTATCAGGCTGTGAGAGCTCGAGCTCGTCAAATGGCGCTTTTGCGCAAAATCGCTAGTTGAGATCGCCACCTTTTTCTTTTGCAAAGCTCTGTAATTTTTCTCTTTTTCATCTTGTTTTTAGGCTCTACCCAGGAGATAGATGAGCTCGTCGCCACTTTGAGCAAGCGCTTTTCTAGCTCATGCCAGACAGGCTCTGCCCTAAAAACAAAAACGGCGTTTTGTTTGCCTTTACGTAGCTAAAGATAATTTATCGCTATATCCGCTCTTGCTTGATTTTTAAAAAGTAGTGGAATTTGACCTTTTTGCTTCAAAGCTTTTGGTTTTCAAAGCCTTTTAGCGAGTAGCTAACGTAGCTTTTCGTAGTTTTTGATCTCATTTTTAAAATTTCTCAACTCTCAAAAATGCCTTATCTTTCTAACAAGCTCTTCTATCATAAATGGCTTTTTGTATGTAATCCACCGCGCCCGCTTGTATCGGCTTTAGCACGGTGTCGCTGTTTGATGTAGGCGATGAGTAAGATGATGATAGAGCTTTTAAACCTTTCTATGACCGGGTAGAAGTCTCGCCCAGGAAGTGTGGTAGAAAGTAACACTACGTCAGAATTTTCGAAACTTTAGCGCCTCTTTGACGCTCTTTGCGATCTCACACTCATAGCCAAAAGTCGGCCAGCTTTGCTAGCCATCGAGCCAGCTAGGGTAAACTTTCGTTTTCTACTATTGTACTTTTCATATTTGTGTCCAGTTGTATCAGGGCATAGCACTTGCCATGACAGCGATCCTTCGCATCTACCGACAAAGCCAAAGCCCTCAGTCGTCGTCGCCTTTACATTTATGCGGCTTTGGCTTAACGTAGAGCCTGCGCGATATTTGCCTCCATTTTTGATTTTAGTTTTTGAAAGTTTTGGCTTTTGCGCCATTATCGTGATATCAGCGTTTGTTAGCACAAAGCCCACGCTTTGCACTCTTTATAGGCTTCCTCAAGCAAGTAAATAGAGCTAATATCTTTAATGATAGCGTCCGTATCAGGAAAGAGCTCGCCTATGTCGCCAAGTCCAGCAGCTCCCAAAGATAGCGTCTGTTAGCGCATGAAGTGCCACATCGCCGTCGCTGTGAGCCTTTAGCCCAAACTCATAGTCGATCTTTTTCGCCACAAAGCACAAGCGGGACGGCCCTTTTTCAAACTCATGCACGTCAAAGCCGTTACCGACAAAGACCTCATTTTTCTGGTGCTTTTTAGGGCTGTAATTTGAGCAAGATCCTCTTTAAAAGTGATCTTTCTAGCCATCTCATCGCCCAAAATGTGCCAAACACTTGCTCCTATGGCTCTCATGGCCGAGCTATCATCTGTGTAATTTCGCGCCGCTAAGAGCCTTTTTAAGAAGTGCTGTGCGCGAGAGCTGCGGCGTTTGGATAAGTTTTTTACCTTCTCTCTATCGATAGCATTTTCGCCAAGATAGGCAGTGTCTGCGATCTTTAGCGCAGGGACTACGCAGTCAGCCTGAGCGGCCGCCTCGATGATCTTGTGAAAGAGCTCGCTTGATATGCAAGGGCGCGCGATGTCGCTAACTAGGGACAATTCGCTACTTACTAGCTCAAGTGCGTTTTTAGGCTATCTTTGTCTTGTCTCGCCGCCATCAACAAGTTATAGTTTGGAGTCAATTTGACATATATTTGCACCTTTACTAACGACGATGATCTCTTTAAATGTGTAAAAAGTTACTCACTTAGTGGCAATAGCCAAAGTGGGTCGCTGCCTATACGAAGCCATTGCTTCTTTACAGGTAGCTCAAAAACGGCTAGAATTTCCGGCTCCAAGCATTATAAGTGAGATATCAAGCAAGGTAGCTCCTTTTGAAGATTGTTACGGAATTATACATTCTAAAACTTGAAAAATCTTTTAAAAAAAGAGTAGAAATTTAGATTTTATTTAGTTAGTTCAAATATGAAAAGGACTAAAATTAGCTTTTTATAATTTAAAAAGGCTACTCATGAGAGAAAAGACGCAGATGTACTATGCTAGGCGAGGTGAGCTCACAAAGGAGATGAGCTGTGTGGCAAAGATCGAGGGGTAGTGGCGGAAAATTTGTTTATGGACGAGGTGGCAAATGGCGATCATCATCCCAGCAAAATGTAAATCACATACTGAAAACCAATGGGTATAGGCAGAAAAGCTAAAGACAAAGGTCATGCAAATATCGGCAACCTCAGCTTTGGCAGTGACATTTGCGCAGAGCTTAGAAAGCTTGAATGGCCAGAGTTTGGCGCTGATACGGTTATGGATCTAAGCACGGACGGCGATTTAGACGCTATTAGAAGCGCTATCATCGAGCACTCAAGCGTGCCAGTTGGCACGGTGCCGATGTATGAAATTTCTAAAAGAGGCAAAAGAGGTTACAAATATCACAAATGAGCTCATTTTCAGATGCTTGAGAGCAGGCAAAAGCAAGGAGTGAGTTACTTTACGATACACGCTGGCTTTTTGCGTGAGTTTTTGCCGCTTGTTAAAAAGCGTAAAATGGGCATAGTAAGCAGCGGTGGCAGCCTAAGCGCAAGCTACATGTCAAAGCTAAATAGGCAAAAATCCATTTTATGAAATTTTTGATCAAATTTCCAGAAAATTTGCGCTAGATACGACGTCTCGCTCTCGCTTGGCGACGGACTGCGCCCAGGATGTCTTTTACGACGCAACAGACGAGGCGCAGCTTAGTGAGCTAAAAGGTGCTTGGAGAGCTTAACACTTCGTGCGTGGCAGAAAGATGCAAGTGATGATAGAGGGCCCTGGTCATGTGCCATTAAATCAAATTGAGTATAATATGAAAATCGAACAAGAGCTCCGCCATGACGCCCCATTTTACGTGCTTGGACCGCTTGTTAGCGATATCGGCGCAGGGTATGATCATATCACATCAGCGATAGGTGGTACGATGGCGAGCATATCACGGCGCTAGCATGCTTTGCCACGTGACGCAAAAAGAGCACCTAGGGACTACCAAAACTGAAAATGACGTAAGAGAGGGCATCGTAGCTCACAAGATAGCAGCTCATGCCGCTGACGTCGCGCTTGGTAAGGCTGGAGCGATAGAAAAAGATCATGCGATGAGTGATGCGAGATACGCATTTGACTGGAACAAGCAGTTTGAGCTTAGCTTTGATCCAAAAAGGCAAGAGAGCTTCACGATGAGAGCTTGCCAGAAGATGCGTTTAAGAGCGCTCATTTTTGTTCGATGTGCGGACCAGTACTTTGTGCATATAGCAAATTTCAAAAAGATCTAGAAAAAGGAGAAAAATGTTAAATAAAGAAGAGGTCTTAAACAGACTAAAAGGTGTCATATATCCGGGATTTGAGAAGGATATAGTTAGTTTTGGCTTTGTGAAAAATATCGAATTTGGCGATAAAATTTTAATCGAAGTCGAGATCGTTAGCTCAAGCTCTGACGTGGCAAATGAGCTAAAAAGCGGACATCAAACGTGTCATGGGCTCAAACGAGTACGTGCTAAATTTGATCCAGCCAAAGATGCCTGAGGAGAAAAAGTAACACCTCAAAGTGGCAAAAATATCGCGCCACGTTAGACTCGTAATGGTAAGCTCAGGAAAAGGCGGCGTTGGTAAATCAACCACAACACTAAATTTAGCCATCTCAATGGCAAAACTAGGCAAAAAAGTGGGTGTTTTAGACGCTGACATCTACGGACCAAATATCCCTAGAATGCTTGGCGAAGTAAATACTCAGCCACAAGTCGTTGGCAATAAGCTAAAAGCCGATACTTAGCCACGGCGTCGAGATGATGAGTATGGGCGTTTTGATGGAAGAGGGCATGAGCCTTATCTGGCGTGGCTCGATGATAATGAAAGCGATCGAGCAGTTGCTAAGAGACGTGCTTTGAGCGAGCTTGATGTCTTGTTTCTCGACATGCCTCCAGGAACAGGGCGATGCGCAGCTTACCCTTGCTCAAAGCGTGCCAGTAACGGCAGGCGTCTGCGTCACAACGCCTCAAGTTGTAGCCCCTGACGATAGCAAAGAGCGCTTGATATGTTTGAGAAGCTTCACATCCCAATCGCTGGCGTCATCGAAAATATGAGCGGCTTTATCTGCCCTGACAACGGCAAAGAGTACGACATCTTTGGTAAAGGCACGACTGAAGAGGTGGCAAAGGCTTATAACACCAAAGTCTAGCCGAAATTCCTATCGAGCCAGCGGTTCGTGTGGGCGGTGATAGCGGCAAGCCAGTTAGCTTTTTACGAGCCAAACTCAGTAACTGCAAAACGCTACGAGAGCGCAGCTGCAAGACTTTGGGAGATAATAGAAAATATAAATAACGGCGGCGGGAGCTGATAACTCAGCGATCCAGCCAGTAAATGACGGCAAGAGTGCTTGCTCGAAGTAATCTGCAAAAGATAAATGAGCAAATTTCTAATTAAACTTTGGCTACCAAAATTGACTTTGCTTGACGCAGGGTTTAAATTTTGGAGCCAAAATGCACTTTATATAATAATGGTAATTTAACAGGAGAAAAAGATGAAAGCGATCGTAACCGTAGTGGGAAAAGATAGAGTAGGCATCGTTGCTGGCGTCTCAGCAAAGCTTAGCGAGCTAGGGCTAAACATAGATGATATAAGCCAGACAATACTCGAGTGACTTTTTCACGATGATGGCGGTGGTTTCAGCGATGAAAAATAAGGACTTTACAGCCTTAAGAGCGGAGCTAGATAAAGCTTGAGAGAGCCTAAAAGTAAAGATAAACATCCAAAGCTCAGCCATTTTTGATGCTATGCACAAAAATCAGGGACAAAAAGATGGATATCAAAAACGTAACCGAAAACGATCTCGATGATCGAGGAGCAGTAATCTTGACATCAGAACGATCACGATGGGCATTAGTTTGCTTGACTGCATCGACTCCTGACATCAACAAAGGCCTGCGACAGAAATTTACGCAAAAATCACCACTAAAGCCAAAGACCTAGTTCGTGTGGGTAACGAAATTTCCGCTGAGCTAGTGCATACCAATCGTCAATAAAAGAGTGAGCGTGACGCCTATCTCGATAATCGGCGCCGCAACGGACGCAAAAGACTACGTGATGATCGCAAAGACGCTTGATAGGGGCGGCTATTGAAGTTGGTATTGATTTTATAGGTGGTTTTTCGGCCTAGTGCAAAAGGGCTATCAAAAGGGTGATGAAATTTGATAAATTCCCATCCCGCAAGCGCCAGCACAAACTGCAAAAGTGTGCTCAAGCGTCAATGTCGGCTCAACAAAAAGTGGCATAAATATGAGCGCAGTGCGTGACATGGGACGCATCATAAAAAGAGACGGCGGCGGCATCAGAGATGGGCTGTGCGAAGCTTGTTGTCTTTGCTAACGCAGTCGAGGACAATCCTTTTATGGCAGGTGCATTTCACGGCGTGGGCGAGGCTGATGTGGTGATAAATGTCGGCGTTTGCAGGCCCAGGCGTCGTAAAAGAGCGCTTGAAAAGGTGCGTGGCGAGAGCTTTGACGTGGTGGCTGAGACTGTGAAAAAGACGGCGTTTAAGATCACTCGTATCGGCCAGTTAGTCGGTCAAATGGCGAGCGAGCGCCTTGGGGTGAATGGTATCGTTGATCTCTCTTGCCCCAACGCCTGCTGTGGGCGACCCAGTGGCTCGTGTGCTTGAGGAGATGGGGCTTGAGGGCTGTCGGTACGCACGGCACGACTGCGGCACTTGCTCCCTGCTAAAATGACGCGGTCAAAAAGGTGGCGTCATGGCGTGCAATCAGTCGGGCGGCTTTAAGCGGTGCGTTTATCCCAGTTTCAGAAGATGAAGGCATGATAGCTGCGGTGCGCGCTGGGTCATTAACTGAAAAAGCTTGAAGCGATGACTGCGATATGCTCGGTTGGACTTGATATGATCGCCATACCTGCGGATACGCCAAGCGAAAGTATCAGTCGCGATGATCGCTGATGAGGCGGCAATCGGCGTGATAAATCAAAAACAACGGCCGTTCGTATCATACCTCTGGACGTGAGGGTGATATGATCGAGTTTGGCGGCCTTTTTAGGAAGAGCGCCTGTGATGAAGATAACATAAGCTTCAAGTGCTCGACTTCATCGCTCGTGGCGGACAAATTCCAGCACCCTATCCATAGTTTTAAAAACTCCATCTTCAAAGTCCGCTTTTAACCCGCGGACTTTCTACTTATCCGACTTTTTCAACTGCTTTTGGTTAAAATAATAAAAATTTTAAACTAAGGAGCTAAAATGGTACTTTATCACTGCTTACGGCGCTACTTTTTGAGCGGTATGTGGCTTTGCAAACGACTGGCAAAGTAAGAAGTATCGACATCTACGTCACGCCATACTACTCCAGCAAATGCTGGCAAGGTGGAGTACGTCAAGGTCTATGACAAGATAGATGAGCTACTAAAAAGTGGCAAAGTGGAGGAGTTTAAAAAGGCTGAAAAGATCGTGCAAGATGCCCCACAAATGGTCTCTCCGATAACTCTTTTGTTCTATCAGCTCGCGCTTATGATCTTGGACTTCGCGATGATGCGGCATTTTGGTTTTACGTGGCAAAAATCGCGCGATCTTGCTAAGAGGCGTTATAGATATGGAGGGCGAGAAATTGCTGACGTGGTGGCTGCGATAGGGGCGTTTATGAAGTTTTGTTGGCGACGTGGTCAATCCTTATGCATTTTGCGACATCAAAAAGCAACAAGAGATCGCTGATAAAGCACTTGAATGGACTAAGAAAAATGCCTATGAAGCGATGTTTTCGCCAGAATTTAGCCTCGCCTCACGAAGATAGAAAAAGCAGCCCTTGCAAAAGGCTATAGAAAAAGCTTGAAGCCCGCAATAAAAAGAGAAAAGATTACTTTTTAGACAAAAGACAATCTTGCTAACTTTCAAGCTATGCGCAAGCAAAAATGGCACTGATGAGAAATTCTGCTTTTAAATAGCTGAGAAAAACTGAAAAATTTGCTTTGTAATTTAGCTTTTGCTTTTATGCTTTAAAAGGGTGAAATTGCTAAGCTATCTCTATTTTAAGATCACGACAATCTGAGCTTAATTTTGACTCTTTTACAAGAGTAGCAAATCTACAAAAATGAGAATAAAAAATGACTTTGAATTTGGCGAGCTTGAAAAAGTCGCGGTAGATGATGGTCTTTTTATTTGGTATCGCAGCTGGAGCTAAAAAGCGAGAGCTTTGGAGAAGGTGCTGTTTTTGTCTTGTCTGTACAAGACGAGACTGGCGTGGACGATGAGACTATTTTTGCTAGTCAGAGCGCATCGCCCAGAATATCGACCGATACATAAAAAGGGGCGCTTGTTTTTTAAAAGATGAGCTTAGGCGAGCGTACTTTTTGAGTGAGGACGAGCTTAGATTGCTGGACGTGCCAGTTTGCAGAGCTCGCCCTTTTAGCTCGCCGCAATGCACCTTTTATGCGCACGATAAGCAGTGGTTGATGAGATTCTGCAGGGGGTACGCTTGATATTTGTGAGCCTTATGGCGTTAGGGGTGATCTTTGAGGGTGAAAAAGCCACTTTCGTTTAGAAAAGTTTAGAGCTTAAAGCGAGGTGTTCTAAACGTTTAAGTTTGAAGGTAGTATTTAAAGTCTAGACAACAATGAGAAATGTATAAGCCTTTTTGACTGTGAGCTAAAGCGCTGGGGGATTGTAATTTGTAGACTATGCGTTGCAAAGTCAGCTTGGATTTTTAGTTTTTACTAACTTTTAGAGGTCCAAAATCATAATTTCTTTAGCCATTTTTGGCTAGACTAAAATAAAAATTTAAAGGAGAGAAGATGTCTAAAGAGTTTAAAGACGCAAACGATCTAAAGTTTTTGAAGAATAGAAAAAGATGGCTACAAAGACCCACTCGCTTTTGGTATCGCCAGAGATCGATCGCGGACAAAAATAGCAGACAAAAAATTTTGCAAGCAAGCTATGCCGTTGTAAATTACAAAGAGAACTTTTAAGCGCAGCTGCTTTCATCTATGCCTTGCAAAAGTGCGATGTTGAGGTTGATTTTAGCGCACCTGAGTTCGTGGCTGAGCTCACGCCAAAGGTAGCAAAAGAAGGCCGGTAAGCTCTTTAGTGTCTTTGAAAAAGAGCTTAAAACTCGCATAAAATGTGAGAATTTACACGCTGTGAAGATGGCGTTTTGAGGACGATCTTGAGCCAAATGAGAATAATCGAAAGCTTGTATTTTTGTTTGAAGATGCAAAGCCACTTAGCGTGGAGGCCGTCTATCCTCAAAGCTCTACTTGATCTCACTTGGCAAGGTCGCACCTAGGACGATCGTGCTTGATGGAGCCTTTGGGGTGTTACCAAATGTCGCATGGACTAGCCAAAAACATCCCAATCGAGCTTGAGTGGCTAAGAGAAAAATGAAATTTTCTAAAGATGTTTGGCGAGTATCCAGCGATCGTGAGCGTGGATACCCAAGATTTTTAAGTCACATCATCCCAGCTGATAACACGAGATCTAGACGCCGCTAAAGTCCGCATGGGTGTCGCTGTACATCCTGGCACAGTCGTCATGCCAGGGGCTGCTTACATCAACTTTTAACGCAGGCACGACTGGTGGCGTAATGGTTGAGGCAGGGTCAGCAGCTCTGTCGTAGTGGGCGAGGGCAGTGACGTTGGTGGCGGAGCTAGCATACTGGCGTGCTAAGCGGCACAAACGGCAACCCCTGTAAGCATCGGCAAACACTGCTTGCTTGGCGCAAACTCAGTCACTGGCGTGCCACTTGGCGATAACTGCATCGTGGATGCTGGTATAGCGGTGCTTGAGGGCACAGCGTGTCATATCTCGGCAAGCGAGCGCGAAAAGCTAGCTAAGATAAATCCAGAGTTTAAATTTGAGGCTGAAATGTATAAAGCGCTCGAGCTTGGCGGACTAAACGGACTTCATTTTAGGCAAAATAGCCAAACAGGGCAGATCACTGCGAGTGTGAGCAAAAAGGGCGATCAAGCTCAAATGAGGCACTTCATTAAAAAGGAGCTAACATGAAAGTTGGCATTTTTGATGTTTGATAAGCTAAATTTGTTGAGCTTTTGCCACAAAATCTATGACTTTTTACATAATTTGAGGGTTTTAACATCAAAACATACGCACTAAAGCCTGAAATAGTCGATGACCGGCATTAGACTTCATCCTGAAATGTACGCTGAAAGCCTTTATGGCGTGGATATCTTGGTCGTGCCAGATGGCGTAGGGGCGCTTGGACTAAGGTATGATGAGATATTTTTGCTGGATAAAAAGCTCAGCGAGTGCGAATGTAAGATAGGCTCTGACCTGGCGTGCTCATCCTTGGCGGGGCTGGATTTTTAGAGGATAGGAGGCTTGCATAAGGTGGATACAAAACGCGCTAAGCGGCTACTCGTGAGGTAAATGACGCCAAGATGTGCGAGAGCAGGGGCGTGATAAGTGTTAGCGACTGATGATGAGATCAAAAGAGCAGCTCGCAAAAATCCTAACTAAAGATAGAAATGAAGGGCTTTGGCTCTTAAATTTGATAGTACTTATCTTTTTAATGAGCTTATAGTTTGTTTTATGGCGCTATTTACCGCCTCTAGATGCCACCTTTTATTCACGCTGTGAAGTCAAAGTTTAAATTATTTTCAGCTTTGTTGTCTGCTCTAAAAATTCTCATAATAACTTTCTTTATTTGCATAAATAATGCTGGAGATAGAAATGGCTCAATGCTCTTGCCAGCTAGCAGTAGTGCGCCAAAGCCCTTGCCATGCGTCCGTTGCCGCCCCTCATAAGGATGGATGATCGCAAACCAAAGGTGCGCTAAGGCGCTTTTTACATAGGCGTTTTCGGAGCTTTTATTGACGTATCGATAAATCTCCATCCTCTACGCGCTCTGCTGGCAAGGCTTCATGGTGGATTTGCCTATTTTTGAAGGAGCTGAGACTATGCTCATCTCATTATCTCTAATTTATCTCTTTTTATCTTGTAAGCTTGCTTTGGCTATATTCAAACAAGGCATTGTGCCAGCCATGTAGCCGCTCGAAGTTCATAGGAGCTTTTGTTTAATTTTGCATCAGCAAAAAGCGAGACTAGATTATCGCTATGTCTAGTCACATGAGTGTCAGCCAGCCAGTCAGAAATTTTTCATCTAGTCTCTTTTTACCGATGAGCGAATGCTTGATCTATTAAGTCTCTCGCCCCCTATGAGAGATGAGCTATTATTTTCATCTTCGCGCGCTAATTTGCGCCTTTTAAAAAGATCGTTTCTGTTGATCTTACTTGTTATCTCTTTGTGACTTCGTGATTTTGCTCTAGCCTATTTGCAAGGGTGCTCATTGCACTTTTGTCGAAAGAGAATCTAGGGTAGTTAGGATGCTATTATATCCAAAGGTTTTTGCATTATTCTCCTAAAAGTAGAGTATTTTTAATCAATGTATTGAACTTATTTATAGCAGTAAATTGATATATGCATTGCTTTTGATTTGCTATTTGTAAAAATCGTTTTATTATAAAAGAGCTAAGGAAAGTTAAGGCTGATAAGATTATCTACCCTAGCCTATAATCTCTTCTGGCATCCTTATAACCACGTCTATAACCACGATCAAAACCATCATCATAGTCATCGTCTGTAGTAGCCTCCACGGTAACCACGCTGAAATCTATCAAATCTTTCATACTCATTTTGATAGTATGGGCGGTAGTTAGAGGATATGGTGCATAGTTTGATCAACAGGATAGTAGCCATTTGCACGACAACTATCCTCGTCAAAATTTTCTATTCCGTTGCGAAATTTATAGCTTTCTATTTCTTTTTATCAAAGCTATCAATACTTCTTATGTCGCCATACAAATTTCTAGCCATTTCTTTGACTTTATAAGACCACAAAGCCTAGCTTCAACTCATAACTCATAGCAAACAAAAAGTTAATGAACAAAACAAAATGGCTATAGATTCATATTAATCTCCTACTTTTTAGGCTTCCACCTTTGCCAAGACCGCCTTTTACAGTTTGAGCTTTATAGTCTTTTTAGGGCAATTACTAGTTGGTTCATCGAGTCCATAAAGGCATTTACGAGTGTTTTTCCTTCAGGAGTTCTTGAGTATGCACCAAGTCCAGCACCCTAACGAACCGCCAGCGCCACCACCCATGCCAAAAGAAGTTTGTAGCTTTCAGCTCTTCCAACTGCAGCGGCTAGCTGAACACCAGAGCGGTTTTCTATAAGAACCAAGGTAGTTTGTGTCTCTTTTGTAGAAAAGCCACCAGCAATAGTGCCTGCAGCACTACCAAAAGTGCAGCCCACAACTCCACCAACGCCGCCTGTATCTTCATTGCTAAAGAAAAGTATCTCAGGACGAATAGTATAGTCAGCCGCCACCATCTTGCCTTTTTACCAAAACCTGAGCCACCGCGCAACTCACCTTTGATCTCTCAAGCGCACGCTCTGCATCATATTATCCATCATGGCGCCTCTTTCTGACGATGACAAAACAACCAGTTTGTTGAGCTAGAAGGCGTAAAACAGGAATAGTTGATGGAGTTTGTAACTTTCGCGTTAGATATGAATACCAGTCAGGATTTTGATCTTCATAAAAATGCCATGTTCCAAGCGTGCGACTGCATTTTTCTATTTTTGTACTAGCATTTTTGATTGTTGTCTGCCAGCAGCGACTGCCAGTCACGCCGCCATTGTTGCGTAGCGCAACCACTTAAAAGTAACACCTCTAGGGCTTGCGCTTAGTAGAGATGATTTTAACTTCATTTTTTATCCTTAATGATTAGTTGATTTTGGCATTATATAGAAGCAAATATTAGAAAAATATTAATGACAATTTAATGTCAAATACTATATCTAATGGCTTTTAAAAACAGAGGTAGAGGCTGGCTTTTTGCATTTGCCAGCCAGCTAATTTACCTCAACAGTTACGCTTTTTGCGAGGTTTCTGGCATATCTACGTTGTTGCCAAGTCTTACTGAAATTTCTAGTGCTAAAAATCTGCAGCATTATCATCATCTCGATCTGCTCATCGGATGATCGCTGTGATGTGTCTTTATATAGTCATCGCTTAGCTCAAATCTCTCCTGGACTGATCGCCACGATATAGGGCATCTCTCGCCGCAAGTTCATAGAGTGTTGCTCTTTGCTTTTTCATATAAAAGCGTCTTTGGCATGAGCGCTGATGGTAAAGAGTTTTTCATCTGCAAGTGCGATAGACCGTGTTCTCATCTCGCCTGATGGATAGCCTTCGGCGTGAAGATATGAAAATTTCCTTAAGCTTTTAGTGCGCCCTCGCGTTAGCGGATAGAAGATATCTCTACCGATAAAGAAGAAGCCGTGTCCGTGCATGTAGTGCTTGCTTAGGGCGGTGAAGCTTCTGCAAAGAGTTATCTATATTTAAAATTTGAGGGATGTGAAGAAGTGTTTTCTATCTCCTCATCAAGCTCTTTTTGGCTCATAGAGCCCTTTTGCAACTGCCATTTGAAGTACAAGCCATCCAAAGCACGATGATCTGCTGTTGCAAAGGCCTTTCGTGCTTTACACACCTTTTTCGATGCCAGCGCGAGTTAGAAGCGTGTTGTCCGCAAGTCTTACGATAGATGAGTTATCGACATTGCAGATGGCTAGTGTTCTTAGACCTGCCTCTTTGCGATCCCTAAGAGCTTCAAGAGTGTCGGCTGTTTCGCCACTTTGAGAGATGACTATGAAGAGCGAGTTTTTATTTAAAATGGCTTTCTATATCTAGATCTGCTCGCCACTTCGACCTTTGTTCTAACTTTGGCAAGTCTTTCAAAAGATAGTTTGCAGTTAGCGTCGCGTGATAGCTCGTGCCGCACGCACAAAGCACGATATCATCGATACTCTTTTAGGTATTCATCATCTAGCTCAGGGTGACTTTGTGGTTTTTGACCCTACCCATGATGGTCTCAGATACGACAGAGCCTTTGCTCGTAGCTCTTTCTCCATAAAAATGTATAGCCCTCTTTTGGGCATAGCTCTTTATCTTTGGCAGTGCGTTAAAAGTCACATTTGTTCTTTTGCCCATCTTTAAAAACAGCGATCTCATCTAAACTCAACAGCCGTAGTTGTTATCATCAAGGTATGCGACTTCTGTTGCGTTGCCAATTAACGGCGCGTCCGATGAGGCAAAAATATAGCTCTCGTCGCTTTTGCCCATCGCCATAGGAGCGGCATCTTTGCGAAAAAAATATCTTATCAGGTGCAGTTTTAGTGATAAGTAGCGTCGCATAAGCGCCTCTAAGCTTTGCGATAGTCGCCCCATAAGTCTTAAATGGGTCTTTTCTCTTTAAAATCTCTTCAAAAAGATGCACGATCACTTCGGTGTCGGTTTGGCTGACACTCACGCCCTTTGCCTCAAGCTCATCTTTAAGCTCTTTGTAGTTTTCGATGATGCCGTTATGAACGACAAATGAGTGCTCGCCAAGGTGTGGGTGAGCGTTTATCTCGGTTGGTTTGCCGTGCGTAGCCCAGCGTGTGTGACCCTATCGCCACGCCAAAAGCCTTCTGATGTAAAGTCCTTTGTCTTAGGAGTCAATCTTTCAAGCTTGCCGACCGCCTTGAAAAAGTCGATCTTGCCATCACTCATCACAGCTATGCCAGCGCTGTCGTATCCGCGATACTCAAGCTCTTTTAGCCCGCTTAAAATGACCTCTCTCTTTATCTCCGATGCATCCTACGATTCCACACATGTTTTACTCTGCTTATTAATAATCGGTATATCTCTTCGCCTTTACTCTCAAGTCGCTCGTTTTTCTCGATCAAAAAGAGATTTCTCGTTCATTTTTAACCGTCTGAATTCTAGCACCTGTGACTTGAAAAATGAAGCCTGTCAAAAACACTCATCACATAAGCCATTAGCCCACGCTGATCTTTGCGTTGATGCTAAGTTTGGCGTAATCTTTTGAGTGATTTAGCTCGAAGTTTATCTCATCTTTTGTTAATATTTGGTTTTCAAAAGGCCTCTCTAAAACCTCGCTATTTAGGGATTTTAGGGCTAAAATTTTAGTGTTTTCAAGCTCATCATTTTTACATTTTGCTGAAGTCAAGCCTGATATAGTACTCTTTCCTCAAAAAGCTCAAATATCTCCATATACGCTAGGTCAATTTGGCAAATTCCATAGAGCAGGGCGCTTAATGTAGGCTCTTTGTTTGTATAAATTTGAATGCTTACTCTACTATTGTTTATGAAAATTTCTGTTTCGTTTAGTTATCAGCCACTTTGCTTAATTTTATGATCTCGCTCGCGCCATATTTTGTAAAGACCACTTTGATGTGATCTTGGGATTTGTCTCTTGTAGCTTTGGCCTCAGCGCCAAAAACTCGCTATTTCGTTTTATAGATTGCTCTTTTTACTCGCCTTGTCGCTTCATCAAGTAATTTTCATCGCTAAATGCGCTACAGAGACTCACAAAGCTCTCTTAAAAAGCTTTTGCTGTATAGGCGTTGTAAAGCCTCGTTTGTGGCGTTTATCACGCAGTAGCTAAGGATGTGCAAAGTAGCTTTAAGATCTGTTTGTCGCCCAGCTTTGAGATGAAGGCAAAGATGACGCGCTGCGAGTAGATATCCTCCTGTTTGAGACGTTGCTCATTAGAGTGTGATATTTTATCAAGATGACACCGATGTTGATAGCTTGGCTTAAACTTAGCTTGTTTGCATAGGCCTAAAGATGTTTGCAACCGATGTTTGCATGATCTTTGCCACCAAGCCCTTTGCCAACGTCATGCATAAGAGTTACAATCTTTAGCATTGTCTTGCCCTCCAAGCAAAAGCTCAACGTAGAGATTTTTATAAATTTATCTTTATATTTTCAAGAATGGACACTTTAAAACGCTATGCTCATCAACCGTAATTCGTGATAGCCGTCATATTCTGCCAGCTGAGATATGCTCCATCGGTTTTATCGTAATTTGTATCATCTGTGCATCGAGCAAGGACTTTAAGATGGCGTAGTAAATTTTTCTCTTAAAAATATCTTCTTAAACTCGCTTATAGCGCGCTCTAAGCCATCTTTTTGTGATGATGGCTCGCTTGATATAAAAGATCGCACTTATATCAATGGATAATCCACATCTTTTTAGCTCCAAAAGCTCATTTTGATGAGATCCCTCGATAAGGGCTGGCTTTTTGTGAAGCGGCACGTAGATGACGCCATTTACCTCGTAAAAGCCATTTTTAGCCTAGCGAAATTTTCTCTGCTCGAAGCTTAGCTCGCTTTTGAAAAACGGCCTGCAAAGCGAAGTCGCGATAAATCTTGAATAAATGGCGATGTTATTCATCGAGCTTAGCATCTTTTTGGCTGATGACGCCTTTCGTTGTCTTGCAGCTTGACTTTGTCTGCATGAAATTGTCGTGATCTCGACACTTGAAGCGCTGAAAGTATCAGTGTTTTTGGGTTACACGGAAGCACTTAGCAAGCTTTAGCAAAAGTCCACATTTAGATTAAAACTGCGATCTCTTTTTCATTCATCACTTTTAAGCGCTTTGCGATCTAACCGAAACGTCGCTACTCAGGCAGCTTTAGTATGCAGTTTAGATGATACCTTTATCGATCCCGCCAAAAGCTCACTTTTTAAATTGGCTCTTGTGCCAAGTAGCTTATGCTAGAAAATGGCAAAAATGCCTTTAAATGGTAGTTTAAAAAGGCTTTTTATCAAATTTTTATCTTTACGATCTCGCTTTTTACTAAGCGATATAGGCTTTTGAGCCGCAGATATAGCGAAGTTGCGAGGTTTCACTCTTTAAATTTAAGGTCATCTTTGAGATATGAGTGTACCTATCCACTTCGGCGCTTTTTATCACAATTTCATGCCAGAGCTATCTAAGACTTTGTAGAAAATCTTTTTAAGAAATTCTTTTATGTTGTAGCCCTTTAAATTTTTATAAACTAGTAGTAATTTTCTAGCTCACTATTTGCGCTAGTAACGTTTGAGCGTATTTACCAGTGGCTAGAACGCTAAAAGGCAAAGCTGTCATTTTGTGGCACAAACTCATCAAAAATTCTCGCATAGTTTTCATTTAAATAAGATTTTTATAAAAATCATCATACTCTTTTGGCCAAGAATTGTGAAATTTCTGCCTTGATTTTTGAAAATGTTTTGGTCAATTTGGCTTTAAAAATCAAGAAATTTTCTTTAATCTTTGAATAATTATCACTATTTTTGGCACTTTTATCAGCTAGCATTTAGTGTTTCCATTGTTAAAAATATCTTGGCAAATGTTACATAATTTTTGCAAAAACAAAGCTTTATTTGCTTATAATGAAGCCTTCAAGTTCAGCTTTAGGACGATATAAATAATGAATCTATTACAAAAACTAGAAAGTGGCGAGAGATTAAGCAAGCAAGAGGCTTTTTCACTTTATGAGCTTGATCTTTTACCTTGGCTAAATTTGCCGATAAAAAGCGTAGAAAACTGCACGGCAATAAGGTCTTTTTAACGTAAATCGCCATATCAATCCAACAAATATCTGTGCTGATATCTGTAATTCTGGCGCATTTTCAGCCCACAGAAAAATCCAAACCATACTTAATGAGCCACGAAGAAAATTTCTAAAGATCGTTGATGAGAGCGTTAGCTCACGGCGCAAAAAGAGATACACATCGTCTCCGCCACAACGCAACCAGCGGCTGGCAGTGGTACTCAAAGTCTAAAAGATAAAAGGCTGCCTCATCCAGAGCTTCATGTAAAGGCGATGACTGCGGCTGAGATCGACTTTTTATCAAGGCATTATGGCTTAAGCTACGATGAGGTGATAGAAAAGATGCTTGAATACGGCGTCGATAGCATGCCAGGCGGTGGGGCTGAGTATCGACGAAGAGGTCAGGGCCGTACTTTGCAAAGGCAAAAGTAAGTAGCGAGAACTGGCTAAATATCCACAAAATGTGGCACGATAAGGGCAGACAAAGCAACGCGACAATGCTTTTTGGCCACATAGAAAGCCGCGAAAAATAGAGTAGATCATATGCTAAGGATCAGAGACTTACAGGATGAAACGGGCGGATTTAACGCATTTATCCCACTTGTCTATCAAGAGAAAATAACTACTTAAAAGATGTGCAAATTTTCTAGGATCAGCTGGAAAATTTTTAAAAGACTATGCGATATCTCGCTTGGTGCTTGATAATGTCCCGCACATCAAGGCATACTGGGCCACATCGACGCTTCAATTTAGCGATGATAGCGCAGGGGTCGGCGCTGACGATCTTGATGGTACGATGAAAAGAGAGCATACAAGTGCAGCTGGCGCAAATAGCGCAAACGGCACAACGCTAAAAACATTTTGCGATATCATAAAAACATCTGGTTTTACGCCAGTTGAACGTGATAGCTTGTATAACGAACTTGAATTTACTAAAGGAGCTTGGGGTGAAAATTTTTCGACTTAGCACAAAAACAAAACGAGTGTGAAGCAGGAATTTGGCGCGGGACTGACGACATTTTTGGCGATGAGTGTATATCGTGCCGGTAAATGCGATCATTATGAGCAAAACTGGTATGCCATACGAGGCACTTATCACTGCAACTGCGCTGATTACGATCTTTTCTACCATATTAAATGGTCTTTGGGCGAACACGCCAGTTGCGATGAGCGTTGGTATGGGGCTGAACGCCTACTTTACATTTGGCCTTTGTATCGGCGAGGGCAAAGTGCTCTTGGCAGACTGGTCTTGGCGTTGTTTTTCTTAAGTGGTTTGATATTTTTAGTGCTTTCGTTTTACAAATTTAGGATGTGGATCATCAGGTCGATCCCACTTGATCTACGAAGGGCGATAAGTGCGGGCATTGGTACATTTATCAGCTTTGTCGCATTTCAACAAATGGGCTTTATCGTAAATAACGACGCAGTTTTGCTGGTATCGGAAATTTCAAAGATCCAAACGTCCCTGCTTGGCGTTTTGGGCCTATTTCTGGTCATTTGCTTCTGGGCGTGGAATGTAAAAAGGCGCGTTTATCCTAGCAGTCCTTGCTACATCTGTGATCGCATGGATACTTGGCATAGCTCCTCATCCAACTGAATGTCTCGACCCCAGCTTCTATATCTCCGATATTTTTAGAGCTTGACATCAAAGGAGCACTAAGCCTTGCCTTTGCTCCCAGTCGTCATCACGTTTTTGTCACCGATCTTTGACTCAATAGGCACGTTAGCTGGTGTTGGCACAAGGGCAGGGATATTTGACGAAAACAAAAAGATGGCGTAGTAAAACTTGAAAAACACTTGAAGCTGACGCTGTTGCGACCGTAGCTGGCTCGCTAGCTGGTGTGAGCACGACTACATCGTTTTGCAGAGAGTGCGAGCGGCGTAGAAGAGGGCGGTAGGACTGGTCTGACGGCTGTATTTTTGCGGACTTTTATTTATACTTACATTATTTATGCTGCCACTTTTTAAAAGCGATCCCTGGCACGCCATCTATCCGATCCTCGTAATGGTCGGCGTGCTTATGTTTGCTGAGCTTGCTAGTATATTCTCAAAGATCAAAGCCATCGCCGTTGCGACATTTTTCATAGTTGTCTTGATACCGCTTACATACTGATCACAAACGGCCTTGCCTTTGGCTTTATGTCATACTTGGTCGTCAAGCCCATAGAGAAATCTGCCGATGTAAATTTCTAGGGCGTGATCGTGCTTGCGCTTATTAGTTTTATTATATTTTTAGTGCATTGATTAAGGAAAAAGATGATATTTTATAGCTATGACGAATCGGTCGTTGATGCTAAAAAGATGGCAAAGGATATAAAAGATGAGTTTGATCCAGAGGTGATACTCGCCATCGCAAGAGGGCGGTCTAACACTCGGTCACTCACCAGCTGTTGCGCTTGAAAATAGGGTGATTTTACACTCACCCTATCCACTACGAGGACACAAACAAGCTCAGATACGATCAACATCTTTAACGTGCCAGATCTTAGCGCGTATAAGCAGTAAATTTTCGCTCGTTGACGACATCATCGATAGCGGTGAGAGTATGGTCGAGATAAAAAGAGAGCTGCTTTTAAACGCTATCCACCGAGATAAAAATAGCGACCGTCTTTTATAAAGAAAAAGGCGCCGCTTTTTGACCCGAATTTAAAGTAAAGAGGCTCATGACTCGTTGAGTTTTTCTGGGATATACATATTTAAGGGCGAATGTGTTAGAAAGAGTTAGAGAATTTGTCGGCAGACACATAGCTTTTAGCGTATGATATGTTTGGTTGATTGTGCATTTTTATTTTACGCGGCAACTTTCTCTAAGCATCAGCTGCAATGAGGCTGAGATTTTCTTTACCAGCCTCTTAGCTACATCTTAAGCAAGCGTGCATCTTTTAGGGCAAAACGACTTTTGCGCTAAGAGCGTTATGATCGCCTTTTCACATCCTAAGCGTCATCTTGATGTATAAGGTGAGTAAATTTACATCAAGTTTGAATTCTGACAGATTGATCGCAGTTTTGCTTTTTCGTGCTGCTTCCTGGCACGATAGCCTCCCGCACTCATCGTAAATAACGCGGAATTTGCATCGCGCTTGCACTTTTTGTATCTATCTTTTCACATTAGAAGTAAAATTTTATTTACTGCATTTTTCTGCCTATCATTTTTATAGATGGCGATTTTTGATATTTTACGTGGGATTTTTCATCTTTGCATTATATGGAGAAAGCTCGCCACTTGCGTGGCTAAGTGCCACTTTTATTTTTGCTAACGCTTTACTTTTTGGCTTTGATACAAACGGCCGACCAAGCGGGCATTTTATCGACACTTTTGGTATATTTGCCGCCGTATTTTCGCCATTTATCTTTATCTTTTTGTTCTATACCATTTATAGAATCGGGGTCAAGGAAAAAGAAAAGATCTTTTGTGGTTTATTGCCATTTGCTCGTTTTTGCTTTTTGTATGATAGCCTCTGTGCGCCAAAGGCTGGAGCTTGAGCAGCTGCCATTTTGCGTGATCGCAACGCCACTTTATGGTGAGGCTATTAACTCATACCGCGTGAGACTCGCCAAAATGTAGAAGAGGCTATGTAATTTGCACCATTTTTGTGATGCTATTTTTGACGCTAAACTGGACGGCGATCGTTTTAATCAATTTTTATCTGTTTTTAGATGATCCAACCAAGCATTTTTGTCTATAACTCTGACGTGGCAAAGGAGCTTGCTAGTAAGCTCAAAAGCAGCTGGTATCGAAGAAGTGGCTACTGATAATGAAAAAGGCTTGCACTTTCAGGCTAATTTTCTATGGCATAAACTCAGGCTATAAGAAATTTACTAGTAGCGCCGATTTAGAAGAAAGGTCGTAATGTAGTATAGAAAAATGGGGAAAAGTAGCTGTACCTAACATCAAGGAACGATAATTGGCGAAAAGAGCCTTTTACTATGATAGGAACTTACTTTTTGTCATAGTAGTTGTTGAACCCCTGGTACTGTATGATCCCAAAAGCTAAACAGAAATGGCTCAAGAGAAGCTGCAACTCAAATCCCTAACTCACATAAGATACACTCAACACCTTGCCATGCAGGATGATAAATACTCTACCACAGAAACAAGGTGTGGGCAAAAACAGCGTTGGACGATAGCTTTTTCATAGATAGGTGCTCGATCGATAAAAATAATGAACAAACATGGAAATATAGTGTCTTTTTGATAAAACAATAAGTGAAATCCAACTCAAAAAGAAGAGATCGCAAATGATATTTCATAAGTCTGGCAAGCTACTAACTGCTGGCTGGGGCATGATCTGAAAGTGACTGCAAGAAGATAAATAAAGAGCTAAATATAGAAAAAGATTTGCATACAGACGTAAGTCTCTCTGGTGGATGTAGTAAAAGGCAAGGCTAATAGTAGCCTTTGATGAAATGGGCCGTCCCATGGGAACAATAAGCACTGTAAAAGGCGGGATAAAAAGACCATGAAAGGGCTGGAAGAAATTGCAACATAACCTTAACCGATAAACGTGGCAACAGACGACTAGAGTTAGTAGAAAAGAAAGTGGCTTTTATATATATAAAAATAAATATAATCTGATCAAATCTGAGCTTTTGATTTTTCAAAAAACACTGCTATTTTTAATCTGCATTTAAGCATCCCCATATATAATTCCAGCTCACGAAACGAGAAACCACCTTTTAACTTCACCGTTAATAAAGCCTTTTCTTTTTATCGTTGTTCTTTTAACACAATTGTTAAAACTATTAGTCAATCTTTGAAATCTAAACAAGTGATCGATTGAGCCAGTCTATTATGATTAAATAATAGATTAGACAAACTAATATAAAACTAAAAAGTTTTGATTAAAAACTCTGTAATAAAATCCCATCTATTGATGGGTAATTATGGAGAGTTTGATCCTGGCTCAGAGTGAACGCTGGCGGCGTGCCTAATACATGCAAGTCGAACGGAGATTAAGTAGCTTGCTATTTAATCTTAGTGGCGCACGGGTGAGTAATGTATAGCTAATCTGCCCTACACTAGAGGACAACAGTTGGAAACGACTGCTAATACTCTATACTCCTGTCTTACATAAGTTAGATAGGAAAGTTTTTCGGTGTAGGATGAGGCTATATTGTATCAGCTAGTTGGTGAGAGTAATGGCTCACTGAGGCTACGGACGAAGCTGGTCTGAGAGGATGATCAGTCACACTGGAACTGAGACACGGTCCAACTCCTACAGGAGGCAGCAGTGAGAGATAGTGCTCAACGGGGGAAAACCCTGAAGCAGCAACGCCGCGTGGAGGATGACACTTTTCGGAGCGTAAACCCTTTTGTTAGGGAAGAACAATGACGGTACCTAACGAATAAGCACCAGCCTAACTCGTGCCAGCAGCCGCGGTAATACGGAGGGTGCAAGCGTTACTCGAAATCACTGGGCGTAAGGACGCGTAGGCGGATTATCAAGTCTCTTGTGAAACCTATGGCTTAACCATAGAACTGCTTGGGAAACTGATAATCTAGAGTGAGGAGAGGCAGATGGAATTCAGGTGTGGGGTAAATCCGTAGAGATCACCAGGAATACCCATTGCGAAGGCGATCTGCTGGAACTCAACTGACGCTAATGCGTGAAAGCGTGGGGAGCAAACAGGATTAGATACCCTGGTAGTCCACGCCCTAAAACGATGTATACCAGTTGTTGCTAAGCTATGTCCGGCAGTAATGCACCCAACGGATTAAGTATACCGCCTGGGGAGTACGGTCGCAAGATTAAAAACTCAAAGGAATAGACGGGGACCCGCACAAGCGGTGGAGCATGTGGTTTTAATTCGAAGATACGCGAAGAACCTTACCGGACTTGATATCTCAACAAATCATCTAGAGAGAAGAGTGTCTGCTTGCAGAAATGTTAAGACAGGTGTCAGCACGGCTGTCGTCAGCTCGTGTCGTGAGATGTTGTTAAGTCCCGCAACGAGCGCAAACCCACGTCATTAGTTGTTAACAGTTCGGCTGAGCACTCCCAATGAGATCTGCCTTCGTAAGGAGGAGGAAGGTGTGGACGACGTCAAGCTCATCATGGCCCCTTATGTCCGGGGCGACACACGTGCTACAAATGGCATATACAATGAGAAGCAATATCGCGAGATGGAGCACATAAAATATGTCCCAGTTCGGATTGAGTCTGCAACCTCGACTCCATGAAGCCGGAATCGCTAGTAATCGTAGATCAGCCATGCTACGGTGAATACGTTCCGGGTCTCTGTACCACCGCCTGTCACACCATGGGAGTTGATTTCACTCGAAGCCGGAATACTAAATTAGTTACCGTCCACAGTGGAATCGGCGACTGGGGTGAAGTCGTAACAAGGTAACTGTGGGAGAACCTGCGGTTGGATCACCTCCTTTCTAGAGTACATATAGATATTCTCTCACAAGATATCTATAAGAAGATATTCTCAATCATCCTTGTTTAGTTTTGAAAGATTGATAGACCCATAGGGGCCTATAGCTCAGCTGGTTAGAGTGCACCCTGATAAGGGTGAGGTCACAAGTTCAAGTCTTGTTAGCCCACCAGAGAATCGAATTGGGGAACTAGCTCAGCTGGGAGAGCGCCTGCTTTGCACGCAGGAGGTCAGCGGTCTCGATCCCGCTATTCTCCACCATAAAATAGTTTAACTACATTAAGTCTAATTAGAGAGCTGATGAAAACTTTCTAATTAGACTTTTGTCTAAATGTTCTTTTTAATTAATATTGTTAATAGTCACAAGCAAGTTTTACAATTTTACAGGACTTGTTAAAGATTTAAATTTTCTAACTTTCTTTGCATTTAATGCAAAAGTTTGACATCACAATCTATTTAGGATTTAAAACTTATCTAAATAGTAGTCAATGCTTTCCGTCTTGAGAGCTAGAATTTCAAAATGTAGTACTTAAAGTTATCTTTAACAAGGAAGTGATGCGAATTAGAATAATCTAATATAGAAAAAGGTAAGCTACAAAGAGCAAGTGGTGGATGCCTTGGCTAGTAGAGGCGATGAAAGACGCCAGGTCATGCGATAAGTCTCGGGGAGCCGTCAAGGGGCTTTGATCCGAATTTTCTGAATGGGGCAACCCAACTAATGAGATATTAGTTACCGTATAACGGAGCGAACGAGGGGAATTGAAACATCTTAGTACCCTCAGGAAAAAGAAATCAAAAGAGATTACGCTAGTAGCGGCGAGCGAAGCGCGTAAGAGGGCAAACCACTAGTTTACTAGTGAGCTGTAGGACTGCAATATAGACTAAAACTTAGCTAATAGAACAACCTGAAAGGTTAGGGCGTAGAGGGTGATACCCCGTATATGAAAGCTTTGTTTTTACTTAGCAGTATCCTGAGAGGGCGGGAACACGTGATATTCTGTCTGAAGCTGGGTAGACCACTATCCAACCCTAAATACTACTACTAGACCGATAGTGCACAGGCACCGAGGGAAAGGTGAAAAAGAACTGAGAGATCAGAGTGAAATAGAACCTCGAAACCATTTGCTTTACAATCATTCAGAGCCCTATGATTTATCAGGGTGATGGACCGCCTTTTTGCATAATGAGCCTGCGAGTTGTGGGATGTCTGGCGAGGCAGTGAAAACCCGGAGCCGTAGCGAAAGCGAGTCTTAATAGGGCGTTTAGTCAGACGTTGCAGACCCGAAACGATGTGATCTATCCATGAGCAGGTTGAAACCGGGTAAGAGCCGGTGGAGGACCGAAACCCGCTAGCGTTGAAAAGCTGTGGATGACTTGTGGATAGGGTGAAAGCGCCAATCAAACATCGTGATAGCTGGTTCTTCCGAAATATATTTAGGTATAGCGTCATGTAGTAACTACTAGGGGTAGAGCACTGAATGGGCTAGGGGCATACACCAATGTACCAAACCCTATCAAACTCCGAATACCCTAGTGTGTAATCATGGCAGTCAGGCGGCGAGTGATAAAAATCCGTCGTCGAGAGGGGAACAAACCCAGACTAACAGCTAGGTCCCTAAATCTCATTTAAGTGGAAAACGATGTGGAGTTACTTAAACAACCAGGAGGTTGGCTTAGAAGCAGACGCATCCTCAAAAGAAAGCGTAATAGCTCACTGGTCTAGTGATTCTGCGCGGAAAAATATAACGGGGCTAAAATGAGTACTGAAGCTTTAGACTTAGTTTTTACTAAGTGGTAGGAGAGCGTTGTATTTGGTGCTGAAGGTATACCGGTAAGGAGTGCTGGAGCGAATACGTGAGCATGCAGGCATGAGTAGCGATAATTGGGGTGAGAATCCCAACGCCGTAAACCTGCAAGGTTTCCTACGCGATGCTCGTCATCGTAGGGTTAGCCGGGTCCTAAGCAAAGTCCGAAAGGGGTATGCGATGGAAAATTGGTTAATATTCCAATGCCAACTATAATGTGCGATGGAAGGACGCTTAGAGTTAGAGGAGCCAGCGGATGGTAGTGCTGGTCGAAAGGGTGCAGGTTGGAGTTCAGGCAAATCCGAACTCTTTAAGCCGAGGCCTTACAGGTGCGTGAAGTTCTTCGGAATGAATCGAAATCCTTGATACTGTCGAGCCAAGAAAAAAGTTTCTAAGTTTAGTTATAGTTGCCCGTACCGTAAACCGACACAGGTGGGTGGGATGAGTATTCTAAGGCGCGTGGAAGAACTCTCTTCAGGAACTCTGCAAAATAGCACCGTATCTTCGGTATAAGTGTGCCTAACTCTGGAAGGATTTACTCCGTAAGCATTGAAGGTTACAACAAAGAGTCCCTCCCGACTGTTTACCAAAAACACAGCACTCTGCTAACTCGTAAGAGGATGATAGGGCGTGACGCCTGCCCGGTGCTCGAAGGTTAATTGATGACGTTAGTTCTGCGAAGCGTTTGATCGAAGCCCGAGTAAACGGCGGCCGTAACTCTAACGGTCCTAAGGTAGCGAAATCTTTGTCGATTAAATATCGACCTGCATGAATGGCGTAACGAGATGGGAGCTGTCTCAAGAGGGATCCAGTGAAATTGTAGTGGAGGCAGAAAATTCCTCCTACCCGCGGCAAGACGGAAAGACCCTGTGGACCTTTACTACAGCTTGACACTGCTATTGGGATAAAATGTGCAGGATAGGTGGGAGGCTTTTGATCCATAGACGCCAGTTTATGGTGAGCCATTGTTGAGATACCACTCTTTTTATTCTGATAGCTAACTAGCTTGAGTTATCCTCGGGCAGGACAATGTCTGGTGGGTAGTTTGACTGGGGCGGTCGCCTCCCAAAATGTAACGGAGGCTTGCAAAGGTTGGCTCAGAACGGTTGGAAATCGTCTCGCAGAGTATAAAGGCATAAGCCAGCTTAACTGCGAGACATACACGTCAAGCAGAGACGAAAAGTCGGTCTTAGTGATCCGGTGGTTCTGGTGGAAGGGCCATCGCTCAGCGATAAAAAGCGTACCCTGGGGATAACAGGCTGATCTCCCCAAGAGCTCACATCGACGGGGAGGTTTGGCACCTCGATGTCGGCTCATCGCATCCTGGGCTGGAGCAGGTCCCGCGGGTATGGCTGTTCGCGCATTTTAAAGCGGTACGCGAGCTGGGTTCAGAACGTCGAGACAGTTCGGTCCCTATCTCGCCGTGGGCGTAAGAAGATTGAGGAGAGTTGACCCTAGTACGAGAGGACCGGGTCGAACCAACCACTGGTGTACGAGTTGTCCTGCCAAGCGGGCACTGCGTCGGTAGCTATGTTGGGATGTGATAACTGCTGAAAGCATCTAAGCAGGAAGCCAACTCCAAGATGAATCTTCTTTAAGAGCTCATATAGACTATGTGTTTGATAGGCTGGGTGTGTAATGGATGAAAGTCCTTTAGCTGACCAGCACTAATAGCTCAGTCTGCTTATCTTTTTAATAAGCATCACTTCCTTGTTAAGGATAAAAACTTAATAAGATATGTTTTTATAAAACTTTGTTTATGACTTTTTAACTTTATCTAGTAGTGTTAAACAAGAGATTTATATAATGTATCTTTTATTTAACACTGCCCGTGACTATACAGACGAGGAAACGCCTTTGCTCCATCTCGAACCAAGAAGCTAAGCTCGTCATGGCTGATGATACTCTCCTTTACTGGGATGTTGGAAAGTAGGTCGTTGCGGGCTTTGTTGTTAATCTGCTTTAATTCTTAAATAATTAATCGTTTTTATTAGTGTTGCTTTTCGTCTAAGTACAAAAGTATTAGTTTTTAAATTTTACTTCTTTGTAATCGGTTTTTATTGATTAGATGTAGTAAAGCTTTTATGTTTGTTGTTATATGATTAGTTTTATCTATCTTTTTAATTTTATTCTCTTGCTGTTTTTAAAAGTTTTCATTTATTGTTCTTTATGATTTTTATTGGCTTAATATGTTTGTTTTTATAGTCTTTTTAATGGAAATTGTAAATCATGGATAAGATGTGAAGGCATGATGCCCTCGGTTTGTGAGTTAATAGGTGTTTATGAAGAAAAATATTGGTACTTTAAGTTTTTATAGTGAATCCAAAAATATGCTTGAAACTTTAAATACTAAAGGTATAGAAAAAGCAACTTTTTGGCTAACTGATGATTTGGCTGACTTATGCAGAGCTCGTGCAGATTGAGGTTTTTGGTTTTAATGATCAAATTATAAATATATTGTTGTTATTACCTTTTTAAACTTATTTTTATTGTAAATCAAAGAATTAAAATAGTAGTTTTTGTTACTTGGTATTATTATATGGCTGTATATTTGCTGGCTATTATTACTTGTATATGATTTATTAATAGCTATGTTTATACTTATGTTAGTGCATAAATATTTTTCTAATGTATAAGAAATAAATAGGTAATTTTATTGTTGCAAAAAGGGTAGGTGAAAAATATCTAATAAAGATAAACAATGGGGTGTATAGACAACACTCTATGATCCGCCCCAAGGAAAGTATAGTAGAGTTAAAGGCTAGGAGTTAAAAGGCTTAGATACTAAAATGAATTATGAACAAAAAGAATTTTAGAAAGTTGACATTAATGCATTAAGCAGTTAGTATATATATGCTGTTTTTGTGATAGACCTGTTTTTATGTCACAGCAGGTTTTCGTGCGCTTTGATAGCTTTTTATTTGTCTACATTGCCGTGTACAGCTCACTTTTAAGAACTCACGAGATCACTCTACCATTACCTCTTTACTTAAAAACCAAATACCAACATATTAAGCTAAACGAAAAGTATTAAATTATATTATTTTCTTAAGATTTATCAAATTTTCTTTTAGAAGGAGAGTGCAGTGAAACTAGCATTTTCAAAAGCTATCTTGGTGGCAGCTGGGTGTGCATTATTTGCAGGCTCATCTTAAATGCAGAGGATAATTAGCCCTGTTATTGTCATACATGGTGGCACTAGTGGACTTGAGCTTACTAAAGATGAGTTTAAAAGTGCGCGAAGAGCCTATGAAAAAGGCACCTTTTAGCTGGTCAGGCTGTGCTTGAAAAAGGGCTATAAAGTGCGATGGATGCGTGACGGCAGCCATTATGGTGTTAGAAGATGATCCGATTTTTAACGCTGGAAAGGGCGCAGTATTTACAGCAGATGGCTTTAATGAGCTAGACGCCTTCTATTATGGACGGCTCTACCAAAAAGCAGGTGCAGTCGCTATGGCAAGACATATCAAAACCCGATCCTTGGCGCAAGAGTCGTCATGGATAAGACTTGGCACACTCCTTATTGCTGGTAAGGGAGCTGATAAACTAGCCAAAGAAAACGGCCTAGAGATGGTTGATCAAAAAGTACTTTTTCACGCAGTTTAGATATGACGCACTCCAAAGAGCTAAAGAGAAACAAAAGCTAATGCTTGATAGTGAAAACAAAAAGAAAAACTTCTCAATGATATGAGCGACCATATCTTGGTACTGTTGGAGCGATAGCACTTGATAAAAATGGCAACCCAGCCGCAGCAACCAGCACTGGTGGCATGACAAATAAAAATGACTGGCCGTATAGGCGATAGTCCCATAATAGGCTCTGGAACTATGCGGATAACGACTCTGGTAGCAGTCTCTTGCACAGGCACAGGTGATATCTACATGCGTGTAAATGCAGCTCACGAGGTCTCAGCCTCTATAAATACAAAAACCCAAGATGTACAAAAAGCAGCTGAGGAGGCCGTAGCTCAGGTAAAAGCACTAGGTGGTAGTGGTGGTATCATCTCCTATCGATAAATCTGGTAAGACTGGCTTTGCTTGGACTAAAGATAAGCTTGGTATGTACATGAGTGAGGCTAGACTTGGAGCCAAACCAGTCGTTTCACTGGCCACTTTGGCGAGAAATAATTAGATAGCTAGGCCAGATCCTATCCGGCCTAGTTTTTAAAGGAAGAAAGTTAAAAATATAAATTGCTCCAAGAACGATAAATGCTCTTAGGCAAAAACCGCTATAATTTGTATTTATGCGTGGCTTTTATCCCACCTTTATAGTACCCTTCTTGGTTTTTAAAAGAACGGTCTTAGGCCTCATAAGCTGCTTGGATCTTTTAAATTTAGCGTTATACTCTGTTTTGATGCTTTCGCCTGTTTGAGTGCCTGTCTGGGTGGGTAAATTTAGCAAGGGCTAGGTAGCTGTCTCTTACGGTTTCGAAGCTGTCGCTCATTCGAGCAGACCCTAGTAATTTTTAAAAATTTTTCTTCATAAGGACCGGCTCAAAGCGCGAAGCTGACTTTTAAACTTGGGCTTTGAGTTTTTGGACCTTGTAGTTTCTTTTGAGCTCTTTAAATTTGGTTTCGTTGTAGTTAAAATTTCCCACATAATTTTTAGATGTTCGCGTCTTGAAATGATCTCTTCATCAAGTCAAAATCGCCATCTATTTTTAGGCCAATTTATGATTTTCTCGTCAATCTAGACTCATTGTCTTGTAATTTTGCAAAATGTAGCTAGCAAAGCTCTTGGAGTGTTGTTTAGCGTAAAGATCATCTCGCCATATAAAACTCAATGCTCGATGTTGTAGATGTTTGTTAGGGCGTTTCTTTGCACTAAAGATAGCTTTATGGTTTTGTATTTTGCAAAAGCGTCACGTCAAGCTTCGTTGCCCTGTTTTTCGTAGAGTATAAATCGGCAAGAAGCTATTTTCGCTGTGGGATCTCGCCCTTCGTAAAAAGAGATAATCTTGTCTTGTTTGCTAGTGTTTTTGTGGATCTCACTTTATCAGTGCGCGAAGCTCGCAAAAAGAGCGTCGCTATCGGTTAAAAATGCTTAAGATTCTAAAGTTTGGGTTATATTCATGGGTTTCTCCATTCAAAATATCCCCATTTCAAAAAGCAACTAGCGTTCCAAAGTTAATGCTTTCCTGATATTGCTATCTTTTGTATATGCCAAAAACTCATCTCTTAGCTTTTTGTTCCTTTGTGCAAGATCGCCTCTTCTTTTGTGTGAGAAACGGCCTCTTTTTGGGGCTTTTTAGTACGCCTTGCTCTTTTGCAAGCTCTTTTGATCTCTTTTTAGACTATCGAAAAATCGTTCATTTTTGCTCCTTTTGCACAAAGGATTTTACTAAAAAGGTTATAAATCTAAAAATGAATACAATCTCTTTAAGGAAAGTTTGGTTAATATCACAACTTAATTTTTCATGTGCGCTCGTAGCTCAGCTGGATAGAGCACGGATTGCGGTTCAAAAAGGTCAGAGATTCGAATTTCTCGGGCGCACCATCCTTTTCCCCTACTACATTTTCAGACCACTTTTTAGATTAGTTAAATTTAGTAAAAACCTCATTTAGATATAGCCCTTCAGCTGGCGCTGGTATGCGAGTTAAAGCAGGGCGACCATTTAGCGAAGCTTTTGATGAGCCTCGCTACCATCTTTTTGTTTTTAGCGCCTTTAATAAGTGCTAAACCATGAGCCGCACCTGACCGCGTAAAAACCATTTGCTCTTATTATGATAGTTTGATCTTTGTATGCGTAGCAAAATGCTGTAAATTTTCGCGCACTGGGCTGTAAAGTCGCTTCCAGTTTTCATATGCGCTAAAATCATGCTCGATAAAATTAAGTGTACTCATTTGCTCTTTTGGTATCAATGAGTGCAAAATACCTTGTAGTTTGAGCTTAAAAACATCAACGACTGCAGTGATCTATCACATGATCTATATTGATCTTGCAACAGCGTCATATCTTGCCCGAAAGCCCTCATCTACCAATTTATGCGTTTTATGTGAATGCTTGCGTGCGTGGCGGTTTATAAGATCTGCAAGTGCCTTTAAATCTTTAAAATGATCGCCGCAAAACTGACGCTTGAGCTTTTGGTTGTTTGCGTGCACGCTTTATCGGTGCGCGAGCTAGAGATCACTCTTTCGAAAATGCCAACGTGAGCTAAGGCGCGCTCTAACCCATCCTCTACGCCATTTTCGTGCGGTTGGGTCCTGCGAGCCTTGAATACCTGAGCCATCGTAGCTGTAGATTAGCTGAATTTTCATTAGTATCTTCGTGTGATCTTGGCTTTATAAAGCAAGGCACCAGCTATCAAAAAGACGAAAATATGAGCGGTATCGCAAGCGATGGCTTTGATGAAAAAGAGCATGATGAGCGTAAAAACATCCAAACAAAACGCCAGTACCCATGTCAGACCATGCCCTTTTCGTATCTATATGTGACGATGCCAAGACTGATCGCAAAGAGCGTGCTAGCAAGCGGAAATAGGGCGACTAAGACATAAGTGCTAAAAGTCCTTTTGCGTTTGTTGCTCGCTACTTGCCTCCATCCAGTACTCTTTTGATACTGCCAACGTCGCTTATCTCTTCGTTTTGGGGTGGTTCTTATCTTCATTGATTTGAAGTTGCTTTTGGTGGTACTTTCATCCTTTTATGTCGTACATTTTTCCTCTCATTTAAGGAAAGTTCGATGCTTTGATTGACATTTGTTATCTTTGCGTTTTTGAGCGGTTATTAGACGCTGTGAGTCTTTACGAAGCGGGATTAAACATCACGATATCTTTGTAGGTTGTGCCATTTTTATCTTCGCTTTCACTGCCCACATAGACCATCCAGTCGGAGTACTTGTCCAAACTGCTGGCTTTAATTTAGCTTTGCGACTGTCTTTTATAGTCGATGAATGGCATTTAGCTGGGCGGCTATTGGTATCATGATCGATGGCGATAACGAGCAAGGTGGCGCTTAAAATAGCTGAAAAACGCTAGGAAAAATCTTGCTATTTTTATTTGGTGAGCCACCAAGTGTGAAGATAACGATACTTTTCATTCTCTTTGATAGCCTAAAAAGCGTCATCGCAAGCGAGACGAAAAAGGCGATAGGTACTGACAAAGAGCAAAGACGCGCGGGAGCATAAATGAGTAGGTTTAAAGAGCTCGCCAAAGCTGATCCTCGATGGGATAGGAGGTGATACGCGCGATCTGTATGAAAAACGATCGACATGATCAAAAAGCGTACTAAATAGTGATGCGAACGTGCCTAGGAAGTTAAACAAAGATATTTATTTACTCTACTCATAGATGAACCTTAAAATTTTCTAAAATGTTTGCCCTTGAAAAACATACGTTATAAGCAGTCCGAGGCTTAAAAAACGGCACAAAGGCTGAGCCTCATAGCCCTGCGAACGAGCGCATAGACTGGAAGCGCTGAAGCGCGGCCAGACAGATCGCCACAAGCGACTAGCTTTGGCTGGTAAAATAGCCTGATGATCGCCGCGATAAAGATATCTGCACTTCCCATGGCCTCGCGCTTCATCGCATAGCTCACGACAAATCTTAGCGCCCAAAAGATAAATCCAAAAAGGAGTAATGTAAATTTGATCGTACTTCTGCAAAAGATAAAAAGTAGCATGGCATAGGCAAAGTGCAAAATAGCGTCAGCGAAAAGAAGCGCATCTGGCACAGCTTTTATATCTTATATCTATGACGCTAAGGGCTAGTAGCATGATAAAGCAAAGCCCTATAACGCATAAAGCAAGGTTTCTATGACTCAAATTTCGCCGCACTTTTAAAAAGCAGATCAGAAAAAGCAGGCCAGAGGCTAGCTCAATCTAGCGGATAGACAAGGCTTATCTTTTGCTTGCAAAGGCGCATGTTTCCCTAAAAGTAGCCATGAAAAGTGGAATATTGTGGTGTAATGTAGCTCGTGGAAGCATTTTGGGCAGTGTGAGGCTGGGAATGGCGCTTTCACTTTCGTGGCAAGCGGTATATCAGCACGTTTGAAAAATGAACCCACGCAGATGCCAAAAACAAAAAGCAAAAACGGCAAGATGACCAAAAATATCCATTATCTCACTAAACTCCGCCAAATCTTCGCTCTATATCTTTTGACTAGCCACGATGCTGGCCAGTCATCCTTCCAAAGTCTGGGCCAAAGTGTCGGCGTGAAAAAAGAGCTCTGCATAGCTTGCCTGCCAGAGCATGAATGAAAAGCCTGCTCGCCGCACCAGTCCTAATGAGAAGATCGACTGGCTCACTCGTCAAGTGCCGCATTTAGGCTCGCTTCATTTATATCAGCACCCATCTCAAATTTAGCTTTTATGGCTCTTATGATCTCATCTTTGAGCCGTAGTTTATCGCCAATTTGAAGCAACGGCATTTTCCCTTTGTTGCGTCTTTGGTGATCTCTATCTCATTTTTAGCTCATCGCTAAATGGCGATATATCGCCGATCGTGTCAATTTGATCCCATATAAAATCATCACGCTTTTAAAAGAAGAAAATTTTCGAGTAATCCATCAAAAATCAACCCCTTTTTGCGGTCTTTTCCAGTTTTCGGTGCTAAATGCGTAAAGGCTTAGTACCTACCCCATTATCAATGCAAAATCCTGCACATATCGCTCACTACATTTGCTCCGGCCTCGTGTCCATTTGTCCGCAAAAATCCACGCTTTTTCGCCCAGCGTCCGTTGCCGTCCATGATGATAGCGAGGTGGTTAAGTTTGTTCAATATCTAGCCTTTAAAAGTCAATTATCTGCTCTACTCTAAAAGAGCGCTTACGTTTTTGCACCAAAACTGCGGTGTCAATCTGCTCTTTTAGCAAGCTTGCGACGTTGTTAAATGGAGTTGCGATCTCACATAAGAAAATCCATCTTTAATTTAAAAATAAGCATGCGTATCTGGAAAAATACAAGAAAAACTCTCATCTCATTTGCCTCTTTTTAAGCTGAGAAAATGCCATTTATACCGCCATATGCAAATGGTATATGCACGACGTTTTTCTTGCAGAGCAAAGAGCATTTTTGCCAGCACTCTCATCTCATCTTTTGTTTTAACTTCGCTTGCTTTTAAATAAATAGCGAAAGCCACGATACTCTCGTTTTTACCAATTTTCTATCAATCGAGCCTGTCAGCCAAAACGTCCCTCATCTAAAAATTTCTGGTCTTTTCATATAGATTTTTATGACGATGTTTTCGCCCTGACTATGCACCCTCGCCCCAGTATCTAGAGCCTACGTTTAGCTCTTTTACGCTTTTTGTGTTAAACTTCTCATTTGCGAATCAAGATGATCTATTAGAGCCGACCTTTGGCTCACCAAAAATGCTAAGCGGCAAGGACGAATTATCGCTACTAGCGGAGCTTTCGGCTGTTTTTGCTATCTTTTTGACGCGTGAGATCCACTCTCATCATAAATGTCGCATGGCTCCACGATGCGCCATGCGATCTCATCTTTTGAGGCAAGCGGCAGTAATTCTCACTCATCTTTTGTGATGAATCTACCTCGTTTTGCTCTGCTTGCAGCCATTTTTCTCGCCCAAAATATTTAGACAAACTGCGTCAAGCGCTTTTTCTCTAGCATCTGATCTTGCGCTTTTTAGAGAGCGTTTTTCGTTTGAAATCTCAAGTTTAAAGCCGATCTTTTTACAGCCAATTTGCTTAAGCTTTGCAAAAATATCGATATTTTTGTTTAGGCTTAATTTAAAACTTCTCCAATGTCCTCTTTTTGATCTTGCCATGGGCTTTTTGTTGGCACAAAATCGCTCACCGCAGCACACATTACAAGTACTTTGCGTCCTCACACTCGCTCTTGCAAAAGCTCTAAAAGCTCACCACTTGAGCTAATGAAGGCTAAGAAACGCTCGTTACTAGTTTCAAAACTAGCAAGCAGTTTTACCTCCTGCACCTGCGTAGTAAAAGGCTACCAGCCAGGCTCTCGCCATCTTGCCGCTTGAGAATGGTGATGGCTCTAACATCATCTATCTTTTCAGTTGTTGCGCCACCTGTGATAACTACTTTTTGCCTGCAAAAAGTGGCTTGCTAAGCCTTTTTATGGCCGCTTCTACTATCACTTCAGGACTTGCAAGACGCGCCTTTGCCAACGTCGCCACAAGCTAGAGTTTTTAAGCACTGGCTCAACCACTGAAAAGCGCCGTTTTTCTTTAGTACCTTCGCTGAATTTGCGTCGCAAAATGCCTCGATCATATTGTTATTTGCAGCAGGGGCAACGACTAAACGGCACGTGCGAGGCGGCGATTAGCGTTTGCATGAAGACATTGTCGCAAATGCCCTGCAACCAGCTTATTTATCGTATTTTACCGAGGCAGGTGCGATGAGGACTGAGATCATTTTAGAATAGGCTATGGATTTCACGCCATCTTGCCAGTTTTGCGTTCTGTGAGCTTAAATTCTTATGCTCGCTTAGCGCTTCAAAGCCGCTTACGCTGCAAAATTCAAGCGCTCCTTCACTCAAAGCCATAAACATCAGCGCCTTGCTTTTTAGCGCCGATAGTACCTCGTAAGCTTTTATAAAAGGCAGATACCGCCGCAAACAGCAAGTGTAATTTTCTTATTTTTAACATCGTCTTGCCAAAGAATTTTCAAAACATCGCTTTTGTTCTCTTTGACGACCTCTGCTGATAGCTAGAGCGCCACTCTCAACATCTTTTTGTGATGGTGCCTGCCAGCTGCGATGATGACGTTATCAGCGATATTTACAGGGGCAACTGGCTGTATCTGAGCCAGCAAAGACGTTTTTGCCGATTTTAGTTTTGTATTTTGCCTTGCCGTCGAAGCTGATGTGATCGTGCCACAACCCATGTTTGCAGCCACTTTCTATCTCGCAGTCGCCAAGATAGCTTAGATGTCCTGCTTTTACGCCGCTAAGAACGCCTTTTTAACCTCGACGAAAATTTCCTATGTGTATCAGAAAACTTTTCAGATCGGCCTGATGTGAGCTAGTGGGCCGATGTCTGAGTTTTTGATGACGCCGCTTTTCGATCACTGATGAGCTTTTGATGATGCTTCCGTTATAACGCACTCACCAAGGATACTTACATTTTTCTTCGAGGACGCACTCGCCTTCAATTTAGCCCCTGCTGTCTGCGAAAATGCTCCTCAGGCATGCGCATCAAAACGCCAGCTTTCATCAATTTGCTTATCTCATCTTGCATTACTTTTTCAGCGATGCTTAGCTGAAATTTATCATTTATACCCATGAAAATTTATGCTCATTAACACTTTACTGCAGACGCACTTTAAGCCCTTTTTCATTTGCTATTTTTGTGGCGTCGTTAGGTAGTACTCTTTTTGTGCGTTTTTGATTGCTTGTGAGCGGTAAATTTGCTCTAACGCCTCGCGTTTGTAAAAGCAGCTAGCACCGGCATTTACGCTTTTTATAGCAGTTGTCGCTTCACTCGCATCTTTTTGCTCGACGATGGCCCCAACTTTGCTCATGTAGATAACTCTGCTGCAGCCAAAAAGGATTTGCCGCTTCAAATGAGCTCATAACCACGTCTGCTTCGGCATTTGCTAGGCGCATAAGATCAGTTGATCTAACAAGGGCATATCTCCGCAAGTTACAAGCACTTTTTCGCCGCTTTCAAATGACGCCCTTTTATCGCTACAGTAGCCTGGGAATTTGCTAGATCTTGTCGGTGAGTACGGTTTGAGGGAAAAAATTTCTTTTATCTTTTATAGCACTAACTCTTTTTCGTAGTGAAGCACGACACTAACGTCATTTGTGATCGCATAAGCTTGCTTTAAGAGTGAATGATCACTGGCTCGCCGCATAGCTCGAAAATAGGACTTTTTGGTCGTTTTGATTTCATCCCAGCCAGACCAGCAGCTAAGATTATGATTGAAGTGTTGTTCATTTTTAAGCCTTTTAACGTTGTACCGCAGATTGTAGCAAAAATGGCAAACATAATTTAACGATTGTTTCAACAAAAGCTAATAGAATAGGCAATCTTAAGATTTATAAATAAAAGCGAGTTTAAATGGATTTAGGAAACCGTCGTCGGCTGGGCTTTTGACCTTGGTGCTTTTGTTTGGAGCGATGGCGATAGGCGTTGGCATAGGACCACAACATCGACGTGCCTTCGATAATGATCGTTTTTGGTGGTACCATCGGCGTTAGGGATGGCTGGCTTCAAGATGGAGACGCTTAAAAGGTGTTGGTAATTTTACGAGTCGCTGTTAAGCTCAGCCGTTGTTGTAAACTCACCTGAGACTATAAAAAGATAGTTAACTATTCAACCAGCTAGACGTGATGGGATATTGGCACTTGAGAAACGAAGTAAATAACGAGTCAAACTCAGTTTTAAAAAGGGTCTATCTATGGCGGTCGATGGTAACGAACCCAGATGCGATCAAGAGCGCTTTTAGAGATCGATATAGACCAAACTAGCGCTAGACACTTGGGTAACATTAAAATTTTGAGCAAATTGCGGTTATTCTGGTGCGATGGGTAAGGATCGGTACACTAATCGGCCTTGTTGCGATGCTTCTAATATGGCTGATCCTGAGTGCGATCGGTCCAGCGATGGCGGTTGCTTGCTTTACGACGCTTTTTATGGCTCAATGATAGGTAACATTATAGGTGCACCTATGAGCAAATATCCCTGCAATCCGTGACTCTGATGAGACGCTTGAAAAAGCAGGTTATTTTTGGAGGGTACTATGGCGATACAAGCAGGATAATCCAAGAACGCTTGAGGCCAAGCTCTAGCATTCTTACCACCAAAAAGATAGAAAAAGTCAGTTTGAATAATGGGTGAAATGATAGATCGAAGACTGTCCAAGAGTGTCTGCCTGAGTGGTTGGCATCGTTTTGCGACCTTAGCGTCACTTTTACTTTGCTTTTTCGTTTTGCTCCTTTCTGGCAGACAATGGATGCTAAAAGATGGAGGCAGCTATTGGTTCTGCTAGCTCGGTGCGCTTAGTGTGCTTGATGGTGGAGCAAGACCTGATAATCAGCTAGAAAAAAGAACTTAGACCCTGAAAAATACCAGGACTAAAAAGACCAAAGGCCCAAAAAGGGGACTCAAAGTGAGCTGAAGCGCGACTGTTAAAAAGATAAATGAACTATTAAGAGCTAGCGGCGCAACTGGAGATCACGATGGAGGAGAGCGAGGACGGCTTTATCGTTAGGCTTTGCAGTTGCGATGCTTTTGATAAAGATAGCACGTAAATTTCTCGTGAAGATGCAAAACTGTAAACGTATAGGTATGATCAGCTAGCTAGATGCCAAAAGAGGTGAAAGTTGATGTCATCGGATACTGGATAACATCGAGCCCAGTAAAGACTCAGTATATAAAAACAACTGGCAGCCTCAACTGCTAGAGCATTAAGTGTGGTCGAGCAACTTGTAGTGATGGTGTCCACAAGATAGCTGATAGCTCAGGAAAGGCTTCGTTTGACCCTATCGCCAGCAACGCGAGCGATGATGGCAGAGCAAAAACAAACGAGGCAGAAATTCACTCGTCTCGCTCGAGCTATAAAGAGGCTACTAAGAAAAGTATCCTTGATGCGAGAATTAGTCGGGAAAGCACCGCTTAGCTTAGCGGTATTGTTTTGTGTGGTTTTTGCGCTGATCCTACGCTACCAACCATAAATTTGCCCTAAATTCCCTGAATGCCGAGCAACCTGTAATCTTTCTAAATGTTTTACCATCCAACGGCTTGCGCTTGTTCCGTCGCTTATCTTTCATGATGACGAGCTTTTTGCGCCTGTTATTGTACTTTTCATTTTTGCGTCAGCATGGGCTATGGGTACGCAACAAGTACCGCCTCAACGGTGCTCATCTCGCTTGCGATGGTGCTTAGCATTTTTATCATGGAGCCAGTTGGCGGTTAAGAGCTACGATGAGGGGCATAAAGTCTCTATCAGCCGAGCAGATAGGCTAGTGAGGAGATGCTGATAAGAGCTTAAAAGCCGTTTAAAGATTTATGGTATAAAAACACTAGAGAGAGGATCTGCGCTATGGGATAAGACAGGTAAAAATCCAGCAAATCATCGAGGATATCCCACTAAGCATCGCGATGTCAGCCTTGATGATAAGCGAGCCAGACATCTTTTGAGATAGCCTTTTTGCTCTATCTGCCGTTTTTAGCCATCGATGGTCGTAAGCTCCGTTTTGATGGCTGATGGGTATGATGATGCTACCTCCTGTCATGATCTCGCTGCCATTTAAGCTACTCATCTTCGTGCTAGTTGATGGCTGAATTTGCTATAGGACTGGTAAAAGAGCTTTCACTGATGGAAAAATCTGATCAGCACTTTTGCCTTTGGCGACTACTTTCGGATCAACATTGAGCGAGATAGCAAACAAGGCCACTCAAAAACGAAATTTCAAAGATCAAAAGAGCTTGAGCTAAAAGAGCAATCATCAATGATGAAGCGACCACAAGTGCTTACTTGCCGCCTTAGCCTAGAGGGCTCATACGGCAAAATGCAAAGCACCTTTCCAAGCATCGTCGCCAAAGAGTCAGCCGGCGTGCTAGCAAGGATCGATTTTTACTATATGACGGTGGGGCGAGAGGCTGAGATAAAGGCTAGCGGGCTCTTTGCAAAACACAAATGCCATCGCAAAGCATGAAGCCAAACTACCTTGCCTGAAGGCTGTACGAGTACTTTAATGCCTGCGCACTTGAGAATATAATAATGCCAAAAATGCTCAGTGCTACTTTTGTAAAAGGCGTTTTTAGACAAGCTTTGAAAAGGCGAACAAAGCAGGCGCTTGCGCAAAAGACGAGCTAGAAAACATGAGAGCAAAATATCACGGCAAATAGCACGCAGCCGGAACATAAAAAACAAAATGGAGCAAATTTTAAAATGAGATAATTGTAACAGGCGAGCAAATTAGCGCTACTGAGCGCAAAATATTGAGATTGGCTCACCGAGCTTCACGCTTGGCTTGATAGGCTAAACAAGATATTTTTATAAGTGAAGCGATGCCGAGAGGCTAGTCCGCTTTTTACCTCTCACTCAGCTTTTATGACCTATGGTTTGCACAACTACGCCATCGACCTGGCAAGTATAGCGCCTATCAGCCATATCTTGATAAATACCTAAAAGAGATATGTATGGCAATAAATGTGAGTTAGCTAGTGGTGGACTTCGACTTTTTGCTACTAGTAAGATGAGTCAGCTAGCAAGACTGCGCTTGATGAGGCGAGGCTAAATTTCGAGTATAAAAAGCGTGAAAACGAGACAAAACTTAAGAATGACGACGAGATCGCAACGCTAAGCCTCAAAGATCGCCGCTAAATGAGTATGTAAAGGCGAGCTGAGCTTGCGCTTAGAGCGAGCTCTGAGAAGTATAACCTGGGCTTTTGGGATATAGTGCGACCTGCTTGAGGCGCTCCCAGAAAATTTGATGCCATTAGCCTTTTTGAAGGGGCGAAAGATGAGCTGGAGATAGCGGAGTATGACAGCGAGCGAATTTGAGGAGGATTAGGGATTGAGCATAATTTTAATGATATTTTGCATCATAGTGAGCGATGAAATTTTTGCTGATTTTGAGAAATTTCCTCTGCTATGTACTCAAAGCTTGCGATTTGAGGCAGTGGCAAGGTGGATGTAATGTAGATGTCCTCAGCTCACGCTAAAAAGGGCGACGTGCTAGCTAGTCTTGATCAAACAAGCCTTGAGATCGCTCTAAAAAGGCAAAAACGACCTAGCGCTTGCTAAAGCCAAAAGATTTTGCTAAAAACACCTTTAATACCGAATTAGCCAAGTAAAAAGAGGTCACTTCAAAGCAAATGTATCTGACGAGGTAAAGTATACGATTGACGAGGCGTGCTTAGACGTAAGCAGCCGAAATAGCTCATTTTAAAACGCAGATGATCATCTTAAAAAGGCGTCTTTTAAAAGCTCCATTTGATGGCGTCATAGCTCAGTAAAAATGTCGAGCCAGTGAGTGCGCTTCACCACTTCAGCCAGCCTTTGTTTTTGCAAAACTCCGAAGAGGTTACTCTTAATAGCGATCGATGAAAACATACGCACATTTGTGTAAAAGTTGGCGACACATTTAAATGGGTAAACTTGATGCAACAAGCGAAGAAAAAGAGCTAAAAATCGCGCTCATTGTACAGCAGATAAAAAGGAGATTCAGGAAATATGGCGTCGAGGCTTATGACAGCGGTCTAAAACCAGGCATGTTTGGTCAAGGAAAAAGTGATAATCGGCGAAACTAGATGATAAAACAGCCATAAACCGCCCCGTAACTACGCCGGCATGATATTCTTAGCCTCGTTGTCTTCTGGCATCTACCGCTAAAGACGATGAATGTAATTTATACCCAGCCGTAGTCATCCTGATAGTCAAGATCACGACCTACGCAAACGGCGATATGAACTATATAAAAACAAGATCACGCAAAGATCGAGGACGAGGTCTCGAGCATCGAGGGATAAAAAGCTTTTATCTCAACGAGCTTTGACAACCTAAGCGTGGTAAGCATCGAATGCAGGCTAAAACAAAGACCCAGAGAGCGCTACTAACGACGTCGAGACAAGATGCAAAAAAGGCGAGACTTAGCGCAAACCACGAGATAGAAAAGCTAAATGGCCTCTCTCATCTTCGGTATTTAGCCTCTTTATCACAAGGCTTGATGGCAACGAAACCAAGCTCATGCAAAGAGATCGATGACGTGGCAAAGCCATTTTTGGAGCGCATAAGCGGCGTTTCAAAGGTCAAGACAAATGGCTTTTTAGAGCCAGCGGTGAGTAATACCCACTAGATAGATTTAAGCTAGATAAGGCCGCTCTTAGCGCAAACGAAGTGGCAATCTGATAAAGTGAGAAAATCGAAGCAACGCTGGCAAGATAGAAAATGAAGAGATCCAAAATGGCGATCAAGTCAAATTTCAGCGCCAAAAGCCCTAGAGAGCCAGGAAATTTAACGATCAAGCAAGGGGCCTTTTTAAAAAGATATCGCAGCGTCGAGTTAGCCCACAAGGACGCGAGCGAAGCTACTATGAATGAACGTAGCAAGCGGCGTTTTGCTGGGGAGCTTGAGTTGCGCCAAATGCAAACGCACTACGGTTATCTCTCTTGCAAAGTCAAGGCTGGAGCAGTTTAAGGGCCTACGGCAAGGAGTATGAGGTCAAGATAGCTTATGACTAAGAGCGAAGTTATCGAAAGCTATCAGCCAAACCGCCTTTGACGCGGGTGCTTTCGGTGCTATTTCACCATTTTCATCGTCTTTGCGTTTTTAAGTGACTTTCTTCGATCACCATTATCTCAGTCGTGGCGATCCCAACAAGTATTGTGGCGACATTTTCATCATAAACGCCCTTGGATACGACATAAACCGCCTAAGTCTTATAGCGCCCTACCCTTGGCATCGGCATGATTTCATCGATGATGCGATAGTTGTCACTGAAAAACGATCGCAAGCTGGCTAAAAAGATGAGCCAAAATGCCCTAAAAAGCAAGTTTTCTGCGAGGGGTAAGTGAGATAACGATTTTAGCGTATTTGCTATCCTCGCTCGTGTCGCTTTGCGTTTTCGTGCCGATAGCCTTTATGAGTGGCATAGCTGGCAGGTACTTTAACTTTTCGCCATGAGGTGGCAGCTGGCATCGTCAGTATCATTTTTGTTAGCATTTTTCTCGTGCCAACGCTAAGTGCGAGGCTCTAGATGCCAAAAGAGAGCAATTTATATAAAGAGCGAACCATTTTTGAGTGGCTTGAAATCTTTCTATGAGAGTATTTGACCTTGGCGCTTAATTTGAAGCTTTTATTTCTAGCGGCAACTATTTTTGGTCGTTTTTGGCCTGTCGGACTAGCTAAATCCCGTAGGTGGCGACTTCATGCCAAGGAGGACAACTCGGAGTCTAACATCTACTTTGCTTGATCCTGCCCTTAGTCTGGAGGCTAGCAGCAAAAGCCAAAAGATAAGATCGCGCTCTGTAATCCAGACAAGCAAGTGGCTCATGCCTACTTGCATCCTTATCTACACAGACAAGCGACGCATATCTTGTAAAAAGCTACGTCAAGCTAAAAGAGCTAAAAGATAGAGCTGGCAATGAGCGACAAAAATGCCATCATGCAGAGGTTTTCGTGATGAGCTAAAGGGCGATGAGATGAGTGTTATAGTGGCTGATCTGCTGATAGTTGAGGGCGGAGATAGCCAGCTATAAAAGCTTGTAGTAACGGCGGAAGATGGCAAAGAGCTTGATAATCGATAGCCAAAGATCAGCCAGATGCTAAAAGAGATAAACGACGCAACAGACGTGAACTCGCCTGAGGAAGACCTGCTAAAACGTGTGCAATTTCTATCGACGAAGATAAGGCAAAAGAGGCTAGATTTGAGACAAGGCCAGCGTTGCAAGCGCTGTTTTAGCAGTATTCAGCGGAGAACGAGGTCTCTGTTTTTGAAAAACGAAAATGGCAAAGAGTATGAGCTTTACATGCGTCTTGATGATAATTTAGAAGAGATACAAATGATATTTTAAAAACAAAGATCAGAAACAAGAGGGCTTTTTGTCACGCTTAGTGACGTGGCGACGCTTGAGTTTTGAGCAAAAAGCCAGCTAGCGTTTCAAGGTTTAATAGAGCTGATGAGATCACACTTTCAGCGACAACGAAAAATAACACCCACTCAAATAGCGTGCAAACGAAATTTCAAGCAAGCTTGATGAGATGTTGCCTGAAGGCTTATAGCTATAGATTTTTGGGGTTTGTCGAGCTTATGGACGATACGAACGCTTCGTTTATCTTTACGGTGAGCGCTAGTGCGGTGCTTATCTATATGAGTGCAGCGGCACTTTACGAGAGCTTTTTGCCACCATTTCTCATCATGCTTGCGCATGCCACTTGCCTTTTGCGGCGTCGTGATCGGCCTTTTTATAAGCGACAACCCATTTCTAGCCTATTTGTCATGGTCGGCGTCATCTTGCTCTTTGGTATGGTTGGCAAAACGCCATTTTGGTGGTTGATTTTGCAAACCACTTTGCAAATAGTGGCATAGAGGCAAAATGAAGCTGTGAAGATGGTCGCTAAGAAGAGGCTAAGGGCTGTTTTTGATGACCACATTTGCCATGATATTTGCCATGCTGCCACTTGCTCTGGCAGAGGCGCTGGCTTTGAGGCGAACTCACCGATGGCACAGCATCATCTCTGGGCTCATTAGCTCGACGATACTTAGCCTGCTTGTTGTGCCTGTGCTCTGCGTGGTGTATAACTTAGATAAAAAGATAAGCAGTAATTTACGAGAGGGACTTGAGAAAAGTACTTGGGTACGCTTTGTTTTTGGCATTGCCGCTTTGGGCTGAAATTTGCTCGAGATCATCGCGCTTGCTCAAAGCGCAAAGCTGGAGAGTTTAAAGGAATTTAACAAAAACGACTACGCAAATGCGAACAAAAGCAAAAAGCCAATTTATCACTTGATGGCAGATATACCTTTTATGCCAGACGTGGTAAAGGGCGGCTATATGGCAAAGGCGGGCCTGATAACCGCAAAGGTCGAGTATCTTATATTTGACGGCGGTGCGAGCGAGGTCTGCGGATAAAAATTTTAGATCACAAGGGTGCGGAGAAAATTTACAAAGACGAAGAGCTGATGAATCTCACTGCTTTTCAGGTCGCAAAGGTCTATTTTTAACGCTGTTGCGCTACATCGCTCATACAATTTGAGAGACTAAATTTGTTGATAGCTTTGCAAAAGCTCAGACTGAAAATGAATTTTGGTTTGAGTTTGGCTGGATAGATAAGAGCGAGTTTGATGCGATAAACTTCACGCTAAATAAAAAGCGAGCCGAGCTAGACGAGCTTGGGCTTAAGCTAGCGGAGCTAAACTCCCAGGATAATTTACTCTCAAACGGCGAGATCGGCTTTAGTGGCTGGCTCAAAAGATGATGATGCCTGACTTTAGCAGAGATGATCTAAGCGCCAGCTTGGGGCGATGGAGCAGGAAAAATATTATAAAAGAGCAGGAAAACGAGAAGCAAAAAGAGTAAACTGTCCCCTGTACCCTCACTCTAAAAAGATACGCAAAGTGTGAATAATAACAGCTTTAAAAAGGGCGATAGGGACGGCTACGCAGATGGCTGGGGGCTATACGCTGATGCGAACAAACCTGAGTGGAGTTTTGAGTGGAAACTACCAGATAGCCTAAGTCTTAGCAAACAAGCTCAAGCAAAACGTATCGAGCAGCAGCGTGCGGCTCTAAATCTAGCGACGAAGAGAAAATAGGATAATGACCCGCCTAAAAAGAGCTAAAAAGGGACGATCGAAGGGCTAAATGCGAAGCTAATTTAGATAGTCTAAAGCAAGAAAAGCTTGATAGTGCACTTGTTGAGCTTTTTGGCAAGCTATCTTGGCGGCGAGGTAAAATATGAGAGAATTTACTATATGAGCGAGAAAGTAATTTATGGCGAGGGGCAATTTTTATCCTTGATGGCGACTTGCTTTTGAGCTAAAACAAGCTTGAATACTTTTTGAATGCGCTAGAAAGATAAATGAGGTGGTGATAGAATGAATAAACTGATCTTTGTGACCATTTTCTGGGCGTTTTAGCTTTAGCTTGATAGGCGAGTTTTGGCTGGCAAGTAGATAGCTACTCTAGCTGTTTTTGTGACGAGTGACACTTGCAAGCATGGTCTTTTTGCCATTTACGAAATTTCGCGGGGTAAATCCAAAAGCTCGCCCTTGGCATAATGGCGATCGGAGCGGTGCAAATAGGGCTAATGTATCTTTGCTACTACAACTCGTTTTTGTATCTAAGCGTACCCGAAGTCGCGCTTTTCACCATTTTTACGCCATTTTATGTGACGCTCATATATGATGCGTTTAGCTTTAAATGTAGGGCCGCTTTATCTCTTTAGCGTTGGCGTTGCGGTCTTTGGTGCGCTTGTCATAAAGTATGGCGCGATAAATGAGGGCGTGCTAAAGGGCTTTTTGCTGGTGCAAGGTGCAAATATCTGCTTTGGAGCAGGACAGAGTGCCTATAAGGCGCTTTTGGAGAAGTTTGAAGTCGATCAAAAAGGTCTTTGGCTATTTTCACTTTGGAGCGTTTTTGTCGCTGTCATAGCGCTCCGCAACCCTTGGTAATCCAGCTACATTTCAAGTTGATCTAACGCAAGCTTTGGTGCTTTTGTGGCTTGGCGTAGTCGCTAGCGGGCTGGGATATTTTATGTGGAATAAAGGGGCTTGCGAGGTCGATAGTGGCGTGCTTGCCATCATGAATAACGCCCTCATACCAGCAGATATTATCGTAAATTTACTCTTTTTGGCAAAAAGATGCCAACCCTAACAAGGCTCATCGGAGCTCGATGATAATGTATATATCGCTACTAATTCACAATAAAATCATCGCAAATTTTGACGGCGTAAAGGCTGTGTGAGGTTAATTTCCTGATCTACTTAAGCGCCTTGCATCTCAAAAGCTGTGCGTTTATCTGCATTATCTGGGCAAATATAGAGCCTTTTTGTGTCTGAAGCGACGCCACTATCTCTTTGCGTAGGATTTTGGCCGGCTACTTGCCTGTTTTATCGCATTACTCAATCTCTTTTAGCTTTTTGCAGTTTTTCTAGCTGCTTTTTAGGACATCAAGGTCGCTTTGGCTCTCATTATTTGTCTCGCTAGCTAAACTGAAGCGTCATGTAAATTTCAGCTCTTGTCTAGTTTTGGCAATATTACGCTCTTCAGTTACATCGTCAGTAGCTGTAGAGCTGTAAATTATATGTACGTTTATCTGCATACCTTGCCTTTAATTTAAAAAGCATATCAGCCATTTAAATAAAGATAGTATATAGGTAAAAATCGCTCATGCCAAAAAGAGGTGGCGCAGGGAGATGGCTTTCAATTTAAGGGATAAAAAGCGTGATGGCGTTACGAAAGCAAAAATATAAATGTGCTCACTTCTAAACTGCCTGAGCTTAGTCTAAAAGCTAACATCTTGCTTTAAAATTCACCAAAAATGCCGCCATATCCAAAGAGGTGAGCAAAAAGCTCAGCGGATAAAATATGCTAAATATGTAGTTTAAAGCTAGCACGCTAAGCTGCAAGAGGCTAATGAGTGGAAAAGAAGTAGCACCGCAACCTCCATAGCAAAAAGACATATAAATTTGAGTAGCAGAGTTTGTCAGCAGGCTAAATTGAGCGCAAAAGTATAAAAAGATAGACGAAGATATAAAAAGACGCCAAGGTACGAAAAATAAAAGCCAACGCTAAAAAGAAGTCATGCGGAAATAGTGCGACGCTAAAGAAAAATAACGCCAAAGAGCGTGTAGAAATTTAAGATCTTTATCTTTTTGCAGATCATATAAAAGCCAGCCACGCTCATCAAAAATGCCCGCAAAAAGCTTGCTATAAAGCCGATCATATAAAAATAGAAACAAAGCACCAAAAATACGGCGATAGTAAAGTCAAAAATGTAAGAGCGATATGGTAGATATCTTGTGTAAAAAGGGCCTTAAAATGAGCCTTAAAACAAAACAAACCGCGCTTATGACGCCAAGGTGATAGCCACTAATGGCGATGAGGTGCGCCACGCCCCAGTTTGAGACGTCATCTCTTAGCTCGCCAAAGACGTTTGTGCCAAGAAAGAGCGCTGAGAAAAGCTGTGAATATAGCGTTTTTCGTGCTGGGCGGAGATGAATTTATAGCTCTTTGCCTTAGGCTATCGTCTCTTTTGATAACGGCCCCATCGTAGCTTGGCATATAAAATGAGCCGCTAAGATAGTCCGTAAAGCTCACGTCTATTGGCTGGACGCTAAGTGCCACGATGTCACAAAGGCTGATCTCGTCTTTTTAGAAGCGGTTGTGTAAAAGCCAAAAATTTGAAGCGGTCGATCCTTATTATATGGCGCTTTTGCCGTTTCTCTTTGTTGAATTTACGCTTACTTTTGCTGTGATATCTTGCTCGCCAAGCTCCATAAAAGCGTTATATTCGTGAATGATCAGCCAATGTTATACAAAAATAAATAGGCAGCAGGAGAAAATAAAATATACGCCTGCTTTTTGGCAAATTTACTCTTTAACGCAGTTGATTGCACTGGTGTGGTGGCTATATCGCAAAAGCGTGAGTACTGCTTTTGAAAGAGCACGTCGATAGATCCCACTTCGCCGTTTCTGTTTTTGCCAACTATTATCTCGGCGTTTTCCTGAAGCTTGTTAAAACGTGCTCGCTTTGATATGGTTTTCGCCCTCAGCTGCAAGCCTTTGCTCTTTTTCTCATTCTCCCTTGCTCCAGATAGACCCTGTGCCTATAGACAAAAGGATGATGTCGGCGTCTTGCTCGATCGCGCCTGACTCTCTTAGGTCACTTAGCATAGGGCGTTCTGCGTTCTCGCGGCCGCGGTGGTTTAGCTGTGAAAGCGCGATGATGGCATATCCAGCCTCGCGCGCCAGAAGCTTTAAACCACGAGAAATTTTCAGCCATTTGTATGTGGCGGTCCGGCGCGTTATTTGTGCTCATCATAAGGCCGATATAGTCGATGACGCAGAGTGAAATTTCAGGATGAGCTGGACTTTAGCTTGCGAGCTGTGTCCTTACTTGTGGATATTTACGTAGCCGCCATCATGCACAAAGAGCTTTGGCGCGGTATCTCGCCGCATGCGTGGCTAAAGTGAGCGAGCTTCCGTCGTCTAGGGCTCGCTGTCATTATCTCTTGAAGTGGATCGAGGTCTTGTCTGCTAGCATCCCTCATCGCCAGATCTGCTCTGCTGGCATCTCTGCGAGAAAAATACAACGCCCGCGCCACTTTTTTTAAAAACGTGTCCCATGAAATTTAGAGACAGCGTCGTTTTACCCATGCCAGGGCGCGCCGCAATGATGATGAGGTCGCCGTTTTTAAAACCTTTTTATCATCTCATTTAGCTTTTTAAAAGCCGGTGTTTAGTCCGATGATATCGCGCTCGTTTAGGGCAGCTCGCTTTTTGCATAGCAGATCAAGCTTTTTATGATATCTTCGCCATCTCTGATGCTGCCAGAGCCGCTGCCATCGACTAGCGAGTAAAACTCCTGGCTTAGCTCATCGACCATATCGCGGCTAGCTTTGTCTTCATTTACCTTGCTTGGGATGTCGGGCGATCCTTAACAAGGTCACGTTTTATCGACTTTTCTTTAAGTTCATTTGCATATCTTTGGATGTTGATGATAGAGTCGGCTAAAATGCTCGCCATGACGTTATCATCGTAGTTTTCGCCAAGTTTGTTTTTGATGAATGTCGATGCGATAGGCACGTCGCCGTTTAGACAATCAACCATTGCTTTGTAATCTGAGCGTGAGCCTTTGGGTAAAAGTCCCCAGCCTTTATCGTGTCGTACTCGCCCAAAGCGTCGTTGTTGTTTGCGATGATCGAGCTTTAGTATGGCTCGCTCCATATCAAGGTCGTAAAGGTTAAGCAATCTCTATCTCCGTTAAGTCTCTTTGCCACTACCTATCCTCTGCTCTTTATCTCGTCGTCGATCTCTTTGTAAAAATCTATCCACAAGCTCGCTCTCAGGCAGCCCTTTGCGACCACTTCGCCGTGGCGCATGATCATGCCATTTCCTTTGCCAAAGGCTATGGCTACGTCTGCGCCCTTTTTGCTTCGCCTGTGGCATTTTACCACGCAGCCCATCACTGAGACGTTTAGCGGCTCTTTTATCCCTTTTGTCTTTTTCTTCTGATGAGCTTTACTGCTCGCCATGAGGTCAGCTTTGCAAACGCCCACAAGTTGGGTATGAGATGATATTTAGCCCCTCTTTTTGGCGGTACCACTATCTTTTTAAGATCGCCTTTTGCGACTTTGATCTCTTCTTCAAGCTCGCCAGTGATGCTAACTCTCATCGCATCGCTGATACCCTCGCGCAAAGCCCGCCGCGCGATCGCAGACTTGATCGTCGCATGAAACGCCGTGCCCGCCTCTGTTACGCCTAGATGAAATGGGTAGTTTGTCTTTGGGCGAAGCGCCTATGTTTGTCATCGTGCGCTCGACGTCGCTTGATTTGAAGCGAAATTTTGATGTCTGTAAAGTCAAAATCCTCAAGAAGCTTTGATATTATACATCGCACTCTCCACCATAGCCTCCACCGTGCGGCCGTAGCGCTCCTCAAACTGCTTTTCAAGTGAGCCAGAATTTACGCCTATGCGGATGGGTAAATTTCGCTGCTTGCAGGCATCAACGACCGCTTTTATGTTTTTAGCTGAGCCTATGTTGCCTGGATTGATGCGGATAGCATCAACAATTCTAGCTAACGATGAGCGCGTAGGTGTGGTTAAATGTATGTCTGCAACGACTGGGATTGGGGAACTTGCGACGATCTGCTTTAGCGCACTGGCGTCCTCTTTGTCAGTAACTGCGCAGCGCACGATGTCACAGCCTGCAAAATATAGCCTTTGTATCTGCTCAAGCGTGCCTTTTACGTCTTTTGTCTTTGAAAATGTCATTGACTGCACGGAGATCGGTGCGTCACCGCCTATTAAAACATCACGAATTTTTATCTGTTTTGTCGGGTATCGTTGCGTAATTTGCCTTTTAATTTCTATTGGGGATTATATAAAAATCTTGCTTTTAAATAATTTGTTAAAAATAGTTATAAATATTTTTGTTATATTCCAGCACATAATCTAGTGTGTGTACTTTATTTTACACACCCCAGCTCTAAAAATCTCTTTCTTTATATATTTTGTATTTTGTCTTTATCAAAATAGTTAGAGTTTTTTTCCTGCATTTTCACTAATTGATTTGTTGATTAATTCTATATTTAAGTATTTTTGATAGGCTTGAGTTTTGATCATACATAATATCCTTTGATAGGCCACATCACCACCATGAAAACCATCAACAATCCTCGCAACTATCCTTTATAATAATCTCATATCGTGAAAAATCATAATTTTCTATATTCGTCTCTTTTACGAGTTTTCTAAACTCAGAAACATAGTTATATTTATCGCCAAGACTATTCATCTTTTTCAATAACTTCGTTTGCTAAAGGCGGTATAAAGAGTATTAATTGTATATCATTGTCTTTGTAATTTTATAATTTCATTGAAAATTTTCAAACCTCTCTTTAGAGATATGGTTAGCGTATTCAAATCTAGAATCGCTACTTTTTACTCTTTTAAAGTATCTGTAATCTATATCTCGAATCATCTCCTAAAATAAAGCTAGTATACTGGTAAGAACCATCTTTTCTAAAGCCATTTGAGTATTTAAGAGATCTTAGTCCTATGTTTTGGTAGTTTGTTATGTCATTTTTGTCTTTTAAAATGTATTTAAAAATATCAAACCAATCTCTCCTTTTATGACCATAGATAGTGTTTGATTGATTTTATTTTTAATATAAACTCTTGTTGATCAAAGACTTTTTGGTTGATAGAATTTTTCATTAAACCACCAAAAAGTCTAAACCTAATATTATTACCTCTGGTTTATAATGCTTTGTCATCTCTTTTAAAAATAACAATCCTTCATTTAGATAGTTTGTCGCTCCGCCAGTTGTAATAAAACTTGTCTAAAGCTTTTCTTTCTCAAATTGCATAACTCTTGATGAGCCTAGTGCTATAATTTTTGGTTTAATATTTTTGACTAACTCTAATTTATACTTAAACATATCATTACTCAAAAATTATATATAGTGTTTTGTTCTAATTGAAATTTACAGCTTCTTGTAATGACAAATCTTCCTTTTGCTTTAAGTAATATTTTATATACAAAAAGAAGGTATTGATACTATGTAACAATAAATGTAAAAATATAATGATTGATAATTTTACTTTGTTAGCATTTAAAATCTTAAAAATTAAAATATAAAGAAATCTTTGTTTTACAGCGATCATTGAGTAAAAAGAGAACAATAAAAGTAATAACAAGATAGACTGACATTTAAATAACTCGGCTTAAATTTCTGTTGTTTTTTCTATAGAATTTTTAAAAATAAAACCAAAATAAAAGCCAAATAGTATAAATAAAAAGTACTTTTATCTCCAACTTTTTCTATAAAGCCACTAAAATCAACACCAATAGACTTTTAAAAACACAAGTTTTGTTGCTAGAAATCTGGTAAAAACAATGCCACTCAACCCAAACATCCCTTTTAGCACTTTTTAAGGCATCACTCCACTCTTTTTGCTCTAAAAATACCCAAGTAATATTTATGAAGTTAAATGTTATGAACCAAGCCAAAATTTTATTCATCTTAAAGCCAAGTTTGCTCCGATTCTGTGAATAACCAAGGCAACGCCATGCAAAAATCCCCAAAATACAAATGTCCAGCCAGCCCCTGTGCCATATACCACCTATTATAAAGGTCGCCATTAAACGTAGATATGTTCGAAGCCCACCTTTGCGGTTACCACCTAGTGGGATATAGATATAGTCTCTTAAAAACCTGCTTAGCGTTATGTGCCATCTACGCCAAAAAGTCTTGAATGTTTAAGGCTTTATAGGGTGAGTTGCACTTATTGGAAGCTTAATGTTAAAAAGAAGTGCTGTGCCGATAGCCATGTCGCAGTATCCGCTAAAGTCAAAGTAGAGCTGAAATGTATAGCTTAGGCTAGTCGCCCATGCTTCAAATAAATTAAGACAGTCGCCTTGTCAAACCCATTTGTTGCCCAAACAGCAAAACTATCAGCGATAACTACCTTTTTAAAAAGGCTCATTGAAAATATAAATAGCCCAATTGCTATATTTTTATAGTTGATTATTTTATTTCTAACATTTGCAAACTGCAGCATCATCTCTTTGTGATGCACGATCGGACCAGCGATTAGTTGTGGGAAAAAGGTAACAAATAAGCAGTAGTTTAAAAAGTCATACTGCTTCGTGCACTCCCCATAGCGCTATCAACCAAATAGGCTATTTGTTGAAAGGTAAAAATGATATTGCAAGTGGTAATAGTAAATTTAAATGAGGTATCTGAGTGTGAAAGATAAAAATTTAGATTGCTTATGAAAAAGTCTGAATATTTAAAATATCCAAGAAGGGTTCATTTGCACACAATGCCTAATACAAGAACAAATTTTCTTAGAATTTACTATTCTCTTTGTTTAGCTCAACACCAAAGCAGTAGTTAAAGACCATAGAGCCTAAGATTAGCGGTAGATAAAATGACATTCCACCAGCTGTATAAAGACGATAGAACCAAAAAGCCCTTTGCCACTTTCTGTAAGACGCTTTTTATTTAGATAAAAATACGTAAAAATGTGAATGGCAAGAATAAAAATATAATCTGTAAGAGTTAAAAAGCATAGATGTCCGTTAATTTTTGGTGAGATTATAATCAACATTAGCTAATCTCTAACTAATTCACCGGATCTATATCGATATCGCTAAGTTCGCTTTTTGCAGAGGTTTGCGGCTTTTAAAAAGCATGGTGTGAGAGTTTGAGCGAAGCAGAATTTCATATCTAATGCATACCAAGATACTCTGATCTGGCATTTGCCATATCCCACGATCTCTAGTTCATCGCCTTTTAGTGGCTCTAGCCTTTTGCACAAATTCGTTCATTGCACCCCTTTGCTGTGCTCTCATCTTTATGCGAAACGATCACACGAAGTAGCCTAGTAAATGGCGGATAAAGAGCTTCTCTAAAGGTATCTCATCCTTTAAAAATGCGTCGTAGTCGCTAATGAAGCTTTCAAAAACTCTTTTGCTTGCTTTTGGATGATGACCCTGCCAGCTCCGTTTCTGCCGGCTCTGCCAGCTACTTGCATGGCAAGGGCAAGTGTCCGCCTCTAGCTCTGTAGTCAGGAAAAATTTAAAAGCTCGTCAAAGCCCATGATGACGGCTAACTCGACGTTGTGATAGTCATGCCCCTTGCTTAGCATCTGCGTGCCAAGCAAGATGTCAATTTTGCCATCGTTAAACTCCCTTTCAAAGCCTTTACGAGCTTGTTTTGCGTCGTGATCTCATCCCCTGTCACCGAAGCGATCCTAGCGTTTGCAAACTCAGCTTGTAGTCGCTCTAAAAAGCTCGCTCGTGCCGATCTTTTTAGCCTCTATCATCTCGCTACCGCACTGGTGGCAGGTTTTTTGGCACGGCCATTTTATGCTCGCAGTATTGGCACTTTCAGCACGTTTTTGCTTTTTATAGTAGCTCATGCCGATGCTGCAAAATGGACACTTCACCGTCTCGCCTGCAGTTTTTGCAGACAAGATATTTGAAATTGTTCTTGTTGGCAGGCAGATGACGGCTTGTTTTTATTTTTCAAGCGTTTTTGCGATCTGCTCTTTTGTACATTCACTTATGCCAGTCTCGCTCTCGTCAAATATATAGCTCTTTTTGTGACTCAAAATATGTCCCCTTTAGGCGAAAAATGCTCTTGCTTATAAAAAGCTAGTGAGGCTTGGTGTGGCGCTTCCAAGTACCACTTGCAGGTCAATTGCTAGTTAAAAGAGGGCTAGGTCTCTTGCGTTGTAGTGGGGTTTTGAGCCAGTGTTTTTGTAGCTATCGTCGTGCTCCTCGTCGATGATGATGAGTTTTAGCCGCTCAAGTGGCAAAAATAGGGCAGATCTTGCACCTGCAATAAGCCTTGCCTTGCCGCTTTTTAATCTCCTTTTGGGTAATTTGCTCTTTTCTTTGGCGTGATCTTTGAGTGCCACACAGCCACAGCCTCGCCAAAGAAGCTCTCTAAGCGCTTTTGCATCTGCGGTGTTAGTGAAATTTCAGGCATCAAAAATAGTGCTTGGTCGCTCTGCGTTTCAGTATCTCTCTAATCTTTGCTATATACATTCGCTTTTGCCACTTCCCCGTATCGCCAAAGATGAGTGAGCTTTTTCGTGTGTTTATGTACCGTAGTGCTTCAAGCTGCTTTTGGCTTCAATTTTGGCGCTTTAAAGTCGGTTTCGCTTTTTGTAAATTTCATCATCAGTAAGACTTTGTGGTTCAAATAATTTATAGCAACGCCAAGCTCGCAGGTGTAGTAGTAGGCGATAATTTAGCTAAAGTTGATTGGATGTCGTTTAGTTTAATGGGTGACTCTCATCAATAAAGCTTGTTTTAAAGCTTGGCTCATCCACTTCGCGCAGGATAAAGCCAGTTAAACTTTGCCTCTAAGCTTTTGCAGTGACGGCGCGAAATGGCGCAATATCTAGCCTCGCTTTTATACGTGAGCGCAGCACTGAAATTTACCCGCTAAATACGACCTCGTAGTATCTCATCACCAAGCGGGCGCCGTAGTCCGTCGCTGCTCGTGCAGTCAAATTCGCCAGTTGTGTTGTTGTAAGTAAATTGCTGTTTGTCCGTCTCAGTTTGAAGGTATAAGTTGTTGCTCCAGTTTTATGCCAGCTGTTTTTGTGCCGCTGTCAGCTGATATTTACGCTTATTACTTTGTTAAAAAGTTTATTTCCATCATCAAGCGTATCAGGGTACTTTGGAGCGCCTTTAGGACGCTATCGTTGTATTTTAGCGAGATGCCGCTTTTTATGGCGGCTATTTGTGTTCTTGCATTTGACGACTATGGCGTCGCCTCTAGTAAAGAAAAAGCTTTGGTATCGCAACAGCACTTAAAAATGCCAAGTATGACGATGACAAATATAATTTCTATTAGGGTAAAAAGCTCGTTTTTCATTTATTTCCTGATTTTTAGTTTTTCTTCTATATCTTTTGTCACGCCCTTGACGACGCGCAAATCTCGTGTAGCTCTCGTAGCTCTTTTCGACAAATGCGTTTATGAGCTCACGAGGCTCGATACATTTCTTTCCATAAATTTCTCGCCAGTCGCGCTCGAAAGTACTTTCAGCAAAAATCATCATCAAGCGTGATCGTATAGTCGCGAGATGATACGGTGAGCGTGATCTGTTTCATATTTTTATGCCAAAAAGGTCTAGCTTATCTGCCAAGGACGGCTTCTATTTTTCATTACATCATCAGCTTCGCTATTTTTTCTTATCAAGGTCTTCTTCTAGACGCATGATTTGATTAGTCTTTGCCTCATTTTGTGCTTTTTAATGTTACGATCTCGTTACGTAGCTCTTCGTTTGTCTTGCAAAAGTTCGTCGTATTTTTGATCAGTTCATTTACTTTTGTCTGTCAGGCTTTCTAGTATCGCGCTATCTTCAAACATAAAGGTTCCTTTAAAAATAATAATTAATGCCGTATTCTAACACGCAGAGGCTAAATTCTTTTTAAAATTCTCATTTGACAAAGCACTATCTTTGCATAAAGTCCTGCCCAATGAAAAGGCGATCAATGAGTAATCTGAAATTTTCATCTAAATTTGAGCCCAAGCAGCGACCAAGCAAGGGCGATAAAAGAGATAGTAAAAAGTATAAAATCAGGCAATAAATATCAAACACTTCAGGCGTGACAGGGTCTGGCAAGACCTTTACCATGGCAAATGTCATACGCGAGCTAAACATGCCAACGCTCATCATGACGCACTATAAATCCCTCGCCGCTCAGCTTTACAGCGACTTTAGGGGCTTTTTCCCAAAAACCACGTGGAGTACTTTCATAAGCTACTACGGACTACTATCAGCCAGAGGCCTACATCCCGCGAAGCGACCTATATATAGAAAAAGGATAGCTCGGTAAATGAGGGAGCTTGAGCGACTGCGTCTCTCTGCGACTGCTAGCTTGCTAGCTTTTGACGACGTCGTCTGTGTGGCTTCAGTCTCTGCAAACTACGGCCTTGGCAATCCAAGTGAGTATAAAGGCTATGGTCGCCTACCTAAATGTAGGGCAGAAATGTAGCCAAAGAAAGCTTTTTAGAGCAGCTTGTCGATATGGGCTACAAGCGTAATGACAACTACTTTGACAGGGGTGACTTTCGTGTAAATGGCGATGTGGTGGATATTTACCCAGCTTATTACAACGACGAAGCCCCTAAGAGTTGAGTTTTTGGCGATGAGATCGATGCGATGTATCATTTTGACGTGCTTGATAACAAAAAGGCTAAAGGATATCTCTAATTTACACTTTATGCCACCAGCCAGTTCATCGTGGGTGCTGATAGGCTAAAGATCGCAATGAAAGAGATCGAAGAGGAGCTTGATGCGCGCTTGAAAAGCAGTTTAACGAGCAGGGCAAGCTAGTCGAGGCGCAGAGGCTAAAGCAGAGGGTGGAATCTGACCTTGAGATGATGGCAAGTACGGGCATGTGTAAAGGTATCGAAAACTACGCGCGACATCTGACTGGTCAAAGGCTGGAGAGACGCCATACTCGATGTTTGACTACTTTGAGATAAGTGGCGAGGACTATCTGGTCATCGTCGATGAGAGCCACGTGAGTTTGCCGCAGTTTAGGGGCATGTATGCGGGTGATAGGAGCCGTAAAGAGGTACTTGTGGAGTATGGATTTCGCTTGCCATCAGCGCTTGATAATAGGCCGCTAAATCGGTGACGAGTTTATAAGCAAAAAGGCGAAATTTTCTTTGTCTCAGCCACGCCAAACGAGTATGAGCTTGGTATCAGCCAGGGCCACGTCTATGAGCAGATTTGCGACCTACTGGGCTACTCTGATCCGATCATCGAGATAAAAGATAGTGACAATCAGTTGAAGCGCTATTTGACGAGGCAAAGGCGGTCATCGCTAGAGGTGAGCGAGTGTTAGTTACGGTGCTAACTAAAAAGATGGCCGAGGAGCTTAGCCGCTATTACATCGAGCTTGGCGTCAAGGTCAAATATATGCACTCAGACATCGACGCGATCGAGCGAAATGAGATCATTAGAGGGCTTAGAGCGGCGAATTTGACATGCTAATAGGCATAACGGTGCTTCGTGAGGGGCTGGACCTGCCTGAAGTGAGCCTGATAGCGACTGCATGGACGCTGATAAAGAGGGCTTTTTGCGCTCGACAACGAGCCTTATACAGACGATGGGGCGTGCGGCTAGAAATGTAAATGGCAAGGTGCTAATGTTTGCCAAAAAGATAACTAAGTCCATGAAAGAGGCGATCGATACGACGACTGCTAGAGCGTGACCTCAAGATGAGTACAACAAAGCTCACGGCATCACGCCGCACTCTGCCAGCAGAAAATATCGAAGAGAGCTTGTACGTCGAAGATGACGGCGAATATAAACGTGTGCATTTAGAAAAGATGCCAGCTAGCGAGCGCAGCCATCGTAAAAAGAGCTAAGAAAGCAGATGCTTGAAGCGGCGGCACAGCTGGAGTTTGAGAAGGCGGACGGCATTAGTGACGAGATAGCAAAGATGAGAAAGTTGTAAGCGTTGTCTTTGTGTATCTTTAAAATGAGCTTTCTAAAATTTTGCTCGACAGACCATCTGTCTAGTCTGCGCATCGAAACCGCGCAACATTTAAATCTATCACAAAATACTGCCGCTTGAGTTTGCGTCTCAGCTCCCTTTGTATCGTAAATTTCGCTTGTTTCCTCGTATCGAAGTCTCGTTGCGAGCAAGGCGAAGCAAAAACAAGACTCTTTTCTTGTCTTTGGAGTTTAAATTTTACGAGCTGAACTTATATGTTCTATCTTCGGTCGAGTACTTTTCTTCGTTTCTGTTTGCGGTTGAGAGCTTGCGAAGCAAAACATTTAAAAATCATCACAAGATACTTTGCCTTGACGATTTGGTAGTCAATTTAATTTTTGCTAAGTAGATTAGCTTGTTTAGTCTGCACACATGTCAAAACTGTGCAACATTTAAGTCTATCACAAAATACTCGCCGCTTTTTCAGCCCATCATTCGTATCGTGTACTCGCCTTGTCTCCTCATAGCGAACTCAGAGGGCGGTGGGATCATTTGTAGCATAAAAATGATGACAAGCCGTGCTCTACGCTGTTGGGTGAGCTATTTTTATACGGTCATATCTTGCTGACCGGCTTTAAAAATAGCTCGACACCGCGCAGATGAGCGAAACTGCGGCGATAAAGTAAAAATGAGTGTGTTAGGCTAAAGATGTCAGCGATTTTGCCAATGACTGTTGCGAAATATACCGCCGATTGTTATACTAAGTCCAAGCGTTACGCCTGAGGCTAGGCCGATTTGATTTGGCAGATAAAGCTGTGCAAGAGCGATTGAAGGGCTAAAAAGATAGGCTTATGCAAGCACTCACGCAGATGGAGGCTCGCGAGAAATAGCGCATAGCTGTCGATAAAGAGCATTAGCACGACTAGCGGTGCAGCGATGCTTAGGCTCATCTTGATGAGCCCTAACTAGGGCCGTATCTATCAGCTAGCGCTCCGCCAAATAGCGTAGAGACCGCACCTGCAGCGAAAAACATACTTACCCGTACATTTTGCGCCCTCTTTGCTAAGGCCAAAGAATTTTGATGAGATAAATACTAAAAAATGCCGAAAAGCCAAATGCGACGATAGAGCGTGAAAATATACACAAACAAAGCCTTAAAAAACGCACCCAGATCGTCTTTTTAAAGCGCTTGTCTTTGTATAAATGGCTTTTTGTGATTGCCCTCTAATGCTTTTATAACTTTGCCCTTTTTGAGGTATAAAAGTGTTAGTAAAATTGAGGTACGATGAAGACTAGCGTCCTTTTAGTCCGAAATTTCTCACAAAAACAGCGACTAAAATAGGCCCAACGGCAAAGCCGAGATTGCCACTAAATGAAAAATATGCTTATGCTTTTAGCTCTATTTTTGGCGTTTGAGGCGTAGTTTACGATCCTGCAAAGCACTTGGGTGAAAAGAGTGCGGCGCTGATACCGCTTATCATCACGCAAACCAAGATGATGTAGTAATTTGTAATAAAGCCAGTTAGGCTCATGCCCCCACCTGCCAAAAAGTAGCCCAAGCGGGATGACGTAGGAAGCTCCTTTTTGTCGCTTAGGCGGCTGATTAGTGGTTGGATGAGCGAGCTTTGCTAATTTGTGGCGGTCACGAGCGAGGCGGCTGTAGCGTAGTCGTAGTGGTAGCTCGCGATGAAAAGGTAGCATCGCGCCAAGGGGCGCTGGTTTATGTCGCTACAAAAGTGCCCCAAGCCCCATTAGATACTTTTACATTTTTCCGCCTTTTTCATCTAAAAATAGCCCTTTTAAAAGCCCCTTTAATTTGTTTGTCGCTGTTAGAGTCGCTATCTTTTGCCGCCTAGCTTTTTGTCTAAAACCTACCTATCTCTTTTTGACCTTGCCTTCAAGATATTGCGAGCCGACGTCGTATTTTAGGTTGTCTGTCGTGCCTGAGATCTTTACGTCTAGATCGGTCTTTTTCGAGCCTGCAAACAAGCGGTGCGTTTAGCATTTTGTTGCGGTATTGTAGCGCCGCCTGCAACCTTTTATGTCGCTTTTTGAGAGCTTTAATTTACGTTAAAAGATGACGTTGTTGCCATTTATGTCGCCGTAAATTCTACCGTCTTTTGTAAATTTCTTTTGTGATATCCTTGCCGGTGAATATTTTTTATGTTGTTTTGTGAGATTTGTGCTGGCTAGGTGACCCTCTTTTAGCAAGATGTCAATTTGCTGAGCTTTTTGCTTCGTTTCGTAGTCAACTTAGCATCGTCACTTGCCGTCATAAAGATGCTCTAGCCCCAAAGTCTGCGTTAGTCCCTTTACCTCAAAGTTTTTAGCACCGCATCAAGCGTGCCACCTTTGTAGTTTGCCTCTAGTTTGCCCTTAAATAGATCATCTGAAGTGGCTTTTTACGCTTAGATCATCTACTTTGCCATTTGCGGTAATGAGCGCTCGCAATTTACCGTGAAGCTCGCGGCCAGCTAAAAATGCAAGCTTATTTAGCTCTGAAACTACCGCTTGAAGCTTTAAGCTTTAGTGTGTTTTTGCCCACGTCAAAGCCGCCATCTATACCCTTTATATCAGCTAGCGAGCTAAAGTAAAATTCGCCACCAATTTCGCTACTTCACCTTTTGTAGTCTAGGGCTCAATTTGAGCCAATTTTTCTGTTTTCTGGGGAATTTTTATCAAGCATTTTACTAAGCGCTGTGGCGTTAAATTTGCTGTCATTTAGGGTGATCGTTGTGCATGATGCTTGGGCTTTTACTAAAGATATTTTTGCCCCTTTGCCTGGACATTTGCCTTAGCGTTTGCTAGCCTCTCGTTGCCGCTAAGCGCTAATATCTCTCCTAACTGCGCCTCTTTTAGGTTAAGATCAAGATTTTCATTTTTATGGTGGCGTTTATCTTGCCAGCAAAGGCATCACCGCCTAAATTTAGCTCATCTATCTTGCCTCTTTGACCTTCACATCGCCCGCAAGCGCCATTTTTGAGCCCACCTCAAAGCCACTGACCGCTTTTAAATTTTCTCAGGGTCGCTAATGAGCAGGGCACTTTGCTAGTACCTATTGTTTTTAGGTCATAAAACGCCCTTGACATCCTTTTAGCTCGCCAAGGTCGCTAAGCACGTTTGCGCTGTACTTACAAGCTCGCCCTTTGCGGTGGCGCCGCTTTTAGCCTCAAACTTTAGCCGCGTTTTTAAGTTTTGCAAGATCATTGTTTATAAGGCCGTTTTTATCTCATCTAGCCTCGCCTGCAAGCTTTTTAGCTCGTCAAAGCCGCTAAAATTTGTGTTTAAATTTATTTGCCCGTTCTGCGTAGCTAGGCTGCAAGGCAAGCGCTAGAAGCTCTTTTAGTTTGATATTTGCGGCATTTAGGACTACCATTTTTACTATCGTATTCTGTATTTATCTTGCCACCAAGACCGTTAATGTCTGCTTTCTTTAGGTTTTTAAGGGCATTTTCTTGCATCGTAATTTCGCCGTTTGCGTCCACTGCTCCACTTTAGTCTGCTCGCCCAAGAGTTTGCCAAGAAGGGCAAGATCAGGCGCGTTTTAGCGAAAAGTCGCTCTTTAAATTTTCTTTGCTAGCTAGATCATATGGTCTCGTTTGGCTTTAAAGTGGCTTCTGGTGTGATGATAATGGTTTTTGCGCTCACTTTTTCATTTGTACAATTTAGCATTTACGCCGCCTTTTTAAAGTTTATATCTTTTGCCACTGAGCCCAAATTCATTTTTACAAATTTTGTTTATCGCTGCATCGCTTAGCAAAATTTGAGCGTTTATGATGGGCTCATTTTTCTCATCAACGCCTTGCATGTTGCTCGTTAGATCAAGCTTGCCACTAGCTCAAATTTGGCTTTTTAACAAGAGCTGAGATCCCGGAGAGTTCGATGTTTTTAGCGTCAAGATTTAGTGCTTTTGGCAGGTAGTCCTTTAATTTGCGTTTAATTTGATGTTTGAGCCAAGCGTCGTGCCAGTTGCCGCTAGCTTAAAGTCAGCAATTTACCAGCAATGTTTGCTTTAAGCGCGACGTCCTTTTTAGTCCAAGCTCGCTAGCCTTTACCTTGTCGGCGTTTATATCTATATTTAAATTCATACTTTGAGCAAGCAAGGAGAGCTCGCCATTTGCCTTTCAACTTTATGGCGTTCATCACGGTCGCCTCAATTTAGAGTGCAAATACAAGGCTAAAATCTTTTGAAATTTGAGATCAACGCCACGAGCGAGCGCTCTTTTTCGATCTTGCACAGCGATAATTTACTCCCAAATGGACTAAATAAAAGGCCAAAAATGCAAACCACTATGAGCACAAGCGCGCCAACTATGTAAGCTACTTTTTCATAAAATCCTTTATATTAGTTTTGATATATCACGAAACTTTTAGTCAAATAGACTAAAGGTTTTATTTAATTTATATAAATTATTGACTTTTTCAGAAAAATGCTAGCATTTCATCACTCAAAAAAATAAAGAGTGCTAAAAAGACAATTAAACCAAAAAGGATGAACAATGAATTTTTCAACCATTAGGCAAGCGTGTCCTAGTCGAACGCGTAGAAGAGACAAAGACGACAGCTTCGGGCATCATTATACCTGATAACGCAAAAGAAAAACCTTTAAGCGTGAGGTAAAAGCAGTTGGTGCTGAAGTAGAGGGCGTAAAAGTTGGTGAAAAAAGTTAGTATTTGCTAAATACGCTGGCACTGAGGTAATTTAGATGATAAAAACATATCTGTTTTAAACATCGACGACGTTTTAGGTGTGATTAAATAATTTAAAAAGGAAAAACAATGGCAAAAAGAATTTTACTCTGATGATGCAAGAAACCGCCTCATACGAGGGCGTAAGAAAGCTAAATGACGCTGTGAAAGTGACAATGGGACCAAGAGGTAGAAACGTCCCTTATCCAAAAAGAGCTTTGGTGCTCCAAACATCACAAAAGACGGCGTTAGCGTTGCAAAAGAGATCGAGCTAAAAGATACTATCGAAAAACATGGGTGCAAGCCTAGTTAGAGAAGTAGCAAGCAAGACAAACGACCAAGCAGGCGACGGTACTACAACAGCAACTGTGCTAGCTCACGCGATATTTAAAGAGGGCCTTAGAAACGTAACTGCAGGGCGCAAACCCTATCGAAGTAAAGCGCGGTATGGATAAAGAAGTAGCAGCGCTTATCGAAGAGCTAAAAACATCTCTAAAAAAAGTTTCAGGCTCAAAAGAGATCGCGCAGATCGCTACTATCTCTGCAAACTCAGACGAGAGTATCGGTAAACTTATCGCTGATGCGATGGAGAAAGTCGGCAAAGATGGCGTTATAACAGTAGAAGAGGCAAAGTCTCATCCAAGACGAGCTAAGCGTTGTTGAGGGTATGCAGTTTGACCGCGGATACCTAAGCCCATACTTCATCACAAACCCTGAAAAGATGCAAGTTGAGCTAAGCAATCCTTTCATATTACTATTTGACAAGAAGATAACAATTTAAAAAGATTTGTTACCAGTGCTTGAGCAGGTACAAAAGAGTGGAAAACCACTTTTAATAATCGCTGAAGATATCGAGGGCGAGGCGCTTGCAACACTTGTTGTAAATAAACTTCGCGGTGTGCTAAACATCTCAGCTGTTAAAGCTCCCTGGCTTTGGCGACAGAAGAAAAGCGATGCTTGAAGATATCGCTATCCTAACAGGCGGCGAAGTAGTTAGCGAAGAGCTAGGCAGAACGCTTGAGAGCGCTACTATAAACGATCTTGGTCAAGCTTCAAGCGTAGTTATCGACAAAGACAACACGACTATCGTAAATGGCGCAGGCGAGAAGTCAGCAATAGACGCTAGAATAACTCAGATCAAAGCTCAAATCGCTGAGACTACAAGCGACTATGATAAAGAAAAACTTCAAGAGCGCCTTGCAAAAACTAAGCGGCGGCGTGGCAGTTATCAAAGTAGGTGCTGCGACTGAGACTGAGATGAAAGAGAAAAAGACCGCGTTGATGACGCTCTAGCGCCACTCGTGCGGCTGTTGAAGAGGGCATAGTTGTGGGCGGTGGCTCAGCGCTTATCCTCGCTTCAAAGAGCGTTAAGCCAATTTAGAAGGTGACGAGGCGATAGGCGCAGAGATCGTTAGAAGAGCGCTTCGTGCTCCACTTCGCCAACCGCTGAGAACGCTGGCTTTGACGCAGGCGTAGTAGCAAACGTCAGTTGAGACAAGCAAAGATGCAATTTTCGGCTTTAACGCTGCAACTGGCGAATATGTAAATATGTTTGAAGCTGGCATCATCGACCCAGTTAAGGTTGAGAGAGTTGCGCTACAAAAACGCTGTTAGCGTGGCTAGCTTGCTACTAACGACTGAGGCGACTATCAGCGAGATAAAAGAAGAAAAAAGCAATGCCTGCAATGCCTGACATGGGCGGAATGGGTGGCATGGGCGGCATGATGTAGTAGCCCTTTTTCGAGCTAGAGCTTTTTCTAGCTCGAATTTAAATTTTAATCTCTACCAATTTATAAAATTATTTACTCCTTTTTAATTTATTCTTGTATCATTTTTGCATTCTTTCAGGAGAATTTATCAAATGAAATATGATGAAATTTTTAGAGAATACGACATCCGCGGCATTTTATGAAAAGGACTTGACAGAAGATAGCGTCAAGGCTATAGGGCTCGCTTTAGGTAAGAATGAACGAATTTGGCGTGAAAACTTTTAAGCGTTGGCTTTGACGCAAGGCTAAGTGCTAGCACGCTTTTTAGGTATCTGTTAAGTGGCCTAAACAAGGCTGGTGGCTTTAAAATTTACAACATCGGCTTGCTACCAACTCCTGTTGGCTACTTTTAGCGTTTATGCTGATTATTTTGACGCAAACATCATGATCACGGGCTCTCACAATCCAAAAAGATTATAACGGCTTTAAGATCACCATTAAAAAAAGATAGTTTTTGGCAAAGATCTGCAAATTTTTAAAAGACAAAGGTAAATGAGATAATCGCCTCAAATTTAGAGATCGCAGACGATGAGAGCTGTGAGAATAATATCTTAGAAAAATATGTCGAGTTTTTGTAAAAAGAATTTAGCGAACTTAAAAATTTCTCAAAAAGCCTTTTGTTATCGACTGCGCAAATGGCGCTGTTGGCGTGAGCTTAGTGCCGATCGTAAAAGCACTTGGACTAAATGCAAAAATTCTATATGAAGACCCAGATGGAAATTTCTTCCAAATCACCACCCAGACCCAAGCGAAAAAGAGAATTTAAAAGAGTTATTTTCGCTCATTGAGAAGAAGGAATTTGATCTTGGATTTGGCTTTGACGGAGATGGCGACAGGATCGCAGTTATAACGCCAAAAAGAGATATAAAAGGCGACGAACTAGCCTATCTTTACGCGCTAAATATGAAACATCCAAAGGTGCTTGGCGAGGTAAAATGCTCTGCAAAATATGTATGATGAGATCGCCAAGATCGGCGAAGTTTTTCATGGAAAAAACCGGACATAGCAATATAAAAAGATGATGAAAGAGCTAAACGTAGATCTTGCGGCTGAAGTGAGCGGTCATATCTTCTTTAAAGAGCGATATTTTGATTTTGACGATGCACTTTATGCGATGATGAGGGTGATCGAGCTAGTGCATAAAGGCTTTTGATCTTGACGGCGAGCTTGATAAGATGCCACTTGTCTTTTAGCACTCGATGAGATAAAGGTAAAGACGACTGATGAGGCTAAATTAAGATAGTTGCCAAGCCTAAAAGAGTGCGTGAAAAACGAGGGGCTGTGACCCGCCAAAGATAAAAAATATCATTGACATTGATGGCATTAGGATTCAGTTTGAAAATGGCTAGGGGTTAGTGCGCGCGTCAAATACAACGCCAGTTATCGTCACTAGATTTGAGGCAAAGAGCAAGGAATTTCTAGAAGAAATCGAGCAAAAAGTGACAATTTACTAAAGAGCTTGATGAAGTTAATAAAAGCATTTTGGGTTAATTACTCCAAAATGCTTTTTAAATTTTCTATTTAAACATCCAACTTATCTGGCTTTTTGCTGGTTTCTTTTCGGGCAGTTCCGCATACATGCGCAACAATCCTCCAATCAATTCTGCATCCTCAAATTGCTCGAATACATGCATTAACGTCTTTGAGCCATTATAAGGATAACGTAGTTCTGAGTCTGCAGAAGTCTGTCCAATGTCGGCGTTCTCTTTAAAACAGTTCATTATTACAAATGTCACCTATCAGTTTACCGTTAAAATATACAAGGTATCCACCCATCATGGATTTTCATGACAATATCGCTGAATCTAGAAAATCTATCGCGAACATATTCATTAACGTATTCACTATGATCACTCACTTTGAATTTAGAGTTTGCCGCCTTCGACGACTAGAGATTCAGGGCTTTACACTGTCACCATATATCGGTTTTAACGTTGCATCATAGTCTTTGTGGAAGAAATTTTCTTTTCCAAGCTCGATGATCTCGTTATTTAGCCACTCAAGCAATGCTTTGTTGCCCTTTTGACAGCTGGAGCTATCACATCCACGTCGCCAAGCGCTTCAACGCCTACTACAAAGCCAGGAGTCTCTTTTGCCCATGCAAAAAGTAGGGGCGTTATCATGCGCTAGAGCCGCACCTCTTTTATCAACCAAAGCTGCGAAAGTTTCGGTGTTTTTGGTCATACTTTTAAAAGCTTGATATCAGGATAATTTTTGTAAAAAAATGCGTCTGCGGTTGTGCCTTTATTGACGATTAATGTCTTATCTTTTAGCTCATCGACGCTCTTTATCACAGCGCCCCTCAGGGCTAACTGGGATGCCAAGAGATACCTTCATATATGGAAGCGCAAAATCAACCACTTGCGCGCGCTCAGGCGTTTTGTGAATGGTCAAAGCGTGATATCGACCTTGTCAGCGACTAGCACTTCGACCCCTGCCAGCAGCCTCTACTAGCTCAATTTGACCTTGCTCTCATCGCCAAAGCAAGTCTTTTTGCGATGCGTTTTGCAAAAATAGATGTCATAACCTTTGGTTTTTGCCGTCTTTATCGACGTAGCCAAAATGGCGGTTTGTCACTAAAAACACCAACTTCTACATATCCGCGCTCTTTGATCTTTGCGATAGCGTCAGTTTGATTTGAAGCGGCTGCTTTGTCCGCACCTTTGTCATCACACACAACCCGTTAGAAAGACGGTAGCGACTAATGCTAATAAGAAAAATTTAAATTTTTCTCACTCTTTCTCCTTTAGAAAAGATTTAGTAAATAAGAGCGGTAAAATCTCGCTCTAAACGCATTTTGAAAAACAGGCAAATTATCTCTTATTTTTCTAAAATGAGAATAATTTAGAAATTTTCTTTGCACGATCGCTCTTTGGATTAGTAAAAACTCCTCTGGCTCGCTGATCTCCACGATCGCTCCAGCGTCCATAAATACGATCTTGTTTGCAACCGCCCTTGCAAAAGCCTCATCTCGTGAGTGACTATTAGCATCGTCATGCCATCTTTGGCTAAACTTTAGTATCACATCAAGCACTTCTCTAACGATCTCAGGATCAAGCGCAGCCCGTAACCTCGTCAAATAGCATGATCTCAGGGTTTAAAACAAAGGCTTCTAACAATGGCTATACGCTGCTTTTGACCGCCGCTTAGCTCCTTTGGATAGGCGTATTTTTATCAAGCAGCCCAACCTTGCTTAGCCACATATCAGCCGTCTTTTTCAGCCTCGACCCTATCTCTTTTTGCACCTTTAAAGGTCCAAGAAGGACGTTATCTATGACGTTCATATGATCAAAAAGCTCGTAGCTTTGAAAGACCATGCCGACCTTTTGGCGGATCCTTTGCCACTCGTTAGATTTGAGCGTCTATCACTTCGCCGTCTATGATGATCTCGCCGCTTGCTGTGCTCTCAAGGCCGTTTATACATCTAAGAGTTGTGCTCTTGCCACAGCCTGATGGTCCAAGAAGCACGACCACTTCGCCGCTTTTTAACCTCTAAATTTGAGTATCCTTTAAGGCGTGAAGCTCTCCAGTAGTTTATTTAAATTTTTAAGTTCTAAGATATTTTCGCTCATTTTAGCTCCATTTTTTTCTTCTAGTTTTTTGATAGTTTTGAGACTGGATAGCAGATCGCAAAATATAAAAAGAATATGAGCGTGTATATCCAAAATGGCGCCATAGGATTTGTAAATACATTTCGCTCGATGATCTGCTGACCCACCTTTACGACCTCTACAACGCCGATTAGCACGACGATAGATGTCGTTTTTATCATACGGCTTAGTAAATTTACAGCTCCAGGCACCAGCCTTCTTGTAGCAAGCGGGATGATGACGTGAGGGATGAATGTGCTAAGTCCCAGCGAGGCGGCTGACTCAAACTGGTGCTTTGGTATAGAAGTGATCGCTCTCGCACTATATCCATCATCTCAAAAACGCCCCAAAGGCTAAAGACTATGAGCGAGGCGGTAAATGCCGAGATATGCGACCAAAAAGCCTTGCTAACGCCAAAGTAAAATAAAAATAACCAGACGATCTGAGGGCATGATGCGAACGATCTCGAGGCAATTCTTAAAACAAGATAGATAATTTATTTTTCATACTCATCAAAACGCCAAGGATTAGGCCGCCGATGACAGAGATGATAATCGAGATAAATGAAATTTCAGTGCTTACCACAAGACCTTCAAGCAGAAATTTTCTTAGTAATTTTGCATGTCAAATAATATACTAACTCCTTGCATGTCTTGCCCTTTTTTTCGACGTAACTAAGCACCAGCGAGACTGGCAAGATGATGATAAGGTAGCTAACTACTAGCATAAAAAGCGCCTCATCTGTCTTGTAGTAAAGTCCGATAAGATCCTTTGCGACGTAGACTAGATCAGCAAGCGCTACTATGCTAACGATACTTGTCTCTTTTTAGTAAAAATATGACGTTTGCGCTGATGCTCGGTAGCGCCACGCTAAAGGCTTGTGGGCAAGATGACATATCTTAGGAGCTGATTTTTGCTAAGGGCGATGCTAAGACCTGCTTCTATCTGCGACCTTCTAACCGCCCTCAAAGCCAAGTCTAAAGCTCTCGCCCATATAGCTGCCACCAAGAAAGCTAAGCCCCGCGACCGCACAGGCAAAAGCCACTCATCGACACTCCAAGCTTTGGCAAGCCGTAGTATAAAAAGAAAAAGCTGGATAAGAAGCGGCGTGTTTCTTGAAAGCTCAACGTAGCAATCAACTAGCTTTGAGAGAAATTTTAGCTTGTGACTCACAGCCATGCAAAAATGCCTATTAAAATAGAAAAACGATCCCCAAAAAGGCAATTTCGATCGTAAGCACCCCTAGCTTTTTACAAAAGGGTGAAAATTTCTTCAATAAACTCAAAATCCATAAATATTAATCCAATCTGAAAAAATGGATACATTCTATCTTAATAATCATAATTTGAAAACTAATTAGGTATTATCGCACTTTACATTTAGCTTATAAAAAGGATAAAATTTGATCGATCTTTTCAGATCATCGGCTTTTTAGGGATGATTTGTATCGTGATGGGCTACTTTTACTTCAGATCGGCCGCCCTAAATAGCCGCAATCTAGCCTATCAGATAATAAATTTAGTAGGTGCGGTGCTACTTATAATCTCGCTTTTTGTGCATTTTTAATCTCGGTTCATTTTTTGATAGAGGTCTTTTGGATAATCATTACGATTTATGGAATTTATAAAATTTACAAGGAGAGAGCGTGAGAGCGTATGCAGAGTGGGAAGAGCAGGAGCTTTTGTTTTTATCGCTACCACATAGTAAGAGCGACTGGGAGCCATATTTGATGAGATTTTGGCGAGCTATGAGGAGCTCGTGCTGCTATCGTGCCATTTCAAAAGGTGGTGCTCATCTGCCCTGATGAGACAAATTTGATAGATTTAAGAAATTTAAAAAATGTAGAGTTTGTAAAAGCTTGAGACTGACGATACTTGGATCAGAGACTACGGTATGATCGATGTTTGTGCTGAAGACGGCGTAAAGAGCTATGACTTTAAATTTGACGCTTGGGGCGGTAGTTTAAGAGCTCAAAAAGATGATGCGATAAATTTGGAGCTAGCTAAAATTTACAAAACCAAACTTGAGTCTGTTGATATGATACTAGAGGGTGGCAGCGTCGAGTTTAACGGAGATGGCGTGCTTTTAACCACCTCAAAATGCCTGCTAAATGAAAAATAGAAATTCATCTCTTAGCAAAAGAGCAGATAGAAGAAAAACTAAAAATTTATTTGGCTTAAAGCGTATCATTTGGCTTGAAAATGGCTTTATAAAAAGGCGATGACACAGATAGCCACATCGACACTTTAGCGCGTTTTATCACGCCTGATACGGTAGCTTACGCAGCTTGTGATGACAAGAGTGATGAGCACTTTGATGAGCTTAAAGAATGGAAGATGAGCTTAAAAACTGGCTTTAAGCTGCTTGCTCTGCCGCTTCCTAAGCCTCAAATTTCTATGAGGGTAAAAAGGCTTTGGCTGCACATACGCAAATTTTTATCTTTATAAATGGCGCACTAATCGTGCCAACATATAATGACGAAAACGATGAAAAAGGTGCTAAACTTTGATTTTGCCAAGGCACTGCCAGACAGAAAGGTCATCGGTGTAAATTCGCTAGTTTTTGTCCGTCAAAAATGGTCTCGCTTCACTGCTCAAGCCAAAATAGATACAAAAGGTCTTAGTCTTGTCGAAGTCCGTTTGATTATGAGTTTAACCTCATTAATAAGCAGGAGTGCACGCAGGGCGAAAAATAAGGCTGTCATCGCAGCTGGAGCTTGTGCCTTTTTGCTTGCACTTGTAGAATTTCGCAGCATGGACTTTTTAGTGGCTCGGTCGCTGTGCTTGGCTCGGCGATTGATTCAATGCTTGATTTTATCGTGTCGCTTTTTAAATTTATTTGCGCTTAGAAAGTCAAGAAAGCAAGCCGATGAGAGATTTAACTTTGGCTACCAAAGCTAGAGGCGTTAGCAGCGCTATTTGAGTGTGTCATCATCGTGTTGGCGATGAGGCTTGTATCTTTTTATGAGAGCATTGAGAATGTAGCGAGCCACCTAGAGATAGACCTTGGCTTAAGCCTCGGCGTGATGGTATTTTTCGGTCGTAGTGACGCTATGTTTGGTGCTATTTTTAAACCAAATTTCTAAAAAGTGGCAACCTTATCATAAAAAGCAGATGCGCTGCACTATAAGATCGACCTTTTTAGCAACCTTGCAGTCATCATCTCGCCGCTTATCATTAAATTTGAAGCGGATTTGGTGATGATAGATGCGATCTTTGGTATCGTGATAAGTGGCTACATCGCTCAAAGCGCGATAAGCCTTGGCAAAGACGCACTTGGTGTCTTGCTAGATCACGCAGCAAGCCCTGAGATCACAGCTGAGATCATCAAGATGATAAAAGGCAAAGCAGAGAATTTCAGACTTTCACTACCTAAACACAAGGCAGAGCGCAAAATACCATATTTTTAACGCTGCATTTAGTTTTTTTGATAAAGATATCTCGCTTTACGACGCGCACGAGGTGGCCGAACTCGCTTGAAGCTGAGATAAAAGAGAGATTTTAGGGATTATTCGTGGCAGATAACCACGCATTTAGACCCATACAACGACAAAAGAAGGAAAATGAGATGAAAGTAGCACTACTCAACAAGAATTTAAAGGGACAAAAAGAGGCGACCATCGCAAAAGACGCTCGAGCTAATCGCTGAGGCAAAAAGAAAGGCGCTGATCTCGTGGTCTCGTCAAGAGCTGCACCAGACGCAGTACTTTTTGCCAAAAGCGAGGATACAAATTTTCTTTGATCACGCAAACGACTGGCAAGAAGATGTCGCTTTTTGGGGCAGGGTAGCAAAAGAAAATGGCGTAGTTTTGGTCACTTCGCTCTTTGAAAAGAGGGCTGACGGACTTTTATCACAACACCGCCTTTGTCTTTGAGCGTGATCGGCGATGCGTGGCTGGCAAATACCGAAAAATGCACATCCCTGATGACCCTGGATTTTTACGAGAGAATTTTACTTCACGCCTGGCGATATTGGCTTTGAGCCTATTGAAACTAGCCTGCAAGCTTGGCGTTTTGGTGTGCTGGGATCAGTGGTATCCAGAGGCGCAAGGCTCATGGCGCTAAAAGGGCAAAAGTACTTCATCTATCCAACGGCTATTGGCTGGTTTGAGGGCGATAGCGAGGATGAAAAAGTCAAGAGCAGCTTGAAGCGTGGGTGGCGGTGCAAAGAGGGCTCACAGCGTGGGCAAATGGCCTGCCAGTGATCGCAGTAAATCGCGTGGGCTTTGAAAAAAGATGATAGCGGCGTGATGGATGGGATCAAATTTGGGGAAATAGTTTTTGTTTACGGGCCACAAGGCGAGCAGCTTTTTCCGCGCAGATAGCCATAGCGAGCTATGCAAGATCGTTGAAGATTGATATGAAAAGAAGCGAAGAAGTTCGCAGACTGGCCATTTTTACGTGACCGCAGGATCGATGCCTACGAAAAATATCACAAAGAGGTTTATCGATCACCTAGAGCTAGAATTTTCTAGCTCTTAAAAATTTAGGATTGCTCGTAAAAAGAAATATACATTTATTCTTAAGAAAATATTTTTAAGCCTTGATTGTGTAGAATGGTTGCAACTTTACAAAATGGCATAAAAATATCATATAACAAAAAGATACAAAGCTCAATTTATAGAATAAAAATAGCCTTTAAATTTTTGAAAGGATTTTAGATGAAAACTACTTTTTGGCACTTGCTGGCTTGCTTTTTAGCAACAACTCTCTCAGCAAAAAGAATTTATCAGTATCGGCACTGGCGGCATGACAGGCACGTACTCATCCGATAGGTGGGAGCGATCTCGCCGTTTGGCAAACAAAAACACCGATGTAAAAATGCTCTGTTCAATCAACTGGCGGCTCAGTCTATAACGTAAATAACGTCCTTAAAAGAGCTTACATTTGGCTTTGTCCAAGTGCGACGTCGTCTATGATAAATATAATGGCACTGGCAAATTTGACGGGAGCAAAAGATGAAAACTTTTACGCTCAGTAGTTGCGATCTATCCAGAGCTTCTTGCATTTGTTGTAGCAAAAGATAGCGGCTAACAAGCTGATATACAGTCGTTTGCAGGATACAACGTCGGAAACCCAGGCGCGGCAACGAAGTGAGCACGCTTGAAGTCTTTGTAAAGCCAAAAGGCTTTGATGTTTCAAAAACTAGGATACCGCGGCGTTTTTAACAGCTGGCGAATGCCCACACGCACTAAAAAGATAAAAAGATAGACGGATATAGCTTTGTCGTCGGCCACCCAACCGCAAACATCACTGACGCTCGCGACATCTTTGCCTATCGATATCCCTAAACATCGAGGGTAGCGAGGATCGACAAACTTCTTGCAGAGAAACCATACTTTGCAAAAGGTGTGATCCCAAAAAGGCTCATATGACGGCGTCGATCACGACGTAAACACTATCGGCGTAAAGGCTGTTTTTGGTAACCAATAAAGACACAAAAGATGAGGCTGTAAAAAGCTGTGATAAAAGCTATTTTAGACAACTTTGATGAGTATAAAACTCTTCACCCAGCGCTAAAAATCAGTAAACAAAGAAGATCTCATCAAGGTCTTTTCAGCTCCGCTTCACCCAGCTGCAGAGGCTGCATTTAAAGAGGCTGGTATCTTAAAATAGTCCATTTCAGAGGTTTTTGCCTCTGGAGAATTCGAATATGCAGATTCTTTTAAATTTTTATATTTAAATTTTAAAGGAGAGAGATGAACGAAGTCAAAGACAACGAAGAACAATTTGTCGAGGTAAAAACAAGGGAGATAAATAGCAATCTTTTACAACTATTTTATTGCGATTGTATGCTTTTCTTGGTCAGTTTTTCAGCTTTATATAGCTTATTTTCCACTAAACACTAACATTTCACGCTCTATTCACCTAGCTTTTGCGGTCGGGCTTTGTATATTTGCTATATCCAGTCACTTTTTCATAAAAAGGCTCACTCAAGCGTGCCATTTTACGATATTTTTCTCTGCGTAGTTGGTGTAGCGGCTGTGCTCTATCCGGTAGTTTTATTTTATGAGCTTGCCGATAGGGACGAGGGGACTATATAAAGCAAGATGTGATCATCTCATTTATCGCTATCTTTGATCTTGCTTGAGGGCGGCAGACGCGTGATGGGGCCAGCTCTTGGTATCATCTGCGCTATATTTTTGATATATGACCACTTTGGCCCCTTATATGCGAGACATCATCGCTCACCAGGGCGCTAGCTTAGAAAAAGATAGCGGGGCACATGTTTTTAACGACAGAGGGTGTCTTTGGCGTGCCTATCTGGCGTTAGCGTTAGTTTTATCTACCTTTTTGTTCTTTTTGGCTCACTACTTGAGCGAGCTGGCGCTGGACAATACTTCATAAATTTAGCCTTCTCGCTTCTTGGAAAATATAGAGGCGGCCCAGCCAAAGCCTCAGTCATCGCAAGCGGCCTAACGGGCATGGTTTCAGGTAGCTCAACAGCAAATGTCGTAACCGTTGGTACATTTACTATACCTCTTATGAAAAAAGCTGGCCTTTCACGCACAAAAGCTGGAGCTATCGAGGTCGCAGCTGGCGTAAATGGACAGCTCATGCCACCCTATCGTGGGTGCGGCAGCTTTTATCATCGCTGAGTTTTTGGCATGACATATACAAAATGTTATGATGGCGGCGGTTATCCCAGCATTTGCTTGTTATTTGTCGCTATTTTCATCGTGCATTTTAGAGAGCGTCAAACTTGGACTAAAGGGCATAGATCAGAGCGATCTCACTCAAGATTTAAAATTTTTGTTATGCGTCTTCACTATATAACGCCGATTCTAATCTTGCTTTACACGCTTTTTAATAGCAAAAGAGTCAGCCATAGCTGCAGCTTTTTAATGCTATTGGATTTTTATTTTTGATAATGATCTTTCAAGAGCCAACTCAAAAAGTTAGCTTCAGGCGAAAAAGGTAGGGCTAAACGATGTGCTTCTTGGCTTTGAGGATATATTTTGGGCGATGGTCGCAGCTGCAAAGAGTATGACCACAATAGCCATCGCAACTGCGCTTGCAGGCATCATCGTGGGCTCTATTTCGCTAACTGGCCTTGGTCAAGTACTTTCTGATCTGGTCGAGCTTCTAGCAGGCGATAACATCATGATGATACTACTTCTCACAGCTCTTATGTCGCTCATTCTTGGCATGGGACTTCCAACAACGGCAAACTACATCGTCGTCTCAAGTCTTGTTGCGCCAGTTATCTTGTTTTTAGCGCATAAAAATGGCTTCTAGATCCCAGCCATCGCTGTGCATCTTTTTGTATTTTACTTTGGAATTTTAGCTGATGATACGCCACCAGTTGGTATCGCAGCCTACGCAGCAGCGGGTATCGCTAAGGCAAATCCAATAACCGTTGGCGTGCAAGGATTTTTTTACGATCTAAGAACAGCGATCTTGCCATTTGCCTTTTTCTTTTTAACAACAAACTTATGCTTATTGAGAGCATAAATACTGGCGATCCGCTTGATTCAAAAGGTATAGTCTGGATGAGTAATCCACTTGAAATTTCTGCTCGTCTTTTGGCATGGCGATCGTGGGAATGTTTGCCTTTTCTAGCTTGCTGCAAGGCTACTACGTCACTAAGCTTAGGATTTGGGAGAGGGTGCTACTTATCCCTGTCGTGCCACTAGCTCTTGTGCCAAACATCTGCGTGAAATTTGGTCTGATGCCAAATGAATACACAGCCCTACATCGTGGCAGCTGCTCTTTATGGCTTTTGTCTTTATGACTCAGTGGGGCATAAAAGATAAACCGCTTGATCAAATAAGAGCGATTTAATATTAGGCAAGAGCTCTCTTGCCTCAAATTTTTCTATGTGAAAGTTAATTTATAGTTGTTTTTGAGCGTTTTAGATCGCCTGCAAACTCGCAAGACATCTTATCATTTAGCTTTGCAACCTTTTTCTAAAAATGTGTAAGCTTCTTTACCTCTTAGCTTCTATTAGTATCGAGCCTATCATGCCACAAGAGTAGCCGTCATTTTGCTCAGCAAGCTTTGTTAAAAAGCTCTCTTGCCTTTTTGTGGATCGTTATCTCAGATAAAGTCCACCGGCTGCTGAGCAACCCTCTTTTTCACCACCTTGGCAAGCTTTGTTGTAAAAATCTAACGCTTTGTTGCTATCTGGCACGTCAGTTTTTGCCAACCTGGTATATCGCACCTGCTATGCGCATGATCTTGCGTCATTTGCTGCGCGCAACCTGCTTCGAGTTAGACAAAGCCTCAGTGAAGTCTGAGTCAGCATAAGCTTTCAAAGCCATCTTCAAAGTCGCCTGCTAGGCGCAAGCTGCAAGAAGCGAGATAAAAATCATTTTTCATTTAAAATTTTCCTTTTTGTAAAAGTAATATGCAATTTTATCATATTAAATTTACACTTACTTGATGAAAAATAATTATGATTTCTAAAATTGCTCTTTGCTCTTTGTAATCAGGCATGATGGCTTCTATAAATTTATAAAAAGCTGCTTTGATGATGCGGATAGAGCAGGTGAGTAAGCTCGTGAAGTACTACATATCGCACGGCAGAGGCGGTTTTTCGATGAGCCTTAGGCTTAAGTTTATATAGCCTTTTTGTGGTTGCAGCTCCCCAGCGAGTTTTTGCTATTTCGTATGACGATGCGACTAACTGGCTTGTTGATACGAGGCTGATAGTAGCTACAAGCTCCAAAAATAGCTCTTTTGCCCTTTGCTTTTTATAAAATCGCTCAAGTGCCTTTTCAATTGGCGTTATGATAAATTTATCTTCAAAAATGGCTCTTTTACGCTCTTGTCAAATTTGATCTTATAAATTTCTCCAAGAAACCTTATCTCATCATCTTTTGGTAAATTTAAAAGAGCTTTTTATAGGAATTTTTCAAGCCAAATCTTTGATGCGTCTCAAGAAAAGCCAAGAGCCATCTTTTGCGTGCTGTAAAATGGCATAGAAAGCGGATCTTAGCGTCCTTGCCAACTCTTAGGGCGCATAGCCTTTACGTTTTGTTTTGAAAATTTACTAAAACGCTTAGACCATAAAAAGTCTAAATTTAGGCTCTTTTTGCCTCAAACCAGGCGTTTTTGACTGCCACTTTTTACTTCTCCAGCGCCAGGTATTTGCAAAGGCCCTTTAGCCACTCATCAGCGCAAAATCCTATCCAAACGCCAACGATGCCCCAGCCAAGGTGTATGCCTAAGAAATATCCAAGCGGCGGCGAGAGCCCCACATAAAGATAAGCCCAGTTACTGGTGGAATTTAGCGTCGCCGCTTGCACGAAGGGGCGTTTACGATGACGATGTTAAAGGTTCTGCCAGCCTCTAGCACGATCGAGAGCGTAAAGAGTGGTAGCATTATCTTGCGCAAGCTCTCATCTACGTTAGTGCGTCCATGATCTTATACTTTAAGGCGTAGGCGATCAAAAACGACGATGAGCGTGATAGAAATTCAAGCCACAAGGCTTTAAAGGTTCTGGTGTAAGCCTCGTTAAAACTCGCTTGCTCCAAACCAAATGTCCCACGATGACCTCGTTTGCCACGCTGATACTTGCGCCACAAAGCAAGATGAGAAGAGTGATCTGAAAGTAGATCGTCTGCACGCTAAGAGTTTAGCTTCGCCCATGCTCGCGATAAAGCCAAATGCGACCATGTATTGCGCCATCCAGAGTAAGTCCTCGCCAGCACTTGGCAAGCCAACTGAGAGTATTTTTCTTTAGAAATTCCAAACGGTACGACAAGCAGTTTGCTAAGATACATTCTAACTTTTGCCACGCGTATGAGCATGTAAAGTAGGGACAAAAACGCCAATAAGCCTACCTACAAATGTCGAGATAGCAACACCTTGCAGGCCTCAAATGGCAGATCAAACCAGCCAAAAGGGCGATGGCGTTGCCAAATATGGTGATGACGTTCATCAAAACCGAAGTTAGCATCGACCGCGGTTGCTGAGATTATAGACGCGAAGCATCCGCAGCTAGCACCATGCCGATGCCATCAAATAGCAAGGCAAAGCCAAGGATGTGAAGGTATGAGAAACCATCGTTTATGAGATCGCTTGGCACGTTTAGTAAATTTAAGATGTTGTAGCCAAAGACGTAGATGATGATGGCTGAGAAGATGCCAAAGATCGTATTTGACGTGATGCTTGCGTGTATGACGCTTGAGGCTAGCTCGTTTTTGCTTTGCTCCAAGAGCTTGTAGCGACGACGACTGAGCGATCCCATGCTTAAAGTTAAAAATGGTCATAAAAGATCCATCACTTGATTGCCAGCACCCATGGCGCCAACTAGATGCCACGCTAACTTTTTGTCACCATGTAGGTGTTGATGATGAGCGTTATAAAGTGCAAAAACATATCTAAAAAAATATAGGGACGACCAGTTTTTTTCATAGAAAGATTCATACATTCTGCTTTTTAAATTTTGGGGCGATTATAGCCAAATTAGGTTTTAGCTCCTTTTGATATAATCCATGTGTAGTTGGAGAGAAAAATGGCATTAATCGACCTGATAGATGTGAAAGTAAAAATTGGCGCAAATGAGATGCTAAACAGCGTAAGTCTTAGCGTAAATGAAAAATGAAAAGATAGCGATCATCGGCAAAAATGGCAGCGGCAAGAGCACGCTTATGAAGATCATCTCTGGCGAGGGTGGCGGCTGATAGCAGGCAGACGCATAGTGCAAAACCTAATAAGCGTCGAGGATGCTAGCGCAAAAATCAGAATCCCCAATGCGACATTTAGCGTAAGAGATGCGCTAAATAACGAGCTAAAAGAGATATTTGACGCGATAAGCGAGTATGAAAAAAGCGGCGTTTTGCTAGCAAATGACCCAGAAAACAAAGAAATTTTAAAAGAGCAAGAGAGGCTTTTGAAATTTATAGAGGCAAAGAGATGGCTGGAATATCGAGCATAAGATCGAGCGAATTTCACAAGAGTTTAAGCTAAAAAGAGTATGAAAACAGGCCCATTTGCTCGCTTAGTGGTGGCGAGATCCGCCGTGTGGCACTGGGCGCGCTCATCCTTAAAAAGCCAGATGTGCTTCTGCTTGACGAGCCGACAAACCACCTTGATGTCTATATGGTCAAATTTCTTGAAGATATGCTTAAAAGCTCAAATCAAAGCATAGTTTTCATAAGCCACGATAGGTATTTTCATAGACTGCGCTCGCTACTAGGTGCGTTGAGGTCGAGGAGGCTGGGCTTAGGAGTTTTGAGGGTGGATATGCAAACTATCTAGCCAAAAAGAGGAGAGTACTAGCAAGCCTTGCCAAAGTCGCATGAGACGCTGCTAAAAACAGCTAAAGGCCGAAGAAGAGTGGCTAAGGCGTGGCGTAAAAAGCTAGGCTAAAAGCGAAACGAGGGCAGAAAAGAGCGAGTGCTCGCCATGCGTGAGGAGGCTAAGAAAAAATCCCAGGTGTGATAAGACGCGTGAGGGCTAGAGCTGGAGCGTGCGTACTTTAACCAAAGTGCAGAGCCAAAACCGCAAAAATGCTCTTTGAGTTTAGAACGCTAAGCAAAAGCATAGACGGCAAGGTGCTTTTGAAAATTGACGCAAGAATCTTTGTAGGGCGAGAGGATCGCCATAGTTGGACGAAACGGCAGTGGCAAGAGCATCGCCACTTAATTTGATAGGCTTGAAAAACAAAAGTAGTGGCGAGATAAAAAGTGAGGTGAGTATCGGCTACTTTGACCAAGCTAGAAATGTCCTTTGATGATGACAGAGCCTTATAGAGACATTTTGCCCAAATGGCGGCGGATCACGTGCTGGTTCGTGGGCGAAATATGCATGTTTATGGCTATCTTAAAATTTCTCTTTCCAAAAGAATTTTCTAGATAAAAAGATAGGCGTTTTAAGTGGCGGCGAGAAAAACCGCGTCGCACTTGCGATGCTTTTTACCAAAAACACTACGATGTTCTGGTGCTTGACGAGCCGACAAACGATCTTGATATCGCAACTATCAACATTTTGAGGACTATCTGCAAAGCTTTTGAGGGGCTATCTTGCTAGTTAGCCACGATAGATATTTTTGTCGATAAGATGGCAAATAAGCTTTGGGCGTTTGAAGGGCACAAAGATAAATGTCTTGCTACGAAGAGTATAGCGTCTATCTCGAGCTTGAAGATGAGATGAAAGAGCTTGATAATTTGAAAAAGAGCTCGTCAAATAGCCAAAATGAAGTCAAACAAAAGAGTAAATCTGGCGCAAAGCTAGCTACAAACAAACGCAAATTTCTAAACACATATCCAGATACTCAGCCTTGAAGCAAGAGTAGCTGAGCTAAATGAGGGGCTTAGCGATCCTGAAAATTTATCAAGAAGTGGGTCTTGCTAAACTTTATGAAGAGTCTAGAAAAAGGCAAAAGCCGAGCTTGAAAGTCTAGAAAAATGAGTATTTTTGAAGTGCTTGAGATCGCTGAGGAGCTCGAGTAGCTTGAAAAAGATCGGTAGGATAAGCGCGCTAAATAGAAGAGTTGTTAGGCAGTACTTAGCCACAAGTATGAGCCTTTTGATAGGTAAAGAGAGATTTGTGAAGGGTGTTTTCACCAGAGATAGAAAAATATGAAGTAGGCGATCTAGTCGAGATAAAATATAACAAGGTTGGATTTTTAAATAAGATAGATATTATTAGGCTAATCGCAAAAGCAGCAAAGAGTCAGGACTTTTTGCAAGGATTACAAACTGATCTTCATGCTTGGTTGATTTTTTATTTTTGCTTTATTGCGTCGGTCTTTATTTATTATGGGGTTACGCTGAATTTGATATTATTAGGCTTATTATTACATTAGCAGACTGCTTGTTTTCTGTTTTTGATGGGTAAATTGTATATCTTTAGGTTTTTGATATTTAGATATTTTATATTTGGATAGGTACTTTGAAATGTAATTTATGAAAGATTTTTGCGCCATGATGAGGTCGCTTTAATTTGTTTGAAACGAGGCTAAAAATGCTAAAAACATCCGCTAATCTCAGTAATAATCGCCATTGTTGTGATATTTTTGCTACCTACTTTTTATCTTTTGGGTTAGCTACTATTTTTAGATGACGACATTGGCGATAGTAAAGAGTTAAATAATAGCTTTTTTACGTCAAAAGATGACAAGGTCTATGCCTATGGTGCCAAGTGGGGTAGATTGAGCTAATAGGGCGTGAGAGCCAGTAAATGTAGATATATTGACACCGGCAAATACGACAACAGAAACGTTGGTGCTAGCGATGAGGCGGTATGCTGTGGCAACCTCGTAATGAGCGGGCTTGATCCAAATGGCGTTAGAGCGCTTGGCAATGGCTATTTTGGTGATGGCAAGATAACATATTTTTGCGATAGCGTAAGCGAGACAAACCTCGAAATATCCGCACTTAAAGAGTTTTTGGGATATCTTCTCACATAAAATGTTTAACACCCCAAAAGCGCAAACTCATATCTACTACATTTAGACAGGTTGATAACGCTAAATTTAGCTGCGATCTTGGGCTTTGGCTATGCAAGCGACGGAGTAAGGGTCTATCATGAGGGCAAAGAGCTAGAGGGCGCAAATGCCAGCAAATGCGATACATCGAGCAGGCATCTGGCAGAAAGAGCATGCATTTTTACGACTGACGGAGAAAAATGTCTGTTATGACAGCACAAAAACTAGGGATCAAATTTAGCCCTACAAATGCGTGATATTGGCGAGATATGGCGCATTCACTATCTTTATGAGCCACCCTGGCATGGTCTATGCAAACGATCACGACTTGACCCCCAATTTGCCCCCATACGAGCCGCTTTTTCAACCTAGAAGACAGGCACACCTATCATGCGCTCTTTTCGTGGCAAAGGCGGTATCTATCACTGGGAGCGAGAAGTGGCAGTGGTATAACAGCATAGATGAGGGGCGAGTTTGCAAGGACGGAGACGATCCGTTTAAAGGGCGAGATAACGCCATTATATGGCGACGTGGTGATAAGTGATGGCAAGACATATTTTTAAAAACCATGAGATGGCACAACACGAAAAATAGCCACAGCCTAAGCTCACGCCACACATGTATCGTAAGGCTTGATACAAAAGAGCAGTGGCGAAAGATCGGGTCTTGTAAGAAACGATGGCTACGGAGCGGTCTATGCAAACGGAGATAAGACATATTATTTTGATAACGTCGGCTACGGCTGTGCGTTTTAACAGCAGTGTTTATGATATAAATGATCTTGGCGTAGTTGAAATTCTCACTCGTCCTTATGGTCCAAATGTTGAGGAATTTAAAACTTGATGAGATAGTAAAAAATGGTAGATCAAGGCGCTATGACGCCAGCTGAGGGCGAGGTGGTGATCGATGCGATAAGCGACTTTTGATGATTACTCGCAAAAATATGCCTACTGGATATTTCTTGCCATAGCATTTGTGGCTCTCGGTAGTTGGCGCTATTTTTTTAAAAAACAAAAAGCAAAACAGCGAGCTTAGGGTGGATGATTATAGATAATGAGAAAAATTGCGACTAAGATCCTTTATTTTTTTTGTCATTTTGACGCTATTTTTTGTTTTTGGCGATGCTTTTATCTATGGCATGAGGGCGAGTATCAAAGAAGCTTTTGCAAACATTGATAGTAGCGAGTTTTTACCGCTCGCCTGAGGGTAAATTTACGTTCACATTTCAGGCAGTGGCAAGTATGAGCTAAAAGGCGTCGATGAGGCTAGTTTTAGGGTCTTAAAGCTAAAACACGCGTATGATTACTCAAACGTGGCGGCTGATAAAAATCATGTCTATTGCGCTAGAGAATTTACCTGATCTTGATCCAAACAGCACAAAGGTGCTTGGCAATGGCTATATAAGTGATGGCAAGATAAGCTATTATTGCGCCACTAGAAGCGAGAAAAGAGGCTGGGATTTAGCGAATTTGGCGCCATTATGAAAAAAACCTTGTTCACGTCTTTTATAAAAAGCTACGATGATAGCCTCTTATTTTTACAGGACAAAAAGGGTTGAAAGTCACCATCGAGCCTATCTTTGACGCTGGCTTTTGCAAGAGACGGCGGCACGCTTTACATAGGGCGAAAAGCTTGACGCGCGACCCTAGCGAGCTAAGATACATTACGACAGAAAATGGCGCTGCTAGCGGATATTACACAGATGGCAAAGCTTATTTTATGGGCTTTTATAGGCTTGATGCAAGCTACACAGATGAGGTGCGCCAGATATGTTAGACCCAAGCACGATATAGAATATCTTTTTGAGCCAAAAAGTGGGGCGGTGTTTGCAAATGAGCGTCAAATTTAGCGCTCAAAAATATGCCTTATAGCGCCATTTATAGCGTGGATAACGTGCACTCGTTTTTGGCCTCTTTTTGCCAGCAAAGATGGGATTTACTTTTGGGATAGCACAGAAAACGAACAGGCTAAATTCAGACTACCAGCTAAAGGCGAGCTAAAAAGGCTCTATGCTGACGTTTTTGTAGATGATGGCTCGGCGTATTTTCTTTTACAGCAAGGCGAAGAGTGGCGGCGCTCAAAGCACGGCAGGCACTTTAGAGGCGCAAACAGTCTCTTTATATAATCTGCCCCAAAGCAGCCTCTTGGCGTGAGAGTAGGGCTGGTAAAAGATGGCGAGTATGGCGCAGTTTACGCAAATGGCGATAAGCACTATTTTTAGCAAGATAAAGCCATTTTACGGCATAAAAACATAGCGTTTATGAGGTGGCGGGTCCTAGTGTCATAGAAATTTTAACAAGAGCGTCTAAAGAGCTTAGCGCAAAAGATATCAGCGATATGATAAAGCGCGGCGAGCTAGTGGAGGCAAGCGGCGAAGAGGTCGCAAGGTCGAGGATAGAGTATGACTCGCCAAAGATCATTTTGTATATCACATTTGGCATCTCTTTTGTCGTCATAGTGCTAACAACTCTTGCAAAACCAAAGAGAGATGAAAGAGACTTGAGATAAATTACAAAGTGGCTATTTTTGGTGGCTAGAGCTGTAATTTCATAAAAATTTTAAAGAGAAATTTGACCTATTTACTCTTTTTTTGTTATTTTAAAGCGAACTGAAAATTATAAAAAGGAGAAAAATGTTTCAATTTCAAAGGTCAGAAATTATAACTCAGTATTTATTCCATCGCTTATTGTCATATTTTTAATAGCGGCATTTGCAGCGATATTTCCAATTTCTCAAATGAGTTTTTAAAGGGTATGCAAAACTACATCGCAGCGAAGTGGCTGGTTTTTATATCCTAGTCGTTGCCGTCATACTGCTAAGCGTCATCATACTTTGGCTTTAGTAAGCTCAAGCGAGATCAGCTGGAGCTGATCACGTAAAGCCAGAGCACAAAAATATCTCGTGGTTTTCTATGCTTTTTGCCGCTGGCATGGGCATAGGACTAGTGTTTTTGGTGTGGCTGAGCCGCTCATGCCACTATCTAAAACCCGCCAGTTGGCGACGCGCAAACTATCGCAGCGCAAAAAGCTTGCGTTGAATATCACATTTTTCACTGGGGCATGGGCGCATGGTCGGTCTATGCCATCGTGGCGCTATATCCTGCCTTTTTCTCGTATAGACACGGCTTGCCACTCACGCTTAGATCGGCATTTTATCCGATCATCGGAGATGTAATTTATGGCAAGATAGGTAGTGCCATCGACACATTTGCCGTCGTGGCGACCCTTTTTGGTGTGGCGACATCGCTAGGGATACGGCGTGCTTCAGGTAAATGCCGGTCTTACGCACGTTTTTGACCTGCCGACCATGCATATCACGCTTCTAATAGTGCTTTGTTTTGCAGCTACCATCTCAGCGGCAAGCGGCGTGGATAAGGGCATTAGATCTTATCAAACGCAAATATCGCGCTAGCTATATGTTTTACGTTTTGATACTATTTTTGGGGCGATACGACGCAGCTTTCTAAAGTCGTTTGTACAAAACAGCGGCGACTACGTCTCTACGCTCATCTCAAACACATTTAATCTCTCACGCCTACGAGAGGCAAAATGAGGCTGGCTTGGCGGTGGACGCTGCTCTACTGGGCTTGGTGGCTATCTTGGTCGCCGTTTGTGGGGCTATTTATAGCTAAAATTTTCAAAGGGCAGAAACGATAAGAGAATTTGTGATCGGCGTGCTTCTCGTGCCAACTGGCTTTACTTTTGCTTGGATGAGCTTTTTGGTAACTCAGCGATCGCTTTGTGCAAAGTGGCTTTAGCGAGCTAGCGACCACTGTAAATTCTGACTCAGCCTCAGCACTTTTTATGTTTTTAGAGAAATTTGAGCTTCTCAGGCGTGCCAAGCACGATCGCGATCTTTATGATCGTCATATTTTTCGTCACTTCTGCCGACTCTGCGGCGATCGTTATGAACATGCTTTGCTCAAACGGCAAGGACGATACGCCAGTTTGGCAAAAAGGTCTTTTGGGGCGTTACAGTGGGCGTCGTGAGCGGCATTTTTGATGCTAGCTGGTGGTCTTGGCTCACTTCAGGCACTTACGATCACCACAGCACGCCATTTTCCATAGTGCTACTTGGCGCTATTTACGGGCTATTTAAGGCGCTACGTGTCGATATAACCAAAAAAGAGACAAATAACTTTAACAACATGCCTCTTAGCGATCTTTCAAAGCCGTGGCAAGAGCGTCTAAGTGCGATCATCACGCTACCTAGTAAAAAAGACGGCAAGAAATTTCAAAACGAGGTCGTGCTAAAAAGCTTTTAACGAGCTAAAAGAGGAATTGCCAAAAACGGCCTTGAAAGCCAAAGGTCACAAATGGCGAGTATTTTTGTAATGTAAATGTCGGACTTGGTGATGAAATGGACTTTAGATATGGCGTATATCTCACCAAAAGCCAGAGCCCAGACTACACCAGAGAGCTTGAGGGCGACGATCTTTATTACAGAGCCGAGGTCTATCTAAAAGAGGGCGGTCAGGACTACGACGTGCTTGGCTGGAGCGAAGCTACGCTGATAAACGACGTCATCGAGCAATACCGCAAACATATGCAGTTTTTACACGTTGAGAAGAGAGTAAATGTGAGTGAATCGATTGATTTTCAACAAAACGCTATGTGGCACGATAGTGCTATCGCTATGACCACCTCTAACGTTGTCGGGCTTTACTCGACTTCTGTCCGTAACCGCAAGCAGACAGGGGATTGTTATGAAGGGAGCTCTGTCGCAAGCTCGCAACCGCAAGCAGACCGTAAATTCCAGCCTCTTCCCTTAATAAAGAAACAAAACTTTAAATTTCAAAAGCTTTAATTTGCAAAATCTAAAATCCCATTCACCGCCTTAGCAACTTACAAAACCTAGGCTGTAATTATTTTGTACTTGACGATAGAGCGGGGACAAGGGGACTTGAAATTACGAAGCCGTCCCCTTTATCCCCTTTAGATCCCCAAAACCCCTCAGCAAGTTAGAGTTGCAAATGCTACTGCACAGGTTTTGATACGTAAAATTGTAATATCACATCAAAAGCTTAAATAAAAATTTTATATAATCCATCTTCTTTACAGAAAGTGTAGTAACTTTACAAAAGGAGACAAATGAGCGAGAAAAGTCCAGTTTCAAATTTTACTCAGCCGATGATGAGGTGCTTGCTTTTTGTCAATTTGGGTCAAAAATGGCACAAAAGCGATGATGTAGTAATTTTATAGAGCGAGGTTTCACCTTTGTCGGTTCAAAAACCGCTTTTGCACCGAAAAAGATTACAAAACGGCTGATTATGAAAAATTTTCGCTGATATTAAGTACTTCTAAGCTCTAGATGCAAGCGTTCAAAGTAAAATACTAAGCAGCTGAGATAGGCTACGTCGGTGATGGTCTAACTAGCCTAGAGCCTAGATTTGCACCTGAATGCTTTTTATGATTTTTAAAAATTATGGTTGAAAATATCGCGCAACATCACTATTTTTGCAGCCCCTAAAGAGGGTTGGATATTGCTTGTCGCGATGGAGGGGTATGTAGACTGGCGTCTTGTATTAACAGAGTTCAATTACTCTGCAAAGATAAAAATCAGCACATAAAAGTCCGTCAATTTAGACAAAAAGCCAATTTACACGCAAACATCGCTCGTCTGCCTAGCAAAATTAATCAATTTTTATATAATCCCTATTTTTCACAAAGGTAGATAGATGGATAGAAAGATCGTGAGTTCAAGACTTACATACATTTTAGCTGTTGCAGGGGCTACGGTCGGCTTTGGTGCGACGTGGCGGTTTCCTTACTTAGTCGGTCAAAACGGCGGCGGGGCCTATGTTCTTGTGTTTTGCATAGCGATGATAGTCATTGGTATTCCTATGATTTTTGGTTGAAAAACTGCCATCGGTAGGCGCCTAAAATGTAACGCCGTTGATGCATTTGGCGGCACGATAAATGGCAAAAAGATCAGCAAAAAGTGGCAGATAGTGGGCTGGATGGGGCTTGTTGGCGCATTGGCATCATGGCATTATATGGTTATCGGTGGCTGTATTAAACTACATCGCTCCATTCATTTTGGCTTGCTTGATCTTTCGCACATCGTGAGCTTTTGAGCAAACTAGCGCATTTTTACGAGACAAAAATATCGTTAGCAACCCACTTGCTATAAGCTTTGCGACGCTTGCTTTTTGTGCTTTGTAAACTACGCTATCTTGGTGCAAGGCGCAGTTGGCGGTATCGAACGCTCAGCAAAATATCTAATGCCGCTTCTTTTTATCCTAATGCTCGTCATGATCGCCAAAAACATCACGCTTGATGGTGCGATGGAGGGCGTGGAAATTCTACCTAACGCCTGATTTTTCAAAGATCATTAAAGCTTTTTGTCGAGGTTTTTGGGGCAGGGTTTTCTTTGCGCTCTCGCTTGGATTTGGCGTGATGATAACGCTTTCAAGTTTTGTGAAAAAGATGAAGGCTTAGTTAAATTTCTATCATCACAGGCATCTTAAACACCGTCATAGCCGTGCTGTGCTGGCTTTATGATATTTCCGTCGCTCTTTCAGCTACGGCGTCTCGCCAGATAGTGGTCGAGCCTAGTTTTTCAAGTCGCTTCCGATTGTCTTTTTCGCACATGCCGTTTTGGCGGATTTTCGCTGTTGCGTTTTTCGCGCTTCTTATGATCAGCGCGCGACGACATCGTTACCGATATGAAGTGATCATTACTACGTGCAAGAGAAATTGAGATAAAACGCAAAAAGCGATATTTTTGGTGCTTAGCATCACCTTTTCTGCTAGAGAATTGCCGTCGCTAATGGCTACAAATTTGCTAAGCCACGTGAGCATCTTTGGTAAAAATATCTTTGACGCATACGATGCGATAAGTGCGACGATATTTTTCGTGCTAACCTCGCTTGGATGTGCTGATATTTGTGGGCTGGGTGCTAAAAAGATGAAGCGAAAAAGAAGAATGTGCAAAGGCAGACAGAAGCACGCAAAAGCTTATAAACATTTGGTTTTTCTACATCAAATTATCGTGCCTTTTGTCATTTTGGTGCTATTTTATCAGTAGCTTTTTACGACAACTTTTTAAAGTAAAAATATGCGAGGGCTTGTAAATTTTGATAGCGGTGAGCGCCTAAGATCGTGCGTAGAGGATAAAGCTTTTAGTGAGTGTGAGCCTAAAAGGCGGTAAAACAAAGCAGAGCAAGAAAGAATTTGCAAGCGAGACGAGGCCAAAAAGGCCTGCATCAAAAAGGAGTGGGAGAGTCTAAAAAGGGCTTTGTTCTGCAAGATAGCGAAGCAAAAGCAGGAGAAGCGAGCTTGCACGTTTATATCGGTGGTGGATACACTGGTGCGCTCTCGTTTGCTGGCGTAGAGGATGAGGGTATGTTTATAAAAAGTGGCGGCCAAAAAGATGGCGGCAAGCCTAGCGATATTTTTACTTAGGATTGATCGAAGTGGTGCTATAAAAAGAGCAGATCGCTTGCCAAAAGCCGACTTGCGTGGGGACGCCCAGTGCGTGGGCGAAATTTACTTTTTAGACCTTGATCATGAAATTTACATTTTTGAGCCAAAAGAGGCTACATTTCCGTGAAATTTTACAGCCGAGCAAAATCTCAAGCGAAGTAGCGAGATAGCAAGCTTTATCTATAGCTCAAACGGCGTGGCTATTTTTGGTATGTTTGGGCAAAGTATCGCCTAGATGGCGGAAATTTCAAAAGATCGGCGAGTATAAATGCAGCGAAAAAGCTACGCACCGATACTTTGTGCGGCTCTTAGTGCGGATGCTAGCATGCTTGCGCTTTGCACCAAAGAAAATGAGCTGCAAATTACTAAACGCAAAAAATGGCGAATGTTTAAGCGAGCTAAGAGCCGAATTTGGCGCGCTTGATACGTTTGCTTTTTAGACGAAAAGACACTTTTTGGTTAGGCAGTATCTTGAAAACAAGCTGTTTTGCGTGGATATCAAAAGCGCAAAAAGTGACAAAGCAGCGTGGATAAAGGACGAGTATCTAAGAGCGAGCGAGTTTTGCATTGACGCCGTAGCTGGCAAGCTTGTGGTGATCGATCAAAAGCAGAGCATACGCCGTTAATCTAAAAAGTGGCGACGTGAGGGTGGGATTGCGCTCAGATCACGTCGTGAAAAAACTGCGAGGCTAAATTTATAGATGGCAAACTTGCGGTTAGAACGGACTACGGTCGCTTTAGTCTTTATGAAATTTAAGGGAGAATATGTTTTATACGCTTTTATCTATTTATATTTTTTATGTCGATTTTTCAAAGCTTTTTGGCAGAGTAGCAGATCGGCTTTGTAAGGGCTGAAGCTAAAAAGGGCCAGTCGTGCTGAGGCGAGCGAATACAAAAACGCCGCAGATGCTGCTGTGACAAATCAAAATATTGAGTACAGCCTCATCTATCACGCTATCATGCGTGGATCAGCTTTGGGCTAAAAATGCTCCTCAGACGCTTGCCTAAAAAGAGGGCACTACGTTTTGAAAAATATCCTCTTTGTGATGAGCTTTTTGTCAGATCTCATCGCTGCTAGATCTGCCGCTAAGTATCTACGAGAGCTTTGTCAAAGATAAAAAGCTTGGCTTTTTCAAACATGAGTGCAAAAGATATTTTTGCTTGATACTATAAAGTCCTTCAGCTCTTATGCTTTGTTTTTGGCTCGGCCTTCGTCTGGCTCGTGCTTTTTATGTATAAAGTTCTTTCTTGGAAGTACTGGTGGTTTTGGGCGTTTTTGCTAAGTTTTGGCATCGCTTTAATCGCCATTTGATATACCCAACGCTCATCGCACCTATCTTTAACAAGATGTCGCCACTTGAAGATGGTGAGTTAAAGGGCAAGATAGAGGGTCTGCTCGCAAAATGCGGCTTTAAAAAGTAGTGGCGTTTTTACGATAGACGCTAGTAAGCGTGACAACCGCTACGCCTATTTTGGCGGCCTTGGAGCGACAAAGCGAGTGGTGCTTTTGACACGCTCATAAAAAGCTAAGCACTGAGGAGATTGTGGCGGTTTTGGGTCACGAGCTTGGGCACTTTAAGCATAAAGACATCATAAAAATGATAGCGCTAAGTGCGGTTATGACTCTTTTTGTCTATTTTTCATCTTTGGAAACGTGGGCGTAGAGTGCTTACGAGGCGATAGGGCTTGGGCAAAATGGCGCTAGTATCATCATCTTTTGGTGCTTTTTCTCGCCCATTTTTAGCTTTCTTTTCTCGCCGATCATCTCATATTTTAGCCGCAAAAATGAATTGGCGCAGATAGATTTTCAAAAGGAAATTTCAAACAAAAACCGACATGATAAACGCCCCTAACCAAGCTTGGTAGCGAAAACAAAGCGTTTCCAAAGTCACACTGGCTTTACTCATTTGTCTATCACTCGCCCAAGCCTTTTTGAGACGGATAAATGAGCTAGAAAAATGAGAGTTGAAGAGGCTCTAAAGCAGGCAAGTTAAGGCTTAAGCCACTTTGCGAAAACCCAAGCAGAGTGGCTAGAAATGTATGCTCATGAGCTACGTGATGTGAGCATAGAGTGGATATTTTCTAAACCAAAAGAGCGAATTGACGAGGTGGCTACTTTGCCCTTGTGAAAGCGCTATGAAAACTACAGAACCGCTTGAGTACATTACCGGCAAGGCTGGCTTTTATGGGCTAGAGTTTGAGGTAGAAAGTGGCGTTTTGATACCGCGCCCAGAGACTGAGATACTTTAGTCGATAAAGTGCTAGAGATCGCAAGCTCGTATGAAGCGCCAAAGATCGCTGAGATCGGCACTGGTAGCGGGATAATAAGCGTCATGCTAGCCCTTTAAAACAAACGCCAAAATAGTAGCTACCGATATAAACGAAAAGGCTCTAAATGTTAGCCATGCGCTACTGTAATGTAAAGCGAGAAAATAGAGTTTGTAAAATGCTCATACATCGATGAAATTTCAGGCGATATCGACATCTTGGTGTCCAAACCCGCCATATATCGCAAGAGATTATGAGCTTGACAAATTTGATGCTAAATGAGCCTGAAAAATGCGCTATTTGGCGGCGAAGTCGGTGATGAAAGTACTAAAAATATCATCCTAATAGCCAAAAACCGCGACGCATAAAAACATATCGCCTGCGAGATGGGCTATGATCAAAGGGTGAGCATGGAGACGGCGCTGAATTTAGTGGCTATGAGGGCGCTTTTTACAAGGACTTGGCGGGCTTTGACAGGGGGCTTTTGCGCGAGGATTAAAACTATAAAGGAGAGATTGAGAAGCATCTATTTTTACTACTGGCCGCAGTTATCGGCACTGAACTAACGATTGGGATTTTGGTCGCACCAGTCATATTTTTCTACAAAAATATCATAGGGCGAGGGGTGCTCACGCATTTTTATGAGCGGGCAGATGATGAGCAAAGATATTTTTAAATTGACTACATTTGCTATTTGTTAGCGCATTTGTGTGCAGTTAGCGAGCTCTTTGATCTAAGAAAAAGCTTGTATTTTTCGCTGAGTAGCACATTTATGCTCTCATTTTTAAATTGGCCTATAGCGCTAAGCTTTGTCTTTTATCTTTACGCCTTTTATCGTGCACGCTCAAAGTCTTGGTGCAGAGGCGACGCAGACGGCTGAGTCTGCCAAGATGCATAGCGCTATCGAATATGTGATGAAAGCTCATGCTTGCTCTGCGCAGCTCATTTTGTTTTTGTCCATGAAAAATAAACCAAAATGAACGCCAAGCCTGATATCCAAATCTTAACAAATTTTCCTCTCTGACTACGACGGCGATGGTGGGCGCTGGCACCTACACCGCGCGCGTAGAAAAAGTGCGTCGACCGCATAGCAAAGCGCTACGGCTTTGATGTTAGCGTGACGATTTTTGTGAAGTATTTTACCATTGGCGTGATGGACTCAGCCGACAACTCCCCGCGCCGAGACCTACGTGAAAGAAAGATCCCGATGGGGCAGGTGAGTTTTAACAGAATTTCCGAGCTTTCGTCGCTTAGCGGTGGCGATTTTAGATGAGGACTTAAGCTTGGATGAAGCTATGCAATGCTTTGATGGCATTATGAGCGTGAGCGCAAACAAATTTACAAAGCTCCGCTTTATCTTGATCAGCCTTGCAAATGCGGCTTTTTGCAAGCTCTTTGACGGCGATATGGGCTCTGTTTTTGTGTATTTTTGCGACACTGGTTGGCTGTACTCTTACATTTCTCCTTGCAAAAATGGGCGTACGGTAAAAATCCAGTATGTTTTGGTCTCATTTGTCAGCCTCTTTTATTGCCTATCTTGGCGTATTTTACGGCTTTACGCACACTAGCGACGTGGCGATCGGCTCGTCGATACTCTTTTTGATGCCGGGCGTTTTTCTTGCATAACTCAGTCTTTGACATCATAAACGACAACACGCTTGTTGGCATCCAGCAGGGACCGTTAGCACTGGCATCTTGATACTTTGTATCGCGGTGGGCGTCTATCACGCTCTCGCTTAGCAGTGCGGAGATATTACATGTTTGAGCTTATGTGTGACACACTTGTAGACGGCGTATTTTGCCGCGGTGGCTGGGCTTGGCTTTGCCTATGCTAGCTCGCCGCCAAAAAGACTCTTGCCTTTTTGCGCACTGCTTGCTGCATTTTGCGCATGCTAGTCGCTTTTGGATCATGCAAATGGGACTTTTTAACATCAGCGTTGCCACTCTCATCGTCCTCATTTTTAAAGCGGGATTACGGTATGCTCTTTGCTAAACGGCTCAAAAGTGCCAGCCGAGATCATCGCATTTCAGCGCTTTTCGCCGATGGTGCCAGGAGTTTATGCGTATAGGGCATATTAGCACTTTTCATTTCTTAACGAGCCTGATATCGCCAAGAAAAACGAATATCTAATCATATTTTTGATAACGCGATCACGACTACGACGGTATCGCTAGCGCTTCGGCGTGGAGTGTTTTCTGTGGTGCTTATTTTGTTTTACGATCAGTCACTGATGATCACGCGCGGTGCACGCAAAGCTAAATAAAAGTGCATAAAAATTTAATCAGGTTATGATGAAAATACGAATTTACTACAGAAGATACCGATGCTGGCGGTATTGTCTATCATACAAACTACATTAAATATTGCGAGCGAGCTAGAAGTGAGGCCTTTTTAAGGAAAGTGGGCCTAGAGCCACCAAACAGAGAGTGGATATTTTGTAGTTTTGGCACTAAAGCTAAATTATCGCTTCAGCTGTAGCCTGAGATAAAGGTATGTGCAGAAAGCAAGGTCGTCGATCTTAAAAAGCAAGCATCGTTGTCGAGCAAGAAAATTTATAAACTTGATGATAAAAATGCCGAAAAAGTGCTCTTTTAAAGCAACTATCACGCCAGCTTTTATGAAAGAAGATAGGCTTGCTAAGATAAGCGACGAGATAAAGAGGATGCAAAGCTCTAAAATTTCTAAGCGTGGCAAACCCTAAACCTGGCCTTAACCACTGCTCTTAAATCCCCATCGTACTGTTTTGATCAAGCAAAAATCCTGGCTAGCTTGATCAAACTGCTCGCCCTTTGCGTCATAGATTTTCACATCATATAAAAACCTGACGAACCCTCAACGCTCTCTTGAGTATTACTAGCATTTTTGTTTATGAAATGTATAGATATACTCCGCTCCCAAAGGCGCTTGAGTAGCCGATATGTGAATATCTAAAGTCCACGTCAAAAAGCTCTCCGAGCCCCAAAAATGCCTCATCGACTTGATTTAGCGAGTTTGCGACAAAGAGGTTTTGCCTATCTCTTTGCGTGATGGCACTAGAGACATTTGGCGAAAAGGGCGTATCTGCGTGCTTAAAAGCGCGTATGGTTTTTATCTCAAAGCCCCTCATCTGCGTTGCCACGAGCGATGCTTTGACTATTGGGATGTTTAAAACATACTCGCACCATCAACATTTAGACTTTGCTTAGGGGTGTTGTTTACATATATCCTTGCTGACAATTGAACTCTCGTAGTAGTCGGCGCTTTGCATACGCACATACTCATTTAGCTTTTTGCGCTAGCATGCTCGCCATCATCAAATGCGACCACTTTTTCGTTGGCAAATGCGAGCAGGGCTGAAATTGAGCTTGTAATCAACCCCGCCAAAGATCACATTGGCTTTGGATTTAGCACAAATGAGCTGTGAACGCTTGGGATGGATAAGCTCGGTTGAGAGAACAAGCGATTTATGGTGTTTGCGCCACCTTGAGTAGAGTGCGGCGATAAAGTAGCTGAAAGCCCTCGCTTCTAGCTGTTTGCAGGGCGTTTTGAAGGCTTTGAAGGCTCTCGTCGTTGCTGTTATCAAATTGACTTCGACATTTGCTTCTTGCTTTAAAATATATGTTAAAAATCGCGTTTGATACGACATTTGCGTATGATTTTATGATCTTTATGGGATAATAACTGCGATCTTTGTGCACCATCAGCTTTAAAAACAACCTCGCCATGAAGTGAGAGTGTAAAGCTCTAAAAAGCGCGCCATCATCTATCTTTGCTGGCTCAAACCTCGCCATAAAAGCTAGCTAGCATATCACTCTTTACAAGCTCGTTTAGACAAGAGATATCGCACTTTCTGGCTCTAAGGTATGTAAGTGATCTTTGCTGGTGGGATATTTGAGGCTTTGATTTTTGTGATGTTGCTTTCAAATTTTGGCTCGTCAGTAAGCGCGTCTTGCATCTCATCTTGTGCCGCAAAAAGGCTCGCAAATATAGCTAGAAAAAGTAAGTCATATCACTCCTTGATTTTTCTCAAATCATCTATGTAAATTTACTCTCAAAACTTGGCTTTTTGCTGATCCACTCTGGTGAAAAAGTTGGCATTATAAACCTGCTATCATCTTTTTAAGATGCTTCCTCTTATGCCCGAAAAATCCGCCTCAGTGGTACTGGATAAAATGCATAAATGCTTCTTCTCCTAAAGTGATGATTATTTTGGGCTTAATGAGCCTGATCTCTTCTAAAAAGATAAGGCCTGCAAAGCTCAAATGAGCTCTTTAGCGCTGGATTTTTCGCGTCATTTTGTGAAAATCACAGCGCAAAAAGCGAGCTTATATAAACATTATCTTTTTCAATTAGCCTTCTTTTATAGCATTTTTGCAAATTTCTGTTAGCCTGTGCTTTCAAAAAGATCATCTTTTATTGAAAATGCTATAAACATGATCTTGCTATGTCCTAAGGCCAGTAGCTACGCACTTTGAGCTATTTCTCAAAAAGCAAAGAGGCATTTTTGATCTCATTGTTTAGCTCATCAACATCGCTATAATCTTGATATTTACCAATTCAGGAAAATTTTTCATCTATAAAATTATAGCCGATCGCCTTTTAAAAAAGTAATTTTTCCAAAAAGCTCTTTATTTTTATGAAATTTTCATTTTTGGATTATAACTTGATTTACTTAAAAGTTTAGTCATAGTTTTTCTGGACTGATTTATTCAAAGGGATTTAAGTATTGCTTTGATAAAAATCCCACTTTTATATTAACTTTGAGGATAGAAATGAAAAAGGACTTATCAACCTCATAAAAACCCTAAAAACGCACTCACGGCTTTCGTTTAAGAATGAAAACTAAGAATGGCGTAGGTTATAAACGCTAGACGCTAAAGGTAGAAAAAGATTGGCTGCTTAGCTGGTTTTGAGTCACTAAGTGGCTCGAGAATCTCTCAGGTTTATAAAGAGGCTAACAAATGGCACTGCGATGCGTGCGTACTCTTTTTATAAAGCAACAAACTGATTAGCAGTAGTTGCTAGCAAAAAGTAGGAAAAGCAGTAGTTAGAAATAGAGCAGAAAAGAGACTTTTTAAGAGTGCTTTTTCTATTTCTAATGAGCTAAAAAGATGGCACGTACATTATGGTCGCAAAAATGGAATTACCGAAATTTCATTTGACAAAGAAATATGTAAGTATGCTGGTCTATATGGGATGTCTAAAATGAAAAATTTGACGATCAGATTATCGCTTTTATCAAAAATATATTTCCATACTTCTACCAAAAAGCTGTCGCTACTATCCGACTTGCTCACAATACGCCATTTGGGGATTTTCAAACGAAATAGCTTTTTCTCTGCTTTTTGCAACTTTCGTGCAGATTCAAAGATGCAACCAGCTTTTTAAAGGCGGTATAAACTACCCAATCATCCGCACTCAACTCTTTTTTATTTTTCAAAAAGTGATACCAAAAATGTAAATTTCTGGTTTATCCTTGTCAAAATAATGTAAATTTTATGTCGTAAAAAGTATTAGATAAATTAAAGGATTAAATGGAACAGTTGTCTATGCAAAAAGACTGCTTCTTGCACACTTTTTGTCTATTGTATTTTTCATAGTATATGACTTTTTATGCCAAAAGAGTGCCGTTAGAACAAAACCAAACCACAATGTCTCAAACAATGGATCAAAGTAGAGCGCCAATCACAAACCAAAAATGCTCCAGCAGCAAATGAAAATTAGCTTCAAATGAGATAATAGCCACCATAAAAGGTCAAAACTACGAAGCAAAGATAGATAAACTAGGAAGAATTTCTAAATTTACTTAACTGAAGAGAAGTATAAAACTAAAGATGACAACAAGATCGAGCTTGTTACACAAAGTCCGTTGCCACTTGAGATTAGATTTAACGATAGCATGTTAAATGGCGATGCTTTTAAGGTCGCTTATGAGAGTGACGCTAGCGAACTAGACGTTAGTAGCGAGGCAAAAACATAAAACTTACTCAAATTTAAATGGCGTTACAGTTATAAAAATATCGATTTTACCCAAACGGTCGCTATAGAGTAGAGATAAATTAGCAAAAATGTTGATTATTTCATGACGCCAGGCTTTAGGCCAAGCATCGAAGTGAGACAGCTATACTGTACACGGCGCTATGCTTAGAAACGTAGATGATAGCCTAAATATCATAGAAGACGGCGACGCAAAAGAGGTTAAAAACTACGCGAACACCACGATAGCTGCGGCTTCTGATAGATACTACACGACGCTTTTTATTCATTTGATAAAGCCGTTTGAAGTTGTAGTAGATAAGGACGCAAATAAAAATCTATCCTCTTTGTAAAAGCAAACGAAAACCTAAAAATGGGCGGTTATATCGGACCAAAAGAGCATAGAATACGAAAGCTCGATGGACGAGAGACTAAACGATGTTATAGAGTATGGCTGGTTTACATTTATCGCAAAGCCGATGTTTGCATTTTTGAATTTCTTGTATAACTATATTGGCAACTGGGGCTGGGCGATAGTCGTGCTAACACTGAGTTATAAGGATAGTTTTATTTCCACTTACATACAAGGGTATGCTATCTGATGAATAAACTAAAAAGAGCTTGCTCAAAGGTGAAAGAGCTCAGGCAAAAGTATGGTGATGACAAACAAAAACTGCAAGTTCATATGATGGAGCTTTATAAAAAGCATGGCGCAAACCCAATGGGTGGTCGCTTGCCGATATTGCTTCAAATTCAGTATTTTTCGCGATCTACCGCGTTTTACTAAATGCGATCGAGCTAAAAAGGCGCGCCGTGGATACTTTGGATACATGACCCTATCTATCATGGATCCATTCTTTGTACTACCTATACTAATGGGTATTACAATGTTTTTACAACAAAAACTTACGCCAACGACATTTACCGATCCTATGCAAGAAAAGGTTGTAGAAATTCTTGCCGTTAATTTTTACATTTTTCTTTGTGACATTCCCAGCAGGTCTTACACTTTACTGGTTTGTAAACAACGTTTGTTCGGTCGTTCAGCAAGTCTTTGTAAATAAACTTTTTGAAAAAACATAAAAAGTCATGCGGAGGTAAAGGCCTAATGAGAATAGAAGCAAATACCCTCCAAGAGGCATTTCAGAAAAGGCAGATGAGCAGCGACAACTGCTCAGTAACTCAGCTTGATATCAAGGTTTTACAGCATCCAAGCGGTGGGATTTTTGGATTTTTAAAAAGACAGCGATAATAGAAACAATTGAAAAATCAGCAAAAAGCCAAAGCAGGCCAAAAAATGATAGAAATTACTACTAAAAAGTGATGAAAAATGAGCTTGTAAAAGAAGAGAAAAAAAGCAGGGCAAAAAACACGATCAGTCTGATAGAAGAAAAATTCTAAAAAGCACAAAGATGAGAAGCGCGAGGCTAAGTCTGAACAAAAAGAGCATAAAAATGAAAAGCAAAAGTTAAGCGAGAAAAACTCAGCTCTTGCAAAAGACTGCCTTTTGCCGAAAAAGGGGCGAAAAAGAGGCCGAGGAGCCAGGATATGTTATAAAAAGGCTTGATGAGCCAAAGGCTACCAAAAAAGAGCCAAAAGAGACGAAAGAGCCACAAGCTAACAAAAAGCGTTCCAATATCCTAGATACATCAATCATCGAAAAATTTTCAACCATACAGATGAAGAGGCTCGGCGCAAAATTTACCAAAAAGAAAAAAAGAGAAGGTTGTGATCGACTTTGATGCGATCTTGCCAGAGATAAAAGAGGGCGTTACACGTCTTTTTAAGGCAAGCTGCTTTGAGATAGATAAGATAGAGGTTAGTAAAGTTGAACGATGAGACGCTACTTGTCGAGCTTGACGGCGCTGATGCGGCGCTACTTATCGGTAAAGAGGGCTATAGATATAAAGCGATATCTTATATGCTTTACAACTGGCTAAATTCAAAATACAACCTTGCTATCCGCCTAGAGATCGCACAGTTTTTACAAAAATCAAGAAGCGATGATGGATCAATATCTAAATGGTGTGATCGAGCGCGTACAAAATAGCGGTAGAGCCCAAACGAAGCCACTTGATGGGGTTTTGGTTAAGATCGCGCTTGAGAAACTTCGCGAGAAATTTCCAGATAAATATGTCGGCATAAAAAGTGGCAATGACGGCGAAATTGTCGTCGTAAATGACTTTTCAAAAATGAGTGAAACTATCGAGCCCTTGCCACAGCTTATGGCATCGGCTCAGTTTCTATCGTAAGGCTTAGCGGCAAGGACGCCCTAGCCACCTCTTTAAAACTTCTTAAACTCGTTTCAGAAATGAGCCAAGATACGCAAAACCAGCCAAAGTACTCCCTTGATGATGAGTACTAGACGAGGGCATAGTTATATATTTTTAAAAGGCCCAGCAAGCTTTACTGGCGAGGACATTGTCGAGTTTCAAACTCATGGTGGTGTGATGGTGAGCGAGGAAGATTTCTAAATGAGCTAATAAGAGCTGGCGCAAGGCTGGCAATGCCAGGCGAGTTTAGCAAAGCGAGCATTTTTAAATGGCAAGATGGATCTAGCCAAGGCCGAGGCGATGCAAGGGCTCATCACTCAAAAAGTGAGATCGTCGCTAAGTACAACCCGCCAAATGCAAAGGGCGATCTTAGTAAATTGTAGGCGAGATCAGAGGCGAAGTGGTCAAAAACTCTTGCCTTTGTCGAGACTGATGATTGACTTATGCTGATGATGATCTGCCTGCCGTTGCTGAGAGCAGACCAAGCAGATGCTTTTTAAAAAATAGCGAGAAGCTAGAGCGCATAGCAACTCTTAGCGAGCAAAGAAGAGGACTAATAGATGGCTTTAAGATCGCCATCGTTGGCAAGCCAAATGTTGGCAAAAGCTCCATTTTAAAACTCATTTTTGGCATATGAAAGAGCGATCGTTAGCGACGAAGCGGGCACAACTAGAGATGGGATAGAAGAAAGTTACATAAGATAGGCTCGCATCTAGTTCGCATAATAGACACCGCAGGGCATTAGAAAAAGATGCCGGAAAGATCGAGCAAATCGGTATAAACTACTCAATCTCAGCCATAAATGAGGGCCGACATTATCCTAGCTGTCTTTGACGGCTCATCTGCAAAAGCGACGAGCAAGATAAAGAGATAATAAAGCTCGTTTCTAACTCAAACAAAAAGCCTTTTTATCCTAAAACAAAAGCGATCTTGCGTTTAATTGACATACATTTGGACGGCGCTATCAAAAATTTCAGCAAAAACGATACGAGCGTAGTTTTAAAAGAGCTTGAGGGCTACCCTCAAGACGCAAGACACCGACGAGATCATGCTAAGCTCAAACCGCCGAATTTTAAGCTGTAAAGAGGCGAGTGAGGGCTTTAAAAAGAGCGTTTTTAAGGCTAAGTGAAGATGAGCTAGAAATTTTTCGCTTACGAGCTAAATACCGCTATAAAGGCACTTGCAAGCATCACAAAGCCATTTGAGAGAAGCGAGTACTGAGACGAGATGTTTAGCCATTTTTGTTTAGGAAAAATGATACTAGTTAAAAATCTGCATTTTTAAAAGGAGAAAAATGAGAAATTTTACTTATAAATGGTGGCAAAAACTTTGGCCATTCAGATGGCGAGCTCAATCAAACACTTCACGATCTTGCATGCGAAAAACTAGCCAAAAATGGGTCACGAGGTAAAGCAAACCGTGATAGATCAAGGCTATGATATCGAAGCTGAAGTTGAAAATTTCTCTGGATGGACGCGGTAGTTTGGCAGATGCCAGCTTGGTGGATGGGCGAGCCTTGGATAGTGAAAAATATATCGACGAGGTCTTTACAGCAGGTCATGGCAAGCTTTATACTAGTGATGGCAGGCATAGGGTCGATCCAACTAAAAACTACGGCAAAGGCGGCTTGTTAAAATGGCAAGAAAGGGTATGCTAAGCCTTTACTTGGAATGCCCCAGCTGAGGCATTTAGCAGATCCAAATGAGTTTTTGAGGCGCGCGGCGTTGATGGGATACTTTCATTTTAGAAAGGCAAATGAATTTTCTGGGCATGAGCCACTTTCATATTTTTGTATGCTACGATGTCATCAAGATGCCAGACGTGCCAAGATACCTAAAAGAGTATGAGGCGCATCTTGAAAAAGTTTTCAAAGCGTAAAAACAAATTTCTACCGCTCTCTAGCCATTTGCGCTAGGGGGCATTTAAATTATATCTATCTTGGTTGGGGAAAAATGAGGGACAAAATTTCTATTCTTAGCTGTTGCTATCTTATTTAGCAGGGTGTGCTGGCAAGCAAATTTCTAAAAGCCAAGCGAAAAGTCAATTTACTCTATCTTGAAAATAACGAAACCTTTGCATGAGATGAGAATTACATAAGCTGCAAAAACAGCCTAGATGACTTTAATCAAATCGCAAACATTGTCAGCAGAGGCTGAGATAAAAGCAACCGACGCAAATGCAGAGTTTAGCGCTCTTGGCGATCTCATGCAAGGCGACGCAAAGCAGACGTAATGGTGCTTGTTAAAAACCTAGGGCACAAACCATGAGCTGTATCTTGTCAAATGCTAGCTGACATAGAGGAGCTCGCAAATGCAAAAAAATATCAAATTTACATGAAAATTTTCAAATGGCGCTATAAAAAAGTGTGGTTTATAGCACAAAGAGCATGCCAGTTTGCGAAGCTTTTGCAAGCGGCAAAGAGGTGATAAAAGTAAAAAGTGTGACAAACCACCCTTTGAAAAATGGCTTTTTGCGGTGATCTTAAACTCAGATATATCTAATGATCAAGGCTTTTTCTAAGAGAGACGAGCTATTATTTCAACCTTTCAAGCGAAGATGAAGAGAAGATTAAGGCTGAGACGCTAACGCAAAAGTCTTTATAAAACATTTATCGAAAGTGACCTTGTGAAAATCAAAGGTGAAGTCTCTCAAATGTGCTTTGTTTTGAAAGTAAATTCCAAAAAGGCTTTTTAGTAACTTTTTTTATAAGCAAGGTTGTAAAATAGCTTAAAATTCTTAAAGGTTACATCAATGGATAAAGCTACCATACAAGCACATAAAAATCAGCGACGAAGAGTATGAGGAGATCTTAAAATTCTAGGCCGTGAGCCAATTTACTAGAGCTTGGCATATTTTCAGCGATGTGGAGCGAGCACTGCAGCTACAAATCAAGCAAAAATACCTAAACGGCTTTTCCGACAAAAGGCACCTTGGGTCATTCAGGACCTGGTGAAAATGCTGGCGTCATCGACGTTGGCGACGGGGTTGCAGCTGTATTTAAGATGGAAAGTCACAACCACCCAAGCTTTATCGAGCCGTTTCAGGGCGCTGCAACTGGCGTTGGTGGGGATTTTACAGAGATGTCTTTACGATGGGCGCAAGAGTCGTTGCGAATATGAACTCGCTTCGTTTTGGCGAGATAAGAGGTGAGGGCGAGCTAGCCAAAAAGCATAGATATCTGCTAAAAGGAAGTGTGGCTGGCATCGGACACTACGGCAACTGCATGGGTATCCCAACGATCGGCGGTGAGACTACATTTGATCCTAGCTTTAATGGCAATATCCTAATCAACGCCTTTCGCGCTTGGACTTTGCAAAAGTGATGAAAGGTACTCTACGGCAAGAGCTGAAGGCGTGGGCAACCAGTCATTTACGTGGGCTCAAAGACCGGTAGAGACGGACTTGGCGGCGCTGTGATGGCGAGCGATAGCTTTAATGATGAAAATAAATCACTTCGCCCAACGGTGCAAGTAGGGTGACCCATTTGCCGAGAAACTGCTCATGGAGGCGTGCTTAGAGCTCTTTAAAAAGACTACATCATCGGCATCAAGATATGGGCGCAGCAGGGCTAACGAGCTCTAGCTTTGAGATGGCTGGCAGAAGCGGCAGTGGTATGAAGATGTATTTAGAGCGCGTGCCGATGCGCGAAGTTGGCATGACGCCTTATGAACTAATGCTAAGCGAGTCTCAAGAGCGTATGCTAATATGCGCCAAAAAGGCTATGAGCAAAAGGTGACTTGAGTACATTTGAAAGTGGGACCTTGACGCTGAGATCATCGGCGAGGTTACAAGTAGCGGCGTGATGCAGCTTTATTGGCACGGTGAGCTCGCAGGGTGAAATCCCTATCGGCCCACTTAGCGAGGCGAGCTCCGGTGCTTGATCGCCCAGTCGCACGTCCAAAAATACCCTTGATGAGATAGCAATTTACAAATACCAAATAATGTTGATAACAAAACGGCATTTTTCAAGCTTTTAAAGAGCCCGAAGTGCTAAATAAAAGCTTCATCTACGATCAATATGACGCAAATATCCAGACAAAATACGATAAAACAGCCAGGGACACTTAGGGCGCTGCAAGTATCAGCAGTAAAAAGGCACTCAAAAAGGCCGTCTCTATGGCTGCTCAGTGCGATCCCTAGAGCAAATTTCGTTGATCCAAAAGTTGGCGCAGCAAAGAGCAGTTGCTCGCTGCTGGTAGAAAGGTAGCGATGAGTGGCGCTGTGCCACTTGCGATAACTGACTGCCTAAACTACGGCAACCCGCAAAATCCAGAGGTGATGTGGCGGTTCAAAGAGGGATGCGAGGGCATAAAAGAGGCTTGCCGTGAGCTAAATACGCCAGTTGTGAGCGGTAACGTGAGCCTTTACAACGACACTGACGGCGTTAGCGTCTATCCAACACCAGCCATCGTCACAGTTGGCGTAAATGAAGATGCTGACTGAAACCTAAAGAGCACATTTTCAAGCGATGGGCAGGGCGATTTACCTGCTTGGCGAGACAAGCGGGAGAATTGCGAGCTTCACTTTACGCAAAGTCGCTATTTAACGTGGTTGGTGGCAAGCTAAAAGAGATTGATTATAAAGCTGAAAGGGCCTCTTTGGGAGCTAGTGATAGAGGCAAATAAAGAGCAAATTTTAGAGTTTTGCAAATAGCGTAGGTGTGGGCGGTCTTGCTATCACGCTAGCAAAAATGGCTAGCATCTCAAACATCAGCGCAAACTGCGAAGTTAAATTTAAAGAGCCATTCATCTTTGACGAGAGCTTTTCAAGAGCGGTCGTGGGTGTGAAAAGACGAGGCTACATTTGAAGCGCTTGCGGCTCATTGGTGTGAGATTTGAAAAGATCGGCGTTAGCGGAGGCAAGAGATTTAAAGCTAAATGATATCGATGAGAGCTTAGAGGGACGTAAGAGAAAATTTATCTAAAAAGAGTTTGCGAAAATCGTAAAAAGGAGGACTAAGAGATGTTTTCTAAAAAGGCAAAAAAGCAAGCGGGGAAAAAGGAAGTAGAGCAAAACGAGGAAAAAGGGCGTGGCAAAACCGCCAGTGCTCTTTAGCGATACTCAAGACTTTGATAAGTACGATCGAAAAAAAGGCTAAAATGCCCCTTTGATCACCTACTACAACTCAAACGCTGGTAATGTCTGCGGCAACGACGCTAGCGCGATGTATGCGAATTACTAAAAGGGGCAAAAAGATAGACACTGCTATCTTTTTTTATAAAAAAGTGACGGCAGCAGCGGTATAGCCGCACTAGGATCATTAGCACCGCTTAGAAACTACTGCAAAAACTGTAGCGCTGATCCCATCAAACTGCGCCTCAGCTGCTACTATGATGGCACTTGGCGCAAATGAGATCGTTATGGGCCCACTTGCCTATCTAACGCCAGTTGATACCTCTTTAAAACACGAGCTTAGCCCTACAAACAAAGGGCAACGAGCTTGTTAGTGTCTCTATGGATGAGCTTAGCCGTGTGGTGAAGCTTTGGAAAGAGACAGGACAAAGATAGACCAAACGACACAAACCCCTATAACTCGCTATATGAGTATATCCATCCGCTAGTTTTTGGTGCGGTTGATCATGCTAGCTCGCTCTCACTTATGTGCTCTGAGCTGCTTAGATATCACATAGATGATGACAAAAAGATCGTTTGAAATTTCAGAGCGACTAAACGCAGACTACCCAGCGCACGAGTATCCGATACTCTTTCGTGAGGCGCAGGAGATCGGCCTGCATGTCAAAAATGGACGATGATCTAAACGAGATGCTTCAGGGAGCTAACGCTGCTTTACTCGGAGATGGGACAGCGCGCCTTTACCGACTACGATGAGAACAGCTATCACGATAACAACATCGCAAACATCATTGAGACAAACGGCAAGCAAATTTACTATCAGATCGATAAAGACTGGTTTTACCGCCCTGAGGAGCGCCGCTGGAGATGTTATGAACGACGAGGCTCATGGCGCAAAAACGAGCTAGTAAATGGCAAGATAAAAATACGATCTATCACTTGTGGTAATATGTCTGGCGTTTCTGTTTTTACTGATATTAGGCGGTGCGATATTTTTTTTATGAGCGTGCAAATAAGCAGTAACCGCAAGAAACAAGCAAATGTAAATGAGGCTACATTCTAGTCTCGCTGCTTGCAAAAGTAGCTAAAAGTGACGGCAGAGTTAGCGAGCTAGAGGCTGAGACTGATCACTCAAGTGCTTGATGATCTAAGCCAGAAAGTTAGCGGTGTTAGCGGCGTGCGCGAGTATCTAAAAAGAGGTCTATAACAGCCAAAAAGAAAATGTAGATAACGCCTATGAAACCGCTAGAAACTACAAAGCAGCGTTTTAATCTAAACTACGATACCTGCGTGGCTAGGCTCACTTTTTCAATTTAGCCTATATAGATGGAGAGTAACTAAAAGCGAGCGAATATGTTATAAGAAATATCGCTTATGGATTTGGCATAGATAAAGAGACGCTAGATGAGATAATCTATAAACTTTGATAGCTTCTATGGCTCGGAGGTTTGGGGACTAATCGCAATGATATGAGCCAAGAAAGCGATGCGTTTGAGGGTTTTAGGACTTAGTAAAAATGCAAGTCTTGAGAGGTAAAGGCTCGCTACAAAAGAGCTTGTGAGGCAGTATCACCCTGACATTTTTGATGGGCAGAGGCGAGAGCAAAGAGGTGATAGAGCGCTCAACCAAAAAGCTTCGGGAGATAAATGAGGCTTATGGGCGTTTAAAAGAGAAATTTGGAGTTTAGATGAAGAGATGTATTATTTTGTTGCTAGCGGTGGCTAGCTTTTTGCAGGGAGCTAAAACGTGAGCGATCTTAATGGAAATGAGATCAAAGTGAGCTAAAAGATAGCGCGCTTTATGAAAATGGCAAAAGATCGGCGAATACAATAAGACAAGCATGCTGAGTATCATCCTAGCTGGCAGTGATGGCGCGGAGGGTGATTTTAAGGCAGTTAGAGCTAAAAATTTAAATGAGTTTAAAGAGTATATTTTTTTCAGATGAGGTGGCATAAAGGTGGTGAAATTTGAGCTCAAAAAGCACCGTTATGCGAAAGCTTTAGCAAAGGCGAAGCGGTAAACTTTAAGCGTGCAAATTCTAGCTACTTTAATGGCAGACAAATTTCAAGCTACGCCTTTAGCGTGGATATCGCAGGCGGAGAGTTTCAAAACTTTAGTCAAAGAGAGACTTTGCTATAGAAAAACAAGTGGTACCGATGAAAAACTAGAAAAGATAACTGAGGAAAATATCAAAAAGATAGCGCCATGGGGCTACTGGTGCTGTGAAAAAGCGATGTGTTTGGCGGAAAAAATAAAATGAGTGAATCAATCTAAAGGGAGAAAATGAGAGAAATTTTGCTAGCAGTTATTATAGCTATAGGATTAAGCGGGTGTTTTGCTCCTCCAGAACCTATGTATTTTAAGAGACGCAAGACAAGGTTGTCGAATATAGTTTTGACGACAAAGGTAAATTATATGAAGATGGAAAATTACTCGGAGACTACACTGATATCTCACGGAAACACAGGTGTTCCTTAGAGATGATAGTGGCAAATCCTATGTACATTCAATATTTATAAAACAAAAGGTGTGAAGTCGGCAACTATATATCTGTTTCAGCGAGAATCGGAATTTCTTGCTATCACAACAAAGGGTAGTGGTGATAGCATTTGTTACTCTATATGGCAGGAAGAGTTAGATATTAGTGGATTTGCAAGTGTTTATAACAAAGAAGATATACTTTTTCATACACTTTTTGAGGGTACGTTAGACAGGTCAAAATGCAAAAATTAATGAGATTGTATGTTAGTAGAAGTTTCTTGGATGCTAATGGTGGCGAGGAAAAATCAAAAAGTGATTAGCGGAGAGATAATCAAACTATATGGTTCTCATAAGCTAAATTTAGCAGAGATATTTTGAGTAAAGAGTGTAGATAATAAATTGTCAAAGGAGAAAAATGAGAGCGTTGCTTAGCGTTGAGCGATAAAGAGGGCATTGTAGAGTTTGCAAAGGGGCTAGAAGAGCTTGGCTGGCAGATACTTTCAACTGGTGGCACCTACAAACTTTTTAAAGTCTGAGGGCGTCAAAGCTACTGAAGTTAGCGAGATTTGACAGCGTCGCCTGAGATGTTTGAGGGCAGGGTAAAGACCCTTCATCCAAAGATACATGGCGGCATCTTGCATAAACGTGACGACGCTACGCACGTGGCTCAGGCAAAAGAGCATGGCATAGAGGGCATCGATCTGGTTTGCGTAATTTATATCCATTTAAAGAGACTACCATTAGGACCGATGACTTTGCCGAGATCATCGAAAATATCGACATCGGCGGCCCAGCTATGGTAAGGAGTGAGGCTAAAAACTTTAAAGACGTCCTTATCGTCACAAAGCGTGCTTGACTACGATGATACTTTAAAAGCGCCTAAGAGAAAAAGCGATGATTTTGAGTTTAGAAGATCGCTGATGATAAAGGCGTTCGAGCACACAGCGGCTATGACAGCATGATCGCAAACTATATGAATGATAGATTTAATGGCGGTTTTGGCGATGCTAGATTTATCGTTGGAAGCAAGGTTTTTGACACCAGATACGGCGAAAATCCACACCAAAAAAGGCGCGCTTTATGAGTTTGATTATTTCTTTACGAACAACTTTAGAGCCCTAAAAAGGCGAGGCAAGTTTCAATAATATGACCGATATAAATGGCGCATTGATGCTTGCAACTAGCTTTTGAGGATGCGCCAGCAGTGGCTATCATCAAGCACGCGAACCCTTGCGGCTTTGCGGTAAAAGATACATTGCTGAGAGCTACGTAGCAGCTCTTAAGTGCGATCCGATCTCAGCATACGGCGGCGTAGTCGCGATAAATGGCACGCTTGATGAGGAGCTAGCTAAAAAGATAAATGAAATGTACGTTGAAGTAATCATCGCCGCAAATGTCGATGATGCCGCGCTTAAGGTATTTGAAGCTAAAAAAACGCATCAAAAGTATTTTCACTCAGGATAATAAATTTCTTTAGTGCGTGCAAATGACAGATTTGACTTTAAAGCACATTGATGGTGGGATTTGTATTTCAAGAAAGAGACTTTGTAAAAAGACGAAGAGCTTGAAAATATGAAGCAAATGAGCAAAGAATGGTCAACTGGCGCGAGCTAAAAGACGCTCAGATAGCGTGGAAAGTGGTAGCGCTAACGAAGAGCAACTGCGTAGTTTACGTAAAGAGGGCGCAATGGTGGCTATTGGCATGGGTATGACTAGCCGTGTGGATGCTGCTCGTGCGGCCGTAGCGAAAGGCAAAAGAGCTTGAGATCGACCTAAATGGTCTGCGTGCTTGCAAGCGAGGCGTTCTTTCCGTTTAGAGACAGCATCGACATCGCTAGCAAAATGGGCGTAAAATGCGTCATCGAGCCAGGCGGCGGCATAAGAGATGATGAGGTGATAGAGGCCGCCGATGAGCACGGCATGTCGCTATATTTCACTGGCGTTAGACACTTCTTTACACTATATTTAGGGGCACTTTGCCCCTTACTTCACACTTTATAACTTTAAATTTTATATAATCCTTCAAAAAGGAGCAAATCATGAAAAAAAGTCTATACTTTCTCTTAGCTTTTGGCACTATTTTTGGGTCTAATGTGATGGCAAAAAGATAGAGTTTTTAAAAGGAGCAGACGATGGCAGAGCATAGAGTTTGAAAGAAATTATTTAGCAGGTGGCTCGCTTTTGGGGCATGCAGGGATATTTTAAAAAGATATTTGGCGTGGTGGATACAAAAGTTGGGCTACGCAAATGGTAAGAGCGAGAACACGAGCTACCGCGAGCTTCATGAGAGCGATCATGCCGAGACACTTTATGTCAGGTTTGATGAAAATAGGGTCGCTTTGGCTGAAGTACGGCTCATTTTTAGGGTGATCGACCCGACCTCGCTAAATAAACAAGGGCAATGACGTTGGCAGGCAGTATAGAAGTGGGATTTACTATGTTAGCAGGACGATCTACCAGTTATTGAGAGCTTTATGAAGATAGAGCAAAAAGAAATTAAAAGATAAGATCGCAGTTGAGGTCGCACCTATTAAGAATTTTCATTATTGCCGAGAGTATCACCAAGACTATCTTGACAAAAACCCTTTTTGGATACTGCCATATCGATCTAAAGTTGGCGAAATAAACCGCTTTATGATGAGGCTAAATTGAAAGCCGCTTAGCAAAGAGGAGCTAAAGAAAATTTAAGCGAGCGAGCAGTATGCCGTGACGCAGGGAGGCGGCGACTGAGAGGCCATTTAGCAGTGAGTATGATACGTTTGACAAAAAGGGCATCTATGTCGATATCACCAGTGGTAAGCCGCTCTTTTCAAGCGCTGATACGATTGACGCAGGGGTGTGGCTGGCCAAGCTTTACAAAGCCTATCACGACAACGGCGCTTGCGTATAGTGAGGATAACTCATTTATGATGAAAAGGGTTGAGGTGAGGTCGCAAAACAGCGATGCGCACCTTGGGCATGTTTTTGACGATGGGCCAAGCGACAAGGGTGGGACTAAGATACTGCATAAATGGCGCTAGCCTTAAATTTATACCGCTTGAGGGATATGGCTGAGCTTGGATACGAGGAGTTTATCCCCTACGTTAAAGTAGCCTTTTTGTTGAAGCAAATCAATGGTTTTGAAAAGTTTAATCAGGTATAATTCTCCAAAATCAAAAGGAGAAAAATGAGTGGATTTTTTCAAAAATGCAGAGCAGTTTAACGTAGAGGGTGCGACGGTGCCATTTTACTACGGTAGTGAAAATGGAGCAAATTTTTGTGGGCTTTGACTCACGTCCTTGCGTGCCGCCTGAGCCCATGATGAACGCACTTTTTGGCGATAAAATTGCTGATAAAGATCACAAAAGATCGTGATGGTAAATCACTACATTTTCCAGCTGGGCTCATCCCAAAGATAGAAAAAGAGCTTTGACGTGGATCGACGAGGACCTTGAGGGTGGGGCTGTGAAGATGACTTTTAGCCTAAAGAGGGTGCGAGCATAGAAAATATAGACACCAGCCTTTGCCACTAAAAATGCTTTTAAACACCTATGCGCCGCCATTTAAGCTAGTTGGTGGCTACTTTATCGTTGGGATTTTTCTTTAGCGCTTAGCGTCCGGCATCACGCTGATTTTTTGAGGGCGATTAGCTCGCTAAATACGGCTGGCTTTTTGCATATTTTTTTCGTGGGCTTTGTGATGAGCATCATCATCGGAGCGCTCTATCAGCTAACCTCGGTCATACTTAGAAAAGCCATTTTTCACGGTCAAAGGGGCTATTTTTAAATTTAGCCATCTTTTTGTCTGTCGCTGCTTGCCATGAGCTATGCGATGATATTTGGCGAGGTCCGATTACAAATCAGCGCAGTTTTGTCTCTTTTCTCGCATCGTGTTTTTGGCTCGACCTATGCACTAAGCTTTTTAAATAATCAAAAAAAGAAGCTTTGCTGCCTTTGCGCTCTTTATCTCGGCGATATTTTTGCTGGTTGGCATAACGCTTGGATTTTGCCTAGTGATGATGACTTGGCGGCACGCTTATGCTTGATTTTTATGATGACATTAAATTTCACGTATATTTTGTGCTGGGCTTTGTATTTTTCGTCATACTTGGGGCCGCAAGCGTGCTTTTACCGATGTTTTGCGCTGGCGCATGATCTTAGATTACACTTAGTAAAGCCTCCCTTGCCTGCTACATTTTGGCTGGAGTTTTGCTGGCGGTCGATGAAAAAGTTTAGCGGTATTTTTGCGGTGGTTGTGGCGGCTTTGCTTTTTATAAGCTCAGGCGTTTTTATATACTGAAAAAGCGCGTGAGAAGGCGTATGATTACTGGAATGTAAATATCGCTCTTTCGCTGCTTTGCCTTACTTTTGCGCTCGCTACATTTATGGTTTTTGAAAAAGCTAAATTTCGGTCTGCATTTTTATGATATATGGCTTTTTGTTTGCCTTTATCGTGGCTCATCTTTATAAGATCGCGCCATTTCTCATCTGGTATCACTATGTGGCGCCATTTGTTGGCAAAGGCAAAAAGTGCGCTGCTTGATGCGATGATATTAAAAAGCGGCTATATTTTGCCATAGCATGCAATGCCATTTCGCTTGTGTGCTATCCTTTGGCAGTTAGCTTTGAGATGGGAAATTTGGTCTATGCAAGTATGATTTTTATGGCTTTAAGCATCATTTTGCTTGCTATAAATATGATAAATGTTTTTACGTACTGGTTTTCAAAAGGATAAAAAAATGAAAGAAAAATTTATGATGCTCTGTCAAATATCGTTGATCCAGAGGTTGGCTTTTGACATTGTTTCGCTTGGGCTCATATATGATGCGAGCTGCGATGAAAACGGCAAAGCAAAGGTGACGATGACGCTTTCAACTAAGTCTTGTCCCGCTTCATGAGATGATACTTGGCTGGGTGCAGACGGCTACGCTTGGCGTGGAGGGCGTAAAAGAGTGCGAGATCGACCTGGTTTGGGAGCCTGAGTGGAATATCCAAATGGCAAGCGACTTTTGTAAAAAGCACAACTTGGAGTGCGCTAATAAATTGGCTAGAAAGTAGCTTTAGCTGGCAAATTTTCTAGCTCTTTTAAAATCTCTACTTTAAATTTAAAAAATTGCATAAAAAGTTTAGATTAAATTGTATTGGACTGTTTAAATGTGCGGAAATTTCGTATGGTAAAACTACTGCAAAAAGCCATGAGGGCGCGCTTCATATCATAAGCATAACAAAGACTTTCAAAGCTACGAACTAGAGTAGTCGGTAAAGTACTAAGATGTGTGATTTAAGGCCCATTTAAACAGCTTTTAAAAATAGTTTGAGAAAATCATAAAAGTAATGTAAAGAAAGATTTCGACACTTTGATTTTTAGAGCAAAACTCACTCCAACTACGAGTTAATCGCACTTTTCTATCCTTTTTACAACTTTGATATCTAACATAACTTTTACATAAAGTCTTTTGTTAAATTGTAGAATTATTCTCCAGAGTAGTCAAAAATCAATAAAAAAATTAAAAGCATATTGCGAGTTTTTCAGAATAAATATATTAGAGTTCAGGGTATCTGCAAAACAATAGTTTAAGTGATAAAAAAGATAAATTGCAAGAAAAATCTTGCAATTTATTAGGAAAACTAAAATAATTAGAGTTAGTCCATTTTGGTGGCGAAGGTATGTTGGTGTGTCAAGCTGTGCGATATACTCGTCGCTGTTGTAGCCACCACTCACTCTTCTTTTTAGGACTATGTTTTTTATTTAGTAGGGTCATTTTTCTGCTGTTTGGATCATCTTCACTTTCCTTTTTCAGCACCTCTTAAAACCAGTTGCGATGATAGTAACTTCGACTTTGTTATCCTCGATATTTTCATCAGTTGTTGTACCAAAGATCACATCAGCATCATCATCAGATGCCTCTTCAACCATCGACATCGCACTGTGTAGATCATCAAGTGAGCAGCTTGGGTGCATTTTAAAGTGAACTAAAAACGCCAAGTGCTCCATTTATATTCATATTGTCAAGTAGTGGAGACTGGATGGCATTTTTGATAGCTTCTTGAGCTGCGCCCTCGCCATAAGCCTCGCCAACGCCCATCAAAGCATGACCTCTGTGGCTCATAACTGTTTTTACGTCAGCAAAGTCAAGATTGATATCACTCGCGCCAGAGTCAAGCACGATAGAACACATGCCATTTACAGCTCTTGCAAGCACTTCATCAACCATTTTAAAAGCTCTCTTTTATGCCTGATTTTTATCTATCAGAGTTAAAAAGTCTGTCGTTTGGTATGATAACGATCGAGTCGCTCTCTTTTTCTAAGTTCGTTTTTAGACCGATATCTGCTAGCTTACTGCGTTTTTTTGCCTTCAAATGAAAAAGGCATAGTTACAACAGCAACTGTTAGTGCGCCTATCTCTTTTTGCAGCTTGCGCAACTACCGGAGCAGCACCAGTGCCTGTACCGCCACCAAGACCAGAAGCGATGAAAACAACGTCAGAAGTCTCAAGGCACTCTTTATCTCTTCGTAGCTCTCTTGCGCAGCCTCTTTACCGACCTCTGGTCTCATGCCAGCGCCTAGACCTTTTGTCTTTTTCTCGCCTAGCTGGATTTTTGCAGCATGAGCAGGGAGAGATGCTCAAGTGCTTTAGCATCTGTATTTGCTATCATCAAAATCAATATCTACTTGGATTTTCTCTTATGATGTGGTTTATCATATTACCACCACCACCACCTACGCCTACTACTTTTTATCTTTTGCACTATAAAGGCTTTTGTTTTCCTCGATCGTGAAACTACGCATTATTTAAATTCTCCTTAAAATAGTTGTGTCAAGCTGTGCCAGACATTCTTAAAACGCTTGGTTTTTATCTTGCTTGCTTATATCAGCGATATTTGCAAGTTCGTCTTTTGTTGTTTGTTTGGTCTAAATTATATCCATATTTACAAGCTCTATGCCCTCTTCAAAGTCATTGTTGTCTTGTAATTTTGTCTCAAATTCTCTTTTTTTCTCTTCTTCAAATATATTAAATTGCTTTTTGGTTTTGATCTTAACTCGCCTTTTGTATCTCATCTTCTTTTCAGAGTCTATCTCATAAGGTGTAAATTCGCCAGCTCCATACATACATAGGGCCGATAGCACAAAGAATTTGCCGGTTCTCTTAAAATTTCATATAGGCCGTCCATCTCTTTTGGTCTGGCTATTCTTACAGGCATATTGTCAAATATCGCAGAAGCTAGGTCTTTTAGGCCATCAAGCTTTGTCATGCCGCCAGTTAGAACTATGCCCAGCACCAACTAACTCTTTGTAGCCGCTATCTTCGAGCATATTTGCAAGTACCATCAAAGTCTCTTCTGCTCTAGCTGAGATGACATTTGATATAACATCAAGTGAAACTTCATGTGTTTTTTGCTCATCGCCAAGTCTTGGAAGCTCTATTAGATCGACCGATTTATTTACGAGCTTACCATACTCAACTGATCTCTTCAGCTTTTGGAAGTGGCGTGTGAAGTGCCATTGAAAAGATCTATCGTTATATTTGCAGAGCCAACATGTAGGTATGAGTTATATCTTAGTGAATTTTCCAGCATGCACCACCATGTTACATGTCTCGCCACCCATATCTATGAGGAGCTACGCCAAGTTCTTTTTTCGTCTTTTGTTAAAGTTGCTATGGCTGAGAGCATAACCTGAAAGAACGACATTATCAACCTGTACGCCAGCTAAATTTACAGCTTTTCGTAGGTTTGCTAAGTTGTGATTTTTGTATGCTATGATATGAGCTTGCACTTCAAGTCTAGTGCCATTCATACCGATAGGATCTTCTATAAATTCTTGTCCGTCTACTTTGAAGTTGTATGGTAAAACATGAAGTTTTTCAAATTCTTGTGATGTTTCGGCATTGTGATCGGCCATTTGCATAGCTCTTTCGATCTCTCTTATGCCGATTTCGTGAGTGGGATATTTACCACGCCGCTGCTGTTTACACTTTTTGTGTATTTTCCAGATATTGAAACTACAACTTTTTCATATTTTTGTACCAGCAACTCTTTGTGCTTCTATAAGCGCATTTTGATCGACTTTCTGCTAGCTCTATGTTGTTTATAGCACCTTTTTATGCCTTGTGCTTTTTCTGTTCCTATTCCTATTATTTTATGCCGTCTTCATTATGCTCTGCTATAACAGCACTAGTTTGAAAAGAGCCGACATCTATACCTAAATTCTAGTACTCAAAAATAATTTACCTTTTGACATATTCTTTAACTTCATAATATTGCTGAAGTTTGTTTGTTAAATCTTTTATCAACTCGTTGTTTTTAAGCATGGTAACATTTTGTTGTGTTATTTGCTTATAGTTGTTATCTATATTGTTAGTAAGCAACCTTTGTTCCAAAATGTCGTATATAACGGCTTTATCTTCTAAAATAACATAACCTTTTTGTTATTAGCATCAAATAGTTGAGCTACAAACGCTCTTGTATCGCTCTCGTTTAAGCCCGCAATAGAGCCATTTACATCTCTGCTAACAAAGCCAACATCTGTGCCTTTGAAGTTTTCTAGTGCTGCTTTTGCTTTAGCTGTTAGAAACTCTTTTTGTTTTTCTCATTGTAAATTTCAAGCACCATTTTCTCTTGCTTGCTCAAAACTCATAGGCTGTGGTGGAGTTATGCTTTTTTTACTCTAGCTATCAAGTAACCATCTTTGTATATAAAATGGTTTTATTACTTCGCCAACTTTAGCGCCTTTTATCTCATCAAGCGGAAAGTTGCATTATCTTCGTTTACGCTAACAAAATCATTTGTAGCAAGCTCAGCTTTTTGATAGAGACATATTTTTCTAAAGCGTTAGTTTTTACTTTGCTCGATGTTGTAGTCTTTACTAACTTCAGCTTTTACCTCTTCAAATGGCTTTATCTTATCGTCTGAGCCTTTATATCTCTCTTTGTTTTCGTTATAATAAGTTGTTAAAAGCAGCTTCATTTACTTCATTTTTGTTTGACTCTACAAAGTATGTCTCTATGCCGTAAACCGTCTTTGTCATATAGTTATTTTTGTTGATCTCCCAAAGATCTTTTTAGCTCTTTTCTCGTCTACTTTGATCTCGTTTTTGATCAGCATTTATAACCTCTACAGCTAGTTTATCTTGCATAAAAAGCTAGCTTCCATCATGGCCATATCTTCTTTGTTGGCTGGTAAATTGGGATGGTTCTTAGTTTATCAACTAAAGATAGTTAGCTTTAGTTTTTCTTCAAAAATCAGTAGGGATTTATCCTAGCTCTTCTTAGGACGTCGTAGTATAAATTCTTGTCAAAAACGCCGTCTTTTTGGAAAGTTGGATCTACGATGATATATTTTTAAAACATCGTCTTTGCTAACGCTAAGACCGATGTCGTCTGCAAAGTAGAAAGTAGAATTTCTTTCTTGTATAGCAGCCTGAAGTGCGGCTTTTCTAAGCCTAACTCATCAGCCTTTTTCTTGTGTTGGTTTGCCTTCAAACATGTTGTTGTAGTACTGATATAGTCTATCGTACTTTTGTTGTAGCTCCTGAACGCTTATGTTTCTGTGTCCTACTTTTTGCTACTGATGTAGCTCTATTGCTATTTAGATCGTATGCTCCCAGCCGACAAATCCAGCTCCGACAAAAAGCTATCGTACTCACCCAAATGGTTACGACTAGGTATTTTTTTATGTTTTTGCATCCAAGATAACATTAAATTCTTCCTTTAAAAATACTAACAAAAGCTTGTGCGATATTTTATATCAAATTGGCTTAAATAAGCTTAAAATGGGGCTTTAAAAACGTTTTTGAAAGATTTTACTAACAAATTTTCGGCTTTTGTTAGTAAATTTTTAAAGCTGTAGTCACTATAATTGCTTGAAAAATGAAGCAATCTACAGCTGTTTTCTAGCAGCGCTATCTCTTTTGCAAGGAGCTGTGGGCTTCTGCTATATGCGTATACGCCGTATCCTTTGATGACAACGATGTTTGTATTTTTCTATCATGCATCTATAAATTTCAGTTTCAGCACGCTCATACCAGTCGTCAAACTGCTTTGGATCATAGACTAAAATTTCGTTAAATCTTATAGATCCAAAAATAGTCTTTTTGGTACGATCTTTTTCATGTTTCATAGCATAGGCAGTCGCGTATGGAGGCATGGTGTAGCAGACAAATTTGGCTTCATTTATGTTTTTTTGTAGATATTTAAGTGTATATCAGCATCCAAACTCGCATCATTCCAGCGGTAGTCCTTTTTGATGAAAGAAGCGTTAGGTCGTTATCTTTTAGGGTCATCAAAAATGGCACTTTGCTTGTTGATTATGAACTGATTTTTCAACTCTTGCTGAAAATCGAGCCGTGAAAAACGCCAAAAAGTTCTTTCTAAACATCGAAAGCGATATCTTTTTGATCTCGTTTATTGAGTGTTCTAGCTCCATATTTTCTCCTGTGTTTGGGTGATTATATTTAAGCTATCTTAAAATTGTGTAAAAGTATGTAATGATAGCTTTTTAAAGTAAAATCTAGATAAGTCTCACACCAATTTCATTAAAGAGGCAGTGTTGCAAAGTCCGCATATCAGCGTTTTACTTGACGAAGTTTTATCTTTTTAAAGACCTGCGTGGAAATTTTTATAGATTGCACGCTTGGATATGCTGGTCATTCTAGTGCCATTTTGTCTCAAAATGAAAAATTTCGAGTGATCGCTTGTGATAGAGATAGTGAGGGCTATAAATTCTCACTCAAAAAAACTTGAGCCATTTGGCAGCAGAGTGAAAAATTTATAAGAGCAACTTTCTCTGAGCTTATTAGCAAACTTAGCGGCGATGAAAATTTTTAAATGTTAGAGGATTTTGGCTGACATTGGCGTAAGCTCCTTGCAGATAGATAAAGATGATAGGGGCTTTAGTATCGGCTCAAACACACTTGATATGCGTATGGATAAAGAGCGAGAGTTTTAGCGCCTATGACGTGGTAAATGGCTACTCGTTTGATGAGTTAGTTAGGGATTTTTGAGGGACTACGGCGAGCTAAAAATGCCGCCAGCGTGCAAACAAGATAATAAATGCTAGAGAAATAGGGCAAGATAACGAGCGCAAAAGAGCTTGCAAACATAATAGGCACAGCTCAGATAAAAGGGCGCGGTGTTAGCCCCTGCGATACTAGCTTTTCAGGCGATCAGGATAGAGGTAAATGGCGAGCTAGACGAGCTAACAAATTTGCTTTGATAGTATAGAAAAGGGTGGTTTTAGAGATTGCTTGGTGGCGATCATAACATTTCACTCGCTTGAAGATAGGGATCGTAAAAGAGCGCTTCAAAAAGTGGGCAAATAGCTGTATCTGCCCGCCTGGCATCTACCGATGTGAGTGTGGAAATAACCACGAACTGGGCGAAAGTACACCAAAAAGCCACTAACAGCGAGCCAAAGTGAGCTAGCGCAAAACTCACGAAGCAAGAGCGCAAAACTGCGTGTTTTTAAGATAAAAGGATAAAGATGCAAGAAAAAGAAGAGCTACTAACACTTCACGACGAGGAGCAAACAAACGTGAGAGTAAACTGAAAGCTTTAAGACGCTAGTGATGGTCTATCTGGCGGTTTTTTTATAGCGCTAGCTCTATTTTTGCCAGAAATTTACATAGCAAATCAAATTTATTATATAAGTAGAGATATCGCCGATATCAGCGGCAAACGAGATATGCTCCTTGAAGAAAAACAGAGCCCTTGGCATAAAAGCTTGAAAATTTGCGTTATAAAAACCGAAATTTCTAAACAATATGCAAGAGCGTCAATGGAAATAATCAATAAATTTAAAAGCTTTATCCACTACTACGACCCTGCAAATTTCCAGCTCATCTACTCGCTAAAAGCTGCCACAACCATCGCTTTTAAACTGCTTTTTGTGCTTTCACTTCTTTCATCTAAGTGGCGCCAGTTATGGCCGTAAATATCACGATGGGTATCTTCTTTTTATCAGCGCGCTTGAGTGCAAAGATAGCAGCAAGCTTGCGTTTTTGCTACTTTATATCGCTCTCTCATGCGCTTTTTTTTATGCCCTTTGTTGCGCCACTTTATGAGCCTTTGGCGTTTGGCTCTCGCCCATCGTCTTTGTCTGGGATTTTTGTGGTCATCGCTATCAGTCAAATTTTATAGCGCAAACTTTAAATAAAATTTTGCTTGCCGTAAATGCAACAGGGTCTGGTTGCCTTTTGTGACTAAAGTCCGCCGCTGGGCTAGATGTGATTGATACGCTATTGCGCGTATGGTGCTTGCTGGCGTGCTAAGCATCATCATAAAATTGAAAAACTTTTGGCAAATACGGCACGTTTACCAAAAAGAGCATCGGTTTTTACTGGATAACGCCATATTGTCTAGTAAGGCGTTGGCACGAGCGAGTTTTAAATACAACTATTTGCAGACACCATTTGATGAGCTCGATTGACAAATCGAAGGAGATTTTTACTAGACAGAGCCTAAAGTTAAAAGATATAAAGCTGAGTTAGAAACCAGGCTAGAGCGGTCTATTTTATCTATATAAAGGTCGAAGAGATCGCTCATCTTGCTTCGACTCGCTGAGGCGATCATTTGAGAGGATCGAAGAGAAGGAGCTTTTAGAAATGAGGTCATGAGATTGCCCACAATCTTTTTGAGCTTAAAAATATCTTTCAAAAATCAAACTCCAAAGCTAGAAATTTGAAGCGCTAAATTTAGCTAAAAACTCAAATTTCTAAAGATTTCTTTGCAAGCTCGCTTGGCGTGCTATATGATAAATTTTACTTATAAAAAGAGGGCGGCGAGGATAAGCTCTCGTTTTAATAACACAAAAAGATCACGCTAAAAGAGGCGTTTAAAAAGATAAATTTAAAAAAATGAAGTATTAAAAAGAGTCTTTAAGGCTTGCCATTTGCATGTCGATAGCCATTTTTATAGCGCAGGCGATGCATATAAATCATGGGAATTTGGATCGCCATTGCCGTGATGAGCCTAAACAAAAGCGACGAAGATGCTTTAAAAAAATGCTGGCAGAGATAGCCTTCTTGGCGGGAGTTATCGGCTTTTTATCGCGCTTGCTTTTTTGTGAAAATGTATGGGTGAATCATACGCATTTTATGTGGTTGTCTTTATCGGTATGTTTTTGGTTTATTACCTTAAAGCCTATAAACAAATTGTCTTTGCAACGGCTTTTATGTTTTGAATTACAGCCATCTTTTTCGCTCATCAAAAAGAGACTTTTTAGAGCTTATGGTCGATAGGACTGCTTGACGTGGCAGCTGGCTTTTTTTGATAGTTTTTGTCGCATATCTGCTAACTACGAGAAAATGACTATACCAAACGATAAAAAGATAAGCTTAAGCAGTGCCTTGATAGGTTTTGAAAAATTTGAGTGCCATTTCTACATGAGATCAAACAAAGATGCTTTTAGCACGGATGAAAAAGGGCGATTTTAGGCTCGCTAAATGAGCTAAACTACGCGATATGAAAGTTAGTAAAGACTTTAGACGATGATAATATGAAAAAATGCAAAATTTATATCAGCGACGCTTGATGATATAAATAGCGATCTGGTTAAAGCTTAGAAACTATCGCAAAGATAGCGGATGAGCTAAGAGATAAGCGACCTTTGCAAAATGACATGAAATCATCTCAGATAGATTTTTGATGCTAGATAAAGAAGATCAAAAAGCTGCCATATTATTTCATAAGCGAGATAGAAAGCGAAAGCTGCTTTTGCAAAGACGAAAACGCTAAAAAGCTAATCTTTACGAGTTGCTCTAGGGCAAAATGAAATTTACTCAGCGCTATCTTTTTGAGAGATCAGCTTTTCATATATATATTGTTCTAAATCTTTTTAGAAATATCGTTTTTTAAGAGCGGTGTTGTAAATTTCTTCGACCTTGCTTGAGTATTTTTCGTAGGCAAAAATATGGAAAATGCACGCTCAAGCCTTTTTATAAGCTCTAAGCTTATCTCTTTTCTCGCCCAAACCTTAAACATATCAAAGCCGATGAATACCAGCGAGGTGACAAGCGCGGTTGAGAGGATCGAGATGTGAGCGTCGGTGTTTGCTAAAAAATGGTGTGTTATTATAAGAAGTGGCAGCAACACGACAAGGCAGATGAGTGCGTAAATTTGGTAGAGCCTGACGTGGTTAAACTTTAAAAATTTAGCTTTGCGCCATCAACTAGCATGCCTTCGTTAAAAGGGCATTTGCTTCGAGCAAATCTCTAAATAAAACTGGCTGTTTTGAGACGAAAAACGTTTTTTTAATGATAGTGTTTCTTAAATTATTTCTTTCATTTTATATAGACTTTTTTACCTTTTTGAAAAGATTTGCTTCATTATATCCAAAGAATCTGTAAATTCAAACAAAATTAGATACAATTTGCCCAAAATTTAAGGAGCAAAAATGGCAGATAAAGCTTTGGATATCGTCTTTGTAAATGGCGAGTTTATGCCAAAAGATGAGGCAAAAAGTCAGTGCGTTTGATAGAGGTTTTGTATTTGGCGATGGGATTATGAAGTCGTGCCTGTGATAAATTCAAAAATAGTTGATAAAGAGGGCTTTTTGGGCGAGGTTTGAGAGAAGCTTTAAACGAGATAGATATAAGCCTGCCTTACGCAAAAAGATAAATTTGAAGCGATCTTAAATGAGATGATCGCCAAAAACTGCCTAAAAAGAGAGTGGAATTTACATGCAAGTAACAAGAGGCGTGGCGTTTAGAAATTTCTATTTTATGGAAGAATTAACCCCAAGCGTCTTTATATTTTGCTACGAGAGTGAAATTTCTAAACAACCCAGCCGCAAAAACAGGCATAAAAGTGGTAAGCGTCGAGGATATCAGGTGGAAAAGGCGCGACATCAAGTCTATCTCGCTACTAGCGCAGTGCTACGCTAAAAAAATGAGGCTCACAAAAAGGGCGCAGACGAGAGGGCTTTATGGTCGAAAACGGCTTTGTTACAGAGGGCTGTAGCTCGAGCGCTTTTTATTATCAAAGATAAAAACTCTTATCACTAAAGCCACTTTCAAATGAAAGTACTGCCAGGGATACGCCGTATGAGGCTCTTTAAGGATCGCTAAAGATATAGGCCTAAAGATAGAGGAGCGTAAATTTAGCATGGACGAGGTTTATAGCGCTGATGAAGTCTTTATCTCGGCTGCTACGCTCATACTTTTGCCAGTCATCTATGCTGACGGCAAGGCGATAAACGGCGCAAAAGTGGGCGAAATCTCAAGCAAACTTCGTGAAATGTATGCTAGTGAGCTTTTTAAAAAGAAGCCAGACTTTGAGAGAAAAGCTCTTAATAAGCGCTTGTCTAGCTGGCATAAACTGCAAATTTAACGGCGAAAATAACCTTTTTGAATAGAGGGATATTTTTGGATGAAATTTCAAAAGTATCATCTGCTCTTTATCTGTCCAGAGGTTTTTGGCGGACTTAGCACGCCAAGAGAGCCAGCTGAGATGAAAGATGGGCTTAGTCGTTACAAAAACAGCTAAAGATGTGAGCGAAAATATCATCAATGGAGCTAGAATTTGCCTAAAGATAGCTAAGCTAAATGACTGTAAAAAGGCTATTTTAAAAGCTAGAAGTCCCAAGCTGTGGGAGCGGGCAAATTTGATGATGGAAGCTTCACTAAAAGGCTCATTTTAGGTGACGGCGTAGCGGCAAAACTGCTAAAAAGAAAATGAGATTTAGTTTTTAGCGAAGATGAGATAGGGGCGGCTTGATGTTTGAGAGGCTAAAAGATAACGTCTGGCTAGAGGTCGTCTTTAAATACATCATCTTGCTGCTACTTTTTGTCTGTGTGGCTGGGAGCTTTTTGTAAGCGGCGTGCTCTTTTTAAAGGGAGAGATGAGCGAGAAAATTCGCTAAATTGCACATTTTCTTTGGCTTTAGCTTGGTTGTTTTAACTATCATTCACAGCTACGTCAAGAAGAAAAAAAGCTAAAAAAAGCTAAGCCTTGAGTTTAAAAATATCTTAAAGCATAAGCCCAGTGCAGATGGACTGCAACACGACTAGGTTTTTAAATGCGCATTAAATGATGTCAAAGTTGGCGAGCTTTCAAAGAAATTTGGCTCAGACGTTGCAGAAATTTTTACAGATCAAACGATATAAAGGTCAGGGGATCAAAAACGAGACGATGAAGCAAATTTGTAAAAACAACGATGAAAAAGATGTTTTATATCTTTGTTTTGATCGTCGAAGCTATATTTAAGGATAAGGAAGAAATTTGAAAAAGGTATATTTTTTTAGCACTGAGTGTTGCTTTGTTTTTGGGTTGTTCGCAGACCCAGCCAAAGCCAAATGCGCAAAGCTCTAGCAGCGAGGAGACGTACCGCAGAGTTCAAGGGCAAAGAGCGCATAAGCTTGCTTGAATTTGAAGTAAAACAAGACCCATCGTCGCTACCGCAAAAATCTACACAATGTAAATTTTCGGTCAAGATGAAATTTCTAAATAGAAGGTTTAAAAGTATTTACGCTAAGAGGCGTGAAAATGTAACCCAGATGATGCTTTTTGGGCGTTTAGGACATATAAAGCCAAGCGAGAAGAAAAGAGATATTTTTGGATCAAACTTAGGCAGATCCCTCAGATAGCTGGTTTGAAGCGCAAAAAGGAGAACGCAATTACTGACGCTCTTTCAAATATCTCAGCCTACGCAGTCACCTCAGCAAACACAGCTGTAAGAAATTTCCCAACCGACGAGCCGATATTTTTATAAACCACAAAAATCCCAGGCGAGGGCTATCCGTTTGACTATCTGCAGAATCTCAACCCTAAGCATCGCTCATCCGCTCTTTGTCTCGCACCTCTCAAAAGGATAGGGCGTGGGCGTTTGTGAGTGACGACGCAGTTTGGGGGCTGGGTGAAGGTCGAAGATATCAAATTTCATAAGCGACGAAGAGGCGCTAGCACCTACCAAAAGATCGAGCTTTATCACGATCAAAAACCGATAAGATGCCAGTCTATGACAAGGGGCGGAAATTTCTTATTTTACTCACGTGTTGGCGCGATATTGCCAGTTTTAGCTCAGGATAATAAAAACTACTACGGCAAAAATTTACGTTAGAAATTCTCTCAAAGAGTACATCTTGCCAAAGAGCGAGAGTGCGCTTTTTCCGCTGAATTTAACGACTCAGATTTAAAAACCCTGCTTAGCTCACTTCTAACTCAGCCTTATGGCTGGGGCGGCGTGGATAAGCTTAGAGACTGCTCGCTCTTTACAAAAGACCTGCTAGCAAGCTTTGGCGTCTGGCTACCCTAGAAACTCAAGGGCACAGGCAAATATGGGCGAAAAAGATCGATCTAAAAGGGCTTAGTAACGCTGCAAAAGACCAAGGAGATAAAAAGAAAAAGGGGTGCCATATCTCACGCTCGTGCACCTGCCAGGGCACATCATGCTCTACGCTGGATACAAGGGCGATGATATCTACGTGGTGCATGACGCTTGGGGGTATAAAGACTGAAAACAACGGCCGCGCACTAATCGGAGCGACCGCGATAACTACGCTAAATATCGGTCAAAACAGGAGCGACATACAAAATGCAAATTTGCTAATCTCAAAAGTGGACTCTATAAACGTCATAAAACCTGAAAAATTTTCATAAGCGACAAAGCGAGGAAAAATTTCCGCCCTTGAGCGTGCTTATGGGGGTTAAGGTGGAGGAAAGATTGAGTCAAATTTGAGCGACGGTACGAGTCTAGTCTATGATGATTTTTAAACAAAAAGATGAAGAGTGCAGACACTGGGGCTGACATAGAGGATATGAACGCACTTGATTACGCTGCATTTTCGCCACTAAGCACTGCTCTAAGTGATGCTGGTAGATGCAGAAACTACGAGCTTTTTAGGCAAAAATTTATGGCTCAAGCGAGAGCGCGGTAAAAAGCAAATTTGGTTGATGTCATCTGGATAAAAGATTTTTCAAATTTCGCCTTTGAAAAATTTAACTCTAAAAATGGCGCTGCAGCTGCCTTGCAAGAGGTGAGCAATGAGCTAAATGAGATGGTAAAGGGCGATCCAGCCTTGCTTGAATACCTAAAAAGATCCAGGCGGGACATTTAAGTGGCGAGTGATAGCTGGCACAAACCGCCTAAGCTCGCACAGCTACGGCATCGCTGTTGATATCAACGTCAAAAAGAGCCACTACTGGCAGTGGAGCAAGAGCTATGAGAATTTGATCCCTGAAAAGATCGTGCGAGTTTTTGAGAAGCATAATTTGTCTGGGGCGGACGCTGGAAGCACTTTGATACGATGCATTTTTGAGTATCGCCCAGAGATGTTTGAGTAGATGAAAGATCAATTTCGAAATTTTATCTCGCTCAAACGTCTTTTTAACAGGCGGTGGCGGCGTTGGCAAGAGCTATCTAACCGCCTCCATCATCAGACACTACAAAAGAAAAATTTCAAAAACGTCGTCATTCTTGGCTCAACTGGCATAAGCGCTGTTAGCCTTGGTGGCGTGAGCTTGCATAGCTTTTTAAATGGCTACTGCAAGGACTACGAGGAGCTAAGACGGCTTGACTACCGCCAAAAAGATAAGCTAAGCAAACTACGAAATATGCTAGATGCTTGCGATCTGCTTGTAATAGACGAAAATTTCGATGGTTAGCTCAAATGTTATGGAGATGATAAGATACCGCTTGCTTACATCTAAAGTTAAAGGCAGGGTGCTTATAGTGGGTGACTTTTACCAGCTCCCGCCCGTGCAAAAAAAGAGCAAAAATGAGAGCAAACTTTTTAACTTTTTATACGCCTTTAACTCTAGTGCGTGGGAGGATATGAATGTACAAATGTCGAGGCTGCTCGTCTCAAAACGCACAAATGATCTTAATTTACATGAAAATCTCTCTCGTCTTAGAGTTGGCGAGCTAGATGATGAGATGATGAGCTTACTATCGAGGGCTCTGCGAGTGGGATGTCATTGAGCCAGATAGCGAGACAAGCGTGCTTTTTGGTAGAAACGCAGAGGCTGAGATGCTAAATCAAAAGAGGCTTCTGCGACTTAATGCTCCGCTTGAAATTTCAAACTGGAGATGTGATGATGGTTGATGAAAAATTTAGATAAAAAGAGTTTGAAAAGTGGGCAAATACACTAAATATCTCGCGAAATCGGAGATGAAGATAGGCGCTAAGATCATCTTTACCTCAAATAAATGGGGTGAGTACTACAACGGCGAGCAGGGCAAGATCATACAATTTCTAAAAAGAAAAAGGCGTGATCTCAAGCGTCATCGTGCAAAAAGATAGCGGTGAGATCTGCGAGATAGAAAAAGTGCGCTTATAACTTTTGCGCGCTAAATTTAAACGAAGACGAGATCGAGGAGAACGTGCAGGCCTCGCTTTATCAGTTTCCATTTAAGCTAGCCTATGCGCTAACTATCCACAAGTCTCAAGGCATGAGTATACGCTCGCTCATTTGCAATATCAACCACATCTTTTGCCAAAGGGCAGCTCTACGTCGCACTTTCTCGTGCGGTAAATCCTAGAAAATTTAAAAACTTTTTATGATAAGAAAAAGTGATTTTTAGGCAGCATTTAAGAAAAAGTGGTTAAAATTGACGACGAAGTTAAGAAATTTTACCAAGAAAACGTATTTTTTGCATATTAAGGAGAGTTTATGAAAAAGCTATTTTTAAGCCTTGTTTTTGGCGTTTTTGCATTTGCAGACGTGCTAAAAGTGAGTGACTTTCAAACAGATATCTACTCAAAAAGCTGGACAAAATTAACAAAAAAGATAAATATGAGCCTAGAAGTGGTCGGACGTGACGTGGAGGATAATGAAGCCTACGTGCTTGACTCGCTAAACGTCGTGGTTGGCAGCTTTTACGTGGAGGATATCCTAACCTCGATGGGAAAAGAAAGTTTAAAAGAGCTATTTTATGAAATATGCAGCCAAAAAACACTCTCTTGACATCGACGACGTGCTTATTTTAAATATCAAAGTGATAAACAATCTAGAGCTAAGCGAGATCATAAAAGCTATAAAAAGCCAAAATTTATGCTCAGACCCAAGCATAAATGAGATGGTTGAAACCAAAGCCAGTTAAAAAAAGAAAAAAGGCAATGAGATCATCATCTCGCCTGATCCAAACGACATGGTGCAAAAGCCGATCGATCTAAATAACGTGCAGGGAATTTGGAAAAGACTTTGGGCAGAGGTGAGTAAATTTGGCTAAAAAGCTAGCCAAAGTTATTGATTTACGATGTCGTAACCTTGTGGGATAACTGGAGTTAGCGTCTCTTGTGGGATGAGCGCGTCTTTTACAGGGTTGCTTAAGGTTATCTTTTATCTTATTTGAAAGCTTGTCTTTATAGTCAATCGTCGTTGGAAGCGTGTTTTTTTGATCGTTATAAAGTACTCAACTCCGTCATATATCGCCTTATAAAGTGTCGGTTGAATTTGCTCTGCGTGAGCTAGGACCTGCGTCAAATCTGGTGTATCATCAGTCTTTGAAATGATGGCTTGCTCAAGCTCATCTTCGATCACGACCACTTTCGCTCTTTGTCAAAAATAAATTCTCTTTGGTGTTGGACTTTCATATATCCAAAGCGCGGTGTTATCGCTTTTAGCGTAAAATCTACCCTTTGTAATTTACACTTTTTGCCCTCGCTAAAGACAGTTTGCGTAAAGTCACTTTGCAGGCTTTTGAAATTTAAACCAGCGCCAAATGAGCAAACTGCAACGAGAGAAAGCTATTAAAACTTTTCTCATTTTTGATCCTTTTTGGCGTATTCTAGCCCAGTTTAATTAAATAAATAGTTAAACTATGCTAAGATACAAAGTTTAGAATTTAGGGAAGGTAAAATAATGATTTCATCGGTATTTAGAAAGATTTTTGGCACGAAAAACGATAGAGAAGTCAAAAAATATATAAAACGTGTGGCACAGATAAATGCGCTAGAACCAACTTATGAGGAAGATGAGCGACGATGAGCTTAAGATTAAATTTAACGAGCTTAAAAGCCCAAGTCGTCGAAGAAAAAGTCACTTTGGATGAGAGTACAAATGATGTTTTTGCGATCGTTAGAGAGGCTAGCAAAAAGGGTGCTTAAGATGCGCCATTTTGACGTGCAGCTAATCGGCGGCATGGTGCTAAACGAGGGCAGGATCGCCGAGATGAAGACAGGCGAGGGTAAGACATTGGTGGCGACTTTGCCAGTTATATTAAACGCTATGAGTGGCAAGGGCGTGCACGTCGTAACCGTAAACGACTACCTTGCAAAGCGTGACGCGACGCAAATGGGTGAGCTTTATAACTTTTTGGGCTTAAGCGTAGATGTGATACTAAGTGGCGGATATGACGACGAAGGTAAGACAAGCTGCCTATAACGCTGACGCAACATACGGCACAAACTCAGAGTCGGCTTTGACTATCTGCGTGATAATATGAGGTGAAGCTAGCCAAAAAGGTGCAAAGGGGCCACAACTTCGTCATCGTGGACGAGGGTCGATAGTATCTTGATAGATGAGGCTAGGACGCCACTTATCATCTCTGGCCCAACAAACCGCACGCTTGATGGCTATATAAGAGCTGATCAAGTCGCAAAACAGCTTACCAGAGGCACTCCAGCTGATCCAAATGTGCCAGGCTCAAAGCCAACTGGCGACTTTATAGTAGATGATAGAACGATAATGATCACAGAAGCTGGCATAAGCAAGGCTGAAAAAGCTCTTTGGTGTTGAGAAAATTTATACAACCTTGAAAACGCCGTGTTAAGCCACCATTTAGATCAAGCTCTAAAGCTCACAATCTCTTTGAAAAAGACGTTCACTACGTCGTAAAAGATGGGTGAAGTTGTTATGTTGATGAATTACAGGACGTCTAAGCGAGGGCAGACGCTTTAGTGAGGGCTTCACCAAGCGCTTGAAGCAAAAGAGGGCGTTAAAATTCAAGAAGAGAGCCAAACGCTAGCTGATACAACCTACCAAAACTACTTTGGGATGTATAAAAAAAGCTTGCAGGTATGACTGGTACGGCTCAAACTGAGGCTACTGAGTTTTCTCAAATTACAACCTTGATGTCATCTCGATCCCAACAAACGTGCCAGTTATTAGGATAGACTCAAAACGACCTTATCTATAAAACTCAAGATAGAAGATTAAAGCGGTCATTGACGAGATCAAAAAGCTCACGAAAAAGGTCAGCCAGTGCTTGTGGGAACTGCAAGTATCGAGCGCAGTGAGGTGCTTCACGAGATGCTAAAAAAGGTGGCATCCCACACTCTGTGCTAAATGCTAAAAACCACGAAAAAAGAGGCTGAGATCATCGCTGCAAGCTGGCGTAAAAGGCGCTGTGACTATCGCTACAAATATGGCTGGACGTGGTGTTGATATCAGGATAAACGATGAAGGTGAGAAACCTTGGCGGATCTATATATCATAGGCACCGAAAGGCACGAGAGTAGAAGGATAGATAACCAGCTGCGTGGTCGTGCTGGACGTCAGGGCGACCCTGGTATGAGTAGATTTTACCTAAGTTTGGAGGACAATCTTTTTAGGGATTTTTGGTAGCGACCGCATAAAGGCGATCATGGATAGGCTTGGTATCGACGAGGGCGAAAGCATCGAGAGCCGCATGGTAACAAGAGCTGTTGAAAATGCTCAAAAGAAGGTCGAGAGCTTGCACTTTGAGGGCTAGAAAGCACTTGCTTGAGTATGATGACGTGGCGAAATGAGCAAAGAAAGACTATCTACAAGTACCGTGACGAGCTACTTGATAAGAGCTACGATATGAGCGAAAAAGATAGCTCAGAAATAGAGTTGAGTACGTTACAAATTACTTGATATGGCTGAAGGTATTTTCCATGGTGGCTTGAAGATGACTTTGATATTAAAAATTTATGCTCTATCATCCTTGCAGATTGTGGCGAAGAGATCGGCGAGAGCGAGCTAAAAGGGCTAGAGTACAATGAGCTTATCGATAAAGCATTTGAGAATTACAGTGCAAGATACAACGAAAAGATGAGCGTGCTAAATGAAGAGCAAAGAAAGGGATATGAGAAAATACTATATCTTCAAGTTCTTGATAATGCGTGGAGAGAGCACCTCTATCAGATGGATATCCTAAAAACTGGTATCAGCCTTAGAGGTATAATCAAAAAGATCCGCTTGTGGAGTATAAAAAGAGTTACAACCTCTTTATGGAGCTAGTAAATAGGGCTAAAAACTGAGAGTGTTAAGACACTTCAGGTAGTGAGGTTTAAGAGCCGTGAGGAGCAAGAAGAGCAGGCTAGAATGATGATCGAGGCTAACCAAAACGCTGAAAATGAGCATTTAAGCTACAACAATCAGGAAGAGCAGTTTACGCCGGAGAAAAAGATACCAAGAAATTCGCCTTGCCCTTGTGGAAGCGGTAAAAATATAAAAGATTGCCACGGCAAAAGTGGCCCTAAAAAGGCATATTTGCTTAAAATTTTCTACTTTTAAGGCGCAAAAGCGCCTTAATCTTTAAAAGGCTATTTGATGACAAACTTACCAAAGTACCTACTTTTTAAATATTTAAGATTTGATAAAACTCAGCCATTTATTGCTCTAAGCGCCTTGCTCGCCTTTCTTGGTGTGAGTATCGGGACTTATGGTTTTAATAGTTGCGATGGCGATCATGAACGGATTTGATAAAAGGGTGAGCGCAAACTTTTACGATGAACTACCCTATAACCGTTCAAAGCGCCTTTAAAGGGCTCGATCGATGATAATTTTGTAGATGAGCTAAAAGGCTAAATTGGCGACCTTAATTTAGCCCATTTATCAGCACGCAGGTTATCTACCGCTCGGCAAATGCGCTTGAGGGCGGGCTGGTTTATGGTGTAAATTTTAAAGACGAAAAAGCAGATAAACTCGGTCGTAAACGAGGGCCTTTAAAAGAAAAAAAGAGCTAAGCGGCTTTTGAGATACTGGTGGGAAGCGGCATCACAAATGGTTAGACTAGAAATGATGAAAAACTAACGCTCATTTTTACAAAAGGCCGACCCAGCTGGCTTTTCGCTAACGCCAAAAGATGAAGCGCTTTGACATAGGCGGCTCATTTCACATCTGGGCTCATCGCCTATGACAAGGCGTTTTCATACTACTTCAGTCGAGGCTTTGAGGAAAAATTACGGACTATCCAAAACGGGGTGTATGACGGCATTCATATCTTTTCAAAAAAGCCATTTGATGATATAAAAAGGGTGCGCGAAGGCCTTCCAGCTGGCACTGTTGCCATTGGCTGGTGGGAGCAAAATGGCAACTTTTTCTCAGCGACTCGCACTTGAAAAAGAGCACTTTTTATTGTTTTGATGCTCATTATCCTTGTGGCGTCGCTAAATATCATAAGCTCGCTGCTAATGACTGTGATGAACCGCAGGCAGGGAGATCGCTTACTTTTAGCGCTTGGTGCTAGTAAAAGCGAGATAAAAAGAAGCTTTTTATCAAGGGCTAGTTATCAGCGGAGGCGGCATTATATTTGGCTTGGTGCTTGGCTTTTTGGGGTTATTTTTGCTTGGAAGTCAACATCATAGACCTGCCAGCTGACGTTTACGGCTCCGAGCAAACTACCGCTTGAACTATCCACGATCGATCTTGTGCTTATCATCGTTGGAGCTGTATTTATCGTCGCTATTTCGTCATTTTACCCAGCTAAAAGCAACAGATAAATGTTCTTCAAACTTTGAGAAATGAGTATGTAAGCATCAAAATCTGGCTTTTAAGTTATATGTAATGTTTTAAGCTCGAAAATCTAATGATTTTATATTTTTAAATTTTAACTATGCTATAAATATAGAGTCATTACAGAGCTTCTCGATAAGTCACGCTCTTTCAGGGCGAAGTGTATCAATTTTGAAATAGGTATCCAACGCAATAAGTGTGATTAAATGCCAGTTATTTGCAGCTCTTTGAGTGTCATTATTTTTACTGGTATATTTTTTCATACGTTCATCTAATTCGACTTCTTTTTCATCAATATTTAAAAAGTTCCTTAAAACTAGTTAAAAATACCTGCCAAACTTAAGCCTTTTTCCAGAATTATTGCAATTTGATTTTTATACTTTTATATCCATCACTTCTATAATGATCATTATTTACACAATCTATATGAGGTTTTATTTAGCTTCGCTCAATATTTTCTTTATAATATTGAAAACCGCAGTTTTTGGCTCTTCAACTTTCTTTGTTTGTCTTCGCCACCGACATCCAGATAAAGCCCCAATCAATAAAAGCAGAAAGTGTTAGCCAAATAAAATTGATCTTTTCATATATATCCTTTTAGAATTTTATAAAAACTATGTGATTATAATAAAGTTGTATTTTAAAAGACTTATGAAAGTATGTTGGGAGCAAAAATATTAATTATAATGCCCTTTTGCAGGCTATTATGCATCTACCGCGTAAACCAAGCGGTGTTCGCTGTTTATCCTTCTGCTATAAAAACCAGATAAATTCCTCTTAGTGCTTCAGGCTTGCCTATGCCATGAAAAGGATCTCTAGTCGTATCTTTTATGAGCTCATTTATCCTTTTTGACGACACTTAAAGCCCCATCTCTTTTGCAGATCGCCTCGGCTGATTTTTAATGTTATCTTCTACTCTTAAAGCAAATTGTGCCATTGTTTATCCTTTTTGTTATATATTGTATTTATAAATAACTACTGATGTATAGTTTTTATCTCAATTACAATAAAACTAGTATTACAGTACTACGCTCTTACGTCGTGGTCGATCTTGCATTGAAGGGCTTCGTGAACAAGGGTTTTTGCCGACGCGCTCTTCGCCAGTAGGTGAGAAGTGCACCTAGCTCACCAAAGATCTCTTTGTTGCCCTCGCCGTTTGCCTTGATGATCGTTTTGGATATTTGCGCCGTAGTCTTTTTATCTTTTGTGCGATCAGCTCAACTCTTTGCTCGTTGCTAACTGTTATGATAACGGCTGCTGCGTCGTTTAGGCGAGGCATTTTCAAGAGTGTCGCTTTGGAGCACGTTTCCTAAAAATACATTTTTCCCGCGGCTTCTGCCAAGCTCAACTAGGGCTAATGTCGTTGTCAAGCACTAGGTATAAAAGCTTTGTCTCTTTTTAGCCTTAAAACAACCTCTTGACCAAGTCTGTCGTAGCCAAAAGACGACGATATGATTTTTAGTTTTTGTGGCTTTAGGGCGTCATTTGACTCGATCACTATCTCACGCTCAACAAGATCAGCTATGACGTCAAGTTTTTAAGTATAAAGGTGTCGCAAACATAGATATAACAGAGGCTGCGATGAAGTGAGCTGTTTGAACATCAAGCAAGTTTCTAGTAGTCATCAGACCAAAAACAGCTAGAGCAGATTCGCCGATCTGACAAACGCTAAGTCGCGGTTTTAGCAGCAACTCTGCGCTTTAGATGAGATGTTTAAGATAGCAAAAACGACGATCGCTTTTTATCACCATGACGCTAAAGACTGGGCCTAGAACTAGCCAGATATTTGATATGACGACGCCGAGGTATCTGCATGCCAACGGTTATGAAAAATAGTCCAAGAAGCAAGTCTCTAAAAGGTATGAGGGTCTACTTCGATCTGGTGCTTGTACTGCGTCTCCGCCATCATCATACCAGCTAAAAATGCGCCAGAGTGAGTATGAAAAAGCCAAAAGTGAGCTGGCGTGCTAGAGCCAACGACCATGAAAAGAATGGTCGCTATGAAAACCTCTTGCGAATTGTCTGAACGACCTTGTAAAATATCCAGTTGATGACGTATTTGCCGAGTAAAAAATAGCACGACTATAAGGATCGCAGCACTCGTAAATGTCTTTAGTAAAAGCTCATTTATCGAGGCATCTTGCAGCTAAACATATCTATCATAAGAAGGATCGGTATGACGGCGATATCTTGAAATAGCAAATTCAAGCGCCTTCCTACCAAAAATTACACTCACATCACCGCTGTCATTTTAGCGTCTTTTAGCACGATCGCAGTAGATGAGAGAGCAGAGCGCAAGGCCTGCAATGAGCGCTGTTTCGTCCTTTAGATGAAGCGCGTAGTAAAGCATCACGCCCATCTATAAAAGCCAGTAAAGCAAACTTGCAGACCGCCATTTAGAAAGACCTCTTTTTCATACCCATTAGGTGCTTAAAGCTAAACTCAAGTCCGATCGTAAACATCAAAAATGCGATACCGAGTCTGCGATATGAAAAATTTTCATCGTTGCTTTTGAGGTTGAAAAATTCTGATATAAAGCGTGCCGGTTACGATGTAACCGATGATGGATTGGTATCTGAAATTTCTTAAATATGACGTTTAGTGCGACTGAGATAGCAGCGACAAAGCAGAAACCTTCTAGAAATTGTTCCATAAATTATTTTGCCTTCGTAAAATACAAGATCAAAGCTGCTTTTTCTCTTTACTAGCGATCTTTTTGGTGCTATGTTTGACTGAGTAGCTTCGTGTAATGTTAAACTCATCAATAGTTGATTCTAAATCGTCAATTTTCTCTTTTAACTGAAGTATCACATCAACACCTGCTAAATTTACACCAAGTTCGCGGGTTCGATTAGTATCGTTTTTGACGCGATCAACATCTTTTTGCGAGTAGAGTCTCATCTTGCCATCTGTTCTTGAGGGCTCAACTAGTCCCCTCCTTTCGTACTGCCTTAAAGTTTGTGGGATGTATGCTTAAAACCTTTGCTACAACGCTTATTAAAAAGTGGTTCTTCATAATTTTGCATTTTTACTCCGGTAGTTTTCTTTTAACTCTTTTACTAAGCCCTCGTCAAGCTCACTGATGTTTTGGAAGTTTTACTCTGGCTTTTAAGTAAAGATCGCCATAAATTCCCGCTCTTTCTGTTTTGCACGCCATATCCTTTTCAAGCGGATGCTTTCGTGCCTGTTTTTGAGTTTTCAGCGATCTTTATCGTGACATCTTTTTATGTATGCACATTTATCTTACCGCCAAAAGAGCATAGTTTTTAGTGGGATTCTATATCTTTATAAAGATCGTCGCCAACTCTTTTCATACTCGTCGCTTGGCTCAACGCTAATAGCGAAGTATAAGATCACCCGTTTGACCGCCAGCACTCTTGCCTTTGCCTTTTATGCGAAGTTTTTCGCCGCCTTCTATGCCACTTGGGATCGCTTATCTTGATGTTTTTCGCCATTAAATTTATCTTGTGTTCGCCGCCAGTTACAGCCCGTCAAATGGTATAAGTACGGCATTTACATCTAGATCAGCTCCTCCAAAGCCGATCCGCCTCCGCCAAAGCCTTCAAATCCTTCAAAACCTCTGCCAAAACCACCGCTAAATTAGCGCCGCCTCCGCCAAATCCACCTGAGAAGATATTTTTCAAGATATCGTTTTAGATCGCCCATATCAGCCGAGCCTCTGGCAGAAATCGTGAAAAGTACGACCGCCAAACATATTGTCGCCGTATTGGTCGTATTGCGCGCGTTTTGAGTCATCGCCATTTCGCATAAGCTGCATTTATCTCTTTCGGTATCCTCTGCGCCAGGGTCTTTGTTGATGTCTGGGTGGTACTTTCTAGCAAGTTTTCTATAAGCTTTTTATCTCGTCGCTTGATGCGCCTTTTTGAAACTCCTAAAGTTTCATATAAAGCTTTCGCTCATATATTCTCCATATGTTTTTGACACGGATTATATCACAAAACTTTCAGTCTATGCAAGTCAGAGTTATATTTACTATGAGAGAAAAAGCGTTAAGATTTTATTTCTTTGGCGTATTTATAATTCTCGTGCATTTTTATTTTAAAGGAAAATAATGATTATGACTAATTTCATTAGCAACAGCTTCTTTGCTAATGGGGAGCTGATATTCAAATTAACGAAGCAAATTCTGATATCACGAGTTTCACCGCTAAGTGACAAAAATAGCGTGCTCTCATACTACGACTCTGTCGCGCAGGCAAAACTTTCAGTAGTAAATATCTCTACAACAAAAATGGTGGCAAGTGGCGGCATCGAGCAGATGTTTAACGACCCATTTTTAACAGATTACAGCTTCTAACTGGCGAGGCAAAAAGAAAGAGAAGGCCACTTCGCTTGGCTCTGGCGTCATCATCTCAAATGACGGCTATATCGTTACAAACAACCCGTCATCGAAGATAGCTGACCAGATCGTAGTTACTTTCAGAGCAAATGGCGGCAAAAGAATTTAAAAGTCAAACTAATGAGCGCGACCCAGCCGACCTAGCTGTCGCAAGATAGAGGCAAGCGGCCTAAATGCGATAACGTTTGCCGACTCATCAAAGCTGCTTGACGCGGACGTAGTATTTGCCGTAGGCAATCCATTTTAGCGTGGGTGAGAGCATCACTCAGGGGCATCGTCTCAGGGCTAAATAAAGACAACATCGCCTTAATCAATATGAAAAATTTCATCCAAAACAGACGCTCGATAAACCCTGGCAACTCAGGTGGCGCTTTGGTTGATAGCAGGGGCTATTTAGTCGGTATAAAACTCAGCCATACTTTCAAAAAGTGGCGCTTAACAGCAGCATTGGCTTTGCTATACCGTCAAATATGGTAAAGATATCGCTAAAAGAAATTAATAGTTGATGGCAAGATCGAGGCGTGGATTTATCGGCGTTACGATCGCTGGATTAACTGATGAGCAAAAAGAGCTTTATACAAATAAAGAGGGCGCGTTAATAAGCGGCGTAGAGCAGGGCATGCCAGCAGATGAGGCTGGGCTAAAAAGAGGCGACTTGGTCATCTTTCGGCAAATGGCAAAGCTATCAAAAACGCAAATGATCTTAAAAAATTTCATCGGCTCGACCTCTCAAACAGCACTCTTGATATTACTTTTGAGCGATCAAACAAGATAATGAGCGCTAAAATCAAGCTTGTAAATATGGACCACAATGCAAAAACAGCCTCAAAAAGCGTCATCATCGAAGGCCTTAGCGTTAATAATCTAAGCGATGAAATTAAGATTTAAGTATAAGGTCAGTCAGACGCCCAAGGCGTGCTTGTAACGGACGTAAGCGGCTCTAGGGCTGAGAATTTGGCTTTGAAAGAGGCGACGTGATCGTACAAGTTGGCAGAAGAGAGCATAAAAGACCTTCAGACATTTTTCAAATACGGTCAAAAATGCAAAAGGCAAAAAGACGCTAGTGTGGGTAAACCGCGGTGGCATCATGCAAGGCCTTGTTATAAAATAACCACTTAAGAGCTGAGATTTCAGCTCTTTACTCTTCATTTACAAACCTTAATCTGCTATAATCCTTAAAAATTCAGTTTACAACAGGAAAGATCATGACTAGGGAATTTTTAATGATAGAAGATGATATGGAGCTTGCTGAGTACAACTGAATACCTAGAAAACTACGACATCAAAAAGTGACGACGGCTGAGGAGCCATATATCGGACTATCTACCTTAAATACGAGCAGATTGACCTAGTGATACTTGACCTCACTCTTCCTGGCATGGACGGGCTGGAGGTTTGCAAAGAGATAAGACACAACATCCCTATCATCATCTCAAGCGCAAGACACGATATAACGGACAAAGTAAATGCCCTAGAATAACGGCGCGGATGATTATCTGCAAAAGCCTTATGACCACAGAGCTGCTTGCTCGTATAAAGCCATCTAAGAAGGCAGAGCATCGCCCCTGCAAATGACGCAAGAAAGTTAAACAAGACGTGGTATTAAAAGACTTTGAGCGTGAGATTTACATTTAAAGGTGGCGTGCTAAATTAACCGCGGCGAGTATGACATCTTAAAATATCTGCTTCAAAAAGAGGGCCGGAGCGGTCACTAGAGAGGGCTCATCTACAACTGCGAGCATAAATGAAGATAGCTCAAACAAAAAGTATCGACGTCATCATCGGCGGGATTCGTCAAAAACTAAATGAAAATCCAAAAGAGCCAAAAATACATCCACGCGATCCGCGGTATCGGCTATAAAGTTGGTTCTTTGATGCCAAAGATCGTCCATATTTATCGCTATTACATTTATCTTTGGGCTCGCGCTAGTTTCGATATTTCTAGCGTTTTTGTGGCTCATGGAGCTATCGATAAGCAAAAACTACACAAGAGAGCTAAATAACAAATACTCAAACGTCGCAAGAGACAAATTGATTTTACATGGGCGGCATCATAAATAAAGCCCAGTATGACCGCCAACTCTCAAACATCGATATGCCAGAGATCACGAGCCAAAGCAAAAAGGATGAAAGTTTTAAGAAAAAGCGACCGTTTTGGAGGAAAATTTCAAGTGACCTTGGATCAAGCGCGATCTTGCTTTACGACAAAGCACCACTACCTAAAGGATCGAGCATTTAGACGAGCTAAAGCTGCTCATGGATAAAAATTTCAGCCGTATAGATATGAGGGTGATAAAGGCTGTATTTGCCGTAGTTGCGGTTATTTTTGCTGGCTGCTTATATATTTGTCATACATATAAGATAAAAGCCGCTTGAAAGCTAAAGCGCCAGATCGTTAAATGCAAATGGCGGAGCTTGATGGCGTGCAAAATGTCGGCAACAGCAGGGATGAAAATTTCTGAAGTTTCAGAGGCATTTTATGGTGCAGTTTGCCAGATCAAGGCACTAAATGACTCAAGGCATCTTTTCTTAGAAATATCATGCATGAGCTAAAAACGCCTATCACAAAGGGACTTATCAGCTGCTCAAATGATAGAAAAAGCAAAAATCAAAGAGGCTCATCTCAGTCTTTTTCACAAGCTTGAAAAGTGATAAACGAGCTTGCTGCGATCGAGCAGATAACCTCAAAAATAGGCCTAACAAACAAGACGCCTTGCCTTATGAGGGGACCTTATCGACGAGGCGATAGATATAGCGATGATCGAAAAAGAGCACGTTGGTATCCAGCGAGCTTGACGAGGTTAGGGTTATGGTTGATTTTAAACTATTTTCAGTCGCTATAAAAAATATGATGAATAATGGCATAAGTATTCAACCGACAAGCATGTAAATATCATGGTAAGCAAAGATCATATAATTATAACCCAAGGCGAGAAGCTAAAAATGACCTTGACTTTTTACATCCAGCCATTTATCAAAGGGGCGAGGACGCGCAAAAAGCTTTGGACTAGGTTTATATATAGTTAGCAATATCCTTGAGGGCTCATGGGCTAAATTGGCTATGAATACAAAAACGGAATGAATGTCTTTGTTTTTGAGGAATTACAAGATATAATAGCGGCTTAAAATCAAAAACCGTAAATAAAAGGGAGTGAAAAATGGCGGCAAAAATCTTCTCAGCAGTTGATATTTTATCAATAATCGATCTTGAGATAGCAATAATCAAACGCTACAAAAACGTAAAGGACTATACGAAAATTATCTTTGATATATTTTTCTTTACCAAACAACAAAAGTACGGCAGAATACGTGAGAAAATTACACAAGACAAACTGACGTCGTTATAAAAGAAAAAGAGCACTATGTAGTCGTGCTTCACGGCACAAACGAGAGAGGCGCTAGCGAGCTACTAACTGGCATACAAGAGTTCTTAAACTGAGCCAGTCGATCTTGTAGTGAGCTATCCAAGAGACAGCAAAAGACGCTAAAGAAAGCTTACTACAAAACTGAAGACGAGATCAAGAGACAACTACGGCGTTTTACTAAATATGCTGGTAAATCAAGATAGATTGAAGTTTTCGAAGACATCGTTTGATCTAAAGTTGGAGAATGATTGGAGAGATTACTACTATTTTTGCAGTTTACTGATAGCTAGCATTTTATTTAGCAAAATCTCTGATAAATTGAGATTCCTTCTTTAATAATCTTTCTAGGTGTTGGCATGCTAGCAGGCTCAGACGCCTGCTAGGTGTGGGATACGACGATCAAGTGGTCGCTCAAAATGTTGGCATGCTAGCACTCATCTTTACTCTCTATGCTGGTGGGCTTGACACCGACTTTGCAGCGATAAAGTCAGTCTTTGGCAGAGGCCTGACCTTGCCACACTTGGTGTTTTTAACAGCACTCGCGATCGCTCCAGTTGCAAAATATCTGCTTGATTTTACTTGGGCGGAGGCCTTTTTGCTGGGTTCCATCATCTCATCAACCGACGCAGCAGCCGTCTTTGCCATACTAAGAGCAAAAGAAACATTTCACTAAAAATGGCATAGCGCCGCTTCTTGAGCTAGAGTCTGGCTCGAACGATCTGATGGCGATATTTTTAACTATGACGATCATTCAGATGATCTCGCTAAACAGCACGCCAGCAGCGACTGGTGGGCGATCACGCTGCTTAAAGCAGTTTGGTATCGGCATCACCATGGGCTATCTTTTGGTGTGGCACTACCAGCTATTTTCAACAGACTTCGCCTAAGAGTCTGGGGGACTTTATCCGGTTTTTCTATCAGCTTGGATACTGCTTTTTATACACGGTTTGCTTTAGACCGGCGGAAACAGCTGTTGGCTGTTTATATGGCGGGGAATTTACATAAATAAAGAGTTTTCGTATAAGAGTGATCGGCTTTCACGACGGTATCGCTTGGACGATACAGATAGTGGTCTTTTTGACGCTTGGTCTTTTTGGTAAATCCCTCACAACTTCCAGCAACTACGCTATTGGTGCTCATTTTGGCCTTTGTGGCTTATAGCTTGTTACTAGGCCGCTTGGCGTTTTTGCCTCGCTTGCACTTTTTCAGATACTAAGATAAACGAGCAAATTTTTCATCTCATGGGTTGGACTAAGAGGCGTCGTGCCTATCGTGCTTAGCGACCTATGTTTATGTAGATGGTATTCCGGATTCGGATATGATTTTTAACATTATATTTTTCATGGTTTTTGATCTCGATTTTTGATGCAGGGGCATGTCCCGATCGGCTTTGCGGCTGATAAATTAGGTCAAAGAGGCGAGCAGACGCGATCGGCTGAGGTCATCGTAAACTACGCCGATCCTTACCTACACGCTTCGTCAGCACACCATACACTACGGCTCAAAGCTGGTTGGCGAAAAACTCGGCTCAGCTTGAGCTGCAAGCGAGTTTTTGATCCTGCTTGTAAAACGCAAAAACAGTATCTAAAACCGACAGGATCAACTATCTTTGAAGAAAACGACCTACTTTTTGGTGCATGTGCGAAACCAAGTGCTCTACCAAGATACGGTTAAGTATTTGACAGTAAATTATTCACCAATGAGGTACATAAAACACATGCGGCAAAAAGCGCAATCGCATGCACCTATATAATGGGCGGTAGATTTTTAATTTGGATCGTCTCGTAACCAAGTTTTAGCATGAGGTTAAAAATGAAATATTTTTACAGTGAGATGGGTTAATTGCAAATTACAGAAGCAGAAAAATTGATTTTATAGACTACAAAAGATACTTCACTTTTGAGTATTGCTTGTCAGAGAGATTTAAAAATCATGCCAAGACGCCTAACTGGCACATCAAAAGATACCGAGATGGTGAAAAAAGCGATCAAGAGAGCACGTCATGCAGCCATCATACATTATATAGTTGATCGCAAGGACGTAGCTTCAAATCCTTTGAAGAGGTCTATAATCCGTCATATACTAGACCTTACAAAATGAACTTTAAATTCTCAAGAAAAATATATGCTCTTGCGAAAAATTCAGCGATAATAAAATAATAAAATTTCATCCTTTTGGTATAATCTAAAACCAAAAAGGATGAACTCTAAAAATACGCTTTGAAGCAAAGTGAAAATTGCAATTAAGAAAAATTGATAAGGACAAACTTGAAAATAGCGATAAATCGCTTTGAGTGGTTTTGTTCAGATACGTCCCAGTGAGTTTTTAGCTTCAAAGGGCATGACTCCCAAAAATAAAGCGTGAGTTATGCAGATATTTCAGCTTCGACTGAGATTTTGCAAGGTGTGATGCTCTAATAGAATTGGCTGCGTGCAAACATCTCGCAAAGATGGAGTCAAAGCTGTAAAATAGAGCTTTTAATAGCCAGATTGCAGAGTACGAAAACCTTGTTTGGCATTTTCAAAGACTTCAAAAGCTAGATTTTCATCTCAACTTCGGCGGTTGGCATTTATGAGAGCGGTTTAATACACGATGAAAGTTCGCAGGAATTTTAATAAAGATTTTTGCGGGAAAATTGGCGGTGGCTTGGGAAAATGAAGCGTTAAGGCCAGTGAGCGTGTGAAAACGGCGATTTTTAGGCTGGCGTAGTGCTTAGCAGGGTTGATGGCAAAACGGGCGGTGCTTTGGCTAAGATGTTGCCGATTTTGCAAAAGCTGGAGTCTTGGCGGCGTTTTGTGGCAGGCGGAAAGCAGGGCTTTTCGTGGAGGTGCATCTGGACGATTTGCTAAAAGCTTATGAGCTTGTGCTAAATCAGCAAATTCGAGCATTTTTAACCTTGCTTTCGCTGGTACTACCAATGGAAAGAGTTACAAAAGGCCGCCTGAAACACACTTAAACCTAGCCATTGATGTTTCCAAAGCTTTGTTTTGCAGCTAAATTGCGAAGGCTCAGCGATATTGCTTGAAGGTGCAGATGTGCGACCTGTCATTACTAAAACAGGGGACTTTGAGTTTTCAGAGTGGTGATTTAAACGCTGCTTTGGTGAGTACAAGCTAAGATTAAAGGCTCAACAAAAACTTAGCAGATTTTCTCTTATATAAGTTTTCACTGTGTAGTTTTAGTATCATATTTAAGTCACATTCCTTTATAAATGTAATAAGAAAATTCTCTTTCCTTATCCCTTTAAATTTAGATAATCTATGTTTAGCATAACCTTTAGGAATTCTGTAAAAGCTATTTAAAATATATATTTTACATTTAAAATGATAATGAAACAAATTTTATCATATCTCTCATTTTAAATGTAAAATACTCTCGATTTTAAATGCGCGCGGATACAGTTCAGACAAGGTATTTAGATTAGACTAAAATTTAAATTTCTGGCCCAAAGAGCTAGAAATTTGTTTATTCCAAAAGCTGAGCAAGGTCAGCTATCAGGTCTCAGCATTTCAAGGCCTATGCTAACTCTTATGAGTTCTTTTTGTGATGCCAGCTTTGATGAGCTCTTCGCTCGCTTAGCTGCTGATGCGTCGTCGAGGCTGGGTGCGTGATGAGCGACTTTGTATCGCCGATATTTACCACGATCTTAAAGAGTTTTACGCGCTCAAGCATCTTTTTGCACGTTCAAAGCTATCAGTCTCAAAGCAAAATAGCCCACTAGCCATGCCATCTTTAAAGTATTTTTGTGCCTTTGCGTGATCTACGTTGTCAGCAAGCCCAGGATATGCCACACTTTTTATATGCTTGTGCGATTTTAGAAAGTTTAGCCACTTTTTAGAGCATTTTTGCGAGTGTCTCTCGATCCCTAACGGCAAGCGTTTCAAGCCCTTGTATGAGCTGCCAAGAGTTAAACGGAGATCACAGCACCGATGTCGCGCACGATAGCAAGCCTCATTCTTAGAGTGTAGATGTCGAAGTTGTCGGTCATATCGGCATAGACGATGTCATGATAGCTCGCATCTGGCACGTTAAAAGTGCTCATATCTCTTGTTGCCTTTTAGCTTTTCATTTGGGTGGTTTGCACTTACAACGACACCTGCTAGGCTAAGGCCCTGACCGCTCATATATTTGCTAGCGCTATGCACACAAAGCATCGACACCATGGCGAAGTGGCTGAAAGATGATAGGTGTTGGCACGGTGTTGTCGGTTATGCTGATGATGCCATATTTGTTTGCGATTTCTACGATTTTTCTCGATATTTGGGATAGAAATGTGCGGTTTGAGAGCGTTTCAAAAAAATATCGCCCTCGTTTTATCGTCTATCAAAGCTCTCCAGATCACCAGCTGTGTCGCTGTCAAATACTCTAGCCTCTATGCCAAATCTTTTTGAGCGTGTGCGTAAAAAAGCACCGTCGTGCCGCCGTAAATTTTCTTAGCGATAATGATATTATCGCCTGCTTGGGACTCATTGTGTATGCTGCTAAAAACAAAAGCTGACTGTCCGCTTGCAGTCGCTATCGCAGCGGCTCCGCCCTCAAGTGCGGCGACCCTTTTTCAAAGATATCTGTCGTTGGATTGCCAAGTCTTGTGTAGATGTGGCCACCATCTTTTAGATTGAACCTAGCAGCTGCTGTCTCAGCGCTTCCAAGTCATAAGCTGTCTTTGAAAAAAATAGGCACAGCCATCGTGCCAAAAGCCCTCTTGTGTGTCGTAGCCTACGTGGATCAGCAGCGGTTTCTTGCTTCATTTTTGCTCCTTGTTTAAGTAATTTTGGCGTAAATTATACATGTAGCAAAGCCAAATTGAGGGATAAAATCAAAGTACGATATAATTTGCCAAAAAGGGAAACATTGAACCAAGTCACGGACAAATTAAAGCGATGTAAAATATCTTCGCGCGCTAGAAAAGAAATTGCAAAATCAGCGATAAATGGGCTAAAAAGAGATGACTTTGACGAGACTGAATTTCGCCAAAGAGTTGAGAAAATACGAAAGTCATCGAAAAAGTCGAGGCTGTTTATCTTGATCAACCATACTCAAAGGCGCTAGAAAATTTTATAAATTGCTTATCAAAAATGCCCCAAAGATGAGCTTTAAAGGCGGCAAATCTCCTTGATAAGCTAAAAATCAAAAAAACATATAAAAAGAAAAGCATAAAAAATAGATTAGGGATGAGGATTGAAAGTAGTTATTTTTGATATGGACGGCACGGTGATCGATAGCGGCGAGGGCGATATATAAAACAGTAAATGAAGTAAGAGATGAGCTAAGCTTAGCGCCACTTGATAAGGGTATCATAAAAGCGATCAACGAACCAGGTAGAAATCTGGCCCTTGGGTTTTACGGCATCGACACACCAAGCAGGGGCCTAAAAGAGGGCTTTGAAGAAGAAATTTAGAAATGTATGATGAGTGTGCGACTACCTATGAGGTGTGAAGAGCTTTTGCAAAAAGTGTAGAGAAAGCTAGATTTAAGGTCGTTTTTGGCAAAGCAACGCACCATGATACGCTAGAAAAGACTGCAAAAGAAAAATAAAATATGAGCTATTTGACGAGGGTCATCGGCGCTAGCAAGAGATACCGCAAAAGCCAGATCCTGCGATGCTTCATTTGGCTGTTCAAAAACTGGGGCGAAACAAGGCGATCTTTGTCGGAGATAGCCTAAAAGACGAGCTTGCAGCCAAAAACGCAAATATGCCTTATGTGCAAGTTTGCTGAGGGATTTGTGAGGAGAGCAAAACGTGCCACCTATAATGCTAAAAATGTCGTGAGGCTTGGGAGATAATATTAAATTACAACTTAGTTTTAATTGGCTATAATCTTAAGAAAGTACCAAAGAAACAGCGATGATAGATATATTTGAGGGCAGTGCAGAGATAGAATTTTATGACACTTTTTGTTTAACGCAAATGCCGTTTTTGGTTAAAAACGAGATAGATAGAAATGCACGAAGGAAATTTGTGGCTATGAGCGAGCTTTGCGAAAAAGCATGGCGTTAGCGAAGATGAGATCAGAAGAATTTTATACTCTGGAGCAAGATAAGAATTATAACGGAGTAAATGACCATATATCAGAGCTTAGCGGAGAATGTAAGATAAAATGAGTAGAATTATTTGCGCTCGTAGTCTTGCTAGCCCACTCTTCTTTTTGCAAAAAGAGCCAAAGTGCGACCAAAATTCGGTCCATACGTTTGAGCTTAGATGAGTGGGCGAGGTCTTTATAACCGAGAAAAACTCAAAAAGTTGAAACATTTGACTTTCGTTGGACGCTATTTGATGGCTACAAATATCACTGTGCAAAGCTTTTTAGGCGCTATCCAAGAGCAGATGGTCTTTTCGCTAAGGCAAGGACAAAGACACCTATATACAGCGAGTTTTGCCTGACTTTACTATGCCGCCAAACGAGAGCGTGAGCCTTTACATATCATTTATTGATTTTAGGGACAAAAAGGCGCATTTTTAGGGTGGCACTGCTAGATGAGAGCAAGCGTGTGGATGTGGGAGGGTTTAGAGATCTGACGAAGCTAAATAAAAAGGAAAAGTATGGATAAAATCGATGAAATAATGACTAAATTATAAGTGAGCTTGGCTACGAAGATGCCTGTGAGATGTTTGTAAAAATAAGCTCTGGCAAGCATGCGCTCAAAACTCTATTAAAAAATCGCAGGCGAGGTGAAATTTCACTTAAACTTTGCGCTATCATCGAGCTCATCCACCTTGCAAAGCTTGCTACACGACGACGTCATAGACGAGGCAAATATAAGACGACGGCAAGCCAAGCATAAACGCACTTTATGGCAGTAAAAACTCAGTCATGCTAGGCGACATCCTATACTCAAGGCATTTTTGAACTAACTCACTGACCCAAGCTATCGCAGCTGTCGTTTCAGACGCAGTCAACAAACTAAGCATCGGCGAGATGATGGATGTAAAATGGCTGAAAATACTTTAATGAAAATGAGCAAGAATACCTAAAGATGATTTATTATAAAACAGCTGTTTTGATAGAAGCTACGGCTATTTGCGGGGCAAAGCTAGCTGGCAAAGATAGTGAGAATGGAATTTATGGCAAGACTTTAGGCCTTGCATTTCGAGATCGTTGATGATATATTAGACATAACTCAAGATGAAAAACACTTGGCAAACCAGCGCTTAACGACTTTGTCGAGGGGCAAAACGACGCTTCCATACATATATCTTTATAAGAGCTTAGACGAGGGCAAATCGGGCAAAGCTTAGATCGCTTTGGACAAAGAAGCTTGACGAGAGGCGAGATCTGTGGTTAAAAAGAGTACTGATAAAACTAGTTCGGTTAGCAAAGCTATAAACGAGGCAAAAAAGACTTGGAAATGAAGCGATAGAAGCGATAAAAAGAGTATAAAAACGCTGAGCTTGAAGGGATCATAAAAAGCATGATAGATAGGGAGATTTCGATGCACTATTTGGACATAAGTTTTACATATAAAAACACTGATATTTCGGTCAGAGAAAAGCTTGCATTTGATAGTGACGAGAAAAAGAGCAAATTTCTAAAGTCACTAAGATCAAACAAAAATATAGAAGAGTGCATGGTGCTAAACACCTGCAACCGCGTCGAGATCATCGCAAGTGTTAGCGAGCTAAAGGGCGCAACCGCGCATGCCATTAGGTGTATGTCGATATTTCGGGCGTTTTTGAGGATGAGCTTTTGAAAGAGCCGATATCTACGAGGATAGCGGGGCTGTGCACCACCCTATTTGCCGTGGCTAGCTCGCTTGATAGCCTAGTCGTTGGTGAGACGCAGATCGTTGGTCAGCTAAAAATGCCTTTAAAGTAGCCTACGATAACAACTCATGTGGCGAGCAGATCAGCAAGATCATCCACTACGCTTGCAAATGCGCTGCAAAGTGAGAAATGAAACTCAATTCTAAAAACCCGATCTCAGTCTCAAAGTGTCGCCGTGGCAAAAGCAAAAAGATTTCTGGTACGCTTGAGGGCAAAACGGCTATCGTCGTTGGTGCTGGAGAAATGGGCGAGCTAGCAGAAAGCACCTCATATCAAGGGCGCAAAAGTCATCATCATAAACAGAAGCTCCGAGCGCGTCGAGCAACTAGTTGATAGCTTAGAGATAACGCGAGCTGGGATAGTATATTAAAGCTAAAAGAGTATGCAAACAGCTACGATCTTATCTTTTTCAAGCACCGCATGCACGCTATCATCACAAGGCGAGATCATTGAACCAAGAGAATTTCATAGATACTTTTTGATATCGCCGTGCCAAGAGATATCGATCTTTTAAAACACAGGCTTATCAGTGTCTATACGGTCGATAGCCCAGAGGAGATCGTGCGTGAGTGCCAGCCCTCAGAGAGGAGCAGGCGCAAAGGCCTACTCGATCGTTGGTCAAGGCACGAGCGAGGTTTTTAAGAATTTTACAAAGATGATCTTAGCGTGCCACTTATAAAATCAATCCGCAAACAAGCTGAAAATTTGTGCTAAAAATGAGCTAGAAAAAGGCTATAAAAAGGGCTATTTAAAAATAGCGACTTTGAGGAGGCGCAAAAGCTCATTCATCAAGTCTTTAAGGCATTTTTACATCAGCCAACGATGAAGCTAAAAAGGGCTTGCAGACGAGGAGAGAGCAAGTGAGCTTTCAAACGGAGTTAAGTACTATTTGACATACAAGATGAACAAGAATTACTCAAGCAGGAGATATAGATGAAGTAGTAAAATTTTACGCCCCAACGACCAAAGAAGCGCCAAAAAGACGCATCTTTGCCAAGCCATCAGTTTTTGATTAGGGGTGGATTTGTCGAGCAACTTGGCTCTGGACTTTACTAACTATCTACCGCTTGGAAAGATAATGCATGATAAACATTTCACGTGTGGTAAAAGAGGAGATGGACGAGGCTGGAGCGCAGGAGGTGAGCTTTAGCGTGGTAACTTCAGGCGAGCTATGGAAGCAAAGTGGACGCTACAGCGTCTTTGGCAAGGAGCTTTTGCGCTTTAAAGATAGAAAAGAAAATGACTTTGTGCTAAGCCCGACAAACGAAGAGGCAGCCCGTTGCTTTGGTTCGTGGCAAGGTGACTAGCTATAAGCAGCTACCACTAAAGTTATACCAGATAAACACTCGATTCCGTGACGAGGCAAGACCACGCTTTGAGTCGCTAAGAGGGCGTGCGAAATTTACTGATGAAAGATGGTTATAGCTTTCACTCGAGCAAAGAGGATCTAAAGCGTGAGTTTGACCTTATGGAGGCAACTTACAGCTAGATTTTTACCCGCTTGGGGCTAATTACAGAGCTGTTGAGGCTGATAGCGGAGCCATTGGTGGAAGTGGCAGTAAAGAGTTTATGGTGCTTGCAAACAACGGAGAGGACGATATACTTTGCTCATGAGGCTTGTAGATACGCTGCAAATGTCGAGGCGGCAAGACGCCAGCCAAGAGTTAGTGAGGCTGAAGCGCCAGAGGCGGATGCGTGCTACATTCTCAACGCCAAATGCAAAAACTATAAAAGATGTGGCGGAATGTTCAAAGTTAGCGAGTTTTACCGCATAAAAAGCTGTTATGAAAAAGGCTATCTACGAGGATAAAGGAAGAGGTCGTGGTCTTTTTGTGAGGTGATGACGAGCTTCAAGAGACAAAGGCGCAAAACGCTTGCAAGGCGCTGAGCTTGTCGATGCTAGCGAGGCTGACGTGGCTAAAGCTGGGCTTGTGGCTGGATTTTGCAGGGCCAGTTGGGCTAAAGGATGTGAAATCATAGATAACGAGCTAAGGGGCGCAAATAACATGATATGTGGCGCTAACGAGAAGGACTATCACTTTGTTGGCGTTAGTGTTAGCGGATTTAACGAGGAGAGATTTAAAGACCTTGTAAAGGTAAAAGAGGGGCGATAAATGCCCAGTTTGCGGTGGAAAATTTCAAAAACTTAGCAAGGGCATAGAAGTCGGTCATATCTTTCAGCTAGGGCGATAAATATTCAGCTGCGATGAATGCGACATATCTTGATGAAAATGGCAAGGCTAAGCTTCATTTTTGATGGGCTGCTACGGCATTGGTATTAGCAGGCTTATCGCTGTGATGATAGAGGCTAGCCACGATGAGAAGGGCGCATCTGGAAAAAGAGTGCGCGCCGTTTGATGTGGAGATCATCATCTCAAATCTAAAAAGATGAAGCGGGCGTGGATGGCATTTGAGCTTTATGAGAGCCTTAAAAAGCTGGCGTTAGCGTCATCATCGATGATAGAAACGAGAGATTTGGCGTTAAGATGAATGATTTTGAACTTATCGGCTTTCCTTATGCGCTGCTTGTGGGTAAAGAATGTAAATGGCAAGGTCGAGTTTATCACAAGAGATGGGCTAAGCAAAGAGGCCATAGGCGCAGACGACGCCTTTAGAAAGATAAAAAGATAGTTTATGAGATTTTTCGCATTTTTTATATCATAGAGGCGGCGCTCATATACGTTTTTGGATAAATTTGGCTTTTTGAACTATTTTTCTTGAGGTGCTGGTCTCTGGATTTGTAGGTATCGCACTTCTTTTTAAATAGTGGATTTTCCAGCCAATTCGCCACAAATGGCGTTTAAAACTTTCTTGGTGGAAAGATTTATTTAGCCAGCTAGGGCTTAGCTTCGGCAGAGCAGCTGCTATTTTTGCCAGGAATTTCTGACAGATATTTTTGGTATCGCCGTGGTCGTTTTTCTTTGATATTTAAGAAAAATGTGGTAAAAATGAGAGCTATCAGGAGTTTAAATTTCAAAATTACAGCGAGCGAGCCCCAAGAGAAAATGAGGGCGAGATCATCGACGTTGAGGTCATAGAAGAGCCAAAAGAGTAAATCAGGAGAGATGATGAAAGAGATAAAAATAGCAACTAGAAAGAGTATCTTAGCGCTTTGGCAAAGCAGAGTATATCAAGACTAGGATCGAGGCTCAGCACAAGGGTATGAAGGTTGTGCTTGAGGGCATGAAGACAAAGGGGCGACGTGATACTTGACACGCCACTCTGCAAAGATCGGCGGCAAGGGGCTTTTTACAAAAAGAGCTTGAAGATAGCATGCTAAAGGCGAGAATGACATCGCCGTGCATAGCCTAAAAGACGTGCCAGTAGTCTTTCAGAAGGGCTTAAACTAGCGGCGATTTGCTCACGTGAGGATACAAGAGATGCGATGATAAGTGAGAAAGGTAGCTCGAGTGGTGACCTTCCGCACGGCGCAAAGGTTGGCACAACGAGCCTACGCCGTAAGATGCAGACTACTTATCATGAGGCCTGATCTTGAGATCATCTCGCTTCGTGGAAACGATACAAACCCGCCTACGCAAAGCTAAAGAGGGGCGGGTGACGCGATCATTTTGGCGATGGCTGGTATAAATCGCTTAAATATCAAGGCCGAAGTGGCGCACATATATACATTTGGCTTTGACGAGATGATACCTGCGATGGGGGCAGGGCGCTCTTGGGATAGAGAGCTAGAGATGAGAAGCAAATTTTCAGAGCAGATCGACTTTCTAAACGACGAAAATGCGGTCATCGAAACGACCATAGAGCGTGACTTTGTAAGCGTTTTTGAGGGGTGGGTCGCCAAGTGCCAATAGGCATCAGCGCAAGGCTCAAGGTGATGAAATTTCTATCGATGCGATCGTTGGCCCTGCCTGATGGAAGCTGAGTTTATAAAAAGATAGCTAAAGACTAGCAAAGGATACCCTAAAGTGTCGGCAAGGAGCTAGCGCATACATTTATAGAAAAAGGGGCGAAAAGAGCTGCTAAAACGCGCTGAAGAGATGGCGAATATATGAGGAAAAAGCGCTTATTTTTGGCGTTCTTGATGTCAGAGCTTTTTGCACAGGTAGATTTAGAGCTTTATTTATTCGCTCTTTACCGATAAAAAATTTCGATAAAAACGTCTATTTTAAGGGTGAGATGCGAGATCGGCTTAAAAATAATTTTTACTCATCCGATAAATTGACGATATAAAAGTCGCCAAACTCGGCCAGAGTAGCGAATTTGAGTGCGATATTTCGCGTTTGGCTCGCTTCTAAAAACGGCGCATTCCTCGATCTATACATTTTTGCTAAAAAGACGGTATTTATGCGCTCAGATCGCTCGCGCAAACCGGCATCATAGAGGCAACGATAAATGGCTATGAGGTTGCGAGCGAGGCGGAAAGAGCGCAACTTAGAGCAATGGGCGTGGATATAGAAAGTTAAGGCTGATTTTGGCAAGTGATAATGCACTGCTGAAAGTCGGACACGAAAAACGAGGCGAAAGGTGAAGAGCTGTTTGCGCTATATCAAAAGGATGAAGTGGTGGCAAACGAAGCCGTAAAAGCGATTACATCTATCTCATGCGGCGTACGACGAAGGAGTTTTTGAGCTTATCATGGGTGGCGTAACGGATAATGTAGTGGGTTTTTATGCGTGTGGAAAACGAGATCTAATCTGCCGCAGATGAGTCCGAGCGAGTTTATAATGTTAGAACGGCTCTCTGCAAACTCAAAATGGTATCTTTTTAAGACGACTTAGGCAGATAGAGGATAATTCGGGCCGGCTTGCAGCTTTTTGTTTGCCTTAACGTTGTAAAGTTTAGCAAAGTAAAACTCGCATAAAGCGTTTTAAAACGCAGATATTTGGTGGGTTTGCCAAAATGAGCTTGCCAATTTGATAAGTTAAATAAAATCTGATTTGATGTGTCTAGTAAATTATAATGATATGGTGGCTTTTGGTTCAAATACTAAGGCGGGCAAGGTGGGTTTCTGCTCTTTACCTAAAAATATTAAATTTAGCATTGTTTTTGCAAGACTAAAAAGCCAAATTGGCTAAATAAAAGCCATAAACCGCGCAAGTAGGACGGCGCCGCATAACTTTCAACTCAAAATCTCTTTGCCCTGCTACTTCATCTAAAAACTAGAACAAAATGGCTGAATTGTAGCGCTGTCTTTTGCGGCAATAGAAAATTTAGATAGAAATCCACAAACGGCAAAAAGTATCATACATAGCCAGAAGCTAAAACCCCACTGATTAAATTTTGATATTAAAAATCCCTTGCAATTTTTATTTTTTTATATCCTTGCTGATATTTTTCGAAACGCAGCGTTTATATCGGCATTTGCGCCTATTTCTCTATTTGCGAGTTTATCATCTCGCGAGCTTTCTGTTCTGCGCTTTCCTTGCTATTTTGGGCGAGTTTGGTGAGTGAGTTTGTAAAAACTTGCTTGATATCGTCCTTGCTCTGCGCCCAAAAAGCGCGCTTATGACCTGCTCTAAAAACGGCTCTACCTCGTTAAAAATGGCAGGATTTTGCTTCACATTTTTGCACTTGCTCGCTCACATGCTCGCCAAATACACATTCATTGCAAAAATGCTCGCAGTTGTTGATGATTAGGTTGTATTTTTGCTCGCCTATACGCTCCTTTTGCTCGAAGCGCCACCTCTTGCCCGCTAAATGGCGCATCTGCATGCTTTTTACCTGCAAAACGTCGCCGCTAGCAAACTCCTCAAGGCTGGTCATCTCCACCTTTGCGATGTTGCGTTTATCTAGTGGCACGACATTGCTTAAGATCTCCTCAAAACAGCTCTTTTCAAGCACGATCCCACGCGCCAAGCCGTTATAATGCACGACCATATCTTCTCCGACGTAAATTCCGTGATGCTCGTAAAGCTTTACACCAAGCACGCTTTATCCACAAAGATGTGATCGCCTATTTTTTTAATACATTTACCATATCTCTCTCATTTCTTAATAAAACGACAAATTTAGCCCATTTTTGCTACATTACAAATAGTTCTCTGCGTGGCGTAAATTACTCAGGGATGTGGGCAGGCAAAAACGCCTTTTTTACGAGCTAACTGCCTGCGATAAATAAAAGTAAATTTTGGCTATCATCTTTGAAAAATTTAAGGGAAAAATATGGACTACATCAAGCTTTTAAAAGATAATGGCCTACTTAGGGTGATCGATGAGCCAACGGATATCGACCCAGAGATCGCGCACGCTAGCTACATCGAGGTCAAACGCGCGGGCTCACAAGCGCTACTTTTTACAAAACCCAGTTTGTACTGGACGTCAAAATTTGCCCCAGTGCTTTACAAACATCTACGGCTCAAAGCGTGCTTTAGAGCTTATTTTGGTCGTGATCCTAACGAGATCGCAAGCGAGATAGAGAGGCTTTTAAAACCCAAAAAGCCTAAGAATTTTCAAAGAAAAAGCTTGACTTTTTATCATATCTTTTTAATATGAGAAAGATATTTACAAAAAGGCTAAAGGGCGAGGGCGAGTGCCAGCAGGGTCAAAGTGTGGGCGAGCAGGCCGATCTTTTGAGCCTGCCTGCGCTAAAGACGTGGCCGCATGACGGAGGCGCCTTTATCACGATGAGGGCAGGTCTATGCGCAAAGCTCAGATGGAGCGCCGCAGTACTGAGGCATGTATAGACTGCAAAATGGCGACAAAAACCGCCTTGGCATGCACTGTGCAGATACACAAAGACGGCGCAATTTCTCTTTCACGAGTACAAGCGCGCTGGTAAAAAGATGCCAGTCTCTGTGGCGATCGGCGGCGATCCGCTCTATATCTGGTGCGGTCAAGCGCCAGCGCCAAAGGGCGTCTTTGAGCTCGCTTTACGGCTTCATCCGCAAAAAGCCAGCCAAGCTTGTAAAGTCGCTCACTAATGAATGTACGTCCCGCAAGACGCTGACTACGTGATAGAGGGCTTTGTCGATACGACTAAGAGCGAGCTTGAGGGCCATTTGGCGATCACACCGGCTTTTACACGCCAGTGGAGCCATTTTCAGTGATGGAGGTCACGGCGATAACGAGCAAGCGTGAGCCCGTATTTCACGCAACCGTGGTTGGCAAGCCGCCGCTTGAGGATAAGTATATGGGCTGGGCTACGGAGCGCATTTCTCACCGCTTTTGCGAACGACCGTGCCAGAGCTACTAGACTACAATATGCCTGAAAATGGCGTCTTTCACAACCTTATCCTAGCTAAGATCAACGCCCTTTATCCAGCGCACGCAAAGCAGGCGATGCACGCGTTTTGGGGGAGTTGGGCAGATGAGCTTTGTAAAAGCATGCGATCTTTTGTTGGTAACGATGCACCAGAGCCAGCAGAATACGACAAATCGCGGACTTTGATGCTTGATAGATTTGGCAGTGAGAGTGTGCTGATAAGCCAAGGTGTGCGATCAGCTCGATCACCGCCAGTCCAAACTCGTGCTTTGGTGGCAAGCTAGGGTATCGACGCGACGCAGGACTTTGTAATACGATAGCCCTGTAGTTTTAAGCGACGATGAGCTTTTTGGCTACTTCAAAGCCTTGCGCCAAATGTTAAGGAGCTTAGGCAGTTTAAAAACTGGAAGCAAAACTCCTATTTGTGTGGTGAATTTAGAAAGATCGCCCTGTAAAAGAGCTATTTGAAAAGCTTTTTAGTTTTGTAAAGACTCAAACTTCTTGTCATCGTCGATATGCAAAACTACCTAGAAAAACCCATATAGCTGCTTTTGGCGTGTGACAAATAACATCGACGCCTTGCGTGATATCTACGCAGAGGGCGAGCATTTTTGCGTGGATGCTACGAGCAAGGACGAGCTAGAGGATATACTCGTGGCTGGCCTATGCAAACTGACTGCGACCGCGAGGTGGTGGCTGATCTTGTAAAGCGGCGTGGTGAAAGATGAGCCGGAGCTATTTCACAATTTGAGGTATTTGGGTAGATTTGCAGCCTATTGACTTTGGCATGCTCGTGCGCAAAAGCGCAAGAAAAATGTGCTCAGTCGCCCAGCCCATGTACTTATCTTCGCTAGCGGCGGCTTGTCGGTTGTAGTCGTGTGAAATGCTGGGGAGCTTGCTTCTCGTTATTACTGCGTGACCTCCATCGCCAAAAATGGCTCAACCCTCGTATAAAAGTCAGTGTGATCGCTTAAGCTCGCTTATAGTCATATTGACAGCCTTTTGATTTCTAGGCTTTGAAATTTGTTTAGCATTTTGGCTTTAGCACTGCATTTCTAAATTTAAAAATAGATCGGTTTTTGCACTTAAAAATGGCTTAGTTTAAGGCTATTTTTATGGTACCTCTAGTTAAATTGGTTGGCTTGGAAACTACCAAAATTTACACCTACAAACGCAATTCTCAAATTTAGCACTTCACCTTTTAAAAGACTAAAAATAATATGTAAAAATTTACGTAAAATAATATGATTTTCCTTTGTTGGAGGTAAATTTCTAGAGTGGTGTGCTAGGAATGTAATTTGATCTATTGCGATGAGCGCAAAAACTTTTAAATTTAAAAAGCTAGAAGTGTTAAACATTTAATTTAAAAAGCAGAAGTTTGAAAACTTTTTATTTAAAAACTGAAAGTGTCAAAACATTTAAACTTAATAAAGTTAGCAGATTACAGGCGTGTTTTTTTATAAAGCTGTGTTTTATCTGCTCTTGGGTACAATTTGCATGTAAATACAAAGCCTCACTTGCCTGACTTTTGCTAATAATAGTTTTTATGGTTAAAGAAGGGTATTGGATCACCGAAACAAAGATCTTGCAGAATTTCGAAATATAGCAATTTAGATTGTATTTTGAGCTTACGCTTCATGGGTGTTTTTGGCTTATGCTTTTGTTTTGATAAGTCGCATATTTAGATGTAGCCGGAAATGTCGTAATTTACTAAATCAATTTTTAAAAAGATCATTTGTTGTTTTGATTTTTGAACCGCAAGGCGAACGTAAGCATAATTTTAGAAGGGATTGTCAAAACTGACCACAATTTAATAAATCTCATGACTACTGACATCTTGCTTATAGCTGTTGCTTGGTCATAAATCAGACTTACTAGCTTTGCTAGCTTTTAGAAATTTTAAATTTAATTGCTTTTGCAACTTGTTTTAAAAACTCTTTAATCTAAAAATTTAATAGTTAGGTCGTAACTAGGCTATTTGGTTTTTAAATGCGCTTTTAGGGTTGTTTTAGGCTCGCGCGGTTGTCTGTTTTGTTGCTAGTCTAGCATTTACGGCGTCTTTTATATCTTTGTGACGCAGCTACAATTTACTCAAACTGACCTTTAAAACATGCCTTTTAGGCCGCTTTGGTATCTCGCCATTTTTCACGCCATTAGCTCGCTAGCTCTTAAGACATAGAACTCTTGCAAGCTTCGTTGGCACTCAAGCTTTTTGTTAGCGTGTCAAAGATATAAAAACTCCGCCTCGTTGCTAGCTAGCAAAAAGTCAGCCCTGCTATCAAATGCAGTAAAATGATCTCGCTAGCAAGCTTGCAAGCCAGCTCTTCATCAACCTTAAAAGATCATATCCACAAGGCGTTTTAGTTTAGCTCTATAAAATTTGCTCTCATATCGCTTTGCAATTTGCAGGAAGTTTATCTTTTATGGCTATCTTAAACTTTTAATGTGTTAAGTCTATCATCTTTCAAGCCTGTTTTCATATTTTGCGCAGGTTTTACGCCTGTACCTTTTGAAAAATCAATCGCTTCGGTGTATTTTTCTACTCCTTCAACATAGCAGATCATCAAGCCTCGCAGGCTATCAAAACGCCGCTTTTTAGCGCTTATGAGCTTTGTAACTTTCATCATTTTTTCATTTTTGTAAAGATGATGAGCTCAGCATTATCGCAGCAGCTCCTATGAAATTTGGCTCGTAGTCTTTTTACAAAATCAGCGTAGAAATAAGGCTTAAAGCTAGCATATAGCTCTTTGTCAGCTCTTTTGCAAAGCTAGCAAACGGGCTCTGGCCCGCCCAAAAGTCACCATCATTTATGGCAAGCGTCTAAAACCGCTCTTTTTCATCAAGGGGCGATGCAAAGCTCTGTCTCTAACGTTTCAATTTTGTAAGGCTGGGCGGTGCTAACTACGACGTCATTAACCTTGACAAAGCCTTCAAACGACTAAAGTAGGGGTCTATGCTCTTACGTAGGCAAAAAGCTCGTTTAAGTTTGCAAAGTCTGAAATCTCTAAAAATATGGCTTAAAATATGCCAAAAACATCTCTTTTCGCGTCAAATCTAAAATATCAACTCTTTGCATTTGCATCCTTTTTGGGCTTATTTTATCCTAAATTTAAAAGCGAGTTTCATTATAATAGCGCAACGGATAAAGAAAAATTCTCACGATTGCATGCTTTTAGTAACGCATATATCGGCGATGATGCGGCGGTTGCCGGCAAAACGGTCTTTAGTGGCGACATATTTGCACAAAACTCGCACTTTTGCTTGGCTGGCCAAGCCTTGAAGAGATCGGCTAAGCAAGCGATGATCGTAAATCTCAGATACGATCGTGATGAACCTAAGCCCAATCTTTCTTGACTTATTCCGAAGAGCTTCACGCCGCGCCAGATCAGCGAGCTAAGTAGCGGCATAAATAGGCGTGCGAGGAGTTTGGCGTAAAGACAATGTTAGCGACGACACGATAAGCAGCCTCATTTTAAACATAAGCGTTAGCGCGATCGGCGAGCCAGCAAAGGGCAGGGCCGTGCTTAGGGAAAAATGCTAACGGCGATCTTATTGCATTTACTGGCAAGCTTTGGCGGGGAGCAAAAAGGGGCTAAACTCGCTCCTAAGGCTAGGTCACTAAAAACTCAGCTTAAAAAGCCTGTTTTAAGAGATACCTGTACAAAGCAGCTCATCTTATAAATCCTGCCATGGATATCTCAGATGGCTGCGGGGTCACCGATCTTGGCAAGCTTTTAAAGGCTAGCAAAAAGGGCGCTAAATTTACAAAAAGCTAAGCAAATTTGAGCTTAGTAGCGGCGAGGAGTATGAGGCTTTTATTTACCTTTAGCCCTCATTTAAGAGCTATAAAAAGGATCGCCGCAAAAACTAGGACAAAGATCACGATTTTTGCCGTATTCTCACACAAAAGGTTAAGACAAAAATGCAAGAAGCCACCACTTTTAAGCCACTCTATGCGCTCACCATGCGCCCATTGAGGCATATTTTTTCTAAAAATTCAGATGATTTTGTCGTGCGAGACTACCGCTCATGAATTTAGAAGCGACGACGGCGAGCACTTGATAGTTGAAATTTCTAAAAAGATATGACGACAAGCGACGCTTTGCACGCCTTAAGCGAGGTTACAGGGGCAAAAATGCGCGACTTTGGCTGGCGCTGGGCTAAAGGACAAGCAGGGCATGACGACGCAGCTATCTCTATGCCTCGTAAATTTGAGAGCGCGCTTGCAAACTTTAGCCATGAAAAGATGAAAATTTTAAATTTAAATGTGCATAAAACAAGCTTCGCATCGGACATCCAGTGGTACACAGCTTTTTCATCCGCTTCAAAAAGGTGCGCTGCCAAGTAGCGCTAAAAAGCTAGAGCAGGCATTTACTAATATCGATAAAATGTGGCTATGCAAACTACTTTGGCTATCAGCGTTTTGGTAATGCATGACAATGTTGCCAACTGGGCTGGAGCTACTTAAAACGGCACGATAAATGGCAAAAGAGCAAAAATGTAAAGCTAAATGACTTTTTGATCTCAGCCTATCAAAGTGGGATCTTTTCAACCGCTATCTTAGCAAAAAGGGTTGAAATTTCGGTTCTGTAAGCGACTTTAGCCTATCGAGCTAGGCGAATCGAGCAGTAATTTAGCAAAGATGATCCAAAGGCGATGAAGGCACAGAGCATAAGCTTTTGCCGGGTGAAAGTTTTGGGGCACTCATCCATTTGGCAAGCTCTTTTGTGTGAAAATTTAGATCAATGAAGCGCAAAGATTTGCTAAGCGTGATATCACAAGCCCTGGCCTTATAGTCGGCGCAAAGGCCATGAGGCAAGCGGCGTGACAAAAAGAGCTTGAGGGATGAAATTTCGCTGAGGCAGTTTCTTGCTTACTCAAAGATCACTGGCTCAAGCTGTTTTAACTGGGCGTATCTTTGGAAAACACAAGCCACAAATACAACTGAAGAAAACGCTCATTTTAGCTTAAATTTTCACACTCAAAAAGGGCTCATACGCCAAGTTGTGTTAGAAGAAATTTTGCATAAAAATATATTTGAGTAGGGTAATTTAAAGATAGGGCAAAAAGGGTTGCTGGCTAATTTAGCTAGGTGAATGAGGTCCAGCCAAAGCTAGACCAAAACATTAACGAAGAGGTAAAAGTCTTAAGTTTAAAGACGCTTAGTTTAGAATTTAGCGCGTCTGTCATCTTGATTTAGATGTTCAGCTGCAGAAGCTATCTCTTCTACGCTTCTAGCATTTTTCAGATGAATGGATTGATCTCTGAGATGCCATCCATGATCTCATTTACATTCTTACCAGTTGCGATGTAGTCTTGCATAGTCTTATCAGACATCGCTATGGCGTTATTCATCGTCTCACTCATATCATTTATCGTCTTTTCAACGTCGCTTGCAAACGTGAGTTAGCTCTTGAATTTGCCCTTTAGAGTTGATACCCATTTGCTCGTCGCTATCATTTATCGCTTGAACGATAACGTTGATAGTTGCATCTGATCTCGTTAGAGACTTTTGAGTTCTCTCAGCTAGCTGTCTAACCTCGTCAGCAACGACTGCAAAGCCACGTCCATGTCGCCTGCACGAGCGGCCTCAATAGTCGCGTTAAGAGCTAGTAGGGTTTGTCTGATCAGCGATATCGCTGATAACTACAAGCACCGATTTTACCTGTTCAGCGTCACGGTTGTCTGCTCGATCTTGCTAGCCATTTGGCTTTCACGTTTGCAGAGTCTACGATCTGAGATGATAGGCTTTGATAGCGCCAGTAGCTGCTTTTTATATGAGTGCTTGCCTCTTTGAAGGTCATCTTTGCCAGCTTGAGCTTATCGCTAAAGACTCTTTCATGGCTTCTTGCATTGAGTGGCATCTTGATTTGTCTCTTCAACGATCTGCTGATTCTTCCACGCGTTTGCCTGTTTGAAGAGGTAGAGCTTAGCCCATTTGCGACTGAGCTGTTTTCACTTGAAAAGATGCTTTGCGTCACTTATTAATGCTCTTATGCGCTCTATGAAGTTATTTATATCATTGCTTATTTTAGCTATCTCATCTTTGCCGTAGATTGGAATTTTAATTGTAAAGTCAGATGTTATAGCATTTAATTTGCACCCTAGTCTATCGATAGGATTTGCAACCATCTTTTAAGCAAGCATCATACAAAACAACGATCAAGAGCAAAGTAACTATGATACTTGCTATGATGAAGTAGCTAACTACTTTTTAGAGGTGTTAAGAAGTCATCAGTCACAGCTGAGCCAAGCATGATCCAGTTTAGCTTATCAAAATGGCTCAAACGCAACTATTCGCTCAACACCACACAGTATTAGCTAATTCAACACCTTCTTTTGTTTTACGATCTTGTCCATAGCGCCTTTAATATCACTACTTATCTCTTTGCCAGCTTGAGTTGGGTGGATCTCAAATTTATTAGTTTTTGTGTTGTAGATAGAGAAACACCCATGCCTCGCTCAACTTCATTTGCGCCATTGTCAAGGTCTTCAGGCCTCAGTAAAGATCATAACCTCATAAATAAAAAACAGCTACAACTTCGCCTTTTTCGATAACTGGCCCATAAACGCACATATAGTTTTCACTAAAAATGTTTAGAGGACCCACATAGGTCTCTTTTGTTCATCATCTTTTGGATAGATCGTTTTATTTAGCACTACCAAGCGCTCTACTGCCATTATCTAGTAAAAGTGAGGTAGAGACAGCAGCAAATTCATTACCTGATCTTGCAAATATCGTTGGTATACCGTCGTTCTGTTAGCTTGATCTTGTCAGATATCTCGTGGTTGTTGTTTAGCACGCCCATTTTGTTCTGGAGACGATCTCTAAAGCGTCGTCATTTTCTGTTTTTATGGTTTGGCCAGTGGTTCTTATGTTACCCAAAGCCTCTTTTAAGATATGCATAGATAGTTTTGCATTGTCTTGCTGTCTTCGTCAACAACTCAACCGTATCCATCGCAAGTGCAACATTTTGCCTGACAGTGGTTTTACCCTCCTGATCTCACGCTCCAAAACGTTTGACGTATAAAAACAAAAGCAAGCGCTACAAAATGGCAAGAACTAAAGCGATGATCGCTGAGACCTGACTAAGATGCTACGCAAATTCATCTACATCCCTTGGTTTAGATTTTAAGGGCCTATTATACATAGTTTTCGCTTAAACACATATATAATTTAGAAAAATAACGAATATCTACTGTTTGTTTTATATTTATAATTATAACTTTTATGAAACTAGCATGAAAAATTTATAGAAAAATGCTATTTCAAATTTCAGTATCTTAAGTATTTATCATTGGCAAATAGCTAGAATTTGCCCCTTGTAGTGGGACCAATTTAGTAATTTAACTTGCTTGGTTCATTAAATGCACACTTTATAATTTTTGTTTAAGATCTAGCAAAAGTGATAAAAAGTAAAAATTTAGATAGATTTTACTCCTGCTTTTTATATCTACCTCAAATTTAAATATTAATTTTATGCCAACTTGTGACAAAATTTTGAGTTCAAAAATCAAAAATTGCCTAGATAATCGTTAATTTGATGAAAAGATTCTAGGCACGCAGGGTAAATTTATATAATCTTTAAATATAATCACGCTCTGGCACGGTAAGCGGTCGCTTTTTGCGCCTTGCAAAAAGAGGAAAGTCCGAGCTGCGATAAGACAAAGTTCCATCTAACGGATGGCTAGGGAAACCTAGGGATAGTGTACGAGCAGACTTCCGCTTCGGCGGAAGGTGAAACGGCGGGTAAGAGCCCACCGGCGCGCTTTGGTACATAAACCCAACTTTGCAGCAAGAAGGGATGGTTTTGTCTATATTAAAACCCTCGCCAGAGTTGTTTGTAAAAGCAAGAGTAGATAAATGATCGCTCAAGACAGAACTTCGGCTGCACGCCGTGCCTTTTACCGAAGTGACCGAGATATTCAAGACGAGCCGCTTTAGCTGTGCCTTGAAAATTTAAATGAATTGTTTATGTATTTTTGAGCTTTTTGTAGCTTTATAAGCTCTGCTTGATGTGTGAAGATTTCTGCTTTTTAAAGCTCCATCGCGCCGCCTATCAAGGCCTTTGCCTCTTCAGCTGCAGCTGCTTTTAAACATATTCGTTGAAATTTTAGATAGAACAGCTAGCTCGGACATCCCTCGTCTATCAAAAGCGCTAGCTTAAAACTCATTGACCCAGCTATTCATCTGATGTTACCTCTCGCCACGCCTCTGATAGCTGCTTTTACGACGTTTGTTACTCATTTAGCGTCATGGATATCATTCTGGATATTAGCCATCGCAAGAACCGCATCTGCCTTGTATAAAGGCTAAGATAGTGAGCCACACCGCCTTGAGAATAATCGTTGAGTTTAAAAGCTCAACAAAAATAGCGTTTGTTCTATTTATAGTAGACTCCTACATTCCAGCTTTATCGCTTGGTGCGAAATATAAATCTCATCCCATCATAAAGCATTTATTAATTTAGTTGGGGACTCCAATGCCCCCAAAACTCGATCAGTGTATGCAATTTTATATGCGCTTTTGATTCATCTCTTATTTTCTGCTGTTTATTTCAGCATCTATCATTGATTTTAGAGAGAACTGATTTTCCAAACTAGCAATGATAGCGTTGTACTTGATAAAAGCGCCTGCATCGTTGTATATTTCTATCTAAAAGCTTTTGTGTAGCCTCTTTGTCTGTTGTAATTGATTTGTTTTCATCTCTTAGTGATTTTGCATAGTAATCATCGTACTCATCTTTGCCAACAGCACTATCAAGCATTTTGTTAAGTCTAGTAACATGACCATCTGTCTTTTTGGTTAGTTGATTTACAGTTGTTTCTGCCTCGCCAAGGCTTGCAAGGGCTGTGCTATTGCCTTTTATCTCTAAAACTTTGGCCATCATTTCTTTAGTATTATTCTCTTGCCACTTTGATCACAGGCTGGCCGTGACACCCTCGATACCAGCGTCGTTGATGCTTGTTGAAGCTTTAGAGCGTTGTCCTCAGCTGATGAGCCAGCCGTGCGGTTGAGAAAATAACTGACTTGCCATTTATCAAGATCGCCAGCTGCTATGTTTAGAGCTCCAGTGCTAACTAGTGAATTTCCTGCATGAGTTATCGGTTCAGTTTGTTTTGATCCCATGAATTTCTGAATTTCTTCAGGGTCTTTTGCTAAGAGTCATAAGTTAATTTATTTAGATACGCTTGAAGCTGACCATCTTTATCGGGCTCTATACCAAATTTACTTTAGCGCCTTGCCTTCGCTATCTTGACCATTTACAAGACGCCGATGTTTCTGATCTGTTTCCTGAAATTTCGCTCACACCTTGAAAAGTACTCTGCGCCTCATCATAGCTTGTAGCTATACCAAGTCTCATAGTCATTAGGTTGTAGTCTTTATAAACTCTTCAACCGCTTTTATGACTTCGTCTGTATGTAGAAATGCTAACATCTGTTTTACCAACCTCATTTAGTGTTATAGTAACACCTGGCCTTAGATTATCAAATGTATTTTTATCCCTTTAACATTTACACCATTATATGTAACCTTGCATCTTGTGCTTTTTAATCTCCAAATGGATGTCATCTTTTGGCGAACCATCAGGATTTGTTAGAGCATTGCCGTGCTCGTCTGTATCTTGAAACTGCGTATCGTCCCAGCCAAGCTTGTCTAAAATGCCAGATGTATCGTTTGAAATTTTGATAGTCTGTGTCGCACCAGTTTTGCCTGATTGAAGCATTATTTGATCTTTTGGTTTTGTCGCCACCAACATTTAAAATTTTAGCTTGCAACTTGCCACCACTTACGTCTATTTATCTTATCAACGATATCTTGATATGTTGTAGATCTTGTCACGCCGATAGAGAACTTTTGTCCGTCGATTTCAACGTCAAATGAGCCAGTGCTTGTTGCGCCCACTATCTCTGAAGCTGAAATTTCTAGCTTTGAAATGTATCTTTTTGAGCAAGTTTTTGCACGTCGATACTAAAGCTTTTGCACGCTAACGCCATTTTTGCCGCAGATGCTGTGACGCTTGAGCCAGCGTTATTTCTACTTTTAGACACAAAGCTCGCCACCAAGTGTTTTGTGCTCCATTTACGCGTTGCTAATAAGAGTTTTTAGCGCCGCAAGGTCTTTTTGTTTAAGATCGTTTTTTCTAGCCTTGATGTTAGTGGCTTGATCTGTCCAGCCTCGTCGGCATCTTTTTAGTTTTTGATGTTCATCGTTTAGTCCACCATGTACCTAAACCTAAATCGAGTTATGTTACCTACTGCCATTTTTAACTCTCCTCATCAAAAGTGCATGCCTATACTTTCCCTAAAGTATTCACTTATTTTTATAGCCTCCCTGCTTGAAGCTGTGTTATTCGCCTGTTTTGGCATCTTTACCTGAACAACCATCAATTTAACTCTCGTTGTGAGCAAACTCACATTAGTATCGAGCTGCCGCATCTGATAGTTTAGCCTATCAGTGACCTCTCTGTTTTTCTAGCAAGATCTTCGTTGCTAAGTCCGTCAAGCTCGTTAGCATCCTTTGACTTGCCGTTTTTGTCGGCATTTACTTGGACATCAGAGTGCTCGATAGGTCTGCTATTCATCTGACGCTGAGCTGATGAACTCATATTTGCTTCGGAGCGTTTGATTTACTGTCATGCCTTTGGGACCTTCCTAGTTTTACCCTTAAAACTTACATCAGCATCTACATCGGTAAAATTTAAATCTTTTAGTATTTATATACATGATTATTTAGGTTAAAATCGAGCAAAATTTGCAGGACGGGATGCGAAATATTTATTTGAATGCGACTGCATTTTTGCCGCAAAAGACCTTGCTGCCGTGGAAATTTTAGCCGCTCATCATAAGGATTGTGGATTTTGCAGAGGACCGCGGATCGCTCACAAAACCGCTATTTGATATAGGTAAGAACGCTCATCTTTCTCATCCGTTTAACAAAGCCACTCTTCTGATACGCTAGAGGAGTTTTACTCAGCTACGCAAAACTTTTCAAAGGCAAAAAGAGCCAGCGCAAATAGTAGATGAAAAGAGTTTTGAGCAAAAAGTATCACCTTAATTGATAATCGGAAGCTGATCTGCTCGAATGGGTAAGGCAAATCAGTGAAACTTTTTACCAGAAATACTCAAGTGGTAACTGAAAGGCAAAAGGCTAGGAACTACCAAGTTCCAAAGCACGACAAGAAGCACAAAAAGCATGTCGTAAAAGTAGTCCTAACGCGTCATCAGAGTATGAACAATTTACTCTGCTTTACATTTATAGAGGGTTTTGGCGGAAGTGGCGGTGATGGCAAGCGAGAGGCGTTAGCAACGGAGCACGTGAGGCTGCCCGCTATCGAAAAGAGAGGGTCGCTAAGCATAACGCAGCAACCTTTGCCAGCCTGCAAAGTCCAATGAAAAGCGATAAATGGCGATAGCTTTGCGCTTTTGCCTCGTCTTGTAAATTCTGCAAAAGTGGCAAGTGTTTTGCCTTATCTTGATCCGCCATTTGACATAAGGGCTCGTTTCGATGATACTGAAGAAAAGCTTGCAATCGATCCCAGCTCAGTAGGTACGAGCATTAGATAATTTTTGAGCACAACAGCGACTTCTAATTTGAATGGATGAAATTTTCTGCATGTATAAAGCTTGTTGCTGAAAGTGAATCGGAGCCACAGCCTCTTATTTTCAGCAAAATGGAACATCTTTGCTTTAAAACCTAAATAGCTGTACCCAGGGAGATATAGACAAAGATTTTATCTTTTGTAGCAGTTTTCAGTGATAGTTATTTCAGCCTTTTGCTACGCAGATAAAAGAGCTTGCAAACATCGTTGGCGTTAGAGATAACCAGCTACAGGCTATGGTTTAGTCGTCGGACCAAACGGCAACAGGGACGGCTCAACGTCGTACTTCTACTATCCAGTCGCTATCAAACATGCTTTCAAGGCGTAAAATGTCAAGATAAATCCAGACGATATTAAGTCAAAAACGCAAACCGCTGTTATGCAGTGATAGCAAAATTGCCTGCATTTGCAAGGCATGGCGACAAGCTTCGATATAGAGATCCATCTATCGGCGACGCTTAAGAGCCTGGCAGCACTCTCCTTATGGACCCCGCTAAAGGCGTTGATGGCGATATCTACGCCTTAGCCTGGGCGGGCCCTCACATCGGTGGCAAGAGTGCAGGAAGAAGCAAGGCAATCACCCAACCGTTGGCACTATCTTAGATGGTGCCCTAGAGCGTGAAGTAACTTACGATATCTACAACCAAGATAGCATAAAGCCAAGCCTAGGAAAGATACATTTAAAACCGCTCTTGATATCCAAAACGCTAAATGCAAATATCTCAGATGACACCGCAAAGGCGATCGATCCAAGAACGGTTATCATTAAAAAGCCAGATGATGTTAGTATCATCGAGCTTCGGCGTCGCTGTGCTTGACCTTGACGTGGAGTATAAGCCAGATGAAAAGATAGAAGCGATGAGAGAACTGGCACGATAGTTAGCGGTATAAACGCGGTGGTAAATCCAGTCGTTATAACTCATGGCGCTATAACTATAAAGATCGAGCCAAACAGCTACGAAGAGGCGCAAAATGATGTAAACATAGGTAGCGACACCTCAGTAGCCCAAGTCAAAATCTACTTTAAAATTCAGGCGAGAAAAACAACAGTTGCAAACGTGACAAGAGAGTACTAAACAAACTTGGTGCAACACCAAGTGATATCATCTCGATACTTGGATGCACGAAACGAGTTGGCGCGATACAAGTCGATCTGGAGATAATATAATGCAAATAGACAACACCCTAGCACTAGCCCGTATAACGACATCTCAGCAAACAGATAAAAACCCAAATATAAACAAGACACACTTTTGAGAAAGAGCAAACTGACGCTTTTGAAGCATATATGGTAAAAAGCTGTGCTTGATATCGCTTTTGAGAAGATGATCACAACTCACTTATCCAAAAAGCCGCTGGCAGCGACATTTACAGGTCTATGTATAACGACGCTATGAGTAAAGCTTTTGAGTGGAATTTAGGTTTTCGAGAACTTTTATACGATGAAGAGAGACTCTGAGCAATCGGTATTCTGCCGATGTAGGATATAAACATTTTTATTTTTAAGAGGTACGGATATGATAACTCCTTTGAACCAAAAGACCAAACTACCAGGCAAATACGCTAAATAAAGTTGATGCTAGAGTAGAAAATGAAAACAAAGAAGTAAAAACAAATGAAAACGCAAGAGTAAAAGAGATAGCTGATGCCACAGCAAATGGCACTTTCATCAGGTAGATATCTCAAAACAGCAAGAGCTGTGGCTGATGCGTTGCTGTAAATTTTGAAAGGTAATGATAAAGAAGCTTTTGGACGAGGCCATAAAGGCGAGCTAGATGAGCTTATAATTTAACGATGCAAGATATCGCCAACATAAAAAGAAGCGAAACACTCCAAGCGTTGATGAGAGCGTGAAGAGTGCTCTTGTGCGTGCTTTTGAAGATACTAAAAGAGCTTTGGATAAAGAGCTATTAAGGGTTTCAAAGAGAGGTGGCACGACGACACTTGCAAATGTTTTAGATGATGAAGTGAAGTCAAAGCTAGTGCTTATGCGTTCAAAGCTTTGAATTCTGCATAAAGTAAATAAAGAATATGCAAGATACGTCGTTGTTGTTAAGGAGTTTTGACCTGCTTAGCAGTCTTTGGTACTCAGACTAATGAATACGGTCAAGATGGCGCTTTAAGACAGATAATAATTTTTACAAATCAAGGGTTTAAAAATGGCTAATATCTTTATGTCATTAGGGCACAGGCGTTTCAGGGCTAAATGCAGCCGCGCAAATAGCACAACTGGAAATAACATAACAAACGCCGATAGTAACTATTGCACAAGACAGCGTGTAGCAGTCTGCGTTCCAGCGATGAACACAGTCCCTGGTGGCGTTGGCACAGGCACGGGCAGATACCGTGACAAGACTTCACGACGAGTTTGCCCACTCAAGATTAAAGTACTCATCATCAACTTAGAAAAATACAGCCTATAAACAAAGAATTTACAAGAGGCGACAAAATACTCCCAGACCTAAAAAGATACTGGTATGGTAAAGCGATATCCAGGAGTATTTTGTCATGTGGGAACAACTCTGCTTCTAACCCAGACGAGGGCGCTCAAAAAGGTAAATGGATAAATAAAGCTAGCGTTTTAACAGGCAGTCTCAAAACCGCTCATCAAAGATGCTTTATGATATGCACACGCAGATAGACGAGACTATAAAGATAAATATAAACGAGATAAACTCACTGGCAAGCAACAGCAACTATAAAATAAGCAAAATCCAAAGAGTTGAGTCAGGCGCAGACGCTGGCATAAAGATAAATGCAAACGACCTTCGCGACAAGCGTGACGAGCTAGAGCTTGCGCGGTCAAAGCTGGTAAACACAGCTGCTTCGTGAGTAAAAGCGATCTAAAAAGCGAGTCAAGGATAGATACTGGCATAAGCGATCAAGGAAGATACTACAACCTAAATATCGGTGGTGTGAGCATAGTCGATGGCGTACTCGTGAAATTTTCTATGAGTTCAACTGAGAGTGGGGCAATACTGTGTACTCGACTATGGAGAGAGAAGATGGCAGACGCATCCCTATGGAGGAGAAGATCACAAATGGCAAGATAGGTGTCGCTCTGATCTTAGAGGTCGCAAATTACGAGCCAGATAATGATCAATTCGAAGGATGGTATCATTCAAAAATATATCGACAATCTAAATACATTTTTCAAAAACACTTATAACAAGCACAAACAACGTCTATGCTGAGTCTGCGGTTGAAATTTCAAACTCAGATCCGATAAGCCACCTAGAAAACGACAAGACGCTGATGAACCACGACAACAGCATAAGAAACGGCGCTTTTGAAGCCTATAGTTTATGACAACAAGGGCAACGTCGTAGCCAAAAAGACTATCGAGATAAACGGCACTACGACGATGAACGATACAAAATACGGCAACTCTATCGTAAAAGACTTCAACTCACCTGGACGACAACAACGACAACATGTTGAAATGACGTCGATGATTTTTTGAAGCGTCGTATTTTTATGATAAAAACATAAAACTAAGGTACATTTGCGCTCATACCAAAAGCAAGCTCAGGGGCTTTACGTAGCATCTCAATAGTCGATCACGGCACAAATTTCCCAGGCGCAGTTGGTATCAATAGATTTTTCTCAGGCATAAAACGCAAATAGCATCGGTGTAACCGTACCCGTCCAAGACCACACAAAGCTTCCGCATACCCAAAGCCGATCGTCGGAAACAACGAAGTTGCAAAATAAGATGATCCAGCTTCAGTACCAAAAGCAGACATTTTACTCAAGTGGCACTGCGCTTCGACAGAGATGAGACGATTGAGGATATTACCGCTATTTTACGACCGATATGGCGAGCGATACTGAGGCAAAACAATACGATCCACGACACAAAATACATCTTTGCAAAAAGACAGCTGAGGCCGAGTTTCAATCAACAAACGGCGTAGATACCAATGAAGAGCTTACAATTTGATCCGCTTTCGCGAGCTACGGCGCACCGCAAAGATCACTGCGCAACTGTTGATCAGATGCTAGACACCCTTCTTCACTAAAACAATGAGCGAACTAAAGAGCCTTTTAGGACTCGCACGTACTTAGTAAAACATACAAATCTGTTATTTGACGCCCTGACCCACCTCCAGTAGCCCTCCACCGAAAGAGCCAAACATAGCGCTTATTTGTGCATTATTTGCCCTATGGCAACGCAAAGATGATAGTGAATGTCAAATTCGCGCTTGAATTTAGCCTGCTTGATGAGAGAGAGAAAAATATCAGAGCATCGTATCACCAAATACTGCTTTCAAAATGAAAACGACGTAAAAAGAAAATTTTTCATCACGCTTTCACGCCTAAAAGAGAGGGGTGACATAGGAGGAATTTCAGCCCTGTGGTCTGCAAAAACGGCGAGATGATAGAGGCGTAAAATGAGCTTATTAAATTTATTTATGGCTAATTCCTTACCGCTCAGACGGATATGAGTTTTTCTTTGCAAGAGCTCGAAAAGAGCCACAAAGTCCCATATAAACGCTACAATATGTATCTTCGTGATGGTAAGAGATAGCGACATCGACCTTGGGCTGTAGTACTTCCACAAAAGATAGACTTTGATGCCACTTGACGTGCATACGCATAGGGTTTCGCCAATTTAGGGCTTATAAACAGAAAAAGCTACGACTTCAAAGCGGTCATGGAGCTTATAAATAGGCTTAGAGAATTTGATGTTTGATCCCATTAAATACGACTTTGCGCTTTATAGAATAGGGCAAAGCAAAGAGCTAGAAAACTATCGTAAAAAATCTCAAAAATAAAATTATTGCTATATTAATTTTAGATAGACTTCACATACAATTTTATCCATAAGGAGTGTATGAAAAATCGTTTTTACTTGGCGCTGTTCTAGGAACACTACTTTTTTGCTCACGAGGGCCATCACTTTGATCCAAAGGCTGGCGAGCATCTTGTGATACCAGTTAGCGAACTAAGCGTGAAAAGGGGCGATAAAAACGTTGGTGAAGTAGTAGCTGTTAAGACAAACTACGGCGTAGCGTTTTTTCCACCCTAAAAGGTCTTCTGCAGGACTTCGCTGGCTTTCATCGTTCATCAAAAATGCTGACTGTGGCGCGACTGAAAAGGTCTTGCATGAAAGCTGGCGGTCACTGATCCAGCTGAGACAAAAATGCACCCATTTTGCATGGGACGATAAGGGTCAGCAGAGGCGATCTGCCAGCGCTTTACGTAGATGCTGAGGGCAATGCAACTACCCAGTTCTAGCTCCAAAGATATCTTGACGAGCTAAAAAGGTCACTCACCAATGGTTCACGTTGGTGGCGACACCCAGCTGACCAGCCAAAAGCACTTGGCGGCGGTGGCGCTAGAATGCTTTGCGGCGTTATTAACACTAAACTCACAAAAGCCTTTTAATTTAATGTTTAAAGGCTTTTTCTTTAAATTCACACTTTCAATATCTAACTCTAACCCACATTTCTAAGATGTATCCCGTAATTTAAACTACAATCCGCTTTTTAACTTAATTTACAAAGAGCAAAATGGAATTTGACCCACGAAGTACGTCCTCTTTTTGTGGTCGTGATTTTTGGGTGGTTTTATCGATGCGATCGCAGGAGGCGGCGGACTGATCACTTTGCCACTGCATGACAATGGGCGTGCTACCTCATCTAGCCCTTGGCACAAACAAGCTCAAGGCGTCTTTGGAAGCTTTACTGCAACGCTACTCTTTACCAAAAAGGGCTGATTGATTACAAAAGAGTGCTTTATTGGCATAGTACTATTCATAGGTGCTCGCGCATCGGCGCAACACTTATCCTATTTTTAAAATGCAAATTCTTAAAGATTATTATCCATTTTTACTAATCGCCATCTTTATATACACGCTTTTTATGCCAAAAATAGGCGAGAGCGATAGCGTCAAAGATGAATGAGAGGCTATTTTATGTTATCTTTGGGCTTGTTTTAGGCTTTTATGATGGCTTTTTGGTCCTGGAGCAGGGTCGTTTTGATGTTTGCGATGGTGGCACTGATCGGACTACCGAAAAAGGCGGTCGCTCACACGAAAGCTAATTCTCACCAGCAACATCGTAGCCCTTGGCGTTTTTGTAGCTGGCGGATAGATACTTTTGGCTAGTTGGCTTTTTGATGGCTGGGGACAAATTTAGGGAGCATATTTTGGCTCACCGAATATCAAAAGAGGTTAATTTATTAGAACGATGTTTTTGATAGTTGTCGCGCTGACCATTTGCGAAAACTGTTTTTGACTACTTCAAAGCTTAAAATTAAAATGTTTTAACAATAATTTTTGTTACAATCACGCAATATCTAAATCTAAGGTAAAATCAATGAAAGATTTGTTTCTATTCTCAATTCCCATAAACCATTCATCATGCCTTTGTCTATGCGTTTCACTTTTTGCCTTGTAGCTTTTGATTATCCTCATCGTTGCCTACATTGCAAAGGAGCAAGATGCGCTTTGTGCCAAGAGGCCTCAAAACATAGTTGAGGCTTATTTGGAGGGCGTTATCTCTATGGGTAAAGATACTTTGAGGTAGCGAAAAAGTTAGCTAGAAAAATACCTTCCGCTTGTCGCAACCTATCGGCTTTACCGTATCTCAAAATGTCATCGGTATCATTCCTCGGCTTTGAGTCACCAAGCCCAAGCTTAACTCTAACTCTAGTTTTGGCTTTGGTTGTATTTGTTTATTATAACTTTGAGGGCATTAGAGGAAAATGGCTTTTCAAATACTTTTGACACTTTTATGGGACCAAACAATCTCTAGCTCCGATAATGTTCCCAGTCGAAGTCATCTACATCTTTCACGTGTAGTTTTCGCTATCTTTTCGTCTTTTGCAACATCAAAGGCGATGATTTGTTCTTGCTTATGATGCTTACACTTGCACCTTGTTTGCTCCACTTCCAGCCTTTGCACTTCTAACACTTATGGCTGTTTTGCAAACATTTATCTTCATGATGCTAACTTACGTTTATCTAGCTGGTGCAGTCGCTATTAGCGAGCACGAGACAGTAACTTAAAGCCATATTTTTATATGGCTTCTCTTTTACTTTCTTTTACAAAAATCTTTTTAACATATATAAATATATCACAAAAGCTCTCCTTTAGTATATTTTAAAAGAAAGTATCGCTAAAATACGCACCAGTAATTTGGGTATAACTTTAAAGGTAAAAATATGTTTGAAGTCGTTATCGGTTTTAGAAGTTCACACCAGCTTATACAAAAACTAAAAATTTTCTGCTCTTTTGCTCGACTAGCTTTGGCGACGAGGCGAACACTACGTTTGTCCGACCCGCCCTAGCTCTACCTGGAGCTCTACCTGTGCTAAACAAAGAGGCGGTCAAAAGGCGATCAGCTTTTGGCACGGCGATGCAACGCTAAAAATCAATATCAGTCTTTTAATAGAAAAACTACTTATCCAGACCTTCCAAAGGCATATCACCTCACAGTTTGAGATACCTATCGTGAAGGTGGCGAGCCCATCATGACGTAAAACGGCACTCAAAAACGCATGGCGTAACCAGAGCGCACCTTGAAGAGGACGCTGGCAAAATATCCACGAAGAAAACGAGAGTTTGGTCGATCTAAAACAGAGCTCGGCAACACCGCTTCTGGAGATAAAGAAGGAGCCAGATCTTTTAGAAGTAGCGACGAGGCGGTGGCCCATCCTAAAAGCTCGCACTCGATCCTTCGCTTTTAAACATCAGCGACGCAAATATGCAAGAAGGAAGCTTTCGCTGCGACGCAAACGTCTCTATCCGTCCAAAAGGCGACACCAAGCTTTACACAAGGGTCGAGATAAAAACCCAATGCTATTTAATTTATCCAAAAAGCGATCGATTACGAGGTAGAGCGCCAGTGCAGCTATGGGAAGATGGCAAATATGACGAAGAAGTCTATCAAGAGACAAGGCTGTTTGACACGACAAATTTGAGTGACAAGATCTATGCGTGGCAAAAGAGGATAGCGCGGAGTATAGGTACTTCCCTGACCCTGACTTGCTCCCCTGTTGAAGTGCCAGAAGAGATGTATAACGAAGCGATCAAAAATCCCAGAACTCTGCCGAGCAAAAGGTGGCAAGGTACTGTAGTGAGCTAGGCGTAAAAGAGAGCGATGCTCAATGAACTCCAAAGTGGAGATGGCTAGATATTTTGAAGAGCTCATCGCCGCTGGAATTTTCCAAAGCTTGCTACTACGTGGCTCATAGTTGAGCTTCTTGGCCGCTTTAAATAACGGCGTGACGATCGAGACAAGCCCAGTTAGTAGCGCTAAGATGATAATTTACTAAAAACGCATAGAGGACGGCACGATAAGCGGCAAAGGCCGCAAAGAGGTGCTAGACTATCTAATGGAAAATGACGCGGATGTTGATAGCGTCATCGAAAAGCTTGGTTTAAAAACAAGTGAGCGACGATTCGGCGATCGTTGCCATTATAGATCAAATTTAGTTGCAATGCCGACAAAGTCGAAGAGTATAAAAACGGCAAAGATAAGATGTTTGGCTTTTGTCGGTCAGGTGATGAAAGAGGGCAAAGGTGCCTTTAACCCAGGCAAGGTCAATGAGCTTTTAAAGGCCAAAATAGGCTAAAAAGGGCTAAAATGAGCATAGCAGTCATCGGAGCTGGTAAGTGGGGCAGCTGCGCTTTTTTACGCATTTAGTGAAAAATAACGAGTGCGTCATCAGCTCAAGAACGCCAAGAGATGTCAATTTGTGAGTTTAGATGAGGCTTTGAGTGCGAATATCTCAGTTTGCATGATCCCAACGCAAGCTACAATTGTATGGCTAAAGCAAAACTACAAAACAAAGGTCAAAAGATCTTAGTCGCCAGCAAAGGCATAGACACGGCAAATCTTGATCTCTAAAATGAAATGATGAGGATTTTGTGGATAGTGGTAATTTGGCTTTCTCTCTGGGCCAACCTTTGCAAAAAGAGATTATGCAAAAAGTCTGCCTTTGTGCCTTGGTGGTAATCTTATCAGAAATTTAGCTTAAAATTTCGCTTCATTTTTCCAACCACGTGAAAGCTTACACATCTGACGATGTGATCGGCGCTGAGGTGTGTGTGCCTATAAAAACGTGATCGCCATAGCTGGTGGAATTGGCGATGGACTTGGTCTTGGCAACAACGCAAGGGCGAGCCTCATTTCACGTGGGCTTGTCGAGATGGCTAGATTTGGTATGGCGCAAAAGATGAGACTTTTATGGGACTTAGCGGTGCGGGCGATCTTTTTCTTGACCGCTTCATCGATACTTTCACGCAACTACCGCGTGGGTCTTGGCATCGCAAGGCACGAGAGATTGGAGAAAATTTCTAAATGAGCTTGGCGAGGTGGCCGAGGGGCGTGGATACTGCAAGAGCCTATTAGCAAGATCGCTAAAGAGAGAGGTATTTGACGTGCCGATTGCTAGCGAGGTTGAAAATATGCTAAATGGCAAAAGATGTTTTTGAGAGCGTAAAATCGCTTTTTGGGAAGAAGATAGAGCTTTTAAATTTATACTTTTTATGGCTATTTTTACTCTTGGTCTAGACGGCGCAGAGGTGGAGCCTAGGGGCCCGAAGGTCTCGCAGATGATAATGGTCGGCTTTAACGGCGCTAGCACAAAAGACGGCGTTTCGCGCGATATTAAGCGACGCTGGGTACGAGATATGGCGGAGTGATGCTACTGGCAGAAATGTCACCAGTAAAGCCCAGCTAAAAGCCAGCATAAAGGCGATCAAAGAGAAAAGTCCTGTAATTTTTCATCGCTATCGACGAAGAGGGCGGCAATGTGAGCTCGTATGAAGGATAAGAGCTTTGATGGCCCATATCCTAGCGCATACGAGGTTGCAAGCACGCTTGATATAAAAAGTGCTTATGACCTCCCTACTCAAAATGGCTATAATTCTAAAAGAGTGCAGATAATTTAATTTCGCCCCAGTGGTCGATCTGCATGATGAAAACTCGCTGATCATAGCGGCTACAGCAAAGGGCGTTTAGTGAGTATGCAAGCAAGGTTGTGATCTACGCTGATGCCTTTATGGACGCATTTAAAAGAGCAGGGGCGTGATAACGACGCTAAAGCACTTTCCAGGGGCATGGCGAAAATCAAAAGAGGACTCGCATAAAAATAAGAGCGAGATCACGCTAAGCAAAGATGCGTCGCTACCATACAAAGACGCGATAAGTACAGGTAGAGCGCAGATCATCATGGTAGGACACCTTTTTGTAAAGGGTATCGACGAGGACAATCCAGCACACTTTCTATCATAACTGATCTGCTTCTGCAATGAGCTTCACCTAACGGTGTGGGTCATTAGTGATGATATGCTGATGAAAGGCGTTGGCGACGAAGCTTTTAGCGCAAAAAGGTGGTGAATCTATAAATGCTGGTGGTGATATCTTGCTCTTTTAGCGAGTTTAAGATAAATAACCAAAGAACAGCCGATCTTATCACTCAGATCATAACTCGATGCTGTAAATGAGAAAAAGATCAGCAAAAGAGCGAATCGACGCTTCATATAAGAGGATAATGGCTCTAAAAGCGAAGCTTTTTATGCTATCTGATCTGTGTAGCATAAGACCAGATATTTTTTGATCTCCTAAAATACTTTTAGAAAAAGTATTCATATAATATCACACTCTATATCTGCTAGGTAAAAAGCTCGCATTTCTTTTTCATGTTCGCTAATCGCTTGTTTATATTCATCTATGTTGCTACCATTTACACACGCCGACATTAGTATCAGTTTTAGGCTTTGCGTTATTATGTTTGGATATGTAGTTTGCTTTTGCGGATGGGGCGAGATTTGAGCATCTGGAGTTACCAGAAGTTGTAACAAGCGCTAAGTTGCCAAAAGAGTTTAAAATTTCATCATCCATGCGCCCTATACTATCACTAGATGGATTTTGTGGGTAAAAATGCTCGATAGAGTCTCAATTCAATCCCCACTTTTTATCTTAATTTACATTGCCAATCGCTTCAAAAAGCATTTTGTAGTTTTTGTTTTGGTTTGCTATCTTGGGTGCTAACTACACACTCTTTGTATAAAATATAATCAAGATAAGCTAATACTATTCTTTCACACATAGGATAAGAGATGCTTTTCTAGCGCATTTTTACCTTCTCTTTTGCATACGTTTCTAAAATTTCTTGCATATTGGCTGTTGCATTTTCGTTTAAGTCCCTTAAAAAGCGTAAAAATCCACTCCATAGCACGAGGCGAAGTGTATGTGATACGCAAACAAGACTGCAAGGCGACAACTAACCCATTGTTATCAAGCGTATCCACATAACTAAATGTATCTTTGTTGCTACTGCGGTATTTTTGAGCATTTTTAGTGACCACTTCTTTTCGCCCTCTTTTTATCATTTTCATCAGTTTTTATAATAAGTATCAAACAAAAATCTGAATTTTAAAAGGTTGTAGATAAAATTTTGGCATTTTCACTATTGTCGAAGTATTTTTAAAATTATCAATCAATTTTTTATCATAAAGTAGTTCATTTGTACTGTTTGCATTATTGCTCATAGCCGCATTTACCTGTAAAAAGGAAATTTGGGAATTGAGGATAGATGAAAATCTTATATTTTCGCCTTCATCTTGCGTTGTCGGAAGTTCACTCTTGTTGTTCAGAAAATTTCAGCTAGTAGCCTCCTTCAACATCGCTGTCATCTTCTATAGGATTACAAAGTTCATTTCATTGCAAAATTTTCATCCTATTCTATTGCCAGTAATTTGCTCTCTTAATTTCTTTTCAAAACTCATCTGCACGTATCTATCCATACCCGCACATGCGTCCCAAATAACGATGCACTATTTTTCTATCTTTTTCTTCTAAGACTTCTAAAATTTTTGCTTTTACGACTTGGTGAAATTCTAGTTGCTCGCCTCTTGTGTTCATTATCTCAAAAATGATTTAGATCGGCATCATTTGGGGACTGGCACGCGTAAAATTTTTGCTTTTTGTAATCTTATCTTTAAAGCCTGCACTTTTTGAAAATACTCTTTTATACCTTTTAAACCCATTTACAATTTCACTAGATGGCAAATCAGCCCATTTATCATCATTGCAAAATTCTTTTCTAAAGTTTCGTTTGATTTTTGCCTAGCTCAATTCTAATTTGCCTTTTTACGTAGTGTGCTTAAAATATCTTAGTATCAAAAATAGAGTTGTGAGCCTTGTTGGCCATCTATAACTTCAAAAACACCATCTTTTCTCTTACGACTAAGCTTCCTATAAAATACTCATTATTATTACTGCTTATATCATCCAAAGTGCCACTCTATCTCTTTTCGTCCCAAGCGTAGTTGCGCTGATATATGGGTATGAGATATTTGCTTTCAAATTTTTTTCTACACTATCTTAGATCATCTGTTTTACCTCATTTTAAATCTCCAATCTATTTTTTTATATCATCGTATCCATTAATGGTTGTTTCAATATCACATAGCTCAACGCTGTAAATTCATCTGGCGACCCTCATGTGAGATATTTCTTCATCATTTAACCTGTTATTTTCATCTTGGTATCCAAGTGCGTATTTGTTTATGCTCTCTAGATATACGGCCTGTTTTGTCAAACGCAAAGTATAAAACATATCTATAAAAATGCGCAAATATCTTCTCTAAGTTCATCAAACCAAATCTATCAACAAATACCATTATAAGGCATTCAAAAAGTCTTTACTATATATTTATCGCCTCTCTTTTTCTAGGCATAGAGTTATCGTCATATTTTGTTTCTATAAATCCCTCTTTTATTTCACGGCAAAGGTTTAGATAGTGAGCTCGTGAAATCAAAAAGTGTTTTTCCGCTTAACAAATCTTTGAGTCAGTAGAGGTATTACTATTTTTTAGAGCTAAAAATATAAGCAAAATCATCACTTTTTCTAAAAAGTTACTGGCTGCTGATTAAACTGAATACATTGTATAGCGAAGTATGGTCTATGCCTTTAAAAATATCTATGTGGTTTTTGGAATAATATAATCCGCTCTCTCTACGTTGCCATCTAATAATAGGGAACATCGCTAGTACTCTTTTTATTTCATCGCTATTTTTATCCTCCCAATTTGATATTACCTGCACTTTTTAGCTTCGTCATCGTCTAACATATGCCTTAGATGGTATGCTTTTTAGCAGATCGTGCACTTCTAGTAGCTTTACCTCTGGTATTTTTGCGAGTCAAAGTAGTTAAAAAGCATCTTGTTGTTTATACACAATGATTTCAACCATGGTGCAATTATTTGAAAGATAAATTGTTTAAATTTTTCTTTTTCATCACTTGTTAGTAACTCTGCTTTTTGTTTTGTGTAATTTTATTATTGTTTGTAATGCTATTAAAAGAGAGAGGATTGGTAATTTGCTCTAGTAGTGGCAATTTTTCTTTTTGCCCTAGTAAATTAGTAGTATTGTGAGTGTAGTTAGACGTTGTTGCCCATCGACAATATTATAATTTTCGCTTTCTTGGTGCAGTATGGTAGAGCCTATGCGGTACTCGTTTTTTTGTTGTTTTTGTACTCTCTAAAATATCATTAAAAAGCGCAAAGAGCTGATTTTTGTACTCAAGTATATGGACGTTGATAGTTTGGTATTTTTAATTTTTATCAAGTATTTTTGAGAGATTTTTGATATCGGCTTTCATGCTTTTCCTTATAAAAATGCATTATAGCACAACTGATTTTTATATTTGCGTCTTAAAAACTTTTTAAAAATAATTTATTTACAGAAAAATCATCACAACTCATCAAAATTCCTTTTGAGTTTCGTCTCTAAGCTCTCGGCTCTATCTTCGCCATTTTTTAAATTTGCCTTTCACAAAGCCATCGATCTCGTCTAAAATCTCAACCAGTTCGCTCTCCCAGTTTGCATTTTCTCCGCTTTTAAAAGCGCCTCGACCTTATCTCTTATCTGCTCTAAGGTATCAAGCCGCCTTGTCCTTGTCGCCAGCCCTCATTTAGTCGCATCTTCAAAGAGTATGTCTTGTCTTAAAGCATTTATCTTTTTGTATGACGCTGCTGTAACTTAGGGTATTTTCAGCGTTGCTTTACCTTTGTAAAACCTCTGCGCGCTTTTTGATAAGCTGGCACCGCCCCTTCATCGTCTAGCTTTTTGGGTTAGTTTTTGTATCTGAAAATATAAAATAAGCGCTGCAAAAAGTGCAGCAAAGAAATAGATCGTAACGCTATTCATTTTTACCCTTTTTCTACCGTATCCACGCTAATTATCGCAAGCGCTAGCCAGATCATGCAAAATGAGATGACCTTGTAGCCGTCTATATCTCGCCGTAAAATGAAGACCGCACAAAGGATTGCTATGGTCGGCGAGATGTATTGCAAGTAGCCAATCGTAGCTAATTTATCCTTGTAGCGAAATGCGTTAAAAGCGACAAGTGGCACTGATAGTAACGATGCTTGAAGTGATCATTAAAAGTGAGTCCTCGTTTAGTCCAAAGTGGCTTTGCGAGTGAAAAACCAGCCATAAAACGTAGCTAAGCGCAAATGGAAACATAAAAATGTTTCGATAAAAAGCCCGTTAAATGCGCTAATCTTCGCCATCTTTCTAACCATCGCGTAAAATCCAAACGAAAGTGGCAAGATGATAGAGACAAGTGGCAGGCCACCTTTGGCATAATTTTGCACGCAGACGGTCTAGTGATGACGATGCAAACGGCTATGGCGCTAGCTTTGCTCAGGCGCTCTTTTAAAGATGATGACACCAAGGAGCATGCTTATCAAGGATTTATAAAATATCCCAAACTCGTATCTGTAATCGCTGCTACCCACCGCATAGACATAAACGCCCCCAGTTTATGGTGATAAAACATACTCACTTAAAAATAGAGCCTTTAGTGAGCGGATATCCTAAGAAGTGCAGTACTGCCCATTTTGCCATTAATGCAAAGCACTGTCACGATCAAGAAAAATGACCAGATGATCCTGTGAGCTAGGGTAAATTTTGCTAAGCATCGACATCTTTACAAATAGGTTGAAAATAAACCGCCAAAACACATATAAAAAGGCGCTAAGCGCGAGAATAACGCCTTTTTGGCTCTCATTTAGTCTTGGTATTTTTGTCGCCTTTTATAGAATTTATACTATCATCATCAAAAGCGTAACAGAGATGGCTAGCAGATCATCGAAAAAGTATGAGCTTTTCTCCAGTCTCTCGCCGATGGCAAATGAGACAAAAGCATCATTATAGGCTCAAAATATGTAAGCAAACCTAGTACATTTATCGGCACGAGCGTGCTTAGAGAGGATCTGAGCGATGAGGGCTATGCCGCTGATAGACTCAAGCAAGATGAGCAGATAGTAGATGTTTGGATTTTGGCTCATCACGTAGTTCATATCGGCTGTGAGCGCAAAATAAAATGAGAATAAAAACATAAAAATTATCTCGATAACAAAGCTTGAGAAATTTGCAAGGTTGTAGTACTTTCTAATGGTAAAATAGACTGGATAAAGGCAAAAAACTACAGCGCTCTCCCACGAGATGCCACCGCTTATGACCGCTGTGCTAAAGACGCCAATGGCGCCGAAAAATATCGATGCTAGCTTTGTTTTAGAGAGGTGCTCTTTGAAAAATATCCGTCCAAAAAGGACCATGACTATTGGCATGATGAGGTAGCCTATCGAGACTTTTAGCGCTGCGCCGTTACTTGGAGCCCAGAGATAGAGCCACATCTGAAATGAGACGATGAGCGAGGTAGCAAGCAAAACTAGTAAAATTTTAGGTTTTAGCTTTATTTTTAGAAGTAAAAATTTGAAATTTCCCGCCGCTGTTTTAACAAAAATGGCGGCGATGACAAAAGGCATGGCAAAGATCATGCGGTATCCAATAAGAGCGTAAAAAGTGCTGATGGGGTTCATGAGCACCGACATGTAGTAGATGCAGTTAAATCAAAAACTGATGCCAAAAAGCGAATAAAAATGCCTTTTTATCATGAAAAATCTTCTTTTCTGGGTAAACTCTGAGTAGCGATTGTATGTAAAATATCTTTAATAAACCCATTAATGGCTTTTATTTTTAAGTTTTGCGTGATATAATCTGCAGCCAATCACATGTAAAAGATAGGAAAAAGTCTGATGACTTGGAACAGGAGATAGTTGGAGACCGAACATCTTGCTAACAACCAACTTATCCAACTCTAAAAGAGCTAAAAAGAGGCTGAAGAAAAACTAAAAAGCACTTCCGCCTTTGGTATTTGCTGGCGAGGCTAGAAGTCTTAAAAATGAGCTTGCAAAAGTTTGCAACGGTGAGGCATTCTTGCTCAAGGTGGCGACTGCGCTGAGAGCTTTGCGAATTTTAGTGCAAACAACATCAGAGATATGCTTTAAAGTCCTACTCAAATGGCAGATAGTTTTCAACATTTGGCGGTGGCTGTCCAGTGGTCAAAGTAGGCCGAGTAGCAGGGGCAGTTTTGCAAAGCCCAGAAGTAGCGATTATGAAGAGGTAAAATGGTGTTAAGTTGCCAAGCTATAGAGGCGATCATCATAAAATGGCTTTAATCGGAGGAAAGGCTAGAGTTGCTGACCCAAAAACGTATGATAGAGGCCTACCATCAGCGCCTCGACGATGAACCTCTTAAGAGCCTTTTTCAAGAGGTGGTTTGGCTGACCTTCATCAAGTGCATAAGTGGAATTGGGCTTTGTTAAAAAAGCCAGAGATCAGCGAGCAGTACGCAAAAACTAGCTGATGATCTAACTAAAACGCTATCTTTCATGGCGGCTTGTGGTATCACTTCGGCAAACACCCCAGCGATAAATCAAACAGCAGTCTATACATCCCACGAGGCGCTACTTTTTGCCTTATGAAGAGGCGCTAACTAGGGCTGATAGCCTTAGTGGCGAGTGGTATGACTGCTCGGCTCATATGCTTTGGATAGGCGAGAGAACACGCGGTGTAAAACGACGCTCACGTGCATAAGTGGCGTGAAAAACCCCTGTCGGCGTAAAGATCGGACCAAGCGCAAAGCAGAAGACGTCATTGCTCTTGCAAACAAGCTAAATCCAGAGAATGAAGCTGGCGAGACTAAATGTGATAATACAGAATGGGCGCTGAGAAGATCGGCGAAAATCTACCTAAAATTTTAAGAGAGCTAAAGCGCGAGGGGCTAAATATCGTTTATAGCATCGATCCTATGCATGGCAATACCGTTAAAGCCTCGAACAACTACAAAACTCGTGAATTGAGTAAAATATTTTGAGCGAGGTTAGAAGCTTTTTGAAATTCACAAGGCTGAGGGCATTAGGCGGGCTGGCGGCGTGCATCTTGAGATGACTGGCAAAGATGTGACAGAGTGCACCGGTGGCGCGCTAAACATCACTGAAAGCTCGCTAAAAGAGAGATATGAGACGCAGTGCGATCCAAGACTCAAATGCCGATCAGGCTTTAGAGCTTGCATTTTTGATGGCTGATCTAGCTAAAAAGCTTGTAATTTCATAAAAATTTGGAGAAAAATATGGCAAACATTTATGATCTAATAGTAGCTGGCGGCGGACCCTTGTGGCATAGCTAGCGTAGTAGAGGCTAAAAGAAATGGCTTAAGTAATGTTTTGCTCCTTGAAAAAGCGACAACCACAGCCAGACTATAAGACATTTTATAAAGACAATAAACGTGTAGATAAAGAGTATAGCGGGCAAGAGTAGCACGATCCATGGGCTAGTTTCGTTTGAAGATGGCACAAAAGAGAGCACGCTTGATTATTTTGACAAGCTACTTGACTCTGAAAAAGATCGAGGCGTTTTTCAACTCTGAGGTTGGAAAGCGTGAGAGGGAGAAATTTTTAAAGTAACTACCCCAAAAGCGACACTAAAGCCAAAAACGTCATGGTATCTATCGGCAAAATGGGACGTCCAAACAAACCTGACTATAAAGATCCCGCCGTCATTCAAATTCAGTTGTAATCTAACCCAGATAACCGCACAAACGGCGAAAAAAGTGCTTGTTGGTTGGCGGTGGAAACTCGGCAGTTGAGTACGCCATCGAGCTTTGCCAGTACAACAAAACGACGATCGCTTACAGAAAAGATAAATTTTAGCCGTGTAAATGAGACAAATTTAAGCGCTCTTTGGGAGCTTGAGAAGCACAACAAAATCAAAGTAAGGCTAAATCACGATATAACCGAGATCGATAATGAATCAGGTAAGGTAAGAGTGCATTATGAAAAACGGCAAGATCCGTGTCTATGATAGGGTTGTTTATGCGATCGGTGGCTCAAGTCCGGTTGATTTTTACAAAAATGTCAGATAAAAACTGATGAAAAAGGCACCCGATCATCGATGAAAAACCACCAAAGCAGCGTGCCAGGAATATATGTGGGTGGCGATATCGTGCTAAAAATGGCGGCTCGATCGTAGTCGCACTAAATCACGCTCACGGCGTCGCAAAGATATCTTAAAAAGCCAAGGCGTAAGATTTGATAAATAAAATGTATCAGCTATTTTTTGTTTGATAGCTGGCTTTTGCCTCTCGTTTTTAAAGGTCATAAAAGAGAAAGAGGACGAGACGCAAAAAGGACGCAAATCAAACAATCTATTCTATAATCTTTGACAGCCTCCATGAAGAGAAGCAAAAATATATAAGTAAAGACGATCTATACGAGTATGGCGGCTACATAACGCCAAAGAGCTACATGTAATTTCACCGAAACTAGCGATCAAAATTTGACAGATGATGTTGATGAGCCAAAAAGCTAGTAAATGAGCTAAGTAAAGAAAAATGAAATTTAGCCGTGGACAATGCGGACTTTATGAGAAAAATTTAGACTTCATAAGCAAGATCGCCGAGATGAGAAAACAACGAAGATGAAAAATGAGATCATCGAGAAAAATCAAAAAGGCACTTGGCGAGCTTGAAGCGCGAAAGACTTTGAAAAATATCCAGTCTCTAACAAAAACGTCTAAAACGAGGCACAGGCTGATATGATAGAGAGCTCAAAAGCTTATGAAAAAAGATAATTGACCTTGAAAATGCGATAAATGACGCTAAGATCGGTGATGATGATAGGGCTAAAAGAGGCTCAAAATGGCTTTGATAATTTAAAGAGAGCTTTGAGGCAAACTACACAGCCCTAAAAGAGCAAAATGTTGAGCTAAACGCTACTTTGGCGCAAAAAGAGGCGATGATAAAAGAGTATGAAAAGGCTCAAGGCGAAAAAGATAGAGGCGAGAAGAAGGAATTTTACTCCTAAAAAGAGGAGATCGAGAGAGTAAAAAGCGATGCTAGAAACCGAGAAATTTAGCTACGAAAAAGAGATAAAATGCGCTACAATGACGGCTTTTGAGACGCAAAAAGCGTTATGGAAGATGAGCTTAAAAAGACAAATAAGATCATACGACCCTAGAAGAGGCGCTAGAGGCAAGTAAAACTGCTCTAAAAGATAGCGTTTACGAGCTTGATGAGATAAAGAAAATTTAAACTCAAAAGATCTAGCGGTAGAAAAACTATAGCGGCAAAAATGTGGAGCTAAATGCCCTCGCTTGCGGCACTTCATAAGAGTTTTGACGATCTAAAAACAAAAAAGAGTTTAAAGAACGAGCAAGAGAACAAACTTGCAATGAAAAATATAAGCTCGCTTTAAAAAAGAGCTTGAGCGAGCGAGTGTGGCAAATAAAAAGCTTGATAAGCAGAAAATTGGAGGCAACATCGAGCATAAATGAGCTAAGCAAAAGCTAATTTAAGCGAAGAGAGCCTTAAAAAGGCGCAAGATGAGCTAAAAGCTATATGACGCAAAGACGGCTAAATTTAAAGACGCTCTTTGATCAAAAACCAAACGATCTCTTTGCAGAGCCAAAAAGCTTAGCTCAAACGAAATGAGCTAAAGAGCCTGAGCTGAAGCTAAGCTCAAAAAGATGAAAAGATAAAAGAGCTAGAAAATAACGTCACACACAAACTAGCCAAATGCTCCTTTTCTAAGCAAAACCGAGCTAGAAGCTCAAAAAGAACGCTAAAGATCGACATGCAAAACTATGAGAAATTTGCGCCAGCAGATAAATATGCTCGACAAAAAGATAGTTGATACCTCGTTACTCCTAAGTGACGGTAACAAAAGTGGCGCAAAATGTGCTAAGCTTCGCAAAATGAGCTAGAAAACGCAAAGCAAAAGCTAAACGAGAGCAACAAGACGATAGAGAGGCTAATTTAAAGATAAATGAGCTAAGCTCAACCACTCACAAAGGCGGTGGCGGCAGCGTAAATGCCCAGATAGTAGAGCTACAAAAGGATATCGAGCAAAATCTAAACAGACAAGACGAGCTTGAAAACGAAAATGTAAATTTAAAAATATCTTACAAGCTACGACAGCCAGAGACGCCAACAAAGCTCGTTCTTATCTCAACTCTTGAGTGCGACGACATGGACGCAAAGGACAAAGTGAGCGTCATGTGAAAAACAGGGTGAGCGAGTTTTTGCAGAGATTTAACTCAAACTATATGTATGAGATCATCCTGATCGTCGATAAGAAAAATATCGTCATCCCAACAAATGTCGCTCAAAGCATCAAAAAGACGACCTTGGTAAGCTAAACAACTACGTAAACTACGGCGTTGGCAAAGAGCGTGCAAAAGCAGCCGCTGAGCTTATAAAAAGAGGAATTTAGGACTTTGCAAGGATCAGCTTTAGTTCTGAAGTGATCGTAAGAGAGGTCTCGCGCGGCTTTATCATCAAGGTGTATAGATGATCTTGGCTCAGCTTAGTAGCGGCTATCGCTACAACAGCGACACGCCTCGTGCTCTACGACTTTATAAGATCAACGGTGCAAAACCTTCTCAGGCAGGGTCTTAGACGTGGAGCGGGTGTGCGGATACTCGGGCTTTTGCTTAAGCGCGACTATAAAAATGCAAGCCCTACTGCTTGATATTTTGCAGATAAATGGCGAAATTTCTACTTTAATGCTTGCCAAAATGGTCTTGAGATGGAGTTTATAAATGCTGACTTTGCAAATTTTCAAAGATGGCGAGAAATTTGATCTAATCATCTCAAATCACCCTTTTATCATGACGGTGTTACAAAAAAGCCAAAATGAACACATAAAAAGTTAGCAGATATGCAAGCTCGCTAAGTTTAAAGGATTTTATAAGAGGCATAGCTCAAATTTCTAAAGCCGCACAAAAGGGCGTTTTGCTATGCGCCTGATGATTTGGGGAGATTGTGAGTTATTTAAAGGAGTTTAAGCTAAACTTAGTGTGCTTAGTAATTTATCCATACAAAAAGCTGGCAAGCCTGCAATTTGGCTCTTTTTGAGGTGAGAAATAACTCAAATTCAAAGCTAAAAGTCTTGCCGCCTTTGGTGATGAGTGAAAACGGCTCGCACACGAAAGAGGCATTAGAGATATTTAAAAGCTGACACAAACAGCACGGACTACATGGGGCAAGCATGAGAAAAGATGGCTTTTAGTTTTGAATTTTGACCCTAAGTTTGCTGAGAGCTGTGGCGGCAAGTGCTGCACTGGCGAGAGTGGCTATATCTGGATAGATGAGGGCGAAATTTCGTAAATTTCTGTTCCGCTTTTGATATGTCAAGAGATGAGTTTGAGAGCAATCTTTCTAATAAAAGTGGGGTGTGAGGCGCAAGCATAAGAGAAAAAGGCTTATGAAGACGGCTTTGCGTGCATATTTTTGATGAGAAAATAACAAAACTGCTCGGTCTATGAGCTAAGGCCGCAAAGCAGTGCAGGACCTTCCCGTTTTGGGATCATTTTTAAGAAAAATTCTAAAGGAGCTAAAGAGCAGAATGCGTTGGCGTGTACCTAATAATTTTTCATAGCATCTTTTTGCCTCGCCACTGCTCTATGCTGAGGATAACAAAAGTGTACTTACGCCTTATGCAAGCTTTGATCTCGCAAGATAACGGCGATATAAACGCTAGTATCCAAACATATCTAGGGCTTTTTAAAGAGACAAATCAAAAAACCTATCTAAAAGAGGCGATCAAGCTAGCATTTGCCACAAAAATGAAAATTTAGATAGGCCTTATGAGTGAGGGCGAAAATAGCCTAAAAGACGATAGTGACTTTATCAGGATCAAAGTGGCAATTTTGTCAATCTCTCAAAGCTAAAATGAGGCTAAAAATCTGATGCAAGAGCTAGTCACTAAAAGAGCCAAATGCTCGTAATTTGCTCATGCTTGGCACTATTTGCATGATGCAAAAACGAGACGACAACGGCGCTAAAATACTTTGAAGAGGCGTACTCGCTAAAGCCTGAAGAGGAAAAATTTGTTCTGCATTGTAGACATCCTTATAAACCGCATGGATAATATAAATGACGCCACAAAATATCTTGAGAAATTTTCGCGAGGAGCAGGGGCTGCACGGTCAAAAACATGCGAGCTTTTAGCTGAAATTACTCACAACACAGGGCTTCCCAAAGGTGATCGAGCTTTTTGAGGAGATATTTGAGCTCACCACGACACTTCGTATCTTGATAAGATCGTGCAGTATTTTATCTACGACAAAAATTACAAAGCGGCGATAGAATGGAAAAATATGGCTGCAACGACGCCACACTTATGGACCTTACGCTCGCGACTGGTAATTTTATGCATGCGTATGTGCTTGGTCGGTTAAAATTTTATAACGACAGCAGGGATCCAATTCTTAGCAAAGGCTGCACTATTTACGAGTACGAGATGAATAAAGAGAGTCTAGATGAGAAAAAGATCGCTGAGATCTTGATAACTGAAGCAAGTGCCAAAGCTTGAGAACGACGTCTTTTTCAACTACTATGGCTACTTTGCTCATTGACCACGATAGACCCAAGAAAGGGCGTGGAGATGGTAGCAAAAAGCGCTAAATATATCGCCTGACTCTGCCTTTACTATGAGGACTCCGCTAGCGTGGGGATATTTTAAGCTTTGGCGAGTGCAAAAAGGCAAAGGTATAATGTTGCATGCGATGAAAGATGCTGATTTTAAGGCTCTCAAAAGAGGCAAAAGAGCACTTTGCACCCCAATCGAGCGTCTGATAATAAATGAAACAAAAGGCTTAAAAATGATACTTGATGAGATCATAAAAAAGACAAAAAGAGGATATAGAAAACGCAAGGCAGACTTTCCTATGGAGTGGCTGGGGCCGCCTCGCTCGCATACAACCCATACGTGCCAAGAGACATTGTAGGCGCACTTAGATCGCTGAAAATGAGCCCATAAAGATCATAGCAGAGATCAAAAAGCAAGCCCGAGCAAAGGCGTGATATGAGTGACTTTTGAGCCGATAAAAGACAGCGCAGGAGTACGAGCAATACGCAAATGCTTTTTAGTATTTTCAACCGAGCCTCACTGGTTTAAAGGGCGATATAGAGTACATCACGCAAAAGTCCCGCCGCTACGCCTCAAGGCCGATCCTTAGAAAAAGACTTTATCGTTGATAAATATCAAATTTAGAAGCACTTGTTTGCGGAGCGGACTTTTATCCTGCTCATCGCCAAGGCGCTAACCTGCAAAGGAGCTAAAAGAGCTACTTGAGTACGCGCACCACTTGGGGCTTGAGGTCTTAGTGGAGACCCATGACGCGAGCGATGTGAAAAAGCATCTTTGCAGGAGCAAATATAATAGGGATAAATCATAGAATTTTAGATGATTTTACTATGGATATGAGCCTTTGCGAGAAGCTCGCGCCGCTTTTTGCCAAATGGCAAGATAATAGTCGCCGAAAGCGGACTTTACGAGCATGAGCAGCTTCATGAGCTAAGCAAGATCGGAGTCGATGCCTTCTTGATAGGAGAGCATTTTATGAGGCAAGATGATATATGCCGTTAAAAAGATAAAGGAGGGGCGAGTGATGCAGCACCTTGTGCCCCTTGAGAAGCGAGTATTTCAGCACAAAAGACAGTTGTGTCTTTGCGAGGTCATAAATCCAAAAGAAGACGACGAGAAAATGGCGTGCTTTTCTCGTGCTAAGCACCGCTTTGGGATCGCGAATCGAGTATCCGTATCTCGCCTGACACTTTATGATCATACCAAACCATCACACCGACAAGATCGAGGAGCTGACGAGCAGACATGGTTTGAGATGAGTAACTTTTGTAAGGCTTGGGGTTGTAACTTTTAAAGCGTGAGCTTCACGCACAGGGCGTAAATATCGGTATGAATTTAGGCAGGCAGCAGGCGCGTGGCATAGCTGAGCATAGTATTATCACCCTGTGCCAAGGTGGAGTGGGGATACACATCACAACGATCGCCGATGTCAGGGTAAATGGCACGCCGTTTCATCCGCTTTATCAAAAGCTAGGCTTTAGTGGCGTTATTTGAGCTTGATATCGAGCAGTGCTTGAAAAAGGGGCGAGTTTGAAGTCCTGATTGACGCTAGATCGCCGCACGAGCATACCTCACCACATATAAAAGATGCTCTCAATTTGATACGCGCTTGATGATGCTGGAGCACAAAGAGGTAGGCATCGATCTACAAAAGCGACAGAGCCCTAGCTCAGAGCCTTGTGCAAAAATACATCTGCAAAAATTTGCAAAATATCATCGACGAGGTCTATAAAAGGTGCAGGGTCGGCTCAGCTATTGGCATCTACTGCGCAAAAGGGCGGACTTAGATCAAGCTCGGCTGGCTTTGTGTTAAGCATGATAGGATATAGGGTTTTTAGGCCAAATGGCGGCTATAAGGCTTTATAGAAAATCATAGGTTTTTGGAATTTTAGAGCGTCCTTGCTAACGAAATTTATCACCTTTTTGGCAACACTGGCTCGCTATAAAAGTAAGCTTTATAAGGGCACTTTCGCCATCAATAGACCTCGAAGCGATGGCAAATCACTCTAGGGTTCAGTCTCTTTGGCGCGATAAACGGCGCACAGCCTAGCCAAAAGTGCTTTGAAGAGCGCTATTTGAGGAGCTTGCACTAAAAGATCAAATTTGCTTTATCGAGGGCGAGAGCAGAAGCGATCGGCTCGCTAACACTTCCAAAAAGCCTTTATGAGGCGATGCGAAGCGCGTTTGCGTCGAGGTTAGCGCGAGCTTGATAATAGAATTCTTGCATCACAAGCGACTATAAAAGTGTGGATAAAAGCCTTTTTGATGAGTGCATAAAGATACTCGCCCTTTCATCGACAAAGAGGCCAGAGATGAGGCGGTGGCTAACTTAACGAAAAATGACATCGCCAAAGTGGCTGAATTTGTACTCACAAAATACTACTGACAAGGTCTATAAGAAAAATGAAAAAGATTAGCGTTTTTGTAAGCTCTGATGACTTTGATGAGGCTATAAAAAGCTAATGTGATAAGAGACTGAGGCTAATTTAAACCTTTTTGGTGCTTTTATTTGGGCTAAATTTTCACCTCTACTTTAAATGTGTTTCTTGTGCTTGGTCAATTTATTTTAAATGCTTAAAATGATCTAGTTTTTGTGCCTAAAAATGGCTTAGTTTAAGACTATTTTATACTTTGGCATAACTTCTTGCCATTTTTATGAAAAATTTTCTAGTTAAATCTTGTACTACTGATTTATCTCAGGCTGGATCGTTGGATTGGCTGGATTGGCTGGATCTGGCTGGACTGGCTGGATCATTGCTGCGATTGGACTGGTCGATTGGCTATCTGGATCAGCTGACTGGCTGGATTGGCTGGACTGGCTGGGATGGCTGGATCAGCTGACTGGCTGGATTGGCTGGACTGGCTGACTGGCTGGATTTGGCGCTGGCTGGATCATTGGTACTGGCTGGTTGGACTGGTCTGGACTGGGCTGGATTGGCTGGACTGTGGCTGGACTGGCTGGTTGGCTGGATTGGCTGACTGGCTGGATCTGGGCTGGCTGGCTGGATTGGCTGACTGGGCTGGATTGGCTGGATCGTTGGATCTGGACTGGCTGGACTGGGCTGGACTGGCTGGGATCTGGCTGGATTGGCTGGATTTGGCTGGCTGGACTGGCTGGATTGGCTGATTCGGTTTTAGCCCTCTGCCTATTTCTCTAAGTTTTGCCCCAATTCTCATCGGCCAACCTATCAAAATACTAAAAATAATATATATAAATATATGTAAAATATTTTGTATCTCTTTACTTTCCAGCGTCAGATTTCTCTAAAAATCTAAGATAACGCCACCTTTCGCCAAAAGTTAAAAATGGATTTAAAATGCTTTGGGATATAATCTGCGATAATCCATCAAAAGCGCTAAAGTGATGATAAAACAAATTTTCTGGTCTGCAGATGATAAGCGAAGCCTTGCATCGAAGAGGGCGTTGAGATAGTCTTTTTGGCTATCCTGGCGGTGCAGCCTTAAATATCTACGACGAGACATACAAAACAAACTTATTTCTGTAAACACGTCTTTGGTTCGCTACGAGCAAGCAGCCGTTCACGCAAAGAGACGGATACGCTAGGGTTAGCGGCAAAAGTTGGCGTGGCTTTTTGTGACAAGTGGTCCCTGGCTTTACAAACGCAGTGACAGGCCTTGCTACGGCTTACAGCGACAGCATCCCAGTTGTGCTTATAAGCGGTCAAGTACCAACTCTTTGATGATCGGCACAGATGCCTTTCAAGAGATCGATGCGGTCGGACATTTCACGCCCCTGTGTCAAAACACAACTCTTAGTAAATAGCGTCGAGGAGCTACCCTCGCATCATAAAAAGAGGCGTTTTACATCGCAAGATCAGGCCGCCCAGGACCAGTTCATATCGACATCCCAAAAACATGTAACTCTCAAAGCTTGAGCGACTTTGTTTCATCCAAAAGAAATTTCTCATCCCAAGCTACAAGCCGACCCTATAAAGGCAACTCAAAAGCAGATAGCCGCAGCTGCGATAAATGAGGCCAAAAGACCACTTCTTTACATCGGTGGCGGCGCAGTCGCATCAAATGCAAGCGAGATCATACGTACTGACGACTGGCATCCCAGCGGTCGAGACACTTATGGCTCTTGGCGTGCTTGACGCAAAAGATGAGCTAAATTTAGGCATGGCAGGCATGCACGGTAGCTACGCTTCAAATATGGCGCTTAGCGAGTGTGACCTTCTTATCTCGCTTGGAGCTAGATTTTGCGATAGGGTCACAGGCAAAACTGACGAGTTTGCCAAAACACGCAAAGATCATTCATATCGACATCGATCCAAGCTCTATCTCAAAGATCATCAAACGCTCACTATCCGATAGTTGGCGACCTTACAAACGTGCTAAGCGAGCTTTATGAGGAGGTAAAGGGTGAGCCAGAAAACTATGCGCCTTGGAGAGAAATTTTAGATAGATATCAAAAGCTAAATCCTCTTGGCTACACAGATAGTGACAAGGTCTTGAAGCCTCAATGGGTGGTTGAAGAGACTGCAAAGATAGTTGGCCCTGAGGCTATCATCGCAACTGACGTTGGTCAGCACCAAATGGGGTGGCGCAGTTTTATCCATTTAACCGCGCAAGGCAGCTTGTCACAAGTGGCGGTCTTGGCACGATGGGATATGGCCTCCCGCAGCGATCGGAGCAAAGTGCGCCAAGTCTGATACATCTAGTCGTAGACTCACAGGCGACGGCTCGATACTTATGAATATCCAAGAGCTGATGACCGCTTATGAGACAAATGTCCCTGTCATAAACATCATCCTAAACAACAACTTCCTAGGCATGGTGCGCCAGTGGCAGACATTTTTCTATGAAAACGCTACTCATCGACTGATCTTAGCTTGGCAGCCTCGATTTTTGTAAAGATCGCTGAGGGATTTGGCGGCGTTGGCTTTGTTTGCAAGAGGTAAAGATGAGTTTAAAAAGGCGTTAAAAGAGGCGATCAAGAGTAAAAATCAGCACTTATTGACGGGAGGATCGACCGCTTTGAGGACGTGCTTTTCCATGGTTCCCAGCAGGGGCTGCGATTTATAATATGACATTAAAGAGCAAGGAAGAAAAATGAGTATCAGAAGAACGATTTCGGTTATAGTTTTAAATGAACATGGCGTTTTGGCTAGAATTTCTGGGCTTTTTGCGGGCAGGGCCACAACATTGACACGCTCACGGTTGCTCTCGATACCCTGAGAGCAACTTCGAGGCTAAGCATCACAGCGGCGATGAGAGGTTTTGGAGCAGATCGTAAAGCAGCTTTCCATAAGCTCATCCCAACATATAAAGTCATAGAAAGTGGCGAATTTGTCGAAAAGAGATGGCTCTTTAGTCAAGATCCCGCTTGCGTGTACTCGCCGGCCTTGAGGCGATACTAGAAGACATACAACGGCATCGTCACAAACACAAACGAAAACCACATCGTTGTCATGGTGGCTGACGATGCGAGCAGGGTAGAGAGCTTTTTAAAGTCAATAAAGAAATCGAACTCCAGTTGACGTCGTGCGCGGCGGATCTGTGATAATGGATATAATGAAACCAAGCGAAATAGCCTTTTAAAAGTGAACGCTACTTTAGCGGAGAAGATCTTGAAATTTTTTGCTCTAAATCTTTTAAAAATGCAAATAAAGCTGAACTAACATATTGCGATGGCAGAAAAATGCCAATGAGTAAGCACTTCAAACGCTGGAGTTATCTTGGTGACAAAAATCGCTTTTGGACCCAGTGCCAGCTGGCATGGTAGCGCTTGTGCGACAACCCGCACCTTGCGTTTGCTATCCTTAGTAAAATTTACGCTAAGCCGCTTTTTGCGAGCCGCAAAACCATCAAACATCGCCCAGAGCGCAACCATATCATGCCAAATGTCTCATATCGGCTCAAACGTGAGCGTGGGCGAAAACACTATAGTGATGGCTGGGCGTTTTTGGGCGATAACGTAACCATCGGTAAAAACCGCATCATCCACCCAAACGTCGTCATCTAGCAATGACCGCGTCATCGGCAATGAGTGTCACCTGCCAGCAAACTGCGTTACAGGCAGCTGACGCTTTTGGCTACGCGCATACAAAACTGGCGAGCATGTGGTAATTTATCACAATGGCAATGTTGTTTTGGGCGATTTTGTTGAGGATCGGCGCTTGCACGACGATAGATCGTGGCGTCTTTGAAAGCACGATGATCGCAAACCACACAAAGATAGATAATCTCTGTTCAAATAGGCCACAACTGCGAGCGCTTGGAAAACGCGCCTTTCATCGTCTCACAAACCGACTTGCTGGCTCAACAGCGCTAGGGCAGAAATGTCGTAATGGGCGGACAAAGTGGCTCAGCTGGTCAGCGTAAGCGTAGGAGACTTCGCTCAGATCGCGGCACGCGGCGGCGTTAGCAAAGACCTACCTGGTGGCAAAAATACGCTGGAGCTTATCCGATAATGGAGCTTTCAGAGCAGTTTAAATTTCAAGCAAAAATGTTGAGATTTTTCAAGAAAAATCTAACTGGTGAGCCTCCGCTTTTTAAATTTAGGTGTTAATTTAAACCAAGATAGAAAACGAGCCTAAAAACTTTCTTTGTAGTCAAATTCACCCCTAAAGCGTTCTTTCCTTTATCACTCTGGCTGTCTCTATGGCGATCTCAAGCTCTTCGTTAGTTGGAATGATGAGCGTTTTTATCTTAGCCGTCCCTCGTCTATACATCTCTCGCCTTTCGTGTCAGAGAAATTTGAGCTCGTGATTGATATGAATGCCAAGATGCTTTAGATCGTCACAATTTTTGCCTTGTATTTGGCGCATTTTTGTAGGTACCGCCAGTAAATATCAGCGCATCAACTCGCCATAAAATGGCATAGTATGAGCCAATGTACTTTTTACAAGGCATAAAAACATATCAAATGCAAGCTTTGCACGTTTGCCATTTGCATTTATAGTTTTACAAATTTGATCCCATTGTGAGGTTAAATTTGACATTGAGAATTGAGCAAAATAGCAAAATGAGTTTTAAATTTATTTAGCCACTTTTAGGGATTGTATTCTTATTTGATCTATAAAATAAAATAAAAATAGCACGCAAAGCAGGGCGGTAAAGGCAAAAACGATCTCAGTTCCATCTTTAAATGAGCTTAAAATATGCTATTTGTATTCATCCCAAAAAGCCAGTGATGAATTTAGCGGTAAAAATAGCGCCGAAAGTAGCGTTAAAAGGTAGATATTTTTGTTTATCTTGTCGTTTTTGTCACTTTGTATAAATGAGTAGATGTCCTCGACCCTTAGCGAGTACTCGCTGATCATCTGCTCTTTAGCACGCTGCACTTATGCACGCTGTTTTTAGCTCCTTTTAGCTCATTTTTGCTCAGCTGCACAAATTTCCAAAGCCTCATCAATCTTTAGAAATTCTACTCAAACCTCTCCTGATCCTCATATCTTAAAATGTGATGCCTTTTGGCGAATGCCACCTTTGCGTCTGCCTGTGTAAATTTGCTCGTAGTTTTCAAGCTCACTTTCGTGCTCTAGTAATTTTTATTTAAAAAGTGATCGAGCAGCTTTTTATTGTCTCTAAAAACTCATTTTTCTCACAAGGCGAGCTTAAATCCTCTTTTAGAAAATGTGCCCATCTTTAAAGAGAAATTTCATGCAATTGGCGCTGTAATCAAGACTATATAGTCAAATTCTTCACACGTAAAAATATCCACTAAGACTAGCACTCATTATTTGCCCTTTTTGCGTAGAAATTTCGCTTCATTTAGCAATCTGCCAGCCTCTATCGCCTCTCTCATCTCTTTTCATTAAATTTAAATAGTAGTGCAGATTGTGAAGGCTTGCCAGTCTAAAAATGTGAGCTCTCTTGCTTTAAAAAGGTGATTTAGATAGCCTCTAGAGTAGCGCTTGCGGTGTAGCACTGGCAGGCTGGATCGATCGGTGCGTGGTCGTTTATACCTTTGGCTGATTTATATTTATCTTGCCAAAGCTAGTAAAAAAAGCGTGCCGTTTCTTGCGTTTCTTGTTGGCATAACGCAGTCAAACATATCAACGCCCTGCGCCCACGTTTTCGACCAAATCTTCTGGTGTGCCAACGCCCATTAGATAGCGAGGTCTTAGCTCATCCATAAATGGCATAACCGCCTCAACGGTGTCATACATCGCCCTCGTTGCTCGCCGACACTTAGACCGCCGATCGCAAGGCCGTCAAATGGCATATCATTTAAGGCCTGCGCGCAAATTTACGATGCCCTCATAGTCGGTGCCGCCTTGAACGATACCAAAGATATTTTTCGTCGCAAGCCAACGCCCTTGCTTTGCATAACCGTGGTAATCAATCGCCTCTTTTTGCCCATTTTATCGTTCTTTTATACTAAGACCTATCCTTTTTGGCTCAGCTGGCAAGGCCACAAGATCATCAGCTATCACCGCGATGTCGCCGCCCAGGTCATACTGCGTGTCAAGGACGGATCTTGGTGTGAAGTAGTGCGTCTGCCGTCGATGTGGCTTTTAATTTTATCCCGCCATCGTCGTTTTTGGTGTTTGACCCAAGCGAAAATGCCTGAAATCCGCCGCTATCAGTTAAAAATGAGCGATCAAACTTTCGAAAATCCATGCAGTCCGCCAAACTCACGCACGACCTTTGCTGCCAGGGCGCAGATACATGTGGTAGGTGTTTGCTAAAATGATCTTTGCGTCTAAAAATTTCGCTCATATCAAAGGCGTCAAGGCTTTTAACTGCGCCAACCGTGCCAACTGGCATAAAAACTGGCGTTTGTATCACGCTGTGGGCTGTGGTGAGCACGCCACGCCTTGCGTTGCCATCTTTTTATAACTTCAATTCTATCTAAGTCCCTTAAATTTTTGATTTTTATTTTTAACAAAAATTTATAATATAATCCAGAAATTTTAAGGCAAAGGAACTTTTTGCAAAGAGAAATGATATCGTTTTTACCGAAGCAAAACGGCATTGCGACCATAAAATGTGCAGGGCGAGTTTAGCTACAAAGATGCTAAGAATTTACAAAGCATTTTTAAAAATCCAAAAAGCTTAACGGCAATGTTAATTTGACTTTAGTGAGCTAAAGAGCATTGATTACGCTGTTTTGATCCTTTTGAAAAACACGCTAAAATGGCAAGAATTTGAGATCATCTACAAATGACGAGAAGATAAAGGCGATGATTGATCTTTTAAATGACGAGAAGATCGATTTTTAACTACATGCCACCGCACAATAGCCTCAAATTTTTTTCTCACGCTTGGGAGAAAAATGGCGAGGGATTTGTAACTGTTTGAGTTTGGCCTGTTTTTGGGTGAGTTTTTGATAAAAAGCGTCGTAATTTTACTTAATCCTGCAACGGTTTAGGAGAATTTAGCAACTACATAAAAAGATGGCGGTGTAAATGCCGTTTTCATCGTCTCGCTCACCGCTTTTTGATAGGGCGTCGTGCTCGCATATCTTGGCAGTGCGATGCTTGCAAGCTTTGGGGCAAGTATATTTATAGTTGAGATCATGGGTATGCTAACGCTTAGAGAGGTGGCCCCGCTCATCGCAGGCTATCGTTGTAGCAGGCAGATCGGCCTCAAGTTTTACCGCACAAATAGGCGCCATGAAGCTAACTGAGGAGATAGACGCGATGAAGACAATGGGCTTTGAGCCATTTAACTTTAGTGCCGCCGCGCATCATCGCCATGGTGCTTTGCGTACCTGTCATTATCTTTATAGCTGATGCCACAAGCATCTTGGGACAGATGATCATTTGCCAAACTATTCTTGATATCAGCTGAGCGACTATCTCAATAGATTCTGCGAGATGGTCGAGCTTAGACACTTTGCTGTTGGCATGATAAAGGCTCCATTTTTGGCGCGGTGATAGCGATCATTGGTTGCATGAGGGGATTTGGTGTTAGTCAAAACGCCCAAAGCCTTGGAGCGATGACTACTGTTAGCGTTGTAAATGCGATATTTTGGGTCATCGCACTTGACGCATTTTTCGCGATAATTTTTATGTGGCTAAAGATATGAACGAGATAATAGTTGGAAAAACATAACGACAAGTTATGGCGATAAGATCATGCACGATAATGTGAGCTGGAGCGTCAAAGAGGCTGAATTTACGGCTTTTTAGGCGGCAGTGGTGCTGGTAAAACGACGCTTATGAAGACGATGATATATCTAAAAACCAAGCAAGGGCGATATATTTTTGACTGGCGTCAATATGTGGAAAAGTAGTCAAGAGGAGCAGCAAGAGATAAAGCTAAAAAGTGGGACGATGTTTCAGTTTGGAGCGCTTTATAGCTCGATGACGATACTTTCGATAATGTGGGCGTTTTGCTCCATGAGTACTCTAACTTTAACAAGCGCCAGATCGATGAGATAGCGATGTTTTGGATACAAAAAGTCGGGCTTAAAAAGAAGTTTCCATGCTTTTATCCAAGCGAGCTAAGTGGCGGTATGAAAAAGAGCCAGGCTTGCAAGAGCCTTGGTACTAAGCCCTAGGGTGCTATTTTTTGGACGAGCCAAACAGCGGCCTTGACCCTGTTAGCTCACGCCAGATGGACGCGCTCATAAAAGAGCTTCGTGATAGCATCGGCGTAACAGTCGTCATGGTGACGCATGATGCTGATAGTATTTTTGATATTTTGGATAGATTTTTGATAATAGATAACATAGCCTTTGAGGGAGATATAAAAGAGCTTGGAGCATCTTGAAAATAACCCGCTTGAAGAGCTATTTAAAATGAGGAAAAGTAGATGGAAAAATAGAAATTCTTATACCATTGTTGGCATGTTTTTATAGCCTGCCTTACAGCATTTGCGTGATATTTATCTGGTGGATGACTCAGCAAAAATAACTACAAAGGTTGATTTTAGCGAGTATTACATCCACACGAGCGAGCCGCCAAGCGGGCCAAAGGTTGATTCTTTACGGTTAACTGATCGGCGTGCCAGCAGGAACAGTCAGTCAAAATAGACTTTGTCGATAGTAAAAACGCTCTTATAAACATCACAATGAAGATAAGAGAGGATCTGCCTATCAAGGCTGATAGCATAGCAAGTATCGAAGTTCAGGCTATTAGTGGCGTGGCTAGTATAAATATAAGCCAGGCACAAAGGACTTTGAGTCAGGTCAAAAGCCTATCTTGCAGCTTGAGGAGAGTCTCTTTTCAAAGCTCGAAACAACGCAGAAAAACATCACTTTTAAGATAAATCAAACCCTTTGATAAGGTTGATGGTTTTTCTCGGCTGAAAATATCGCTCATATCGAGTCTATCCTAAGAAATATCGATAAGCTACCCAGGTCTTAACTGACGAAGAGGGGCTAAATGAGATCGATAGCATCGTAAAAATGTGAAAAATGTAGCGACAATCTAAACAAAACCGACACAAAAAGAGCTTTGCTAGTAATTTAAACACTCTAATAAATAGTGCAAACTCAGTTTTTAGCTCAGCAGATCTCAGCTGTAAATGGCTATAGCTCACTACAAGAGCTCATCGCCAAAAAGGCAAAAGATGGCGAATATGACCTTAGAAATACGCTCTCGCCGCTACTTAGAGAGGCTAGCGAGTTTTTAAAATGGATTTGACAAGACGCTTCGTGAGTTTAGGGGCGCACTGCAAAGACTTGAGGACAATCCTTACGAGTTTTTCTTTTACAAATCCAGTGCCAAATACAGATAAAAAGGACAAAAATGAGAATTTGATATACGCTGCGGGTCGCATTTTTATTTCTTGGTCAGCTCGCTAAAGACCAACGTACCACAAGCAACTATGTATGAAATGTCACTACTCAAACAAAGAATGCTCGGCTGAAAAACAAGCAAAAAGAGCTAAAAATGTCTTCATAGAAAACGTAAGCGCCCTTGATATGGTCGATACTAGAAAAGAAATCTCTAATCGTAGCTGAAAAACAACAAGATAAGATACTCTGACAGATGCCAATTTGTCTCTAGAACCAAGCGAGATGATCTATAAGTCGCTCGTAAAAGGGCTTCACTCAAACTGCAGCTGCAAAGCCGATATTTTCACCAAACGCAAAGGATCTTAGGCTAAAAGTTAGTATCATCTCACTTCAAATAAGAGGCGACAAAGCCGAAGTTTCGCTAGCTTATGAGCTATTTAACGCAAACACCTCGCTAAAAATCGGTAGGCATGATAACAAAGAAATTTTTCTGCCCAGACCCAAGGTCACACTCATTTTTGATACGATCAACAAGGCTACAATTTAGCCATCGACACACTTATCTCTGAAATAATCTCTTAAAAACTTTTTGACTGTAATTCTCAATCGAAAGTAAATAGCTTATTTTAAAGCACCTTTTGTTATAATGTGGCTTTTAAAAATACGAGAATTAATGAAAATTTTAATAATCGCAGATGGAGCTTTTGCTAGAAAATTTTTTAAGCAGACTTCTTTGGAGCAAAGTCAATTTACACCACTACATCGTTGTTTCAAACGAAGACCATAGCCAAAAGGCAAATTAGGTACTTTCACATTTTTATCAGTTTGACCCAACGAGCCTTTCAAAGCTAAAGAGCATAAGCGACGGCTATTTTAGCCAGTTTTTGTATCGTGAGCGACAATGAAAAAGAGGCGGTTGCTGTTTACTGAAAATTTAAGGCAGATCAGCACAAAAACCGAGACCATTTTTATGAACTCGTGGGAGCTAGATGAAAAGTGCAAGGAGACTTTCGCGAGCGACAAGCACCTAAGCGTGGTTGATATCAGAGATATCGCGGCTTCAAGGCTTATGGACTATCTGCCAGATATGCCAGTCTTTGCTGATAATATCGGCTTTAGCGAGGGCGAGATCATGGAGGTTAAAGCGCCTATTGGCAGCCTCACTATGTATCGCCATGTAAGCCTCGATCGCTCAAAAAGATGGCGAATAGCGCTTATTTACAGAGGTGCTGAGATCATCTTGCCAAAAGCCAAATACAATGATCCAACCAAGTGACATCTTGCTGATCGTTGGCGATCCAAACGTGCTTCAAAAACGTTTACCGCTCGATAAAACGTGAGAGCGGGCAGTTCCCAAGCCCATTTGCAGCAACATCTACACGCTAATAGATATGAAGTCGATGAGTAAAGAGCGAGTTAGCAAACTCATCGAAGATAGCTTATATGTACACTCAAAGCTAAACAACAAACGCCTTATTTTTAGGGTGATAAACCCAACTTTTAAGGGCGAAAAATTTGAGAGACACTAAAGGCGATAAAAGAGAAAAATATCCTTGTTTTGATGGATTATTTCAACAGCGACAACAAAGAGATCAAAGGTGACGTCTCAAAGCACGATATCGGGCTTATCATAAGCGACGATAAATACTTTTTAATTTTCAAAAAGCTATTTTATGAGCTTAAAATCCCAGTGCTAAAAACGGGTAAAATTTGCTCTCAAAGGTAAAAGAGGGTGTGATACTTAGCGATCAAAGCCAAGAGGTGGAAAAATCAATCAGCTGTCATCACAGACTGTCATGCGCGACTTTGATTTGGAGATGAGGATTTTTACTATTTTGATAACAAGCATAGCGACGATGAGGCGTTAAAAAGAGCACTTTGAGAGCATTAGCACGCTCTTTTTCAAAGCGCATAAAGATAGAAAATCACAGCCTCAAAAACCCGCTAGTGAAGCTAAAAGGCACAAATGATCTGCTTCATTTTTGTGATGTTTAGCAAGAGCGTGGTAAATGGTAGTGCATTTGCCTTTTTATCGACACTGAATAGACTTTTATAAAAACTAAGCCAAAACGCACAGCTTTTTGTGCCAGTAAGTGAGTAGAAAATGCAGATAAATTTAAACCCTTATGAAAAGGGCTCAAGCTATAAAAATTTATATAAATGAGCTTGAGAAGTTGGAGCTAGAAAAGGCAAGGTTGGCATCTGCTCACAAATGCCAGTAGCGGGGCTTCACCCTTGAAAAAGCTACTTAGTGTTTTAAAGTGCGATGAGAATGATCATTAGCGTGCCAGACGGCGAGGAGTATAAAACTTAACAACGATAGAGCAATTTCTAGAGCAGACTTTTTGTTAGTAACGTTTGACCGCGCATCTACGCTAATCGCCCTTGGCGGCGGCGTCATAAGCGATATGACCGGCTTTGCGGCTAGCATTTATGAAAGAGGGATAAGTTTCATTATCCCAACCACGCTTTTAGCGCAGGTAGATGCTAGTGTGGGCGGAAAAACGGGCGTAAATAACAACTGGTAAAAATTTAATCGGCTCATTTTATCAGCCAAAGGCAGTTTTTGTGAGATAGATTCTCTTAAAAACACTGCCAAAGGAGAGAACTGGCAGCTGGCGTGGCTGAGGCTTTAAAGATGGCGATAACCTTTGATCAAGAGATGTTTGACTGGCTAAAAGAGCGTAAATTTAGACTGATGAAAACTTGGCAAAAGCTGGTTGAAAAGTCTACTACATTTCAAAGGCTAGGGTGGTTGAGCAAGATGAAAAGAAAAGGGCTAAGAGCCATCCTAAACTACGGCCACACCTTTGCTCACGTCATAGAAAAATGAGACAAATTACAAGCGATTTACACGGCGAAGCGGTGGCGATGGTATAAATATGGCAAATCGCCTAAGCGTTAGACTTGGCCTATGAGCGAGGCGGAGGCTAGCGAAATTGAGCGACTTTTAAAAAGAAATGAGCTACCGACAAGATATAAGATCGCAAACGAAGAGGCATTTTACGAGGCGTTTATGGATAAAAAGACAAAAAGTGGATAAGATACAAATTTCATCATCGCAGATAGGATCGGCAGTGCGCTCATCAAAAATGACGTCAAAAGAGGACGTTTTAGAAACTTTGGGAGAATTTGAATGAAAAAGATCCTTGTTTTTACTACTTTGCTCGCTTTGCACTTTACGGCGAGGAAAATGTATGCGTTGAGACAAATAGCTCAATCAAATTACAAAGATCTAGAGATAAAAAGAGCTTACAACCCTAGAAAATTCTCTAGTAACGTCTGGATCACAAGATACGCCAACTACAACACCTATCAAAAGCTACTTGACGAGCTCCGGAGCAAAAAGAGGGCGAGCTACTAGACAAAAACTCAAAAAGGCAGGCGACCTTATAAAGAGGATACAGACCCTTAAAAGAGCAGATAAACTTTGCTAAAAAGAGTGATGAGAAAACGCCATTTTCAAATATGCTAGCAGCTCCCAGAAATGGAAAATCCGCCTAGGATAAATAGCCCAGTGGCGCTAGTATCTGGCTTTTCATACATCAAAAAGATAAGAAGCGACAAGATCGAGTACCAAAGGCACATCAAAGAGCTTGACGCCTTGCTTTGAAAGAGTGAAGCAAAAGAAATGATCGCAATAGACTCAATGTGATAGATGATAGCGAGGCAAAAATAGAGCAAGTCTAAATCTAGTAAAACAAGAGATAGGCGACTTGCAAAGCGGCAAAACAGATCGCTGATACCACTTATAGCGTCTATGAAAAGGGCTGATGAAGCGATAATTTGACTAAACCTCTGACATCAAGGCTCAGTGTAAGCATGGGCTACATGCCATCGTCATCCTTTTTAACGATCGGACTAACATTTGTCGCTAATTTATCGTTAAAGAACGATCACTGATAACGAGATTTTACCGTCAATACGTTCTTTAAACGTGCTAAACATAACTCTCATCATCGTAATCCTGCTCTTTTCATACATAGAAAAATGTCACATATCTAGTCACCGTGCTAGGTTTTCGCCTCTGCTGGTATCGCGATCGCGATGAAAGATATGTTTATGAGTATGCTTGGCTGGATGGTTATCATGTTTGGTGGCACGATCCGTGGGCGACCGCGTCAGGGTATATCACGACGGGAAGCGGATTGAGGCGACGTCATCGACATTTCGCTACTTCGTCTAACCGTTTTTGAGGGATGTTACTTACTCGACCTATAAGACAAACCGCCGTGCAGGCAGGATCATCTTTGTGCCAAATAACTACATCTTTACAGACCTCATCGCAAACTACTCGCACTACGCGCATGAAGACCGTTTGGGACGGCATAGATATCACGATAAGCTTTGATAGCAACCACAAAAAGGCGGTCTATCTAGTAAGAAATGTCGTCAAAAAGCACTCAAAAAGGCTACACTGACATCGCAAAACGCCAGATGAACAAGCTAAGGAGCCAGTACAGCATCAAAAATCCAAATGTAGAGCCAAGAATCTACACATTTTTGAGCCTTATGGTATCAACATCTCATGCTGGTTTATGTCAACTGCATACGCCACGCTCGCTCTTAGAAGCACGATAAGTGCAGAGATCATCGAGGCATTTTGAGCATGATGATATCAAGATCGCCTACCCAACGCAGACTATGTTTGTTGGCAAAAGAGAAAGACCAGCGACCATATCGCTACACTGAGCAAGAGGGCGAAAATATCTAATGCAAAAGATATTTTTAAAAGACATTTGGATGCCGCTCAAACATCTACGACACCGAGCTTTTAAAGAGCTACATCGAAGACTACGAGATCACAAAATGACGAAGAGGGCGCTGATATCGTCGTGATAAACTCATGCACCGTGACACACTCGGCCGATAGCGGCGTCAGAAACTACATAAACGGCGTAAAAACGAGGCGCAAAGGTCATACTACAGGATGTGGCGCAGTTAGTAAGGGCAAAAGAGCTATTTGCAAGCGGCATTTACGGAGTGCTTGAGCTAGCAAAAAGAGTGATCTAAACGAGCTTTTAAAAAACAAGAAAAGCCATTTTTGAGCTTGGAAATTTAGAACTCAGTCGATAAAAAACTATCGTCACAAACTACGAAAATCACACAAAGGCATTTATAAAAATTCAAGAGGGTTGCAACTTTAACTGTAGCTACTGTCATCATCCCATCAGTGCGTGCAGAGCTGGGAGTATGGACGAGGCGATGATATTAAAAGAAGCTAGGAATTTTAGCTCAAAAATGGCTATGAGCTCGTAGCTAACTGGCACAAGACATGGGCAGTTACGGCAAAGATACAAATAGCCTCTTGGCAAACTGCTAGCGGGATCGCAAAAGTGTACCCAGGCATCAGACGCACAAGACTTGGCAGTATCGAGCCAAGCCAGATAGATGAGGAGCTTTAGGAAATTTCTAAAGAGGAGTGGCTGGAGCGCCACCTACACATCGCACTTCAGCACACGAGGCCAGGCGATGTTAAAGATCATGCGCAGGCGAAACAACGCATTTAGCGACTTAGAGCTTTTTAATGAGCTAAGCTCACTGGCTTTGCTTTGGGGGACTGACTATATCGTGGGTCATCCAGGTGAGGGCGAGGAAAATGTCAGGCAGAGGCGGTGGACAAATCTTCAAGAAATTTCCCTATCACGCATCTGCACGCCTGTCTATTCGCCGGGCGTGATACGCACTCAGCGACGCTAAAGAGTGATGTAAGCGGCGACATGGCAAAAGAGCAGGCCTGAATACTTTTACAAGGCATAGCTTTTTAAAAATAATGAAAATTTTAGAAAAACACAACGTGGCTTTAAGAATTTTAGTCGAGCAAAAGAATGGTGACTTTTACGAGGGCTTTGATCAGTTTTTACAACAAAGCGAAATTTCTCAGTCAAAACGACATAACAAAAGAGTGGTTGGAGTGTGCGAAACATGAAATTAGCCAGATGCCAATTATGCAAGAAAATTTACGTTTAATAAGAAAAATATCCTAATATTTGCGTCAGTGCGGCTTTGATAATAGCGTTACTTTTTGCTGTGAGCAAAGAGCCACGAAACATCACCTACTCGCAATATATGCAACTAATGGATGGAAATTTCATCGATAAAGCGGTTATCGATGAAGATGAGGTCATCCTCTATGCGCAAAATAACCGCTTCTCTATCATCAAAGAGGCAGTTGATCTAAAAGAGCTCATAAAAAGGTCCCAGTCGAGCGAAACGTCGAGTATATCACGCCTGGCATGGTTTGGGAAGCATCATTTTTTTGTTGTGCCTTGTGCTTTGGTATGCCTATATTTTTAGAACTATTAAGAAAAAGAGGAGAGCCTTTTAAGCAAAAAGATAGCGCGCTTGAGATAGAAAACGTGCTAAATCAAAAGATGCGATGCCAGTCATTTCAAACGTGAAGTTGGCGATGAGCGGGCATTAGCGAGGTCAAAAGCGAGCTTAGTGAGATAGTTGATTTTCTTAAAAATCCGCAAAAATATAGGTATCGGTATCAAAATGCCAAAAGGTGTGCTGATGATAGGCCCTCCGGGTGTCGGCAAGACGCTTGTGCAAAAGCGGTTGCAGGTGAAGCCAATGTGCCGTTTTTACCAAAATGGTGCAAGTTTTGTACAATTTATGTCGGCATGGGCGCAAAAGAGTTAGAGCAGCTGAGCAGAGCCAAATCCTACGCACCTTCAATCATCTTTATCGACGAAATAGACGCTGTTGGCAAGGTAGGGCGGCACTAGAAATGATGAGCGAGAAGCCACACTAAATCAGTACGCTAACTGAGATGGACGGCTTTGAAGACAACTCAGGCGTTATAGTGATAGCAGCCACAAATAGGGATCGAGATAATCGACGAGGCACTGCTTAGATCGGGTCGCTTTGATAGGCGTATATTTTTGTCAATGCCTGATTATAACGACAGGGTGGCGATCTTAAACACATATTTAAAAGAGTAAAAGTGTGAAGTAGGGGTTGAGGATATCGCTAGGATGAGCGTTGGCTTTTTCTGGCGCGGCACTTTAGCACACTTGTAAATGGACATGATAAATGCCCTTAGAAACGGTGAGAGCGTGCTTAGGATGAGAGACTTTGAAGCCGTTTTAAACAAGGTCTTGCTCGGCAAGAAAAGGTGCTAAGCTACAGCGAGAGCGAGAAGAAAAATCCAGGCCATTTATCAAGGCGCAAAGGCTCTAAGTGCCTACTGGTTTGATGTGAATTGGAAAAATTCGCTCATAGAAGACCGCTTTATGGCGACTGGAGCAGAGATCGAGTCAAAGTCGCAAATGCTCTCACGCATAAAGGTGCTCATCGCTGGTATGTGCAAAGCTTGAGATCGAGGAGAACGATATCTTTCAAACTCGAGTAACGACTTCAATGAAGCAAGAGATCGCTTCTGAAGATGGTTTATGAGTATGGTATGGGAAATTCTTTCGTGCCAAACCCAAACGACGTGGAAGAGATATTAAAGCAGGCAAAAAGAGGAGATAATCTCCTTTTTATGGGGTACAAACGAGCAGATCGCAAAGATCAGCTCATATCTGCTAACGTATGAGAGCGTAGATAAAGAGACGCTTGCTAAAATTTTAAATGAAAACTACTAAAGGAGCAAAAATGAAAGCAAAAATAGAATTTTAACTATGTCAGATCGCGCAAGTGAAGGCACATACGAGGACAAATCAGGCCCTGCGATCAAAGAGGTACTTGATAGTTGGATCGTGAGCGGAGAGAGTATTTTTACGAGGGTGATCCCAGATGACGTTGAGCTGATAAAAGAGAGCTCGTGCACATGATAGACGTGCTAGGATGCGACCTTGTGCTAACGACTGGAGGCACAGGACCAGCTGTAAGAGACGTCACTCCAGAGGCTACTGAGGCAGTTTGCGAGAAGATGATGCCAGGCTTTAGCGAGCTAATGAGAAGTGCAAGCTTACAATATGTCCCAACAGCGATCCTATCACGCCAAACAGCAGGCATCAGAGGCCACGCGCTCATCGCACGGTACCAGGTCAGCCAAAAGCGATAAAAGAGTGCTTGAGCCAGTATTTCCAGCGGTGCCGTACTGCATAGACCTGATCGAGGGCGCGTTTATCGAGACTGATGAAAATGCGATGAAAGTCTTCCGCCCAAAACAAAAGAAAATCTCTTAATCTTTTTATACCCAATGAAGCTTAGCCGCTCTATGGGTGGCTACATCTAGGTATTTTAAATTTATATATCTCAAATTGGTCGCAATCAATAGGTAGTATAACACTGCAATAACTGACGATCGTCTCAGCTGGCACACTAAGTAGCAACAGCCAACTTTATGCGAGTTTTTAACAAAAAGTCATTGCGCCAGAGACAATTTCGACTAATAATATTCTATCTTAATTTGCTATTTTGCGCTTTAGTAATACAAAAATTCAACAAAACAGGCGGTGTTTTTGTTTAATTTAAGTAGAGAAAGTCAATTTACAATTTAGTAAAACATTAAAGTTATACAAAAAATAGATGATAAAATAAGTTAGAGCTAGCAAAAAACAATGTTTATAATTTAATGACAGATAACCGAAAGATAAACACGCATAGTCAATTTCAAACTTAACCGTTTGCCAAATTTACATAAAATAATATGTAAAATTTTGACGTAAATAAAGTCAATCTACTCGTTTTTGCTATCTATTATCTTTTTATAAGCTCCAGATCGCTCGTTCATTTTAGCTAGGCTCATAAAAGCAAATGCCACTTGCACCAGCTTTTATGGCCCTCTTTTGTAGTTTTGGTTGTCTAGTCCGCCAAGTGCGTAAATTCTCTTTATCAAAAGCTTTTTAGCTCGCTTTATAAATTTGCCTTTTGGCTCTAAGCCCGCCTTGCAAGAGGTGGCAAATATATGAGAAGCAACAAGCATGTCGGCGATTGTAGCTGAAATTTTAGCCCTGTTTTAGGTCGAGCTGGGGCGTAAATTTAGCTGTCTTTCAATTCATCTAAAAACGGCGTGAGATTTGAAAAATCATGTCTGCGCTGAAGTGAGCCAAAAGTCACTCTTTAGCTTGCAAGCTACGTCAAAAATTGATTAATGATAAACTCTGCAGTAGTTTTTCTACAAATGGAGCCACAAACCTTGGCTAGATCGTAAAATTGAGCCCTCGTCTAGCCCCTTTGCACGAAGTAAATTTTCATCCACACCAGCCTTGCAAAGTAGCTGTATTCTTTTTTAAAAAGTCATCGCCCTCATAGCTTTCAAAGTCGGACACGCAGAGAATTTTAAACGTAGACATACTCGCTCATCAAGGGTTCTAGGCCGTTTGCTTTTAGCATAGTCTTGATCTCGTCCACGCTTCTATCGTCGCTTATCTCAAACTGCTCGTCGCCCTTTTTCTCTTCGCCGTGAGCGCCGATGCTAACTTTCACGCCAGCGCTTATCTTGTTTGTGGCGATCTTTACGGCGTTATCGCGAAATTTTCGCCTTTTCTCTGGTTGAGATCGTGATGCTTGCTGTTGGCATGAAAAATTCTATAAGCGCAGATCCCTTGCAAAAAGCTCGCGCTCGCCCACGTCACGCGGATTGATGCGGTTGTTGTTAATGATAGGGCGAAGTCTTGGGCATGAAAATGCGATCTCGGCGTGCGGATATTTTTGCACCAAATGCGTGAAGTGCGGTCGCAAATGCGTCGAGCCAAAGTCATCTATACCAAGAAGTGCTGCAAAGCCAACCCCTCTCATGCCACCAAGAAGCGCTCTGCTCTTGCGCGTTTATACGGTAAGGAAAAATCTCTCTTATTGCCTCCAAGGTGGATCTTCTCGTATTTTGCGGGATTATAGGTCTCTTGAAAGACGGTCACGTAGTCCACGCCGCTTTTGTGGAGCAGGGCGTAGCCGTCTGAGTTTAATGGGTACTTCAACGCCAACGACTTTGGTACTTTTGCCAAAGCGCAGGCGTTTGCGATATCAGCCACACTTGAGTTGGTTTCGCTCTCGCCAGTTAAGATCGTATTTCTCTTCCAAGTCGCTCTTTGAAATTTCTCTTAGCTCCTTGTGATCTCCTCGTCGCTTAGTTTTGCCTCTTTTTATCTTGTTGTTGGTATTAAAACCGCAATAAACGCAGAGATTGTCGCAGTAGTTTGCTAGTAAAGGGTAAAAAGCGTTATGTTTAAGCTTTCGAATTTGCCCTTGTCTTTGCCTGAGCAAGCTGGGCGATCTGTTCTAAAAATGATGCTGCGGCGAGGCGAGAGTAGGGCTTTTAGATTTTTCAAGCGAGCAGTGCTTTGCATTAAAGAGTCGCTTTACGTCTGCTTCGGTGTACCTCAGGCTTGTAGCTCGCGCGCTCTTTTTAAAATTCTCATCCATAATGTCACTGCCAACATCCTCCATGTGAGGTAGCAGCTGCATGTGGTTGATCTTACCATTTTCATCAGTCTAAAAATCCAGTGAGCGGAGATGAGGCGTTTGCGCTTTTGCTCTTTGCGCCAAGGCCTGCTAGATAGGCGTTGCGACCGGCGATGATAGCCTCTTTGAAGGCTCTCTTGCCATGAGCGGGATATTTTTAGATGAGGCGATGGCTGTGTTTGCCATGATGGCGACCGCCCCCATCTCCATCGCTTCGCACGCTTGTGAAGGCCTACCGATGCCTGCATCGACGATGATCTGTGTATCAAGCTCGTTTATCAATATCTCAATGATATCTTTAAAAACTAGCCCTGATTTGAGCCGATTAGGCGCATAAAGGCATTATCGCGCACTAGCTCCCGCACTTAACATCGCTCTTGCGGCGTTTAGGTCAGGAAACATATAAGGCATTGGCACAAAGCCGTCGTTTGCCAGCGCTTCGCACGCTTTTATCGTCTCAGCGTTGTCTGGAAAGAAATGAGTCAGTTATGATCTCTATCTTTACAAGCTCGCTCGCACCCAAGCTCACGTGCGAGCTGAGCGATACGAACGGCCCTTTGGCGTTTCTAGCGCCACTTGTGTTTGGCAAAAGCGTCACGCCTTTTTGGGATAAAGTCAAGTATATTTCGCTCTTTGCTCTCGTTTATGCGCCTAAGAGCAAGGGTTAAAAGTCGCGCTCCAGCCTCGTTTAGTAGCGGAGTCAATGAGCTCGTGCGAGTACTTGCCAGAGCCAAGGATAAAGTGGCTTTGAAACTCCTTGCCGCCAAGGATCGAGCTTATCACTTTGCACTTACGCCTCCAAGCCCGTACGTAGCCTAATAGCTCAATTTGCTACTCATGATTTGCGCAGATCGCAACGCGTGGCGCCATGAGCCCTTGACCGATCTTTCGCCTCGTTTGTGAGGTCGCCACAAAGATAGACATTTGGCAAATTTATGGTTTTTACGGAGATTTGAGCTAAAGTGTCCAGCCATGCCAGAAGCGCCGATGATCTTTTTCTCTTTTAGACTAGCTCCAGCTTCGTTTAGTATCATCGCCTTGCCAGCGACGTTGTCAAAGCTCCCGCGCCATTCCGCACTCGCCAAAAGACGCTAGCCACGTTTTTCATCTAAAAATATATCGTGAGTTTCGACCTCGACAAAGGGATTGACGTCATTTTGATAAGCTCTTTAAGCGCCTGCGTCTTTTGCATGCCGATGTGGCGGACGAAATACTGCTGGCGGTTTAGATTACTTGGTTCAACGACGTCAAAGTCGGCAAGCACTCAGCTTTTTACGCCAACTCTTGCAAGACTTAGCGCGATATTTGAGCCAAGGCGCGCAGTAAGTCCAGCCACGCCGATCACGGCTTTACTTTAGGGCTACTGGCTCAGGGCTGTTTTCGTGAAGCGATCATAGAGCGTAAAACTTCACGCTCAGGCATCACGCCACGCCTTATAAAATGCGACATTTGAGCCATCTTTTAGCTCGCTATCTTCTTTTATAGCAAAGCCATCAACTATAAAAATGTCCGGCTTTGTCGCGTTAAATTTCTGCTATAATTTATGAAATTCACTCTCTTTATCGCCAAGAGCAAAGCTCTTTTAGCTCGCTAAGGTTTTTACTGGCATATCAATTTGCGCCATTTAAAACTATCTCTATCATTTTCTCCTCATCCACCGCCAACTAAAGTGACGATCTCATAAGCTTTGGCCTCGCTCTATAAAGTGCTCACTCCAAAGCTTTTTGGCAAAATTTTCCGTCTCGCTCAAGGGGCTATAAATTTAGCTCATAGCCATTTTGAGCTAAAAATCACTAAAACGCTCATATCGTTTTTCAAGCTCGGTAATTTTTGCCATTTAGTATAAATTTGATCATTAACTACGCAGCTTTTACACCATCGGCGATCCTCTCGATCGCTTTTTATGCCTCGATGTCTGTCGCAAAGGAAATTCTAAGTATCCCTCCATGCCAAAGCCCACACCTGGCACCGTCGCTACGTTCGCCTCTTCAAAGCATCTTTTTACAAAATCTAAGCGAGTCACTATCTACATCTTTGCATTTTACAAATAGATAAAACGCGCCATCAGGCTTAACTACGCTTTAGCCCAGGGATGGCATTTATCATCTCAACTGCCACGTCGCGTCTTTTTCGTACTCTTTTCTCATGTTTTGATATCTTCGTCAGTTTCACCTAGAAGTGACGCGGGATAGCGCCTATTTGCACGATCGAGCTGATGTTGCTTGTGCTTTGACTTTCGAGCTTTTTGATGCCAGCTATTAGCCAGTCCATCGAGCTTGCGATATAGCCAAACCTCCAGCCAGGCATCGCGCCGCACTTGCTTAGGCCATTTATCGTGACCGTTCTTTTAAAAAGATCCTCGCTTACTGAGGCTACGGCGTGCAATGCTATGCCGTAGATCACTTTTTCATCAAACTCATCGCTTGTGATGATGATGTCAGTGCCCTTTAAAACCTCGCCAAATGCTATGATCATCTTTTGTATAGACTGCACCTGTTGGATTTGTCGAGGTGATTTAGCGAAAAAGACTTTTGTCTTTTGGCGTGATCGCTTTTTCAGTCGCTCGGCTGTGATCTTAAAATTTGTGCTCTCGTCCGCCCTCGATAAAGACAGGCACACCACCGCACGATTTAACGATCTCAGGGTAGCTCACCAGTAGTGGAGATGGGATGATGACTTCATCACCTGGGTTGATAAGCGCTTGAAATACGTTAAAAAGTGAGTGTTTTGCGCCTGATGTTTGTGACGATTTGGCTTGCTTTATAGTCAAGTCCAGTTTATCTCTTTTTGAGCTTTGCTCTGATGGCTTCATCACTTCAGGCAGGCCAGGAACCGGCGTGTATTTACCACTTTTACTGCTCGTTATCAAGTGCGTTTTTACAGTTTCTCTTATCTTTTGGAGTCATAAAGTCAGGCTCACCAGCTGAAAGCGAGATCACGTCGATGCCAGCAGCCTTCATCTCTTTGGCTTTTGTGCTGATCGCGATTGCGATCGACTCACTTAATGTCTTGCATTCTGTTTGCTAGTTGCATTTTCGTCCTTTTTAGTTGATTGTCTTTAAGTAGCTATTATCATTTAAAAATAGATAAAGTTCGCCTCAAAATTGGCTCTCGCGTTTCGTTTATCAGAGTTGGATTTCTCTAAGCGCTCATTTAGAGTGTCTTGGATCTCGTAGATATCGTAGTCCATGTCCTCCATGATATCAAGGATTGATTGGCTCTCTAATCAATGTGGGACCTGTAGCCATCACTTGTTATCTTCTACTGTAGCTTCTAGTTGGATGGGTGAGAGGTTGTGCTTCATGCCGATCACCTCTGGTATGCGCCAACTAGGAAAAATCCCAAGGAAATAATCCTCCCTCTCTCATCCACGTCGTGCAAAAGCAGTGGGTTTTCTCGTCATCATAGCTGATCTCGCCGTCGCTACTCGCAGGTGACAGTCCCCAGATCGAAGCTGCGGGGTAGGGCGCTCATCAAGCCTCGTCAAAAGCGGCGCATGATAGAGAGAAATTTTGCTGTAGTCCCCAAAAGTCTGACAAGATCGAGAAGATGCGGAAAAGTATCTCTCTTGAACTTCTTTTGAATTTTGGTTAGGTCAGCTTGAGTTGCTCTTGTTGCCAAAGCATCACGACAGCTTTTTGCTGAAATTAGCCTTAAAAGCACTCGGCGTTTGATCTATCTTGCAGATCGACATGCCCTAGATCAAAAGAGCGTAAGGATGCTCTCGGTGTGCGTGGATAGCGTCGTGCAGGTACTCTAGGGCATTTGAAGGTCGATTGATTTATAAAGATCAACTTGCTCGGTTATTAAATTGGATTATTTTTCTTTTAAATTAGCTTCTCTTCTGTGTATTCTTGAGAGAAAGTTCAAGCACAGGGGCGACTCAAAAGCGTGAGAAGCAGGAGACTAGCGACGACTCTACTGAAAATATCTGGCTCGATCTCCCTGCTCGCTTATGGTTTTAAGCATATAAACAACGTCGTTTGCATATTCGTTTAGCGTATAGTTCTCTTGCCCTCCTCTTTTAAGACTTCTGAGTACTCGATAGCAAGACCGCCACCTAAATTTCATAGCTTTATAGAATTTGAGGGCACCCATCAAAGCTCAGCATAGATGTTGCCAGCCTCGATGAGCACCTTTTTGAGAGGGTGGATCTCGCTTGTTTGAGAGCCGATGTGAAAGTGTATCATCGTAAATTATGACCAAATTTGCTAGCATCTTTACAGCTTCTATTAGCTCGGTTGATGTTAGGCCAGAGTAGAGTGTATGCCGCCACTTTGCCCAGAGCCCCGATCCTGTCGGGTGTAGTCTCACTCTAAGTCCGATCTTTGGTTTTTGGTTTAAAGCGCTCTTTTGCATGTGCGCGATTATCGCTTCAAGCTCGTTTAAGCCCTCGATCGTTAGCGTGATGTTATGCATTTCTGCGGCGATGGAAGCCTATATGTTACTCATCTCTTTATCTTTGAAGCCACTTTTACCGTTATAGGTGCTTTGTCGTTGTTATAAGCCATGAGTTAGAAGTAGTTCAGCCTTGCAGTCGCGGGCCATGGTTATAGGGCTTGCCAAGGCGAACCAGGAGTTTACAAAGCCGGGATAGTTTGATTGACTTTTAAGCGGGAAAACGGCGTTAAAGGCGCCTTTATAGAGCAAACTCTTTCTTTTGCCTTTTTGCAAAAGCTTTGCGTGGATCTGCAAATCTGCGTTTTTGGATAAAAGGTGCGGAAAGCAAAGCTAGTAGTGGCCCTCTGTAGCCATCGTCTCTTATCTCTTTGACGATGTCGATTATCGCTGGTTTCACTAGCTTCAGTTTATGCACGACTTTGCCATCTTCTATCACAGAGTTGAATTGCCCCAAATGCTAAGTCCAAAATCCATTCATCCCAGCTCCTTTTTCAAGCCTCATCTCAAATTATCGTCATCTTTTATTTTTCCCAAAATTATCATACCAATTTTATTCTCTGTCATCTCGTTTTCTCGCCCATGCAAAGGAAAGAAATTTTTGCATTTTAGAATCGGCATTTTGCAGATGTTTTGAAGTTTTTGCCTCTCGTAAGAAATTTCGACCTGATATTTCTTGCGAGTTTCGAGCCAAGCGCATAGACAAAGTCATTGGCGCATCAAGCGCGCAAAAGATAAACTCCAGCCCGCTCATCCTGGGTCTCACCTAGTATTCCATTATCCTCTCAACACCCCATCGCAAAAGCCAACGCCGTAGCTTGCCTTTGCCAAGATACTCGACTAGTCTATCATCTACTACCACCAGCGACCGCGCTTTTGTGAGCCGATCTCGTTGCTTATAAAGCTCAAATGCCGTCTTGCAGTAGTAGTCTAAAGTCGCGAACGAGCAGTGTCTATCTCACATTGACATTTGCCGTTAAAATTTTCTTTCGCGACTTTGCAAAGAATCAGCCTGCGCTCATCGCTTAGGGCTATCAGTGATGACTGGGGCATTTTTGTAAATTCTTGGCAACTTTCTACCTTGCAGTCAAGCACGCGGATAGGATTTAAAGCTTTACGTCTTTTGCAGTCTTGCGATTTCTATCGTCATTTTCATCTAAAAATTTGACGAGGTTTTTCTTTGTAAAGACTTCATCGGCTCTCGTCGCCAAGTGAGTTTATTTTTAAGGTCGTTTTTATATTTAGCCTGTTAAAATTTCGTTTCACCATCAAGATAATGCTCGCATCCTCATAGACTGCCTTCACTAAAGCACTCACAGCCAAACTGGTAGAGCTCTCTAAACGGCCTTTTTGTGGGCGCTCGGCGAAAACATCGAGCCATGTAGTAAAAGCGACGTTTTGTCACGTTTGCCTGTCAAGTTTTGCCTCGATAAAGGCTCTAACCACGCCAGCTGTGCCCTCAGGACGCAAGCAGACGTCGTTCGCTCTTGTCTTCAAAACTGATACATCTCCTTTGCCCTACGATGTCACTACTTTTTCGCTGACACTTCTTTGAAAAAGCGCCGTCTCCTCGAGGTGCAGGGTCCGAAATTTGCTCATATCCGTAGTTTTTGCGACTTCCTCGCAGGTTTTGATTATCTGCGTAAAGTTTTGCGCGAGCTCGAAGCATATCTTTCTGCGAAGTGCCGTTATCATCGCATTATCCTTTTATGTTTTGTGATTTTACTTTTATAAAATTCTATCTCTTTTGAAATTAGCTCTATGCTTTTAGACGCGTCTATAAAAAGCGTTTTCAAAGCCATTTTTGATGAATTTGCATCTCATCGGGCTTTTGCACTTTTAAAAGATACTCTAGCCACGAGCCTCGATCTTATCGCATGGTGCCTCTATTTTTAGGCGCGAGCTTATAAGCTCATGGCTTTTGCTTCAGATGATCTTATCTACCGTTATCATTTAGTACACGAATGTATTAAAGCTCTAAAAGCACGTTTTCATCTAAGTTTTCATCATTTTGCCAAAGCGTAGGCTGATGCCTGAGATAAAGCTCTGTCGCTTAAAATGAGCCTACCAAATTTGAGCTACCAGCTTTTCAAAATCGCTCAGCCCCTATCAGCTAAAAAGAGTAGTACTCAGCTCTTTTACACTATTTTCAGTGCTCGAGCTTAGTAAAGATTCACGTAAATTTTCACCCAGGTCTGCGTGCCGCCTGGCTCTTTTTGTGACGATGAGCACTCAATCTAGAAGCTAAAACTTTTCTATCTGCGTGCTCGCCAACGCCGTCAGTGCCTTCGAGCAAAACATACATTTTACGCCTTTTGAATTTCTTTCCAGGGTAATGCTGGCTTTCTGGGTTGCTCCACGTCGCCGTCGTGGCGCAAGACTGAGCGGACGATCAGCGCTTGAAATGAGGCGTTATTTTCAAACTTGGCATAAGATAAAACCGTCTCAAAATTTCGTCCCAAAGTCGGATTTGCGTAGCCGATTTGTAGCTCATACTCAAAGTCACTAACCGCGCCGAGGCCCCATGTGTCGGGCGTTTATACCGTGCGACTTAGCAAAATCAAGCCAGCAAGTTATCAAAAGCCAAAGCACGCTTACGTTTTTAGCTCACAAACTGCCTCTTTTTGCCATCTCGATACGCTTTTCGTGTGCGAACATCGCGACATGTTTGCTATCACTTTTTGCGACTGCGACTATTACTTTTGTCAAAAATTACGTAGCCCTTATGATGACGTCTAAATGGCCGTTTGCAGATGGGGTCAAAGGTCCCTGGATAGTGCAAGATTTTCAATTTTGCCACCTTTTGGTAAAAGATTATTTTTCGATTTTTAGACATCAAGCCATTTTTGCCGATGATGAATTTTTCCATATCCTGAAGGCTCTTTTATACCTGCGTAGTAGCCTAAAAACTGGCGGGGCGATGGTAGCTCCAAGAGATGAGCGGTACCGCATCTGAGAGAGCGCGCATCTCGAAAACGGCATCTCTCTAACGCCCAAAGACTAGGGGTTTGCCTCTCTTTTAGTGCAACACTTTGCAGCTCTTGTGATGAGCGTGTCGCTTGTGCCGTTTTGCAGAGCCTTTGCCAGCTGTTGGTAGAGCAGGGCGCTATGATCATAGCATCCGCGCCAAACGAGCCAGAAGCTGGGCCCTGCGCCAAGATCCAAATCATCATAAATTACACGCCAAGATCATCTACGTTGAGCTTTAAATTCTCCTCAGCCTCCAAGAGCTTTTCATGGCATTTTTACTAACTATGACGTGCGCCCTCGCGGCCTATCTTTTGCGGCATTTATTAGCTTTAGAAAAAGCCCAGCTCCGCTTGCTCCGGTGGTCGCAAAAACTATCTTTCTCATCTTATTATCGCCTGTCCTTTGCCAGAAACTGTGGCCTCTAAAATTTTTGTTATCTTTTTGTTCTTATCTTTATCATATCGCCTGCAATTTTCCATCTTCAAGCGCCTTTACTTCAGCGATTATCTTGACGCCACCTTCGCTCAAAAACTGCATTTGGCATTTGCCCTTTTAACTAAAGCTTTATGGCGCTAAACTGGCGTTTTGCTAGTACTTCTACGCTTCTTATCTGGATTTTAGATGATGAGTTGCGGCGACTCAGGGCCAGAAAGTGCGTCACGTGGCCATTTGCTAAACTCGATCATTGTTGGTTGGTAGTCAAGAAGGCTTAAAATGTGGTTTTGTATTCATTGGATTTATGGCGATAAAAACTGGCATTTTTGGCATTAAAGCTAAAGTTTAAAATAAAAGGCTTTTAAGGCTTAGATCAACATCCTCAAATGAGGCTCTAAAAACGCCTTTTTGGCTATTTTTGATCGCTCAAAAATATATATAAAAAACTAAATCTTTTAAGAATGCTGGGAGTTTGTTCTGTGGGCTGATGCTAAGATCGCCTCACACTGATGCCTGGATATTCGTCGCTGATCGCTTTTAGAAAGTGCATCGAATTTCGTCCATGATCTGGCAGTTTTTACAAAAAGCTACGCTTCCGCCGCTTTTTGTCATTATATGTTTTGACTGCTATTAGGAATTTCGATAGAGTTTTTGCTATCTCATCTTGCGTCTCTTTTACCTCTAAGTTTAGTAATTTCATTATCTTCGCCTTCAAAGCCAAAAAGTGCTAAGTGAATTTGATCATTTACGACACAATACATCGGATATATGCTGACTTCATTTGCAAAAAGTTTTTGTGAAAATAAAAATGAGTATAAAAAGATGAGCGGGAAACGAGATTCGAACTCGCGACCCCAACCTTGCGGGTCAGTGCTCTACCCTGAGCTTATTCCCTGCAATCAAAATGAAGTCCGCATTTTATCAGATTGTTTTTCATTTGTCAAGGATTATGGGAAGTTTTATGAGTGAAAAGTTTCACTGCTTTTGTGCATTCACCTTGATCAGGGCTAGTTATCAACACAAAAATCGCTCTTTAATATATGATTTATCATGCCTGGAGCCATATTTTTCCTGCCGTCAGTTGCTGTTACATCGGCCATCAACCACGTTGCCAAAAACCGCATTTGCTCTGCCCGATTTTACCTTTTAAATTTTCGTTTACTATTGATAGCTTTTTGTGTCACAAAACATTCGCTTTTTAGAAGTGGCAAAACAAGCATCATCGTGCAAAAAGATAAGGAGCGATAGGGGTTGCCAGGCAAGATAAAAACAAGTCTGCCATCTTTTTGTAAGCCTTGCAAAGGTCTGCCAGGTCTTATGTCAAGGTGTGAGTAAATTTTCATCGTATCCAAGCTCGCTTAAGGCTATCTTCATAAAGTCAGCCTCACGCAGCGCTCGCCCACCAGAGCAGATAACGATGTCGTAGTTTGCAGCTGTTTTAAAAAATGCCTGTTTTTACAGCATTTAGCTCATCTTTATGATACCAAGATACGAGCTTTTTGACCGATTGAGCTAAGAAGTGCGGCGATGCCAAGTGCGTTTGCATTGTAAATTTTCATCCTCGCTCGCTCTTTGCCAAGGCTCGATGATCTCGTTTCCGCTTGAGTAAACTCTCAACACTAGGTTTGCTTTTTAACTTCTATAAAGCTTATACCCTGAGTGCAGCCATCATCACGCTTCTCGTGTTTGTACATTTCGCCACTTTTTAGTAAAATCTCACCAGCTTTTGTCTCTTCGCCTTTAAAGCGGTAAGCCTCGCCCTTTTTAAGCTTAGCTGAGTGCTTTCACAAAACTCGCCTTCAACGACGCAATCTTTCAACCTCATGACCGTGTCAGAGCCCTTTGGCATCTTAGCACCTGTCATTATCTTCACACACTCGTTTTTGCCGATAGTTAGCTGCTCTTTATCGCCTGCTAAAAGGCACTCGCGATGATCTTATAAAGGGCCTCATCTTTTCATCAATGAACTGCAAAGCCATCAGGTGCTGAGTTGTCAAAGCAGGGCAAGTCTTTAACGGCTATCCGTCATTTGCTAAGGTTTTGCTAAGAGCCTCGCTCAGAGGTAACTCACTCTCGTTTTTGGTCTAAATTGGCTTTTAAAAGCCTCATAATGCGTTATTTACTAGCATTTTTACTCCCTCAGCTCTAACGATTTTTGCAACGAGGCTCCAAATTTCTCCTCCAGCCTCTCGTAGCCTCTATCAAGGTGGTAAATTCTATGCACCAAGCTCTCGCCATTTGATAAAGCAGCTAGTATGAGCGCTGGGCTAGCTCTAAGGTCAGTCGCCATAACGTCTGTCGCATTTTCGAATTTGCAGGGCGTAAACGCTTGCGATATGGCCATTTCTGGCGGATGTCAGCGCCCATTCTAGCTAGCCAGCTCGCTAACGTGCACTAAAGCGATTTTCAAAAAGCCTCCTCTCATCTATCGTGCTAACGCCGTTCTGCCGCTAGACAGCGCCATGAGACTGGGCCCGCATATCGGTCGGAAAGCCAGGATACTCAGTCGTTCTTATCTCGACTGGTTTTTATCTCGTTTGTCGGCAAAATCGCGATCTTATCGCCACTCACTTCGATGCCAAAGCCCATCCTTCAACGCTACGAAATGGCTGTCGTGTGCGCGGCATTTGCCTTTGTGACTCGAAATTTGCTATTTGTGAGTAGCTCCAGCGCAAAGGTGTGTGCCAGCCCTCGATCCTATCTGGGATGACCTCGATATCACAAATTTCAAGTAGCTTTTTGACCGCTACCAGTGATCTTTAGCTCGCTCGTGCCTATGCCTTCTATTTTGACGCCACTTTGGGGCCGTACTCACAGGCACCACTTCGGGCTCAAGTGCGACGTTGAAAAGCTCAGTCGTGCCGTGAGCTAGAGGCTGCGCTTGCGATGATGTTTTTCGCTTGCAGTTACGGTGATCTTATCAAAAACGATCTTGCGCCTTTTTAGACCATTTGGCGCAGTCGCGACGACGTAGCCTTTGTTTTTATCTCATATTTGCGCCCATTTTTCTCAAGTGCCGCTTAGGGTGAAAGATCTATTGGTCTTGTCCGATCCGCACAGCCACCAGGCAGGCCACTTCCGCAGTGTCCAAAGGCGCTAGAAGCGGGCCCAAGCGTTAGATCGAAGTTCTCATCTTTCTAACGATATCGTAGTTTGCCGTAGTTGAGTTTACGCCACTTGTGTCTATGCTTAGTGAGTTTTCGTCTCTTAATCTGCACTTTGCGCCGAGATTTCTTAGCAGTTGGCAAAGTGTTTTTGATGTCAGCGACGTTTGGGATATTTGTTAAATTTACTCTGTATGCAAGCAAGGTTAGGGCGATTATGGGTAGGGCGGCGTTTTTGATCCGCTGATCCTCACCTCACCGCTTAGTTTGGCGTTGCCCCTCTATCTTTAAATAGTGCATCATTATGTTTGCTTTAAGAATTTGAGTATTTTTGCCGATTATATTGTTTTTAACTCAGAGTAAAGAAAACGCGGGCATATTTCTCGGTGCCTATTTACATCTTGCAGTTAAAATTATCAAAACACTCAAAATTTGGATACAAAAATATGTCAAATTTGATAAATAAAAAGAGTACTTTTTGCGCTTACACTTAAAGTGTCTTTTAACAGGCTGTTCTTTTCTACATCCTCACTCAGCCGCAATCCTACAAAATGACAGCAACCAAACCGCTGTTGTTGATACATAAATGCAAGCACCAAGCCAAGCGCCACTTAATGATGACGATGGTAGGTCGACAAGCCAGTTTGGCCTCATTTTTAAGACATATTTAAAGACAAAAGCAGGGGGCGACTGCTCTGGCTTTGTCTCGACTCGTAAAACGCTAAAACATCAAAATATGTACTACGACGAAAAAGACGATAACAACTACTATGGATAAGCACTGGCAGAGTCAAAAGCGATATTTTAAATCACGAGAGCCGTAATTTGATAACTCACAAAAATCCAAAGATAGGCGATCTTATATTTTGGTCAAAACACACTCTGGCAAGGGCGCTCATAAAAGACAAGAAAATATCACGTCACGTGGGCATCGTTACAGCCATACTCTGCAGACGAACGGTCACCCCGGAGTACACAACCCGGCTAAGAGGATCATGCACGGATATATGAATGTAAAGCAGAGAAACACCCATCAAAAGGGCAGACAAGAGATAAATAGCTATGTTATTAGGGTGCTCAAATCCTAGCTCGCCTGAAGTCGGCAAATAGGTTTGCTGATATGGCAAAGCCAAGCAGCCGTGCCATTTGCGCTTATCCTAATAAACCGAGCCAGCCATTTTTGGCGTCAGCTTTCACCTGCACTCGCGTGAGTTATGGCCTCGCGCTTGGTTTAAACATCTATAGGATCCCTACCTTTTTCAGCCCCTCACATCTATCTTTATGCACGCAGGCGCAGGTCACCTGCTCATGAATATGCTCTTTTATACCAAGTGGGCATCGATGAGCGAGCTTATATCTTGCGCACCGAAGATTGATCATATATATCGTTGGTGGCGTTTTGACGCAATTTTAAGCTTTTATTTATATATATATTTTGCATCTGAAAATGAGAAATCGAGCAATTTAGTCTGGCGCAAGCGGCGCTTTGGTTCCAAGTGCTTATTTGGCATGCTGGCGACTTCTGCTGCTTTACCTCAGCATAAAAAGGCGTGGTCGCTACTTTGCCGCCCTGATCGCCATGAGCTTTTTGCCGCTTATTTCATGGCAGCATAAATGGCTCGTATGGTGGCGCGCAATTTTATAGGCTGGGGATTGCGCTGTTTTTATGCCACTACTTAAAGAGAGCAGATGAGATGATGAGATCTGGGCATACTCGGGTGAAGCGCGACGTGGGGCTTCGAATTTTAGTAATTTGAGCTCGTCTACGAGAAATTTAGATCAAATTTGATATTTGTTTTGAGCAGGGCCTCTGCGCTAAATTGAGCTCAACCACCCCATGCATACGCCAATTTGCGACGTCGTTAGTATGAGAGCAGTCGTAAACAAAAGGTAAAGCCAAAAGATAAAAACCATCTCATCCACTCAGTCGCTCACATCGAATCGGCGCCATTGATATTGCGCTTGATGCCAAGCGGTAGACGGATCGAGGGTCGCCAAGCGGAGTTTTACGAGGACTGGCTCGGAGGCCGCCGAGGATGAGACTCAGAGCACTTCGTGCAGATAGAACATTTACTCACAAAAGCAGGTGTGGCGGCAGATAGCGGCGTGAGCTAAGCGCATGACGGCCTTTTTATCGCACTCTCAAAAGACATCAGAAAAGTCTCACTAGCTGCGTATGGCACTGCTACCAAGATATATGAGGACAAAACGGCCTTGACGCAAACGCTCACATCATCAGAAAGCGAGAGGCGAGTGGCACTGAGGAGCTTATAGAGTGCCTAAAAGTCATCTTAAAAGAGGAAGTTTCTACACGAGTATAAGGGCGATAAATGGTATGAATTTGCTCTGCAGAGGGCGTCAATGAGAAAAAGCCACTTTGACATCATATTAAATTCTGTGAGCATCCAAATTCCATTTAAAAGCATACTAGAGAGATCAACGAAAAGGACTTCAAGCCTTTAAAGTGCAGGTTTGAAGCGAGGAAGAACTGAAGCTGGATAGCATCTTTCAAAGGAGAGACTGCATGAGCAGTATTTCTACTTCCATAGCACGCAAAAGCAGTCGATGAGAACAAAGACGCAGCAAAAAGATGCCTCAAGGGAGCTTAGGCCTCAAAAGGAAAAAGAGGACGCTAATTCGAAGTGGCTAGCAGGCTAAAATGTATGATGTGATGCCAGGAGCCATCTTTTCAAGTAGCGCTAGTAAAGCATGCGAGCAAACGGCATCATCGCAAAACTTTGTATATCGAAGAGAAAAATCCATAGAGATAAAAGATTTGAGCTTATGATGATAAGTTTGAAGACCTTTGGAATTTGTAAGAAATTTAGATAAAAGTAATTTAGATGAAATTTTCATCATCACACACAATCCTAGCATAACAGAAATCAGAGGAGTATCTAAGCGACTCATCGATCGATAATATCCCAACTCTGACTTGTACAGAGTTTTGAATGCAAATTTAAAGAGCTAAAAAGAGGGCAGTGCAAAGCTTTGTTTTTCGACCACCCAAAGAAACACTCAGAGATAAGAAGATGAAAGAAAAATCGATTTGTCGAAAATAAGCCCAAAAATCATTTTTACTCACCTAGTAATCGCTCATCTAGTTTTGAAAATTTAACTATATCTCAAGTTCAAATAACCAAGTATAAAAAGCAATCGAAAATCAACCATAATTGCAATGCCAAAATATGTTAAAAGGTAAAATGCAAGATATTTTATATATTTTGTATTAAACTATAATTTCAAATTGATATTTTAAAATCTTTATTCTGCTCTTTTGAAAGTTTAATGGCTAGATTTTGATAGGTTTTGTATTTTATCTTTGTGTGATCTAATTTTTTATCCATTAATTTGGTGTGTAATTGTAGAGTAGTGGGCGATTTAATTCTATTTTCAAAAATTGTAGGATATTTATCTTATAATGTAACTTAAAATGAGTTCGTGGCCTTCAAGTAATGCTGTCATTAAATGAGAGGAATTTAATTACCTTTGGAGCTTGTTATCGGTTTTATGCTCATGTCAACCAGGAAGGAAGTATGCCAATCTGCATTTTATCTGTCGTCCATTCACAAAAAGCCAGAAAATTAGAGTCCTGAAAACAAAAGCAAGCAGCGTCGCTCTCATCGCTAAGTAAAATTCTGTCTCGGCGCTCGCCATCTTTAACTACTCATCCATTGATGATGTTTTGCGTGGCTTGAAAGCTCATAATTCTAGATAGTGCTTGCATATTTTACAGTCGTAGCTCGCCGAGGGTTGAGCAACTCCATAGCTAGACCTCGCACGCCTTCGGTCAATTTATGCGCTAATCAGCGTCACTGCTGCATCGCGTTTAGCCTTTATAGTCCCAAGCTGAACTCATAATCTCGCCTAATAAATTTACCAGCACATACGCTGCTTGTAGATATTTATCCTTGCCTTTGTAAAAAGTGTGTATTTTTGCCTTTAGTAATCCTATTTTTGGCCTCTTAACTGCTCATGTTTTGGACCCCAGAAATCTAGCTCGACCTTGTCGTCAGGAGCATTTTAGCTCGTAACTTGGAGCTCTCTCGTAGTATCCGCTCTTGGTAGTGGCAGTGCTTCGTCATTTGCTAGCCTTTTGTAAAACGCGGCAACTATCTCGTTTAGTGCGCTATTTAGAGTGCTTATGTAGTTTTAGCTTTGCAAGCCCGTGACGGCTCTGTCTCGCTTACTTTTAATTTGACCTTTAGCTTGTGGTAGTTTAAAATGGCAATCCAAAAGCGATGAGCTTTCCATTTAGAGAAATTTAAGACTGTACTGCTTCATTTTTGTTGTTTGAGCTACTTTTTAGGCTGGTTCCTAGCGTGATGGTCGGACAAACCTTGCCTGCTTTGTAGTTTAAGATGCCCTCTATGCGGTAACTGGCCGCCTCTTAGATCAGGTCGGTTTGCTGGTGGCGCTTGTTTGGCACGTCTAGATCGGACCCTCGCTCTTTTTACATGGACTCTAGCGTGAGACCTTCTGGACCGAGCTCGGGCCTTGGGCCTCCTCATTTAGCAAAATCCTAAGCGTTTTTAGCACTCACAAAGCTCTTGGCACTTTCTGATCCTATTTTTGAGCGCTTAGCTCGCTGTGGAGTTTATCTGTTTTAGACTTAGCGCCTCCTCTTACCAAGCTCAACGGAAGCCCGTTAACCATCTTATTTTAGCCTCATATAAATTTCCTTGTAATCTGCATGGCAGTTTTATGCTCGTCGTCTAACATAAAATCGGAAAACAAGCGTCTGCCACGGAGCTTTGGCGTGACGCTTAGTTTGCCAGCCTCCAAGTCAACTCATAGCATCTGCTTCAAACATCGTCGCTGTCGTTTTGCTGTTTGCTAGGCTTTTGCCAAAGATCAAGCTTCATAGCTAAGCCCCATGCTTTGAGCCAAAAACTCCTCACTAGAAGCGCCGCCTCTTTATATTTTTACTACTTCCAGCCCGCAGATGCTGTGCGTTAAAGCTTGGGATTCACCGCTCGCAAAACGCCAGCTTGAGCGAGCGCTTTATTTACATTTATCGCAGCTTTTGCAAGGTCGGTGCGTTGTTTTAGAGCCATATCCACAAGCTCATCAAGGTAGCTTTGCTGCTTCATACTAGCCCCCACCTCAAGAAGTATCTAATGCTAGGTCCCACGGCTGGCGTTATCTTCAAGTAAAATTTTGCTTTGTAGTTTTCATCTATATAACAGCGCAAATCCGCTTAAAACGAGCACTACAGCCAGGCTTAGAAATTTTCATATTACCCCTTTGAAAGCGCATCTGGCTGGATTTAGTTTTGAGGCGTTTTTGGCAGGCATGTAGCCAACATGCGATACCAATCGCTCATCGATGTGACGCGTGCAAGCATCGATCGAGCCGTTTGAAAAGACTGCTAAAGCTATTTAAGAAGTTGTTAAAGATGTAGCCGATATGTAGGACAGGACGATGCCGATATTCCGCCGATAAGGCAAAGAAACCGGCTCTATCAAAAACTGCCGTGAAGATGTTGCTTTGCCTTGTTCCGATCGCCATTTTTATGCCTATCTCTTTGGTGCGCCTCGCGTGAGCTGAGACTAGCATGATGTCTCATGACGCCTATGCCGCCAACTACGAGCGAAACCACGGCGATGCTCGAGATGAGAAGGCGCACTGTGGGAGATGGTCTCTTCATCGTTTGCTTGATGCTGTCTGAGTTTCTTGTAAAAGTCCTTTTTGCCAGTGCTTGATCTCCAAAAGCTCGACTTTAGGGCTCTTTTCGGCGATTTGCGCATTGACGCTCCTCGTTTACTTTTGCGAGTGATCCGAGCTTTATAAATTTCATCCCCTGTGGACCTTTGTTGATAAGCGGTCGTGTATGGGCGCCAAATGCAGTCGTTTCGAATCGCTCATCTTAGATCATCCTCTTTGCAAAACGCCTGATAATACGGAGCGGCTTTTGTTGTTAGTATGATCTTGCGATAGGATTTTCATCTGCAAATGAGATCTATTTTTGGTGTTTTTGATCATTAGAGTCGACTGAAGCGGAGTTTAAAACCTCGTCATCATCATAATTCCTGCCATCTTCTAACTGCCTATTTACGATCGAAAGCTCCTACCCACCACCTTTTAGGCTCGACAGCGAGTGTATTTTCTTGATAGGATTAGCACGCCTGAAGCGTGCTTTGTATTTGGCGATGACTGAGTCCAGAAAGGGACTGCTTTAGCGTAGCATGTTCGCGTCGCTTATGGAGAGCGTTTTACCTCATGCCTGAAACGCATATCGCCAAAGCCTTTACACCGAGCATGATATCCGGTCGTGTTTGTGCCGATCTTTCTTATACCAGCTACATTTGCTCCTGCGAGCGCTGCCAAGGACACGACGCTAATAACCGCCGTGATGCCGATAATAATGCCACAGCGGTTTTAAAGCGACCTTTAGTTTGCAGATGACTTAACATCGCGTTACCGACATTTTAAAGCTCTCTGAGCTGAGCTGGTCTACATAGTAGGTAAGTCACTCTTTCTGGCTGGCTCTGCTGCGGCCTCGTAAATTTTGCTATTCTTGACATTGTCTCGCCCACGATGTTGCCATCTTTTTATTTCCTGATCACACGCTTTGCGTGCTCGGCGATCTTTTGGATCGTGCGTGACGATGATGATGGGTGTGGCCTTTTGTAAAGATCGACCGTACCTCCATCACTCTTAGCCCGCTTTTTGCTGTCAAGCGCGCCAGCAGTTGGCTCATCAGCCAAGATGATCTCGCCACCATTCATCAAAGCCCTTGCTATGGAGACCCTTTGCTGTTGTTGCGCCACAGAAAGTTTGCTTTGGTAAATTTCTCGCTTTTTCGCCAAGGCCAAGAGAGTCGTACTCTCTCCATCCTCTTTTCTCTCGCTCGCTCTTGCTTTGCACCTGCGAGATACTGGCAGTGCGGACGTTTTCAAGGGCGTTCATCGTGCTAAGGTTGTATCTTGAAAGATAAAGCCAATTTATCTCGTTTGCGCTTGGCAAGCGTCGCTATCAATTTAGATATATCTTGCCATCTAGCAAATACTGCCGCCACTTGGGCTATCTAAGTTACCATGATGTTCATAAGAGTCGACGACCAGAGCCAGACTGGACTGATGGATGGCTTACAACCCGCCCTTTTTATCTCTAACCGGAGTGCCATGCAGGATCCTATCCATTGTCACCTAGTTTAAAGCTTTTGGTGATATTTTTAGGCTTATCACCTAAAATCTCCTGACATTTTCTTTTCGATCATCTTAGTGATCTCGCTTCGATGAGCCTTGAGATGTGATGATCTCGTCGCCCCTGTTTATGCCGCTAATTATCCGTGTATCGTTGCTATCTTTTTATGCCAGTTTTGACCCTCGGTTTTACAGCCTTGCCATCTTTTAGTAGATATACGTAAGACCTCTTTTTTCATCTTTTTACGCCACGTTTTGGTGTGACATGGCGTCCTCGACGTTTGCTATTAAAAGCTCATTTGCGTGGTCATGCCTATTCTTAAAATTCCATCTTTTGCTATCAACGATACTTTGGGCGTAGTAGTAGACTGCTGAGTCGCTAGAGCTACTTGAGCTTGAAGATCTGGTGCTTGATGAGTTGGAGTAGCCGCCACTTAGCGTGGTAAGCCCAGGGTCGATCGAGCTAACAGTCGTTTGTACCTTTCGTTGGCTCAGAAAGTATCGAGTACTCAACAGGCGTGCTGACTTTGATCTCTGGTGATGTCGCCTTCTGCTATTTGCATCTTCATCTTTACACTATTGAGATCGGCGATATTTACGATAGTTGGCGTTTGCTGGTATCAAGGGTCTGTCCCTCCTCTACTTGGTATCACAATCACGACACCGTCCCTGCGGTGATCTGTGTAAGCCTAATTCCGCCCAGCGGTGCTTAGCTCGATATTTGTCGTTGATCTGAGCTTCAAGCTCCTTTATCTCGGCGCTGTTTGAGCTAAAAGTGTTTTTCGCACTTCGCCCTTGCTTTCAAAGTGGCGTTTTTGGCAAAGAGTGCTTTTTTCTCTATCAAACTGTGTTTTGCGATATTTAGAGCCACTTTGCGCTTTCAAGCTGTGTGCTTTGTAGATAGTACATTTCTTTATTATCTATGCTATTTTGCTGGGTTGAGCTATCGATACTGCGATCATATCGCCCTTTTTACCTGATCTCCAAAGCTTGTCGTAGAGCTTTTTATCTGACCGCTCACCTGCGCACCAACATCAAATTCAGCTCGTGGCGGTACTTCTCCTGTCGCATCGACCTTTTGCTAAATGAACCTTCTTTGCCTTTTGGTGATAAACCTAATTTTTCGTCTTTTGCCTTGGCAATTTATCGTAGGCAAAAGTATCCGACGCCTAAAATAAGTAGGATTATTAGTACCTAGATTTTTCATCGCTTCTCTTTGTAAAAATTGCACCACCCGCAAGAGTAAACACTTTAAGCTCTCCTTTGCCATGCCAGCCTCTACTGCAAAACCCGCTTTGGCTGATAAGTCACCTTCTTTATCTTGTCGTATTTTGCGTAGCTAAGATATAGTTCGTCTCTAGCCCTTGTTACCGCTGCACGTAAAAGAGCTGTCTCTCCTCTTCTAGGTCGCCGCCCATGGACATTAGTCTTTAATGGAAAGCGGTTTTGCGCGAGATCGACTTAAGGAAAACTTGGTCAAACCTCAAGCTCTTGCTAGCATGCACACTAAGCAAGCTAACTGCCCTTCGCTCATCTCGTCGCTTCATAAGGGCTAAGAGAAATTGTAAAAATTTCACTGGACATCTTGATATAGCTAGCTCACTTAGCCACCACCACTTCTTTGCCATCATGCGCTCTTTTGACCACTCTCTTTTAGGGCAAGATCGATGACTGCCATAGAGTTGCCCTTTTGTGCTGATGTTTTCGACGATTACGAGTACTCTAAGGCTTTTTATCTCATTTATCATCGTGGCTGGCTTTTGAGACATTTCTCATGCCTTTTAGCTGTACCTCATATATAAAACTGCGCCCCACCTCGCTTTTCAGCTTTTGTAGCGTTTTAGCACTCGATGGCCTCCAGGATTTATCGCCAAAGCCAAGCTTAGACAAACCTTGAAACCCTCGGCACTCACTCAAGGTCGTCAAAAGCGCCCAGCTGGTAGCTCTCGCCTTTGTTTCGATGAGATATTTGCCGCTCTCATCTGGCTCCAACTATCCCTTTATCACCCTCCATGTCCAAAGCTGAGCAGTGCGTCGTACTCGCATAACTGCGCTGCCAACGCCCTTTGCGTACTCAAGCAGATGTGGATAAATGCCATTATATCTTTGATCGACATAACTCTCACGATATCGATGAGCGCCTCTGATCTCACGTGGCTCAAAGAAGCTCTCACCTCAACTCTTCGCTTTGAGCCAATGCTCCTTTAGCGCGACCTCGATGCCATCAGCTGATGAGTTATTTCTAAAAATTATGGCGATATTTTCTTCAGTTAAACGGCGAAAATGAGATGATGTCAGCGATGTTTTGATACTGCATCGCAAAGCTCGTTATAAACAAGCAATCTTGGAGGCTTGAAATTTCTCTCGGCTAACTGTGAGGTGCTGCTCATACAGTCTCGCGGTTGTTATTTTCATGACCTTATTTGCAAGGGCTAGGATGCTTGAGCTTTGAGCGGTAATTTACATTTAAAGCGTAGATATTTGCGCTTTACAGCGATCTTTAAACGAGCCAATGATCTCGATATTTGCGCCGTTAAATGCGTAAAATGCTCGGATCAAAATCGCCGTCGCAAAAGAGACTCTTTGTCTTAAATGCGTCTCGAGGTCGCGCTTTGAAGCGTGTTTGTGTCTTGATACTCGTCGATTAAAATTTCTCATCATAAGCCACCTATGGCTCTAGCCCATCCGCACTTCTTAAGGAGAAGGTCGTTAAAGTCAGCGTAGGCCACTTTAGCCTTTTCAGCCTCAAACCTCCTAGCATCGTCTTTGCATACCTTGTCAGCATAGCTCCCTGCTCTTTCGCTTTTCTCGCCCATCCACCTCCCTGCCAAACAGTTGTGCCTTGCTCGCTGTTTTGAAAAGCGAATAAAGGTCATAGATAAGCTGCCATAAGGTTTGACATCGCTTAAATGATAAAATGCGACTCTCTCACCGAAGACTTTTTAAAAGCGTTTTTAGCTCGCTCGGTCGTTTGAAGCGTGACGCCTTTATCAAGGCTTCTAAAAGTGAAACGAGACCGAGTGAAAGGTGCCTGCGGTGATTTTAGAGGTGATTTGTTTATCAGGAGTTCATTTAAACGCTCCATCATCTCGCTTGCGGCCTTGTTTCAAAAGTTAGAAGCAAAATTTTCAGGCTTTGGCGCCCAATCGAAAAGATGAGCTATGCGGGCGACTATCGTGCTAGTCTAAGCCAGTGCCAGCTGAGGCGATGATGAGATTGTGTCCTAAACGGCGCAGTTGCGGCGGTGTATTGTTCCTTTGTTTAACCCAGATAAGGGCATGTCTTCCTCTTTTAAAAGGTCTAATTATAGCTACTTAAACCTTTAACAGCTATAATCACGCGGATGAAAAGTTTAATCTTTCTAGTAATTCCTTGTCCTATGCTTTTAATGGTCGGTGTGATACCACTGATCAAATTTATCCACCAAATTTCGACGCGCTCAGATGAAGCCGTACTGTCTGGTGATAAAATGGAAACATTATAAATATGAAGTTTAGCAGCCGACGGACTTTGAGATTTCACGAGCAAAGCTTTCCAAATCTTGCTAAAACAATGCGTCGTTCTCTTTGAAGATAGATACTTTTACTCACCATTTTGGCGTGGTTTTGCCCCATTTTAGAGCATTTTTCACAACATAAAAAGCGACAACCGCATAGGGGCCAGCACTATCACGATGCAGAGATAGCCAGATGTTGGAGCCAAGGATAGGAGCTTATAAAAATAAGATAAGAGAAATTTCTTTAGAGCATTTTCAGCTTGAACTTTTCACCTTTAGCAAGGATCAGGGACGCACTTTATATCTACCCTCAACGTCCCATATGGCTAAGAATATCGAGGTGAGCAAGTTATGGCAAGCTTCTTTTACTTTTGGTAAAGAGCTAAACGAGCTGAAGGCTGGCTGCTCACAGCAAAGACTTTTTAAGCACGATCCCTATCCAAAATAAAATAGACTTGACCGCGTCTCAAACATAAATGCCCTAAAACAGGGTCATAAAGATGCTTTTATAAGGCAATTTAATCGATCTTAGCACCTTTTTAAAAGAGCGTGCATGGTCTGAGCCATTTAAAATGTGAGCGACAAGACGCTCGTCAAATGCAGGCGACTACGCAACAAGTCGCTTTTAAAAACCACCAAAGGCGAGCTTTGGGATCTAACGCATACAAAAGTATATGCTTTGTAATTTAAAAAGATGCGATGTTCTCGCTGAAAGGCAAAACGCAAATAACGCAGCGCAGCGTGGTTATTGATACAAAATGAGCGTTGTTGCTTTTATCGGCTCGCATGATGAGCGCGACGGACGGTAGAATTCAGCCCTAAATATGAAGGAACACGGAAGCACGCTAAAGCCTTTATTTACTCTCTTGCGCTTGATAGCGGGCTTATCACGCCAATTTGCAGTTAATTGACACGCAATGGCGTAAATGAATATGTGCCAAAGAACTTTAGTAACGACTTTTTGGGGCTTGTAAGCGCAAAGGATGCTCTAATTTTAGCCCTTTAATATCCCAGTTATAATTTAGACTTTGAAACTAAAGAAACCTGCTTTACAGATGAGTCGCTTGAAAAGCAGGGGAATTGAAGTTGATGAAAACAAAGGAGCTTACACGGCTCTCTCGATAGTTTTAAGCGTAGTGCTAAGGATGAGCTCTGGCTTGATCTTGCGCATCTTTGCTACAATATGCGCAAATAACGGCGTTTATAGACCAGCTTGAGTTTGCTGGTAAAGACTACAAAAATGAGGACAAAAACATAACTCTCATCTCGCCTCAAAGTGCTTATTTAACCGCTAAAATGATGAGCGAAGCCTCAAGGTCATATCTAAAAAATGCTTGGCAATATGCGCAAAATACGCCAAAGATCGCCTTTAAAACTGGCACTAGCGCAAAACTCACGCGACCTTTACGCCATAGGTGTCGATGAAGACTACGATAGCCGTTTGGGATTGGGTAACTTTAATGCCGACTGACAAACTAACTGGGCTAAATGACGTTTCAAAGATCGTTTTTGATATGTTTAAGATCACGGCGCAAAGGCAAAATGTAGAGTTTATGAGCGAGCCAGAGGGCATCGAAAAAGTGCCAACCTGCCTTGATGCTTTTAGTTATGAAACATGCAAAAAAATGGTGCTTGATGATAGGATAGTTGGAGTTAAACTGCAAGATAAGTGCGAGGTTTAGGCGAGGAGCTTGAGGTTTTTGATAAAAATGGCTTTTTAGACAAAGACGAGGTCCATAGCCCTTGCGCTGAAGTCTTTAGCGACGACAAAAGCCAGTTTTGCCTATCCGTATGACAGCGAAGAGATCGTGACAGATGAAAATGTAACACAAATTGTGCTAAAAATGCTACGCGTTTTTGGGTGATGAATTACCTCAAAATAGATGATTTGAACTTTTTCCTAAGATAGAAAAGTGCAAGAGGCTAGATCTAACTCTTGGCGAGCACACTTTAAAGTGCCTTGATCAAAACTCAAATCAAAGTGAAATAACAATAAAACTAAGGAGATAAATGCGACAAAAAGCGCTACTTCTAGCACTCAGGAGCAGTAAATGATATGCTTTAAGCTTAAATGGCAATGTCGAGGTGAAATCACCTTTAAGCGTGGAGATTTTGGACTAGAAGATGATGTAGTAAAAATCTCATAGGGCACGCTAAGCGAGAAAAGCGATCTCGTGCGAGCCAGCACTAAGTGGCACGGTGAGTGAACGCTCAAAGCCCACGCTTTTTACAAAAGATATGCACGCAGGTGCTGAATACAGCTATGAGTTAGAAAAGTGGCAGTAGCCTATGGCTTTGAGACGAAAAGAATGCGCTTGAGGAGATAGAAAAGCTCACAGATAGCATTTATCCACCGGTTAATGAGCAGAGTTAGTGAAGAGCTTGTGATAGCCGTAAAAGGCGCAAGCTTTAATGCTCAGACAACTCTCTCAAAACAGCTTTTGAGCAGTCTTGATAAAAATATAAGCGAGCCTGTTTTTGAGTTTGGAGAAAATTACGAAATCATTGGCGCTAAACTAGCAGGCGATGGCGTGGTGGTGAGTGAGCAAGCAAGCGATGAAAGCGTAAATATAAGCGCTGAAGCTAAAGCTTTGAGATAGCTAAAATCTATCCAGCAAGCCTAGATATCGAGCATCTTAGCATTTAGTTTATCTAAAAGAGTGGCTAAGCGATGATAATAATCTAAAAGAGATTTATAAGATAAAAAGGCGATAAAAGCTTTAGCATAAAGCGACGTGGCATATAAAAATGATGATGAAAATGGCGTGCCAAATTCTGAGCTTGAGGGTATGATTATTACATCGATATCACAAGCGATGAGTTTAAACCGCAAAATAGCTACGAGATCACGATAAAGCCAGGGCTTTGGAGATGATAAATGTCGTAAAGAGGCCGAAAACCTATGAGGTGGTCGCAGTAACCTTCACTCCATTTGCCATTCACAAACGAAAGAGCCTTATATCTCTCAAGCGTTGGGGAGATCGGCATTAGAATTAGCAACGAGCCGAGCTAAATGTGAGCGTGGACTTAGCGACAAGTACAGATATTTTTAAATCGAACGATAACAGCGATGATATAAAGCACTTTTGGCACCCAGGTAGCACAAAAGAGCTATAAGCTCGAAGGTGCGCTTTTATAGAAGTCGCGCTAAATAAGATAAAAGCTTGACTTTGCGGGTGCAGGTGATGGCGTATATAAGATAAATTGAAACTACGGCAAAGATAAGAGCGTCTCAAAAAGTGGTCTATCTAAGCGACATCGCCGCAAACGTGAAGCTTAGCAAGGATGAAAATGTCTTTGCAAACGCCTTGGCGAAAACACAATGCTAGCTAATGCAAACGTAGACTTACGGCACCAAAAACGAAGAGATCAGTTGGCGCTACAAATGACGAGGGCGTCTTCGGTTTAACGAAAAAGATATCCACTAACTGCATCATCTGTTGTGGTTTCGCTTGGTAAGGAGCAAAATTTCATCATCATCCAGGCAAACGAAGCGCTAAACGAGTCGGTATCAGTCAAGCGCAAGCGAGTATCGACGCATACACGCATTTTGCTCAAATATCATAAGGCCAAACGAGAGACATAAAAAGGGCTGTTTATCTAGGGATAGAAAATTACAGCCCGTTAAAAATATGCCTGTTAAGCAAATTATGAACCCGCAAGACAAAGGTAGCGACTGAAAATTTCACAAAATACAAACGACGCTGGCATGATAAATGTTTGAAAAAGGAGGTACAAGCGATCTTAGTGGTAGATTTAACATGCGGGTTATCTACGCCAGCAAAGTGATAGCAAAGCGTTGCCATTTTACGTCGAGAGCTTCATGCCAAACAAGATATGACATAGCCATAGATGCGGATACGGTCTTTTCAAAACGAGCTAGTAATGAAAATTAACAAGTGGTTATCTCTTTGATGGCGCGGGCAACCAGCGACTTAGCTGGCAACATGCAGGTTAGCTTCTTCGGTGATGAGTATAAAAATAGCGATTTTAAAGAGCTCATTATGAAAACGAGATGCTAAAACCAAGACACTATTTTCAGGCTACAAGCTGGGATCGAGCACTCTCAAAAAGATGGCAAGTCAAGCCCAGATAATGTGGACCCTTAGCTTCCAACACCACGCGCCTTCAATAATCAAAGCGTCAGTACCAGCAGCGTAAATGACGGCTGGCACGTAAGTGATGGTCAAAAGCTTTACGACTCTACTGCTTACAAAGATATGGATTGGTATCGCTGCAAGTACGACATTTGCTGAGCCAAACGAGGACGTGAAGATAAGAACAGTCGTGCTTGAGATGCCAAAGCCAAAAAGTCTACCAGCCGAAAGTCAAACTGACATTTGATATAAAAACGTGTCTACATGGCGGTATCAAAGGGACGCAAACGGCTACATAGTGGATAAGGCAACGCTTGAAGATGTGGATAGCTTCTATATAAAAATAGTGGCGAGTTTAGCCACAAATTCACACAAAAGTGGCTCAGCACGACAGTCACTGCTACAAATTGGTAAGTGGCGCAAAGCGCCGGCCTGATATGGACGTGAGCGGCTACTGGCTACTCAACTCTTTGCTCACGAAGAAGCCGCCGAAGCAAGTCCTCAGATAAACCAAACAAAAGCGTTTATAAAGGCGACGAGGCTAAGCGCAGACTGTAAAGCTCAGCCACAAAAGAAGGCATCGCGCTTGCCCGCGCTTGAAAGACGCTGGCGTCGAGACCTGGCAAGGTCACGTCAAGATCAAAAACAACTCGGCAAACGTTAAGGTAAGCTTGACTTTGACTTTAACGGCCTTTATGTGAGCGCAAATATCTACCGCATGACTGACGCTGGACTAACTCCGTTTAGAACCTACGGCAAGGTCTATGCAAACAGCGATAAGTCTTCAAGAAAGATGAGCTTTAGTTTAGAAGCGCCAAAAAGCGGCAAAAGAGCGACGAAAAGATCAATTCACTCAAAACAAAAGCCAAAAGCTTATGTGAATTTGATTTATCACAGATGTTGGCGTGCTTGATATCGCTTCGCAAAAGCCAGCCGATCCGCTGGGTTTTTGACAAGTACGCCTGATGGCGTCTTTTGACTACGACATCTACAACAGACTTACAAACTACAAGGTTGAGGGCAGATCATTAAGCTTTGGTGGCGACATGGCGGCGATGGCCATGGAGGCCAAGATAGCAAAACATACAAGCCAGTTGATAGCAAAAATGTAAAAACTTATGCAATACTTTGGTGAGCCTTCAAGCAGACGACAAAGGCCGTAGGCTCATGCAATTTAAAACTCCAAATGGCTTTAACGGCGCTGTTAGAGCAGATGCTGTGGCAAATGACGTAACTGCAATGAATCTACAAATAGCGGATAAAAGTAAAGATGATGTGATTATTAAATAAAGTCGTGATCTATCTTTTAAAAGGCGATGAGCTAAATGCAAACTTAAAGGCTCATAAATACGACAAATGAGGATAGTAACTAATCCAAATGTAGTTATGTAGTGTAAGTATCAAAACACAAGAAAGTGCAAATTAAAAGCCACTTGAAAACGAAAGGTGTTTTTACTTAAATTCAGCCCTTGAAACAGGTGCTGGCAGAGTATAACGTCACTATAGCGACAAAAACAGCTCAAAAACGATGCAAAAGCACAGCAGATGTCATTAGCCCTTATACGATCAACACTTACGCAAAAGTAGCGTCTTTGACAAAGAGAGTAGGTATGCTCCAAAAGGCTATCACGATGTGAGCGTGCGCGTCAAGCTCGGTCTCAAGCGTGCTACGGCAGCTTCAAGAGTCAGTAGAGTATCCTTACGGATGCGCGGGAGCAAAGGAGCTCAAGACTGCTTGCGCTTTTAAATTAAAAACCAAAAGATGAGCTTGAAAAAGGGGATCAAAAAGATTTTATCGTTAGTGGTATAGATGAGCTAGTTAAGATGCAAAAAGCCAGACAGCAGACTTTGGTTACTGGAGCGATCTGGGCGAGACAAAATGCATTGCAACATCTTTCGCAACTGATGTTTTCACTTGATCTTGAAGAGGCTGGATATGGGGTAAAGCCAAAGGTGTCAAAACAAAATGCACTAAATTCTCTCTTAAAATACGCAAAACTAACGACCTTGAGGCACTTTACGCTCTTATGCAAGCTCACGTGCAAATATGGCTGATAGATCGATCTTAAATAAAATTTACGACGACAAAGCCTATAATAAAAACCGCACTTAATAAATACCTAATGGCAGCAGCTTTAAAGCTAAACGGCCCAAATGACGAGGCAAAGGTCGCACTAAAAGATATCAAAAATGCTAAAACAAGCGAAGAAAAATGCATCTGATTTTAGCTCAAAAGTCAGAGATAACGCCTTTATCTTATACTTGCACGAAATACTTTGAGAAAAAACGACTACTCAGACGACCTTGCAGTCCTTGATAGTAAAATTTAAATGAGCTAAGCTCTACTCGAGAGCGATGCATTTACGCTAAAGAGCGCTAAATGCATACTTTGGGCAAAAGATAAGTGGCGAGAAAAAATAATACGTAAGCTTAGCTATAATGGCGAAAGTAAAAGTGACGGCCTTTTGGCACATCATTTACTACACAAAAGATGAGCTTTCACTATCACATCACTGGGCTCAAATAAGCTCTACGCAACTATCTTAAGCTACGCTTACGTGCCGCCGAGATCAAGCATAAAATAGAGCCAGAGCTTGACATCTACCGCGTTTTTGTCGATGAAAAAGGCAAAGAGCTAGTCTTGACAGCCTAAAAGCAAATGATGTCATCTACTCAAAAGTAGTGATAAACTCAAAAACAATAGTCAGAAAACGGCGTAATAAACGAGATCATAGTGCCGTCTTTGAGCCGATAAATGAAAGAACTTAAGCAACTTTTACAAAGAGCTTAAAAACAGCTTGCAAGTAGAGTATAAGAGCGATAAAAGATGACCGCGTTAGCTAGCTTTTACACGCTGAGTAGCGACGAAAAAGACGCCGTGCTTTATACGCCTTATCGTTGGAAGACTTGGCGGTAAATGCTCTCTTGGTGCAGTCACAACTGAAAATATGTACAACGAAAGACAAAACGACTCACGACCTAGCTCAGCGAAGCTTTAACGTTAAATAGCTATTTAAACTCCGGGGCGTTTAACCGCCCCAAGCCCATATTCCCACTTTTTGCAAAGATTAAACAAATTACTAGATAACATTAAGCATAAACGAAACTGAGGAGATAAAAGTGGCAGAGATTACTACAAATGCAAAAGAGATAGAAGACGTACATTTATAGAGCCCCAGGAAGAACGCGGATATTTCGAGATAGACGCAAACAAAAGATATCCAAAAAGATGGACGTAAATTACACGTTATGATGCCACCTCAAACGTGTTTACTGGCTCGCTTCACATCGGACCGCCCTAACCTTCACGCTTCAAAGATATCATGACTCGCTACAAGAGGATGGACGGCTACAAGACACTTTGGCAGCCAGGCCTTGATCACGCTGGTATCGCTACTCAAAACGTCGTTGAAAAGCGAGCTCTGCACGAGGGATCAAAAAGAAGAGCTTGGACGCGAAAATTTGTAGAAAAAGTGTGGGGTGGAAGGAAGTGGTGGCATGATCGTCCATCAGATGCGAGAAACTTGGCATCACTCCAGCTTGGTCACGCCAGAGATTTACTATGGATGAGGGGCTTAAGAAGAGCTGTGAAAAAGCCTTTGTAGCAAAGTATACGACAAAGGTTTGATGGTTCAGAAAAACTACACGATAAACTGGTGTACGCACGATGGCGCACTCTCTGACATCGAGGTCGAACACAAAGAGAATAAAGGCAAGCTTTATCATTTGAGATACTACTTTGCAGATAAGCCAAAGCAGATTTGTAGTGGTTGCTACTACTAGACCTGAAACATGCTTTGGTGATACGGCCGTAATGGTAGAAATCCAAACGACGAGCGCTATAAAGGCCCTGATCGGCAAAAAGTGGTGCTACCTATCATAAATAGAGATCGAGATCATCGCAGACGAGCACGTTGATATGGAGTTTGGAACAGGCTTGGTAAGGTCACGCCTGCGCACGATCAAAACGACTACGAGGTTGGCAAAGGCACGACCTTGAGTTTATCGCACTGTTTTGATGAAAAAGGCATTTTAAAACGACAAGTGCGATAAATTCGCAGGTCTTGAGGAGGCTTGAGGCTAGAGACATTGTCGTGGCCGAGCTTGAAAAACTTGGCAATGTCGAGAAAATCGAGGACTACGAAAACCAAGTAGGCTACTGCTACCGCTGCAAAAACGTCGTCGAGCCATATATCTCAAAGCAGTGGTTTGTAAAAAGAGATCGCGAGACGAAGCGATACAAAAAGGTCTCAGAGGGTCTTGCAGAATACACCGCCACACTGGATAAACAGCTTTTAACGCGTGGATGAAGAGCTAAGAGACTGGTGTATCTCACGCCAGCTTTGGTGGGGACACCATTTGCAGCATTTTACTGCACGATGATTGCGGTCACATGTGGGCTGACGAGGAGAGCCGTGCGAGTGCAAAAAGTGCAAAAGTAAAAACATCCACCAGCAGATCCAGACGTGCTAGATACGTGGTTTAGCTCTGGTCTTTTGGCCATTTAACACGCTTGGCTGGGGGCAATGAAAATGAGCTAAAAATGAAAAATGGTTTTGAAGGCGACTTGGCTGGGTTTTTATCAAACAACCTTCTCATTACTGGCTTTGATATATTATTTTTCTGGGTTGCTAGGATGATGTTTCAGGGTGAAAAGCCTTTGTCAGCGAAAGCTGCCATTTGACGACATTTATCTGCACGCGCTTGTAAAAAGATGAGTTTGGCAGAAAGATGAGGTAAAAGCCTTAAACGTCATCGACCCGCGATAGCATAAATGAGTATAGCGCCGATATCTTGCGCTTTACACTGACACTTCTGGCCGTTCAAGGACGCGATATCAAGCTAAGTGACGCAAGATGAAGCAGGTAGAAAAGTACCCAACAAGCTTTATAACGCGAGCAAATATCTCATGCTAAATGAGAGTAATCGAAATGTAGGGATATCAAGCTTCAAACAAAAGCTTAGTATATGAACAGCCGCTTTAATGAGTGCGTGAGAGGTGCGCGAAAACATCGCGACGCCTACCGCCTTTAACGACGCTGCAAAATACACTATCAAATTCCCTTTGGGATGAGTTTTGTGACTGGGGCATCGAGCTTAGCAAGGCTGATAAAAGCGAGCGTAAAAGAGCTTGGAGCATATTTAAAGAGGCGATAGAAACTGCTAAATCGCTTTTTATGCCGTTTCTCCTCAGAGTATCTATTTCAAAGAGCTTAGCGGCACACAGCTTTGAAAATGCGAAATCAATAATGGTGATGAGCTACCCAGAGATAAAAAGAGCGAATTTAGATGTTGAGAAGAAAATTTGAGCTAGTTATCGAAGCGATCGTGGCTATTCGCCGTGCAAAAGCGACCATCGATCTTGGCAACCTCAAAGATAGCAAAAAGCCTTTGTTAACTAACGAAAAATAGATCTTGACGAGGTTAAAGAGTATATCAAACTGCTTGCAAAAATGCGAAGAGATCGGCTTTATAGATGAGAAAATCGAAAATTCTATCAGAGATGTGGAGCGAGTACGTCTAGAGGCATTTGTCCCGCTTGAAGGGCTTGATATGGAGCGGTATCATCCACAAGACTAAGGTCTCAAAAAGACAAAAGCTTAGAAAAGAGATCGCTAAAGCTTTCAGGCATGCTAAATAACCGTATCTCATGTGGCAAACGCACCAAAAGATGTGATTGAGACAAACAAAGAGGCTTTAGAGAGTGCTGAGGCTAAATCTAAAAAGTATGTGAGGAGCTTGAGGCTCTTGGCGAGTAGGTTTTGCGGTAAAATTGAAGGGTAGCGATTTGTCTTTGGCAGTTTGTCATTGTCACGCTACCTTGCAGTGCTAATATATTGTTTTTAAAAGTGAATTATCGCCCTGCACTATCTTGCAGTGTAATTTCTAAAAATTTAAAGGATCAAAAATGAGCGAAAATAAAAATAGCAGTTTTAGGATATGGAATTTAGGTCGTGGCGTCGAGCTTGCGGTGCAGAGTAGCAGGATTTGGAGCTTGTGTCCGTTTTTAGCCGAAGAGGTCAAGTGAAGTAAAACGTGTGGTGCACCAGTTTTTAGCGTGGATCAAATTACATATCACAAGGCACGCGATTGACGTTTTAGTCCTTTGCGGTGGCACAGCAGCTGACCTTCCAACGCAGACGCCAGGGTGCACAGAAATTACTTTAACGTCGTAGATGAGCTTTGACACGCACGCAAAAATCCCAGAGCACTTTGCCGCAGTGGATGCCGCCGCTAAAAAGGTAGGCAATGTAGGCGTCATCGCTGTTGGCTGGGACGGCTATTTTCTCTAAATAGGCTATACAGCGAGAGTGTGCTTGAAAAATGGCAGTAGCTACACATTTTGGGGCAAAGGGGTTAGCCAGAGCCACTCAGACGCCATCCGCAGGGTAAAAGGCGTCGTGGATGCTCGCCAACACAGTGCCCATAGATAGCGCTCTAGAGCGAGTACGCGCTGGTGAAAATCCGATCGAACCACAAGAGAAAAACACCTGCGTGATTGCTACGCGTAGTGGCCGAGGATGGCGCTGATAAGGCACGCATCGAGCAAGAGATACGATGCCAAATTATTTTGCTGACTACGACACAAGTGCGCATTTTATCGATCTTGAGACGCTTAAAAGAGAGCATGGCGGTATCCCATGGTGGATTTGTCGTCGCGAAAGCGGAGTGAGCGGAGAGCATGGCGAGAATAAACACTTGATCGAGTTTTCGCCAAACTTGACTCCAAATCCAGAATTTACAGCAAGCGTGCTTGTTGCCTACGCCAGACAGTATATCGCGCTTTGGCACAGAGAGGAGGAGTGGCGCATAGCGTATTTGACATCGCTCCAGCACTTCTTTCGCCAAAGTGTGCTGAGGAGCTAAGGCGCAGATATATAATTTGAGGCAGTTAAAAGTAAGGAAAAATTTAGTGATAAAAATAGCATCAAACAAATGTACCTCATGGTAATACGCAGATCCTTTTATGATGTAAATTTAGAGGTTGCAAGGTGAAAATTTTCAGCCATCGTGGGACACAGCGGTGCTGGCTAAAATCAACGCTTTTATAGGTGCATAAACGGCCTAGAGAGCTATCAAGGCAGCTTAAAAGTCTTTGATCAAGAGATAAAGAAATTTAGATGAGATGCAACAAAGAATTTAAGGCGAGATGTTGGTATGATATTTCAGCATTTTGCCTTGATGGCTAGGACGTCTTTGAAAACGTCGCTACTCCGCTTAATTTGGGATATAAAAAGCGATGAAACCGAGAAAAGAGTGAGAGAGCTTTTAAATTTAGTCGGTCTTGAAAGCAAGGCAAAAAGCTATCCAAGCGAGCTAAGCGGCGGCCAAAAACAGCGTGTCGCCATCGCTAGAGCGTCTTGCTGAATCCTAAAATTTTACTAAGTGACGAGGCGACTTCGGCTCTTGATCCAAACACGACAAATCAAATTTTAGAGCTACTTGAAAAGATAAACAAAGAGCTAGACATCAGCGTCGTCATCGTCACGCACGAGATGGAGGTGGTAAAAATCGATCGCAAAAGCGCGCCATCTGCTATAGAAGGCGGCAAGATCATAGGCTCTGGAAGCATAGAAGAGCTATTTTTAGCCAGATGAGAAGATGAAAGAGTTTTTAGAGGAAGTAGAAATCTTTGCCAAGACCGGCATAAATATCAGGCTATTTTTCCCAAAAAGAAGTGGCTCAAAACAGCGTGATCCACACACATGGCAAGAAGCCTAAATATCGACTTTAACATAGTCTGGCAAGCTTGAAAAGCTAAACGACAACGTCCTTGGCTCGCTTGTCATAAACATGAGATGAAAAAGATAAAGAAAACATGTTTAACTATATCAAGCAAAGTGGCGTTTTGTGGAGGTTGCTTTTGATGTTTGAGTATTGATTTTTCTAAATCTCATGATGTATTTTCTAGGATACTTTTTGCCAGCTATCGGCGAGACGCTATATATGAGCATAGTCTCCACCCTGCTCGCTTTTGCCATAGGCCTTATACCTCGGTTTTGCTCATCCTTTCAGACAAAAACGGCTCTAAAGCCAAACAAGCAGCTTTGATTTTGTCCTTGATATCGTTATAAACGTGCTTTTAGAAGCTTCCGTTTATCATTTTGATCATCGTGCTCTTTCCGTCACAAAAATGATCGTAGGCACGAGCATCGGCACCACAGCTGCGATCGTTCCGCTAACTCATCGGGCGGCCCCGTTTTTGTGGCAAGGCTCATTGAAAATGCGCTAAAAGAGGTTGATAAAGGCATACATTGAAGCTGCGCAAAGCTTTGGAGCTCGATACTCAGATCATCTTTCGCGTCGATGTTTGTCGAGGCGCTTCCCGGCATCATCCGGCATTTACGCTAACGCTTATCGTAAATATCGGCTTTTCGGCGATGGCTGCGCAGCTGGCGGTGGCGGACTAGGATCTGTTGTTATAAACTACGGATACCAGAGATTTCGCCTCAGATATCATGCTCTACACAGTGGTTATTCTTATCATTATGGTCCGACTTTTCCAGGTTTTAGGGGCAACTATCTCATGTACTCATACACACACATTTTTTATCTGATTTTAAGCTTTTTCCTTAAAATTGCCAGAATTAATTTTAGCTGAAAGGACAAAAAGATGAAACCAGATATGTGCCAGATGTGCCGCCCACTAAAAACGTGCGTCGTCGAAAGACTAAATCTCTAGTCATAATGCATCTTTTATGCTTAGAAAAAGCTTAAGCGCTTAAAAAGAGAATTGACTTCTATTTACATCTATCCTTTTGTGCTTGGCAATGTAAAAAGGATAACAATGAAAAACCATTTCTTTACCTCTTTTAGTTGCCCTAGGCCTTAGCGTTAGCGCAAATGCTGCTGACAAGTCAAAAACAATAATCGTCGGTGCTACACCTATCCCACATGCTGACATAGAGGTTGTAAAAGCCTGTTTTGGCAAAGATGGCTGCACACTTGAGATCAAGGAATGCTAACGACTACACCACGCCAAACCTTGCGACAGAGGACGGCGACCTGATGCAAACTTCTTTCAGCACATCCCATATCTTGAAGACTCTGACAAAAACAAAGGCACTCACCTTGTAAAAACGGTTGGCGTGCATCTCGAGCCACATGGAGTTTATTCTAAAAAGATCAAAGATATCAAAGAGCTAAAAAGATGGCGCAGTGGTCTCTATCCCAAATGACCCAACAAACGAGAGCCGCGCACTTGACATCGTAGCAGCGCTGGACTTATCAAGCTAAATGACAACCCGCTAAAAACCCGCTTGATATAGTTGATAACCCTAAAAAAGCTTAACTGAAGAGATCGAGGTCGCTCAGTGCCAAGAACGCTGATGATGTAACTATCGCAGTTATCAACACAACTACGCGCTAAATGCAAATTAAATCCAACAAAAAGACGCGCTTGTGATCGAGGGTAAAGATAGCCCATACGTAAATTACGTAGTTGTAAAGCTGGCAACGAGAACAGTCCCTAAAAACTAAAGCCCTTGAGTAAAGCTATAAACTCACCAGAAGTTAAGAATGTATCGAGACAAAGTATAACGGCGCTATCATCCCAGCGTTTTAATCAATTTATACAAAGCGACGTAAAAGCTTTTTACCTTTTTAGCGTCGCTTTCCAAAATCAAAACAAAAAGGAAAAACAATGAAATTTATCAAACTTTTAAACCGCATCTTTAGTTGCTCTAAGCTTTCACGCAGCCGACAAAGACCACACTATCACTGTTGGCGTCTCACCAGTGCCACACGCTGAAATTCTTAGAATTTGTAAAACCAAAGCTAAAAAGATAAGGGCTACGACCTTGTTATCTCTGAAATTTCAGACTATTCGATACCAAATGTCGCCACAGAAGATGGCAGCTAGGACGCAACTTTCTTTTCAACATTTACCATATCTTGAGGAGCAAAAACAAGGCTAGAGGCTTGCATCTTGTAAGCGTTGTGAGCGTGCATGCTCGAGCCACTTGGCTTTACTCTAAAAAGATAAAAGATATCAAAAGAGCTAAAGATGGCGCAAAAGTGGCGATCGCTTACGATCCGTCAAATGGCAACAGAGCGCTTAGAATTTTAGAAAAAGGCTGGTCTTATAGAGATCGATAAAAACGTAAAAGTTGCAACTGTAAAATGACATAACTAAAAATCCTAAGAACTGGCAATTTGTCGAGCTAGAAGGTGCTCGAGATCCCAAGGACACTTGATGATGTCGATATCGCCGCTATTAGCACAAACTTTCGTCCTCTGATCTTGGCATGAGCGTGGCAAAAGACGCACTTTTTACTTGAAGACGCCAACAGCCCTTACGCAAACATCATCGTCACAAGAGCTGGCAACGAGAACAATCCCAAGATCAAAGCTTTAGTTGATGCGGTGCTTTAGCCCTGATACTAGAGTAATTTCATCATCACTCGCTACAAAGGCGAGGTCATACCTGCATTTTTAAAAACTGGGGCGAGTTGTCCCTACTTTACTTCTTAATTTAAAACCTTACCGCCGTTTTTAAATATCTAAATATTTATCACTCATGTTAGTTACTATTAGTAACAAAAGCTTTGCTACAATGCCTCGCTTTATAGATACCTTTCGGAGTAAAATGCCACATGACATTATTGATTTTATCGTCTCAAGCGTGAGCAGCTGGGGGCTATGCGGGCATATTTGTGATGATGTTTTTAGAGAGCTCATTTTTCCCATTTCCAAGCGAAGTGGCGATGATACCAGCAGGATATCTAGCTCACAAAGGCGAGATGAGCCTAGTGCTTGCCTTTTATCTCAGGCACGCTTTGGCAGCCTGCTTGGAGCTATTTTCAACTATCTATCTTTGCTACTTTTTGGGACGCGAGATCATCTTAAAATACGGCAAATTCGTAGGCATCACTCACGAAAAAGATGGATAACCTGAGGCATTTTTCAATAAAACACGGCGAAAAGTTTCTCGACCTTTCAACTCACGCCTCATTCCTGAATTCGCCAGTATATAAGCCTGCCAGCTGGGCTAGCTAAGATGAATATTTTTAGATTTTTGCCTATTTACCACACTTGGCGCTGGGATTTGGTGCGCTGTTTTGCTTGAGTTGGCTATTTTCTAGGCTCAACCAGACAAACAGACACTTCTAACGATCACGATCGCTCTTTAGCTAGTAGTTGCGGTAATAAGCGCGGTCTATATAATGAAGCAAAGAAAAGGCTAAATACATATAAAAAGTATGTAAAATTTAGTGTATTTTGCCAATTTGGCCTCAAATTTTTAGCCAATCGGTAATCCCTAGCTGATCGCTCTCATTTTCTTCTAGGCGAGCCACATCTTTGAGATTTTCTCTAGCTCGCTTTTGCTCGCACACCTCGTCACCTGAGTAGTACTTTACATTTGAGTTAATTTTACATTTGAATGAAGTCCAAGCTCGCTTATGAGGCGCTTTACCGTCCCTTCGTTGCCGTCTATTATGCTTATATTTGGCGGTAGAAATTTCTCTTAAGCTATCTTTAAAATAGTTAAAAATGCGTCACCAAGCACCAAAAAGCCAATTTACTTTAGATCAAATTTAGCTAGCTCCTCTTTTAGATATGACTCTCACGTTTTCGGTCTCAAACTCAGCCTTTTCAGCGAAATTTACAAGGCGAGGCAGAGCTAGCAGCTCGGTTTTATCTTTTGCGTTTAGATTTGTGATTAGCTCTTTTAGTTTTGCGCCATTTACGGTGACTGGAGTGGCAATGACAAGCGTTTTTAGGGCGTCGTTGCAGCTTAGATCGTGATGCTACAGCTGGCTCCATGCCGATGATCGGAACACCAATTTGCTCTAAGCTCTTTATCGCCACGCTTGTTGCTGTGTTGCACGCTACTACGACAGCTTCTGCGCCATTTTCTATAAGAAATTTGAACCGCATCAAAGCTAAATAGTAGATCTCATCCCTGCTCTTTTGTCCGTATGGGACATTTTTCACGTCTGCGTAATATAAAGAAATTCATGCTCGCTAAAGCTTTTTGCTGAAAGCTTCATTTAAGACGCTAAGTCCGCCAAGTCCCGAGTCAAATATACCTATCTTCATGCCCATCCTTAAAGCCTGCAATTATAGCAAATAATATCTTTGTAAGCCGTTTTTATTATACTTTGGCTCATTTTAAAGTTGGAGCCAATTTGGCAGTCGATAAGGTTATTTTCTATCTTTGCGCGACTTTGATCGCCATGAGCATCATTTTTCTCACTATCTTTGCCAGTTTTTACAGTTTTGTTTTTAACTACGACGAATCTTTCACTTTTTCATCCGCCAGTTTGCAGTCGGCTGCATCGGCATCTTCATCATGTGGTGGCTCTTCAGGCTAAACCCTGAAAAACCCTCGTTTGGATAGGTTTTAGGGCTTTGACTCTCGTATGAGTATCGCTATGGGGCTGACGCACGCTTTGCCAGCTTCGATGGTGACTGACGCTAGGCGGTGCTAGACGCTGGATCAGACTGCCGGGCTTTTTCACCAGCGCCGGTTGAGTTTTTAAGATAGGCTTTTGTCTACTTTTTGGCGTGGAGCTTTACTAGGAAATCGGCGATAGCAAACGCACTTTTAAAAAGACGAGATGAGGATACTTTTCGCCTTATATCAGTCCTTTTTGTGTATCGCTATCTTTTCTTATCGCCGTTTATGCAAAAACGACCTTGGGTCAGGTGGTGGTTTTGGCACTTACCTTTGTGACGATGGCGCTTTTTGCAGGGGGCTAGCGTTAGTTATGTTGGCATCGGCATCGTGGGTGCCGCCTTTGTTATGACAGTGGCGATAGTTAGCCCAGAGCACCGAATTTTACGTATAAAGTCACGGTGGGGCACGATACAAAAATATGGTTCTCTTTTCTTGCCAGATAGCGTGGCAAAATCGTGCTTTAGAGTGGCAGACGCCAGAGCCATATCAAACTTTCACTCACTAAATGCGATCAAACACGGCGAGTTTTTGGCGAGGGGCTTGGTGCTGGATATTTAAGCTTGGCTTTTTAAGCGAGGTGCATACAGACTTCGTGCTAGCTGGCATAGCTGAAGAGATCGGCGTTTTTGGTATCTTGTGTATCGTGGTGATGTTTTTGACGCTGCTTTATAGAATTTTTAGAATTTTCAGCCAGAAGTGAAAATAAGGTCTATCACCCATTTACGACTTGGTGTCATCTTTATCTTGTCGTTTTCTTTTTGATGAATAGCTACGGCATCACATCGATCACGCCGATAAAGGTATCGCTGGTGCCGTTTTTAAGCTACGGCGGTAGCTCCGTGCTTCGCCACCTGTATAGGTATCGGCATGGTTTTGATGGTTAGTAAAAGGGCGAAACTATGATAGTTATTTGTGGTGGCGGCACTGGGGACATTTGGCGATCGCTAGAAGCTTTTTGTGAGGAGCTAAATAGACGAGGTACAAAGCCAATTTTTCATTGGCTCAACTAGTGGCCAGGATAAGTTTTGGTTTGAAAACGATGATAATCATGCATATATTTTCTTACCAAGTAGTGGCGTCGTAAATAAAAAGAGGTCTTGCAAAAGCTAAAATCACTAACAAACATCATAAGTCTAGCTCTAAAAGTGCAGGCAAATTTTTAAAGAAAATGGCGTTAAAGCAGTTATCAGCGTGGGAGGTTACTCAGCAGCCGCCAGCGCCCATAGCAGACCATCATCTCAAAAAAACGCCACTTTTTCATCCACGAGCAAAAACGCCGTAACTGGCAAGCTACTAAAATTTTAAAAGCCATACGCAAAAGCTTTTTAGCTCTTATGATGAGCTCTCACCCTGTCCTCACCCTTGTGGCAAAAGAAATTTTGAAAGCCAAAGAGTTAGGAGACGAGCTAAAAACTATACTCTTTTTAGGTGGCTCACAAGGCGCAAAGGCGATAAATGAGCTAGCTCTAATTTAGCCCCATATCTTAAAGAAAAAGGTATAAAGATCATCTCATCAATGCGGCAAAACGCCCTTGTTGAGCTTAAAAAGATATGATGAGCTTTGGTTTTTAGCGAGGTCACCTAGAAATTTTTGACTTTTAGCAAAGAGATAGAAAAAGAAGATGAGTGAGGCTGATCTTGCCATATCAAGAGCTGGGAGCTAGCTCACTTTGGGAGCTTTTGCGCAAACGCCCCTGCCATCCATCTTCAGCCATTTCCTTATCCGCTGTGCAACCACTCAGTTTTATAATGCCAATTTCTAAAAAGATAAAGGCATAGCTGAATTTGCCTGCAAAATGGCTGAAAATTTAGACAAAGACGAGAGTCATGAAAATGATCGAGAGCTTTGATCTAAACAAAAGCAGAAAGCTCTCAAAAAGATATCCTTTGCCAAATGGGGGCAAAAGAGATAATGGATGTACTTGTTGCTAGATCCTCGCCTATGGCGTAGGCTTTTAGCTCTCGTAGCTCGTAAATGAGGTAGTGATAGATAAGCTCGTTTTGTCTTTAGGCTCTTGCCTGAAAGCACTCAGGGCCTGATCATCTCGGATGATCCTATCTGTGATGCCTGCTGATCTCGACCAAAAGTAGCTCGTCGCCCCTTTGTTTGGCAACCCTTATGCAGTTATAAAAATGTGTAGATAGTTTTGTAATTTTTCCAAAACGACGTTTGAGACGATTTGAGAGTCGAGATGTGATATTTTATTCATCCTATTTTGTAGTTCCATTAGCTCGAGCAAGTAGCCCTTATCATCGCTGTATCGCCACTTCTTGAGAAAATACTCTTTCTTTCTTTTTTGTTTTGTATCTCGATACTCAGCGACCAAAGACTCTGCATAATGTTTGAGATGTTTGTTAGGCTCTCCTGTAATTTTGATTAGTCTTTAGGCTCACGCCAGCCTTTTCTATCTTTGTAGTATAAAGGCTTTTGTTTGTTCTGCTCGAGGTATGAGCTAATGTTTTCGTAGTAATCTTCAGTATTAAAGACATTTTTAAAAACTGCCCTCGTCTGTTGTGCTATAAAGTCTGATCTCTTCAACATTTTTATTAAAAGTAAGCGCATCGATCTTTTGTCTCAGGCTCGACAACGCCGTTGTTTTCGATAACTTCCAAGTTTTTCTTAAGCGATTTATCAGCTTATCAATCTCATTAAAAATCCATTTTGCCTCCTTTTGAGTTTTTGGCTATTTTACTATAAAAACTGAAGTTTTCGCTTTGCAATTCTTAAAAAGATATTTATACTTCTTTTAATAAAATATCTCAAAAAGGAGCAAAAATGAATGGTGAAAGTTTTTAACTCTTGCATTATCGTAGCCTCTATAAAGCAAGCATTAAAGTCAATTTAGAGCTAAACTACAAAAAGCGAAAAATATATAAAAAGCCTAGTTTTTGACTATGTCTTAGATGATGAGCCAGAAAAAGAGAGCAAAGCTAGCATAAATGAGTGGTTTAAGCACGCCTTAAAAGCTTGGGACTAAGCGACGTGAGATACGCCACAATTTGAGCGTCACTATCAGAGGAGCGCTCGCTGCAAGGCTTTTTCAAACGTAAGCTACTAAGTCTATTCTTTGCATTTATAAAGATAAAGATGAGCTATCTTGTGCCTCACTGGAGCTTTGAAGAAGATAAAAAGGGCTGGGATATAGTCTATAAAGAATTTGAGTCTAAATGGCATGCCAGAGATTCAAAAATTAGTGATAACACTTTGAGTTTAAAGGATCTTCTCACAAAATCGCAATCTGTAGATGAGATAGAGTGTGAGATTTTGGTGATTGCTTTAGGAAAAGGGCTAAAAGCGCTAAACGAGCCAGAAAAGATAGAGCAAAAATATCCTAAACGCTCCACTTATGCCAAAGCTAATTTGGCTCTTTTTAATGCGGCAAGTGCGCTGATGTCTTTGGTGGTATGGGCTCATGGAACGACGACGCAGCAGGCTGGGCGAAGCGTAAAAAGCGTGACAAAGAGTACGATGAGCTTAGTAGTGAGCTTTTTACGCAGATGCATAAAGCCACTCTTTTGCCATAAATGAGTGGAAGCTAGCCGTTTATCTGATAGATCTTTCTTCGCTGGCTTGAGCTACTCGATGTTTGTAATTTTGCGGTATTTGGTGATGGTTCGGCGAACGATTTGGATGTTAATTTAGCTTGGATTAGCTCTTGGATTTTTAGATCAGAAAGTGGCTTTTTGTGGTCTTCATTTTTGATAAGCTCTAGCAGTAATCCCTTTATCGCGGCGTTTGAAGTCTCTTCGTCAAAGCCAGTTGCGAAAGAAATTTTAAGTGCGACCGTGCCTCTTGAGAGAGCTTTAGATATTTGTTTGCGATCGCTCGTGAGATGGTTGAAGGGTTGCGTCCCAAGCTCGTCTGCTAGGTCTTTTTAGCTTCATAGGCTTTATGTCGCCACCCAAAAAGTAGTCATACTGATACTCAACTATCACTGAGCCCTATCTTATAAAGTGTCGCTTTTTCCTCATCTCAAGGGCGTCTATGAGTCTCGCTTGCCTCTTTTATGCGTGAGCTTACAAAGGCCTCTTCTTTCGTCTAGTCCATCGGTGTCGATCAGAAATTTTCGAGGATAATAGTCGTCATTTATCTGCACGTTTATGCCACTACTTGATAGCTTAGCACTAAAGATGTCAGGCACCGCTCTTTTCTATCTCTTCTAGATACTCAATGGCTGGGGATTTTCAAATTTTCTTTTATGATCTTTAGTGCGTCGTCGTAGAAATTTCTAAGCTTTCTAAGCTTTTCTATATTTTCGTAACGAAGATGATCTTTTTTGCGCACTCTATGATCTCATCACTTGCCTCTGCCTCGCCAGCTGAAACAAAAAGCTCTCTTTAACATCCTTTGCTCCCACGCCACAGGGCTCAAGGTAGGCAAATCTCAGCCCCTAACTCGCTCCACCTCATCCTCTCATTAAAACCAGCAGTACTTTCATCATCATAAGAAAAATATGCCCTCATCATCCAAACACTCTATGATCTTATATGCGATATCTTGGGACTTTTGCGTGGGGAAAAGTGGTGGATTTATCTCGCTAATGAGCTTTTCATAGAGGCTTTCTTTATAGATGCTTAAAGCCTCGATGCTTTCAGCTAACAGAGTTTTGCTAACCTGCTCGCAGTTCCGCTCGACTTTTTCTAATCTCTTGTGTTCGATCGTGGCAATGGGTTCTCTTTTATAAAAGGCTCAAGCGTCTCTTTTTAGCTCATCAAGCCCGCTTTGAAGGATAGGGAAGCCAGCTTCGTAGCGTTTGGTTTAGTTTGATCTTTGGCGCTAAAGTTTGCTTTTTGCCTTAGCATCATCTACTCAAGTGAGCTTTAAATTCTTCGCCAAGATAGTGCGTTCTAACGAGCTTGTTGTTTGCCACTTCGCTCGCACTGCCGCTAGCAGTGAGCCATCTTTGATGACGTAGGCTCTGGTCGCAATGGCTAGCGTCTCACGGACGTTGTGGTCGTTATCAAAACGCCTATGCCTAGCTTTTTAAGGTCTCTAACGATGCTTTGGATATCGCTAACCGCGATAGGATCGACACCTGCAAATGGCTCATCAAGCAGCAAAAGTACTTGGCTTTATGCGATGAGACTTCTTGCGATCTCACAGCGTCTGCGCTCGCCGCCACTTAGGCTAACGCCCTTTCTTAGGCGGATAGGCCTCGATATTTAGCATATTTAGCATCTCATTTACCTCTTTTAGAGATCTCTTCTTTGCTTTGATTTCGTGTACCAGCCCCAAGGAGCAACTTTCTTCGACGCTTAGCCTTTAAATATGCTTTGACTCTTGCGGCAAATAGCCAATACCAAGGTGCGCTCTTTTGTGGAAGCGACGTTTGTGATCTTTTCGTCGTTTAAAAAGACATCTCCGCTAGTTGGCGAGATGAGCCCACAGATCATATAAAAGTGGTCGTCTTCCCAGCGCCATTTGGCCCAAGAAGCCCCACGACTTCGCCGCTATTTACCTCTAAAGATATGCCTTTTTATGATCTCACTTTTTCTTAATCGTCTTTTTAGATCTTTTACTTCTAGTTTATGCACTTATAACCTCGTATTTTCTGCCATTTTTGCTAGGAGAAATTTTTACTAACGTATAGTTCTCGCTGTTTTCTTTAGAGCTTTTTCTACCCTTTTTCATCGCCCCACTCTACTAGATGAAGCCCCTCTTCAAACAATCTTTTCAAAAAGGCCATTTTTGCCATCCCGTCAAATCCGATCCTGATAAATGTCGTAGTGGTAGATATCTTTACCATACCTGCATCAAAGAAAATGTGGCGACGTCACGCTATCTTCTATGCCATGTGCGCTTGATGATCGCCTTTACAAGCGTCGTTTTCGCCACTTGCTAGATCGCCACTTAGCTAACACCACGCCACTTTTTGGCAGCACCCGCACAAGCTCGGTCAAGCTCATTTTCTAAAAGCTCAAAAACCATCAAAGCTCTTTTTATATTCGCTTTGAGCGCTTTTTGGCATGCTTTTTGTAGTTGGGATCGCAAGCACTCGTATCTCGCCTCACGAGCTAGAAATTTGATGGTGATCACGTCGCCTATCTTTGACGTCTTTGGCCGCTTTTGCCTGCACGCCGTTTATGCTCACAACGCCGCTTTTACACATATCTTCGCTAACGGCACGCCTTTTAGTGATATTTACTACGTTTGGTACTTTATCTACTCTCATGTGGCGGATTTTAACAAAAATAGCCTTTAATTTAATCCTTTAGATATTTTAAAAAGCTCTTTTAAATTTAGAGGTATGACGTCACATGGGTTTCATTTTTAAAAAGCTCAAAGTGAGTAATTTACACCACTTTGCTGTGTATCTGGGCTAGATCACTGCCTTTAAAATGCCAGCTTTGTCAGTTTTGCCTCTTTCTCTTTCAAGCTCGCCAACGCTAAGAAAGACGAATTTAGCTCTTTAGTTTCTCTTTAATTTACCCTCCCACTCACGTTTTGCTTTTTGTATTTCAGACTCTGCCCCACCAAAGAGATGGTGAAGGATAAATGAAATTTGTAAAAATGCCCTCATTTTTAAGCAAGGCATAGAGCGTAAAAAGCCGCCAAAAGAGTGTCCATAAAGGCTTTTTGGTCTGCTTTGCACGTTAACTCTCATCAATTAACCGCACTCAATTTTAGTTAAAAAGTGGTAAAACGCATCTGCGCCACCACCTTTTACTAAACTCCCTCGCCCTCTGCCTTTGGCGTGAGATCTCTTGTGCGTTTTTCTACCTCGTAGCTTTTGGTCTGTGCTATATCCTATGCCGATTATTAGCGGGGCAGTCGTAGCGTCAAATCTCATTTAAAAAGCATGTTAAACTGAGCTGTTTGCGTCAAGTAAGAAAAGCACATTTTTAAACTCATTTTGCCCCTTTTAGCTTGGCTGTGAGAAATTTATACATTCATCATTTGCGCTCATTTTTAAAGGTTGAAATTTCCACTTTACTAGCGGCTTTTCTCGCTTAATGGCTCAGGCGTTTGGCTTGGCCCTGCGTGCATAATGACGTCACACCAAGCGTAAAAAAAGCGTGCACTGAAGGCTCTTACCATTTTGCAGCTGACCTTAAACCAAAAATCTCCTACCCTCTTGCGGATAAAAGTAGTATGTATCGCCCACAAGCGCCTCATCGTATCTTACCTTATCAAAGATATTGGAGGCATTTAGACTAAGCGTTAGGTGCTTGTTTGCTTCCCAGCTGACGCCTGTATCGAAGGTGAGTAGGTCTTTGTGTTCTCTCTACGCTATTACCAGCACCGTAAAATTTACGCTTGTTAGCTTGTCTCGTAGTTTGCGCCAAAAATGTCTTAACGACTTTTTATAGGGCTTATATGTAAGCGTGGCGTGAAGTGTGTGCTCATGTTGCTGTTAGGCTTTTGCCATCAAGCCTGTTAAGCCCAGTTTGGCTAATTTTCATAGGGCCTCTTGGCGTGTTTATCGTTGGGTTGCCAGTTTTTATCTTTTGACTTATTATAGGTATAGTTTGAGCTTAAATTTAGGTTTGAAAGGATGTCATAGTCGCCACTTTAGCTCTACGCCCCAAACGGTCGCACCTCGATGTTAAAGTAAGTCCCCCAACCAGGGCAAGTAACGTGTGGTGCATTTGTGCAAGTGCCAAAGGCTGGAATCCCATTTACTCTTTTTACTGCCGTCAGTGTTCTAGGATCTTATCTTTAACCCATTTCTAAAAAGCGTTACCGAGCCTCTAAAATCAGCCTGATTGTCATAATACGCCCCAACTTCATAAGTCGTGCTCTTTTCTGGTTTTAGATCTTTGTTGCCAAAATCAACTATTCTCCAGCCACCCTGGATAGTGCCTACTTCTGGAGAAATTTGATTGACATTAGGTGTTTTATAGCCAGTCGCTACGCCACCTTTTTAGGCTTAGCGTATCTGTGGCATTATAGACTAGATAGGCTCTTGGCGAGAGGTGGTTGCCAGAAAATCTGTTGTGCGTGAGCCTTGAGCCAAGCGTTAAAAAGAGCTTCTCATCTAAAGTAATTTTACCACTCATCCTCGATAAATCCCGCATGCTCGCTCATCGAGTAGGTCTTTGATCTTTTTAAGCCGTTTCTTGAAGCGTTTGAGACGATGAAGGTCAGTGCCTACATTTTGCTTTAGCAAAGTCATAGCCAAGTTAGTGAGTGAGCGCCAAGAAAGGTTGTACTTTAGAATTGAAGTTGTGATTTTTAGCTTTTGCGGGCATGAGGCTGTCAAACAAAAGACTTGTTCTTTGCGTCTGGTCATAAATGTAGCTGATATCGGCATTTAGGCTATCAACCCGCCAAGGTAGCCCACGCCATAGCTCTTTTTCTCGTAGTCATAATTATCTAATGGTCTTCTTCGGGTCTGATCGGCTGTTTTGCCAGAGGGTGCGCGAGTAGTCGTGCCTTTCGTTTGAACCAAGGATGAAAAAGTGTATTGTGCTCATCTGGCGTGATCCAAAGCTTTTGCGCTTAAATTCTCTCTTATCGCTCTTTTTGATAGCCACCGATGTAGCCATCTCTCATCTCTTAGCTTTTTATAGCCCCAAAGCTGAAGCGCAAAAGCTCTTTTATAAAGAGGCATTTAGATAAAAGTCACCCTGCCTGCCATCGCCTATGCCTTTGTGCGCATTTATCGTGGTTGAGATGCCGACGTTGCCACCTACTCCTGAAAAGTCCTTTTGGTAATGATATTTATAACGCCTCCAACCGCGTCACTCACTCATAAAGCGAGCCTCATAGGGGCCACGGATGACCTCTATACGCTCGATCGCCCTTCGGCTGGTGGGATGAATTTGAGTTCATATCCCCTGCTCCGCCCTTTGGACTTTGCGCTGCTTGAATTTACTCTTTTGCCATCAATCAAAACCAGCGTTTGAGACTTTTCCATGCCGCGTATCGAGATGCCACTAGCTGGACCATCCTCGCCGCCTATGACATTTACGCCTGGCGCTTTTTGGGCGATTGAGTGAAGTGAGGTAAAGCTATCTTTTGTAAGCTCATCGCCACTTTATCACGCTTATGCTTGCAGGGCTTCTTTGATCTGCTCGCGAAAAGCCACTCGCACTTACTACGACGCCATCTAGCTTAGTTTCGTTGTCTCCTTTTTCTACTGCATAGAGAGAATTTGCCACACAAGCACTCAAGGCAAATGGCGATATTCTTGATCTATTCCACAGATATCCTTTTGTTAAATTTGAATCTTTGATAATGAAAGCGAAACGCAATTTAACAAAGCAAAGCATAAAAACAATATTAATTATCACTAATTTTAAATAACATTTTCATGAAAAATAGCTAGAGTTTTTCAAATAATGCTTACATTAGAAATTGAGATTAATTTATTAAAAGATTAATCAATTTAGGGCTAAAAATACGACCATTTTCAACAAAAGGACAGCTATGAAAAAAGATGTAGTTGTTTTGGCATACTCAGGCGGACTTGATACAAGTATCATTTTAAAGTGGCTTCAAGACGAATACAAATGCGAAGTAGTCACATTTACAGCTGACATCGGACAAGGAAGAGCTAGAGCCTGCACGCAAAAAGCCCTAGCGCTTGGTGTAAAACCTGAAAATATTTTTATAGAAGACTTAAGAGGTTAATTTGTACGTGATTATGTATTTCCAATGTTTAGAGCAAACGCAGTCTACGAGGGCGAATATCTGCTTGGCACATCGATCGCACGCCCACTAATAGCAAAACGCCAAAGCGAGATCGCAAGAGCTGTTGGCGCTGATGGCGTGAGCCACGGAGCAACAGGCAAAGGCAACGACCAAGTTCGCTTTGAGCTTGGCTACTATGCGCTTCGCGACAACTCAACTATCATAGCCCCATGGCGAGTGGGATCTAAACAGCCGTGAAAAACTTTTGGCATACGTTGAGAAAAATGGCATAGATATCACTAAAAACCAGGCAAAAGCCCATACTCAATGGACGCAATTTACTTCACATAAGCTAGCGAAGGTCTAGTGCTTTGAAGATCCCGAGCCACGCACCAGAAGATGATATGTGGAGATGGTGCGTTGATCCTAAAAATGCTCCAGATAAGAGCGAGATCATCGAGATAGGCTGGCGAAAAAGGTGATCCAGTGAGCATAAACGGCATGAGCCCAGCTGAGGGCTCTAACCGAGCTAAACCGCCTTGGCGCAAAAACACGGCATCGGCAGACTTGACATCTGTAGAAAACCGCTCTGTTGGCATGAAGAGCCGCGGCTGCTACGGAAAACCCAGGTGGCACGATAATGCTAAAAGCACACAGAGCGATAGAGAGCATCACGCTTGATCGAGGTGCAGCTCACCCTAAAAGATGAGATCATGCCAAAAATACGCCGAGCTAATTTTACAATGGCTACTGGTGGTCACCTGAGCGAAATATGCTCCAAGCGCTCATCAGACAAGAGCCAAGAACACGTAAATGGCTCTGTAAAAGTTGAGCTTTATAAAGGCAACGTGACCATACTTGGCAGAAGCAGCAAAGATGATAATCTATTTAGCGAGGCATACCGCACGTTTGAAGAAGATAGCGTTTATGACCAAAAAGATGCGGAAGGATTTATCAAAGCTAAATGCACTTCGCTTTATAATCGCACGCAAAAATGGGAAGCGAGTACTCTGACTAACAATAAATTCTAAAAAGGACAAAAACTGAAAGTATTATTAATAAAAAGATGTAAAAGGATCTTGGAAAAGCTAGGCGAGATAAAAGAGGTAAAAGATGGCTACGGTAATAACTTCTTAATCGGCAAAGGCTTTTGCAAAGCAGCTCACTCCAGACGTGTTTCGCCAATACGAAGCGGGCTCAAAAGAGAAAGGCTGAAGAGCTAAAATATGAGATCGCAATTTAGAAAAACTAAAAAGAAGAGCTTGCAAAAAGTGACAGTCGTCATCAAAAACTCTTGGCGCAAATGGCTCGCTTTTTGGCTCCGGTCTCAAAAGAGGAGATCGCAGCAGAGCTTGAAAAAGACTACACCATTTGGTAGTCGAGAAAAAGAGCATATCGACCCTAGATACACACTAAAAGCAGTCGGCCTTTATGATCGTTCATGTAAAGCTTGGCCACCTGATAAATGCGAGCCTTAAAGGTTGATGTGCAAGGAGAGTAGATGTTTCATGCAACAACCATCTTAGCCTCACAAAGGCAAAAATAAAGCGGTTATTGGCGGCGACGGGCCAGGTGAGCTTTGGCAACACCGTCTTAAAAAGGCAACGCCGTGTAATTCTGCAATCCACAACGGCAAAGTCCTAGCTGGCTTTTGCTGGTAGCACAGCCGACGCGTTTAACCTCTTTGATATGTTTGAGAGTAATGAGCATACAAAGGGCGACTTGTTAAAGGCAGTGATAGAATGTAGCAAAGAGTGGCGCAAAGACAAGTATCTAAGAAAGCTAGAAGCTATGATGCTTGTGCTTGATAGGGATGTAAATCTTACTTAGTGGCACTGGGGATGTAGTAGAGCCTGAAGATGGCAAGATAGCAGTTATCGGAAGTGGCGGCAACTTCGCCCTCTTTCAGCGGCCTCGTGCCTTAGATAGATTTGTCGATATCGACGAAGAGGAGCTAGTCAAAGAGAGCCTCAAGATCGCAGGCGAAATTTTGCATCCATACAAATACAAACATCAAAACTTATGTTTTAGAATAAGAGAGAAATGAACTTAACACCAAGAGAAATTGCTAATTTTTAGATGACTATGATCGGTCAAAAAGGACGCCAAAAAGATCATAGCGATTGCACTCGTAACCGCTACCGCCGTATGAAGCTTGAAAAAGAGCTTTGCAAGATGACATCATGCCAAAAATATATTAATGATCGGCTCAACTGGCGTTGGTAAAACAGAGATCGCAAGGCGTCTTTCAAAGATGATGGGGCTGCCATTTATCAAGGTGGAAGCTAGCAACATACCTGAGGTTGGCTTTTGTCGGGGCGTGATGTTGAGAGCATGGTTAGAGACCTTGCAATGGCATCATATAATCTCGTAAAAATGAGCAAAGTGAGAAAACCAAGATAAAATCAACGCCTACATCGAAGAAAAGATCGTTTCAAAGCTACCGCCACCACTGCCAAAAAGGTGCAAGTGATGAGAAGCAAGCAGAGTACGCAAAAGAGCTACGACAAAATGCTAAATAGGGCTAAGAAAATGGCGAGCTTGATCGAGCTAAGCATGAGATAGAAGTGCAAAGAAACCCACTTGAAGCTGGCTCAAACGTGCCACCTGGATATGGCGCAGATGCAAGAGAGCTTTATAAAGATAATTGGGCACCGGTGGCAAAAACATCAAAAAGAGATGAAGGTAAAGACGCTAAAAAGCCTTCAAAGCGAGGCAAATGATGTATCTTAGATCTTGAGAGTGCAAAAACAGAGGCTTTTAAGAAGAGCTGAAAACGAAGGGCATTATCTTTATAGACGAGATCGATAAAGCAGCCGTTGGCTCAGGTAGCTCAAACAGGCAAGACCTCAAGCAAGCATATGCGTGCAAAGAGATTTGCTACCTCATCGTTGAGGGCTCAAATGTAAATACCAATCGGATATCGAAGACAGATCATATTTTATTTATCGCAGCTGGTGCTTTCATATAAGCAAAGCCGCGACCTCATCCCAGAGCTTCAAGGCCGTTTCCTACTAAGGGTCGAGCTTGATAGCCTTGATGAGGATGCGCGCTATCGCTCTAACACAGCCAAAATCTGCTTTTAAAACAATACATCGCGCCTACTTCTCCAAACCGAAAATGTCGAGCTAGAATTTGACGATGAAGCGACAAGAGAGATAGCGCGGATCGCTCACGCGGCAAATGAAAAAGATGGAAGATATCGGCGCTAGACGCCTTCACACGGTGATCGAGCGCGTGATAGAAGATATCAGCTTTGAAGCTCAGCGAAAAGAGTGGCGAGAAGATAAATGTGACAAAAAGAGCTTGTAAAAAGAGCGCCCAAGACGTGGTTGAGGATCAAGATCAGCGAGGTACATACTTTGAAATCAGGCTTTGTTAGCATCATAGGACGGCACAAATGCTGGCAAAAGCTCGTTTTAAATGCGCTTATTGAATGAAAAAGATCGCCATTGTCTCGCACAAAGCAAAATGCAACCTCGCAGAAAGATAAATGGTATCAGATGAACGGTGAAGACTCAGATCATCTTCACCGACACGCCAGGACTCACGAGAGTACAAAGGCGATAAATCAATGCACACTAGCTGCTTATAAAATCGATGGGAGACTGCGATCTCATCGTATTTTTAGCGCTCTATTCACGATGACACGAGCGACTATGAGAAATTTTCTAGCTCTTAATCCTGAAAAACCGCACATCTTAGTGCTACTAAAAGTCGATGAGAGCATCAAATGCTAAAGTGCTTGAAAAAGATCACCAGTCATCAGACTTCAAGATAATGGCAGCCTGCTTTTACCTTTTAGCACCAAGCAGTCCTACCCATATCAGCCACTTGATGAATCGTAAAGCTTTTGCCAGAGCATGAATATTTTTATGATCCAGACATTTCACGCCGACAAACGAGAAGCGAGATCTTTTAGAGAATTTATACTTGAAGCGATCTATGAGTATTCGAAGCGACGAGATCCCTTATCTTAGCGACGCGATCATAAAAAGCTGTAAAAGAAAAACAGGCATAACTCGAAATTTATGCGAGCATCATCACAGGAGCGTGACATTCAAAAGTATGATCATTGGCAAAAATGGTGAAACCATTAAAACGAATAGGAATTTTTGCAAGAAAGTTACTGGCATCGAACTTAACAAACACAAAGGTCTTCTGAAGCCAGATGTAGTCGTTAAAAAGGCTGGAGCAAAGAGGAGAGAGAGCCTCAATAAGATAATCGGCTATTGATTTTATTTTAAAGATATTAAAAATACCCACTATAAGCGTTTAGGATAGGTGTGAAATTCATGATGAATATTATAGTGAGATTTCTATAGTCACACTTTGATCCCTATGAATACAAAGGATTTCGTTATCACAATAGCGGCGTAGACGCATTACATCTATCAAAAGCAGCTTACAAACGTGACTTTTTATATCGTGACATCGAGTACAAAGATCTCAATAACTCTGATATTTAATATCCCAAGAACTGTCGATGACGACGATCTTGAAAATACGATCTCTATTAAAATCTACGAAGAGCTCTCTCTTGATCCTTCGGTTGATTATAAGATTATGTTTTTGAAACCGATACACAAAAGTGAAGAGTAGACTTTTTCAACGTTTTTGTTGCTTTCAAATGATCAAACAGATGACTTATATATACGCCAGAAGAGTACCTTATGTAGACTATATCGTTCCAGAGCCATTGCTCTACTCGGCCATATACGAAAAGGCTGCCAGCTCAGCACCGACGTGATTGTTTTGTAACGATTAGAAAGATGAAGCCTTTTTAAGTGTATATTCAAAGGGCGAATACCTAACTTCAAGGTCGGTCCGCTACACGCTTTCATACCTTAAGCGATAACTTTCAGAGCAAAGCGGCGAGCGCATGAGTGAAGATAATCTTTTTGAAATTTTATCTACAAGAGGCCCTTGTTGATAAAGATAAAGATGGCTTTCAACTACGATCTAAACACCGTTTTTGAAGATTGTATTTCTTACATAAACGACATACGATCAATATTATCAACAGAATGATACAACGTAAAATGTTAGAAATCTCACATAGACCGCGACCACAAGATAGAAAAGTATACCCATCTCAACTAAGCTTGGCATGAGCACTCAGAGGGTCAATACAAACATCGCCATAAACAACAAAAGCTTTGTTACAGAGAAGAGCGTCCAATATAATGGCGCTATATGCTGATTTTTCGCAAAAGATGCCTAATGCGGACTTTTTAACTTCTCAAATATGTTTCGTCCTGAGCCATTTGCAAAGAGAAAGAGCGGCCGTTTTTACTCACATGCGTAGCCGCGTTTGAGGCAGGCATGTTATATCCAGCGTACAACCACATAGTCGGACTTGTTTATGAAAAACACCTAAGACTAAAATGACGAATACAGCGTTTTTAAATGCCAAGAAATGCAGATAAAAAGAGACGCTAGCTGTACTGCAAAGAGCAAGAGAGCGTAAGAGCTTACTCAAAAAGAAAATGAAAAAGCTAAACCTGAAAAGTAATTTGTTTGCTGAGATCGAAAAAATAAAAAGATAATTACGCGATGAAGGGTTTAAATCTTTTTAAAATTACCGTATATTTTAAATTTGAATGCAGTTTTCGATCACAAATGTCGTAAATAATGACGGTAATTTAACGATAACTGCGATAAGCGATAATGAAAAAGGATAACGCAGTTGATAAAAGATATCAGCAAAGATGAAAAGTACTTTGGTAAATACGAAGAAAAATCTGCTCAGACGACGTAAAAACACGAGTACGAAAGTAATATCAGCATAGAGATAAGACAATGAGACAAGATATTTTAAGCAAAATGGATAGGTATTTTGAGAGCAGAGACCTAGTGAGTCAAATATCATCTTTCTTTGGACTAGCTCTAGTTATAGGCTATCTTATCTATATGCTATGCTTTGATCCAGCTCCGTACCTTTTTGATGAAAAGCTTAATAGCCACACTGTGATCACGATAGCGAGCAGACCAAGAGTTACCCTGACTCTGTTAGCTCGCCAGACGGGGATAGAATTTCTAAGATAAATGAAGAAAATAGAATTTAAACAGCCTTTAAAAATCGCTACATGAATGTGCGTAATTAACCTATATTTTGACAAAGTAGCGCATTTTCGCTTTTGCTCTTGATAATCAAAATCGGGCATTTCGCTTGATAGTATCGTACTTTTTGGCAAAAGCAAAATAATATAGTACTTGGAGCTAAAAAGCGATATAAAAGAGCCACTTTCCATTGGAGCAATTTTAAATATCGATCTTACTTTTTATGGGAATTTTAAAGATATGCTGTTGCACATGAAATAGCCTAGAAGAGTCAAAACCTGTTGTAGATCTACATAAAATGGATATAAACCTACTCAAAAGATCTTGGAGCTAAGATATCTATCTCAGTGTGGGGTATGAAGTACTGATGGTGTATTCTGAATACTTTTTAATTTTTGCAGCGAGCCCTTGGTAATGAGTTTGAAGGCGAGATGAAAAACCACGATGAAGTTTTTGCCAAGATAAAAGAGCAGAAAAGGCCTTAAAAGCGGCGAGATCGTTAGCGCAAGCATCCCGTGGTAGTGTATTTGGCTCCAAAGCTGCAACAAAAAGGAGCGATCAAAATGCAACTTCATATTCTCATTCAAGGGACTTATGTTAAAAGGCCATTTTGCTAAACAAGGCAAACATAAAATGGCAAGTGGTATAGCGGGTGATATGGTTGATGACTATAAGATCATAGGCGTGCAAAAACAGCAAGGTTGTCAATGTAAAAAGATGACGAAAAACAAGAACTAACTCTTATGGAAGTAAAAATGTTGGTATCAAAATTGCTAAAAATCATTATAACAGCGGCTCGCTTCATTTTAGCCACTCCCTATCATGGCAAAAACCAAGTACATGTTTAAGCAAAACTTCCAGCATGAAGATCACCGATGATGTCACTTTTGAGCGATGTTTTAACCAATCCTCCGAAAGTGTGTGACTTTAGTATCGTCGCAAAAGACTCTTTACAGCAAAAAGAGCTCGATGAGAAAAGTTTTTGCGTAAATATAAGAAATATGAGCCGCTAGAAGTCTTTGATCCACTTTTTAAATGAGTAAGTATCGTTTTGCTATGAGTTTGCAAACAATGTCTTGGGGTACTCATCACTCAAACCAGATCTTCTAAGATCGACTGCCATCACTTGTTCGTGAAGGAACGGCTATCACAAAAGCTTCAGTTGATGCTCTCCGTCTGAGGTTGGTAGCATGCGTCAAAGCGATAGCAGCCTCGCAGATATATATGAAAACAACTTGATCAGAACAACTGATAGAAATTTGACTTGGGAGAAGCTTTGACGCTGGAGCTAAAAGCTATCTTAAACAATAGCAGCGAGCATATCACAGCACCTGATCCTATCATAAACCAAAAACGCAGGACTTATCACATGTTACTGCTGACACCTTCTCAGCTAGCGTGTTGGAAAAAATATATCACCGAAAATGCAAAGAAGTACCACAAGTGATTATCGATGTTTCTATCATCGCAGTTGATTCAAATAACGAGTATAAACAAGGTTGATTGGAGCAATTTGAGCTTGGATTTAATCATATATTGGCAAAGCAAATCCTAGTGACAGCTCAGTAAATGGATAGGCAACAAAGGCAATAGTCCAACAGATAGCTTTCGTCAAAACTTTAAATATCGCCGGGAATCCAAACTTTAGCATTGATGGAAATGAGCTCTTTGAGACAAATGGCAAAGCAAAGCGTCGTTTCAAGTCCAAAAGTAACGACACTAAACAACCAACGGGGCCCTAATCTCAGTTGGCGACAATATCAATTACCGCGTTCAAGAGCAAACAGACAGCGGCAACAGCAACAGTGACAGACTAACAACTACATATAAACAATACCTGTATTTATCGGTATCTGTTAATTTACTACCAGAAGTATCTGACAACAACAAGATCATGCTTCGCATCAACCCAAGTTTAAGTAGTTTTTAAAGTACGCAGAGGACGATACAAGAGGTCAAAATACGGCCATTAGAGAGATATGCCTGACACTGTTCAGAAAAACTTTCAACTGTTGTTCAAGTAAATAGCTGGCGATACTATCGTACTTGGCGGCCTTATCGGACAGACTAGCAACATGCAGTTCCACTCTTAGTTGACATACCTTTGATAGGCAACGTCTTTAAAAGCACAAGAGATGGCATAAGAACGACTGAGCTTTATCTTCGTCATCACTCCAAGAGTTGTTGATCTTGAAGATCCAAAACCAGTCAAGCAGTCGCTAAAAGACCTTGGATTTTCAAAAACTATCTATGAATAACAAAAACATTTATACGCAGATAAAAGATGTTTTCATAGATGAAGACGAGCCTACCTGTAATGTAGATAACTCTATAAGTTGCTAGCAACAAGATAGTTTTAGCTCTAAAAAGCCGCTAAAACTTATCTTGTTCTATGGCAAACCAGGTAGCGGCAAGACTCTTTTTGCTAAACAAGATAGCAAAATGATCTAAAAAGATGACAAAAACATCATATTTTTCTCACATCCATAGCGAGGCGACATTTATCGAAGCGTTTTTGTGAAAAGCTTTTGGTACTTGATGATATAAATAACTTTGAAACCTTTATCAGCTCTATTCAAAAAGACTACGCCAGTAAAGATGAATTTTAAAAAATCAAATGACCGTTATCTTGGACGAGGCACAGCTCTATCCGACTGAGCCTCATAGAAAAATAAGGCTCATGGTCGATACAAGGCTCTTCAAATTTCTTTTTCCACGATACATAAGACTGAAAAATGAGGACGTCTTGGCAAAGGACTACTTTCAAACTAGAATTTGGGAGAGCATAGAGCTTCAGAAGGCGCTGATGTGGGCGAGGATCATCATCTATCTACAAAGAAAACTTAGTCACTATGACAAATACAACTTAAATTTGACAAAAGACTACGAGTGCGCCTACTCATTTTGCGGTGGAAATTTAAGAACACTAAACAAAATCATGTATATGAAATTTGTGAGTATTATGAACAAAACCAGCCATCAAAAACTAAACACAGATAAGGCAAATATCATGATCCTAACTATGGCTGCACTGGACGCGACTGATCAATGCTTGAACCACAAGAGATACAAAGACTTGAAAAAGCTCTACGAGAGCTACTCAAAAAGCACAATGGCCTTTTTCTGTATTCTTAACGCCAAAAACTCTAAGATTTCTGATCATCGAGTTTCTAATCATCGTTTTGCTTTGTTGCTCTTTGATAGTCCTTAGTGTAGAAAAACCCCAAAATGAGGCTAGAGTGGCAGACAAATCCCAGCTCAAAAATGCGACTATGGCTAAAACCGTAGCTAAAAGTACCAGATGAGACAATGTTAGCGTGCTTAGCGAGCTAAAGCAAAAAGCGAGGTCGCAAAGGCTACTGAAGAAGGCAAAAAGCAAGATGAGCTGAAGTGATAAGATAGCTAAAAGCTTGAAGAGGTCGTAAAGGTTACTGAAACAAACGACACTTCATGAGGCCAAAACAAAGAAGTTTACCATAGGGCTGGCTAAAGTTAAACATACCCTGACGAGGAGCCTCGATCAGCGATAGCATGGCGGCAGTCAAGCAAGATGAAGTGATAGATATAGAAGCAAAACCAGCCAGAAAGCGAGTAAATATCCACCCTCGTCTGCTTCAAATGAAGAGGTGACGCTAAAAGATCAGTTTTTAAAGACAACAACCCAACTATCGCGCTTGAGCTCAGTGAAATTAATTTAAGAGAAAATAATTTCAAAGAGGCTATAAAGTGGTCACTCGCGCGAACGACAGAGATAATAGCCCAGAGGAGTCTTGGATCATCTTTTGCAGTCAAAATATAAGCTAAACAAAAGATGACGCCATAAAAGCGCTAAACGAGTACAATAAAATTTAAATAAAGCCTCGATAAACACGCTAATAAGTAAAATGAGAGATGGAACGTTATGAAATTTATCGCCCTATTTTTGGTTTTAGTTGTCAATTTACGCTGTAAGTCTAACTGAGATAAGAGACGACTTTAACAGCGCAAACTACGCAAAGGTCTGTAAACCAAAAGGTCGAGGAATTTTTAAAGACCCAAAGTAACGAAGAGCAATTTTCATGTTTTGGCATCGCTTGCATCAAAGTGCATGATCTAAACAGGCTCGCAAACTCCGATAGATAAGCTAGTAAAAAGTGAAAAGTCAAGAGAAAATGCGGCTTATTTTGTTGATATATTGTTTAAGAAAAGCCTTATTTCACGCTATGATAGACGGCGTGATATAAGCTTATAAGGCTTCCAAAGAGCGATTATATACTACGTTTTTGTTTGATAACATGAAAAAGAGTATGTTGAGGAGCTTGGTCTCTTTATCTTTTGAAGAGGGCACTTGACACGAGATAGAGATAAGTGCGACAACTGGCAGACGCCAAAGCTGAAAGCAAAGGTATCTTAAAAATAACGACTTAAAATCACAAATAGAGATAGATAATGAAAAATGTAGAAAACGTAATATTAAAAACTTTAGAGCAGACAAATAAACTAAGCAGCTGAAGTGATCGCAAAATATAAGAGCAATAAATGAGTAAAAATGATAAGAGGCTTTGTTAAAATTTTAAGAGACGAAGGCTCTATCTGAAGATGACTTTTTAGATATTTTGTTCGACGTATACAGGCGTGGCCACGTCGATATGGATTTGTAGCAAACGATCTTTGACTTGACGTCAAGATATTTATCAAATTTATCAGTGAAAAGTACTGTACTCTCTACTTTTGACCTTGATGATATTGATATAGACTACCGTGGTCAGCGAAAAGCTAGGGCACCGCACAGCTAAAATCATACGACGCTATCCCTGTTAAAGAGGACGAGATAAGCGTATATGTCGCCTTTAAAATCCATTTTGACGTTATCTCTCAAGATAAGGTGCAAATAAATTTATTCAACCGCAAGCTTTTAAAGGTCGCCGTCGCGCAGCCTTCGCAGATAGAAAATATATAAGCAAGCTAGCACTTAATGAGAGCATAAAAGATGTGATAACAGAGATCAGAAGAGAGCTTTCAAGCTCGGCTGGCCAGAGCCAAAAGCACAGAGAGCTCGGGATTTCTAAAAGCTTATTGAGATCATTCTAAAAACATCTCATCCAGTAGAGCCAGACGACATCCACTATCGAGCCAACCGCGAGACAAACCGGTATCGTAAGAAGCAGGATCGACGGTCGCTAAGCGAGACATTTATATTTGATAAAGATATCTATCCGCCGATGGTTAGCCGTATGAAGCTACTTTCAAATATGGACATCGCAGAGCGTCGTCGCCCACAAGATGGTAGATTTTCAGCTCAGACTCTAGACAAAGAGTATGATTTTCGTATCCTCGACGCTACCTCATCTTAAACGGCGAAAGTATAGTTTTACATTTTGATAAGTCAAAGGTCATCATCAACCTTGAAGACCTCGGCAGCACCCAGACAACTTTGCAAATTTAAAAGAGTATGAAAGCGCCTTATGGCATCATCCTAGTCACTGGCCCAACAGGATCAGGAAAGACGACGACGCTTTATGGCGCGCTAAATGATATAAAGAGCATAAAACTAAGATCATCACCGTTGAAGACCCAGTTGAGTATCAGCTAAATATGATCCAGCAGGTGCATGTAAATGAGAAAGTCTCGACTCACCTTTGTTTCAGCGCTCCGTTCTATTTTGAGACAAGACCCAGACGTCATAATGATAGGCGAGATCAGGGATCAAGAGACGCTTCGCATAGCGATACAAGCCGCCTATCTGGTCGCCCAGTATTCTCTACCCCACACACAAACGACGCCATAAGCGCCCTGCCTCGTATGATCGACATGGGTATCGAGCCATATCTAGTAAGTGGTGCACTCGTTTGTATCGAGGCTCAAAGGCTTGTTGAAAGCTTTGTCCACACTGCAAACAAAAAAGATCACACCTCTCAAAAAGCGCTTGATGAAGTTAAAATTTCTTTGCCAGATGGTTATCAGTTTTACAAAAATGTCGGCTGCCCGCAGTGCTCACAAAACTGGATATTTGGGACGTGAGATGATAAGTGAATTTACCCATCAGCGATCACATCGCAAGCCTTGTTGCAAAATGGCGCTTCAAAAGATGAGATCAAAAAGTCGGCCTATGAAGATGGCTTTATAGATATGTTTCATGACGGCGTCATACGTGCTGCAAACGGCGTAACAACACTTGAAGAAGTTTATAGAGTTGCTAAGATATGAAATATTTTTGAAGTAGAATACATCCAAAACGGCAAACGCCATAAGATGAGCTTGAAGGCAAATAATAAAAGCGAGATAAAAGACAGAGCAAACGTTACTGGCATGATCGTTAGGATCAAAGAGACGCAAACTTCTAGCGCAATCGACTTTGGAAAATGTGCAAAATATCATCGCAAATGCCTTTTTAAACCCAAAGGTCGTATCTCACATTTAGTTGCCACCATAAAGGCAACTTAGCGGTTATGACAAATGCCGATTTCTATCCACGATAGTATCAAAGAGGTTGCAAACTCCACCGAGGATAAACGCTTAAAATTTATATTTCAAACGATAGATGACGAGCTAAATCAAGGCTCAAGTCTCACAAATAGTATAGTACTCTCAAAGAAGAGCTTGGCGACGTGACGCTAGCGATGATAAGACTTGCGAGGTTACTGGTAATATGGTTGACGCGCTGGCAAAGCTCGCCTCTATCCTGCAAGAGGTCTGGGACAACCAGCGTATTTAAAAAGCTATCCGCTATCCAGATAACCGTTATCTGCGCATTATCATTTTAGCCTTTGTCATACTTATGATAATGGTCGTGCCGCAGTTTAGAGAGCTTTCGAGCAGCTAAACGCTGAGCTACCACTGCCGACAAAAATCTCACTAAACATCGAGTATGTCATGACAAACTACGGCTTTACATACTCGGTGGGCTCGTGGCTTTTGGATATTTGCTTAGAAAATACTACCTTGAGAGTGAAGATTTTCAAGATAAGGTCGATAAGTACCTTTTGAAAGTTTATCTCATCGGCAAAATCATATTTTTCTCAAATATGAGCAGGTTTAACCTTATCTTTACCGAGCTTGTTCGTGCTGGTTTTCCTATCGCAGACGCGCTAGATACGGCTCGTCATAACAGTTTCAAACAAAGATATAAAAAGGCGACTTGAAGCGGCGTGAAGGGTGCTAGTTGGCAGGGTGTGAGCCTCACAGAAGCGTTTTAGAGATACAATTTATATGAAAATATGCTTTATACAGATGATAAGCGCTGGCAGAGCAGCGGTAGCTTTTGGGATATGACGCAAAAGTTACTGATGATTACAGGATGAAATTTTAACGATATTATCGACAACATCTCAAACCATATCGAGCCGATATTGCTTGTTTTTATAGCAGCGATGGTGCTTTTACTAGCTCTTGGTATATGCCGATGTGGGATCTATCAAAAGCCGTTAAAAACTAAAAATAATAAAAATCTTAAAGGAGAGAAGATGTCTGAAAAATAAAGAACATAAGGTCGACAGAGAGTGCTTTTTAGTCTCAAAAGACCGATCTAAAAGGACGTAATACATACTGCAACGAGCTATTTTTAAAGATCGTTGGCGCTAAAGCAGTCTGAGGTCTTTGGGGCAAACCACAACATCATAAGACACCCAGATATGCCAAGAGCTATCTTTAAGCTACTTTGGGCAGCGCATAAAAACAAAAAGAAGAGTTTACTTTGCTTATGTATAAGAGCTTTGATGATACTACTGGGTTTTTGCAAACATTACAGCCTCAGCTGATGACTCACAACAACGCAGTTGAGCTACTACTCAGTAAGACGCAGGCCAAACCAAGGCGATCTGAGGGGTAATAGAGCCTATCTATCAAAAACTTTTGTCGGTTGAAAAGAGTAACGGCATGGAGGCTTCTAGGGCTTTACTGACAGATTTTTAAATGAGAAAAATCTAGCTATGACGAATTTATAAATAACCTACAAAGGCTATAAGATGTTTGGTATAGAATCAATAAAGCGAAATTTTAAAGCGTAATAAGCTCAGCAAGAAACGGCACATTAGAGCCTAGGATAGTCAAATATAAAGAGAGCGATCCGCTTTATGAAGTAGCTCTTTGGCATAAAATCGACTTGCTTTGACTCAAGTAGAAGCGCTCAAAGAGAAAGTTTCAACCTCTATAGACGCTTTTGCACAAAACGGACTAACAGTATAGAAATATCTTTCACAGAGGGCTTTCGCGGGGATATTTAAAGCAAAATGCCATTTCGATGAGCCGCGGCGTCACAGGCATAAAAGATGTCACAAAAAAGCAGGTAAGAGGCCTACTCTCAAAAAGAGCTGACACCCTTGGCAATGGCAACGACGGGATAGAAGACGTTAGAAACGACCTAAATGAGACATCAAAAACCCAGCCAAATGGCGCACATGGCACAAGATACAGCTAGGATCGCTGAGGATACGACGCAGTTATTAATGAGCTAAGCGTAACATGAGATCGCTTGAGGAGCTAATAGATCGCCCAGCCGCTTTTATCAGCACGCTAAATAACAGAACCGACGACATCACTTCCGGTTTGTAATTTGATAAAAGATATAGCCGAGCAGACAATATTACCAGCTCTAAACGCAGCTATCGAGGCAGCACGTGCGGGTGAGCATGGACGTGGCTTTTGCGGTCGTGGCTGATGAAGTTAGAGCTGCTGAAAATACGCAAAAGAGCGACACACGATCGGTGTAAATATCCAGACACTTCAGCAAGAGGCTAAAGATATCGACGAAAACCTCAAAAAGATCGATGACTCTCAAAGATCGCCACAGCAAATGTTGAAACTTTGCCACCCTCGCAAGCTTTAATAAAACGCAAAAGAGACTGCAAACACTTCAAAAATACTGCAGAAAACAAGACCTTGGCATCATCGCAAAGATCGCTGTCATCGTCTATAAAAGTGGGCGTTTACCTGGATACGATAAACGAGATAGGCTACAGCACAGATCAGATCGAAAAAGACGCCCAGGAGCTTGTAGCGTGGTTCGACAACGAGTGCGCAAAAAGCTTTTAGCCACACTAAAAACTATGAAAAAGTCACGAAAATTTAGTTGGCGAACTTAACCAAAGAATAAAACTATCCCTAGACGAAGCTGTCAAAGGCTACGAGGAGAAAAAACTGAAAACACTTTGTTGATGAGTTTAAAAAGCTTGAGAGCTTAAGCAAAGAGATATTTAACTCATACAACGAGATGCTCGTTGCAAAATAAACTTCAAATTTAGCTAGACTCGCCTTGGGTCTAGCTTTTTTTAAACTTTTATATCACTTAATTGTTTCTTGGTAACGTAGTGATTTTTAACATTTGGCTCTTTTTGGTGAGAAAGCTCAAATTTAGCTGGGATTAATGAAATTATAAGATAATGTCCGCAAATAAAAACCTAAATTTAGGCAGGTTTTTGTCATATAGTACATGCTTTTAAAGTTTTATTTTCTGGGACTTAACTCTTGTGGCGAGATGATTGTTTTAAATTTTAGTCAGACTTGCTACTTTTAAATTGTCAGTAATTTGAGAGTTTATAGGTACTTTTATTTTCAATTTGCAAGCTGAATATTGCAAAACAAAACTCGAATTTAGCTAGGCTTTTTAATATCTATTTTAAAAAGTCCCCTATTCTCTCGTAGTATAGCTTTAAATGCGTCATCTGCCGCGTATGTTGGAGATATGAATAATTTTAGAGCTTGTAAGAGTTTTTTGTTTGCCTTTATAGATAAATTACTGCAAAAGCTCAAATTTAACTAGGCTTGCCACTTTTAAATTTAGCCTTTTGCACCGACAAACTCAAAAATATAATCCTTTCGCAAACCTTGTTGCTAGCTTCAAAAGCGCAGAATGAGTTAAACAATTTACATTTTGATCAAAAGCCACATAGTCGTAATTTATAAATAGCCATAAAAGCTAAAGTCAATGGCCAAGATTTGCTTTGATCTTTTGCTCTTTGTTGTTGCTCACCAGAATGCTTATACTTAAGAGTTTTTGCCAGTCCCAAAGCCAAATGGCTACTCGTAAACCCATACAGCATATATAATCACTCGCCCTAGCCTCAAATTTAGTACTTTATTTGTATTTAATTTTTACATAAAATAATATGCACTATTTTATGTAAAAACTAAAGCAATTTAAAGCCCGCACATTAACTTTAACGACACAAGCTTTAGACATGTGTTTTACTTAAGCCAAAAGCTCTTTTGCAATCACGCTTATGCGTTTTGCCTCAGCGCTCTGCTCCGATCTCATCTTTGCCATTTTCATCACAGCACCAAGGTTTTTACCAGCTTTTTGTGATGATCGCCCTCGATCTTTGCCTTTAGCTCCTCGTCACCAGCTGCGCTGGCAGATATGCCTTGATAAGGTCGATCTCGCCCTGCTCTTTTTGGCTAGATCCTCTCTCTCGCCCTTTAGATAGAGCTCGACCGAGTCAGCCTCTTTTGATCTCCTTTTGAAGTAGCGGAAGCACGACCTCGTCGGTCATCTCGATCCTTTGATCGACTTCGACCTGCTTAAGCGCCGCATTTAGCGTCCTTAAAGTGTCCCTTTTAAACTCATCTTTTGCCTTCATAGCCTCTTTTATATCAGCTAGTACTTTGCTCTCTTATGCTCATTTTCTCCCTTTAAATTTTTGAAATAATAACTGCATTCTGTGGATAATTTCTTGAAAAAGCCTTGCAGATAAGCGGCCCCTGACGCCCCTCTAAGCCCATCGTCGATAACTATAACATTCGCATTTGTCCCGCTTAGTAGCTCTTTTAAAAGTCAGCGTCCCAGCGATAAGTGGAAAATTTCTATCCTTGCCGACCGCCACGTTTGCTCGCGGCCTCATCAAGCTTTAAAAGCTCGCTTATAAAGTGGTCAAAGTCGCTCATTTTAAGCTCAAAGCCATTTATCTTTTTGGCGTCATAGTTTTCGTAAGTCTAGCTCAAGTTTTAGGGTGCGATACTTGTTGGCACGCCAGAAGTTAGGGCGATACTGATTATCCAGCGAGCCCTAAAAACGCTCTCGCCTCTTTAGTGTAATTTCGGCATTTTTGCTCAAGTAGCTTGAGGTGAGTCTTCTCAAAAAGTGATGATGCCAAATTTAAAAGCTTTTTGTACTTTCCATCTTCGCCGATTTCTGAGCTCGCTCACCTATATCAACTATGCTACTCTTCATCCAATCCCAGCCTTTTTAAAGGCGTTTTTGAACTCCCAAAAATGTAAGTTTTGCCTCAGCCCTCTGCCGTCTATTAAATGAAGAATTTATATCACTCTCTTATTTCGTCAAAGAAATTTCCTTTCGCTATTTGACGCCACCTAAAGGCCTCAGTCGCAACCGCCACGCATCTTACTTTGGCAAAGTCAAATTTGCTTTTAGCCTCCGCTATCGCAACAAAGAGCTCTTTTTGGCCTCCAAGCCTATCTTGCCACTTTCGTTTAAGCCCCTTGCAGCTCCAACTATCTTTTTCATACCATTTGCTCGTTATAAAGAGGTGTTTTGCCCCTTTCTTTTACGAGGCGCCACACGAAAGGTATTTGAGCCAAGATCGATCGATATAACCTAAAAATTTATCCTTAAAGATACTCGCACTTCTAACATATGATAATTTAGTATCATTTAAAGTGAGAGAAATTCTAAATACTTTAATAATTATCAAGATATAATCTTGCCAAAAACTCTTTCAAGGGGGCTTGATTGCTTCGAGATAACTTCTTGGCACTCGTTATTTTTGCGATTTGTAGCGTTGGATTTTTTTCGTTTGGGGCTATCAATACATCCCGACAAACAACTACTTTTTGTTCCTTATCGCTAGTGTTTTTGGCCTATTTGTGGCGTTTAACATCGGCGGAAACGACGTTGCAAACAGCTTTGGCATAAGCGTTGGTGCTAAAACTCTGACTGCTAAAACAAGCCCTTTGTTATCGCAGCTATTTTTGAGCTTAGTGGCGCGATATTTGCTGGGCTCTGAGGTTACAAATACGATAAGAAATGAGATCGTTAACTCTCCAATCGATCTAAACTGATGAAATTTGTCATCATCATGATCTCAGCCCTTCTAAGCTCCGGTCTTTGGCTCTTTACGCGACCAAAAAGGCCTTCCAGTCTCGACCACGCACTCTATCGTGGGCGGTATCGTAGGTGCTGGACTTGCCATGGGTTTTATGGATAAAAAGACCCAGCCCCGCTTAGCATGGTCTCTTGGAGCGAGATCGGCAGGATCGCCATTAGCTGGGTCATCTCGCCTCTGCTTGGCGGTGTGATGTCTTACATTATATTTGGTTATGTAAAAAGAAAAGACTTAGACCCGACGCATGAGCTAAAAATGGACTTAAAAGCCCTAAAAATCCGAGAGAGAAAAAGCATATAAAGAGAGCTTTGTAAAGGCTCTAAAGACAAAGCCAGCCGAAGAGCAGATCGCTACGCTTTCAAGGGATCGCTGTTATCGACGAGGACGAGATCGAAACGACCGAATATAGCGAGTACCGCTCTGCATCTGCATAATGAAAGATAGAGAAAAGGCGATCGATACATTTAAGGCGATGAAAAAAGCATATACCAATAATCGCCGATTTGCGGCAATGGTTATCTCGTCGATGATGCTTTTAGGGCTTGGAGCATACTACTGTAGCCTTTAGTATCATTCAAACTAGTCTGGATCATCTTTGTTATCGAGCGCTTGCATACCTAGCGAGCCCCTGCTATCATCAACGTCATGAGTAAAAACGACAGCGAAAAAGTATCAATAGAATTTTCTCATGGTTTCGACTCTACCGCTTCATCTTTGCATTTTTCACACGGCGCAAACGACATAGCAAACGCAGTTGGACCATTTGTCATGCGGTGCTTGACGTGCTAAAAGATCTGGCTCTATAAACGAAAGCTCACCAATTCCAAGCGTTGCAATGGTAACCTTTGCATCTCGCTCGTTGTTGGACTTTGGTTTTTGGGCAAAGAGGTCATCACAACTATCGGCTCAAAACTAGCTGAAATTTGTACTCCACGACTGGTTTTTAGTGCAGAGCTTGCCTCAAGCATCGTCATACTTTTTAGCTACAAAGCTTGGCATACCTGTTAGCTCGACTCATATCCCTAATAGGCGCTGTTTTTAGGCATCGGCATCGTAAATAAAAACGCCAACTGGAAAATGGTAAAAACCCATCATTCTTGCTTGGCTCATCACACTGCCTGCAGCTGCGATATCATCGGCTCTATTTTTACTTTTGACTTGCTTCGTTTTTGGGAATGTAAGAGTCAAATTTGTTGGTGTAGATATAATCTATGCCAATAAATGCTTTTAGACTTTTTGTCTGTTTTGCTATTAACTCTAATCTGTAGTTCTAGAGATTTATCCCTGGCAAGCCTAAGCCCGCCAAGTAAATCTGAAGTTATCTTATCATCATCTTCTCGCCGTCACTATTTATGACTATCTCATCGCCAGTTTCTAGCTCGATCTCTTAAGATCATATCGGCTATCTTGTCCTCAACCAGCTCATAAAGCGCTCTTCTATAGAGGTCTTGCGCCATAAACTAGCGTCAAAGCCAGCTTTTATGATACCTTTAGCCCTCATCGCTTAAAACTGCCTTGATACCGCGGTTGTGAAGAGTTTTTCAAGCTCTTTAAAACATGATCTCTACGATAGATATTAAGCCTTGCTCATTTAGAGGATTAAAGATGATAGTATCATCAAGCTCATTTAAAAACTCAGGCTTAAAGTAGTTCTTAAGCTCGTTTTTTTAACAGCTACATCGCGGTCTCTCGCCCTTTAGCTCCACGATGAAATTTGAAGCGATGTTTGAAGTTAAAATGATGATCGTGTTTTTAAAATCAACCGTTACACCTTTATTATCAGTCGCGCGTCCATCATCAAGTATGCCAAGAAGTATGTTAAATACGTCCCTTGTGAGCCTTTTTCAACCTCGTCAAAAAGTATGACTGAGTATGGTCTTCTGCGAACTGCCTCTGTTAGCTGACCGCCCTCATCGTAGCCCTACATATCCTGGAGGCGCACCAAGCAGCTCGCTCACGCTGTGTTTTTCCATATATTCGCTCATATCAAAGCGGATAAGCGCCTTCTCATCGTCAAATAAGAATTCAGCCAAAGCCTTAGCGGACTCGAGTTTTACCAACGCCTGTTGGTCCAAGAAATAAAAACGAACCAATCGGCCTTTTGACCTCATTTAGCCCTGCTTTTGTTTCTCTTAACAGCACGTCAGTGCGTGTAGTGCGTCATCTTGACTCGACAACACTCTCTCTTAGATGCTCTTCGATGCGCAGATATTTCTCTTTTTCGCTTGTTAGCATCTTTTAACTGAAATCTCAGTCCATTTGCTCGTACTCCAGCCACAAGCTCTTCATCGACTTGATTTTTAAGAAGCACGCCCTCTTTTTTTCATGTGCTCCCATTTTTTTCTTCAAGCTCGTGTTTGTGCTTTTTGGCGTCTGCTATCTTTGCCGTATTCTATCTCGGCAGCCTTTGAAGATCGCCATTTTCTTTTTGCTATCTCAGCCTGTGATTTTAAGCTATCGATCTCTTTTGTAGCTTTTTGGAATCCCCGCCAAAAACGGCCTTTTCGTTTTCAATTTAGTATCAAGTGCTAGCTTTTTCTCATTTAGATCAGCTATCTCTTTTCGATCTCGCCAAGTCTTTCTTTATTTTATCCGCATCCTCCATCTTTAGAGCTCTTTTTCTACTTGAAGCGTTACGATCTCGCGTTTTATCTTTTGAAAGCTCGTATGGTTCGCTCTCTATTTGCATCTTAAGCTCAGCTGCCGCCTCGTCGATAAGGTCTATGCTTTATCCGGCAAGAAGCGGTTTGCGATGTAGCGGTCGCTTAGCCTTGCTGCCGGCAACCAGCGCGCTATCTGTTATCGTGATGCCGTGATGAACTTCAAGACGCTCTTTATACCACGTGAAAATTTCCGGAATGCCTCATTTACGCTTGGCTCTTTGACTGTCTATATGGTTGAAAAGCGTCTTTGAAGTGCTGCATCTTTTTCAAAGTATTTTCTATACTCTTTTAGCGTTGTCGCACCAACAGCGTGAAGCTCACCACGTGCAAGGGCTGGTTTTAGGATGTTTGCAGCGTCCATTCCGCCCTCGCTCGCACCTGCTCCAACCATGGTGTGAATTCTCATCTATAAAAAGTATGATATTGCCAGCTTTTTGACCTCGTCGATGACAGCTTTTAACCTATCTTCAAACTCGCCTCTATACTTTGCTCCAGCTACAACTGCACTCATATCAAGCTGCGATGACACGCTTGTTTGCAAGGGCTTGTTGGCACATCGCGAGCCACTATCTTTTGAGCTAGCCCCTCAACGATAGCTGTTTTACCAACGCCTGGCTCACCAAGCAAGATAGGGTTATTTTTGCTCTTTCTTATTAAAATTTGCATCATTCTAGTGATCTCTTCATCACGTCCGGATGACTGGATCAAGCTCTTATTTAGCGCTTTTTGCGTTAGATCGATACCACCTTTCTAGGCTATCAAGAGTATCATCGCCAGTTTGGCTATCTATCTTTTTACCACCTCTTATGCCTCAAGGTTCTTTTTGATCTCTAAGATGTCGCAGAAATCTGCTTTGCAAAATTTGTTTGATCTCACTAAGCTCAAGAGCCGAGATGATCCAAGTATCAACAGCTATGTAGCTATCGCCCATGCTACATTGTAAAGCTTTTTGCATTTTCGCGAATTTATAAGCTCTCTTGAAACTGAAACGTTATCTTTTGTGTAACGTTTGAGCTACTTGGGAGTGACGAGATCTTGCTTTTTATCTCAAGCTCGACTGCGTCTTTGCTTTATGTTCATCTTATTAAATACTTGATTTAAAAATAGAATTGCTATCAGCGAGCAAAGCCCAAAAAGACGTGAAGTGGCACAACTTGTGGATTTTTAGAAAAGATCGCTAAACCTAACGCCTTTTCAAGTGTCTCTTGCATCTGAGCTGTTAATTTCTCTGTTATATCAGCCATTAAAGCTCCTTAGATTATTTTATATAGTTGGGATTATATAACTTTAGTCTTATATTGTCGATATTATTACAATTTTTGTCACCTTTTGACTATTTGATTGCTAAAATGCTGTTATAATGGTGTTAAAAATAAACAGAGTGCGAAAATATAAGGTTAATTTATGCTTTTTAGCCAAAAAGCTAATAAAAATTGAGCCACATAGGAGATATTTCTGAATAAATTTAGCTAGATCTTTTGCGCTAAAAAATAACAGGCGCCCTGCTCATCTCAAGCGTGGCAGTAAATGCACTTTTTGCTAAAAACTGAGGATGAGGCAAGTGCAAAAGCTTGAAGCGCTTTCAAAACTCACAAAAACCATCTCAACAGTCGAAAAATACTACGTTGATGACATTAAATTTGAAGAGATAATCGACAAAGCCATCGCCGGTCTTATACAGAATCGGACGCTCACTCAAGCTTTTTAAATGAAAAAGCCTACAAAGATATGCAGGTGCAAACAAGCTGGCGAATTTTGGCGGACTTGGCATAACAGTTGGCATGAAAGATAGCGCTCTAACCGTTATCTCGCCTATCGAGGACACTCCAGCTGACAAAGCGGGTATAAAATCAGGCGATATCATTTTTAAGGATCGATGGCAACTCAACCATCGGCACGACGATAGATGAGGCCGTAAATAAAATGCGCGGCAAGCCAAAAAAACCCCGATAACAATTACCATTTTGAGAAAAGGCGAGCAAAAAGCCATTTGACGTAAAAGATCATAAGAGACCTCATAAAAAGTCGAGTCTGTCTATGCAAAAATGATAGAAAACGACAACATTTTATATGTACGTGTTACAAATTTCGACAAAAACGTCGTTACAAAAGGTAAAAGACGCGATAAAAGAGTATCCAAAAAGCAAGCGGCATCATACTTGACCTTAGAAACAACTCCCTGGCGGACTTTTTAAATCGTTGTTGATCTTGTTGATCTCTTTGTTGATAGCGGTGTCATCGTATCTCAAAAAGGTCGCGACGCATCTGAAAACGTAGAGTCATAAAGCAAGTGCTAGCAAAACTCTTTCAAAAACTCCCACTTGTTGTCCCTTTAGTAAATGGCGGTAGCGCAAGTGCTAGCGAGATCGTGAGTGGCTCACTGCAAGACCATAAACGTGCAGTTGTGATCGGCGAAAACATTTTGGCAAAAGGCAGTGTTCAGGTGATCTTGCCAATAGACGATACCGAGGCTTTTAAGACTAACAATAGAAGATACTACTTGCCAAGCGGCAGGACCATCCAAGCTGTGGGCGTCACACCTGATGTTGTTGTTCACCCTGGCAAAGTACCGCAAAGCGAAGAGAGCGCATTTAGTATAAAAGAGAGCGAGCTAAAAGCGCACCTTAAAAATGAGCTAAATAAGATAAATACAACTGGTGAAGGCAATAAAACCGACACAAAAGATGACAAAAAGATAATCACACAAAAGAAAGTCGATGAGGATATCCAGTTAAAAAAACGGCGATTGATACTATTAGGTATTTTGAAGATCAAACAATAATCAAATAACCCAAAAGGAGAAGATCATGCAAAAAGAGAGCTTATTTACGAGGAAAAAGGCAAAAAGATGTACGCCACAGACGATCCAAATCTACTTGTGGCTGAATTTAAAGACGATCTAACAGCATTTGATGCTCAAAAAAAGAGGCAACGAAGCTGGTAAAGGCGCGCTAAATAACAAAATCTCTACTCAGCTTTTTAAACTGCTAGAGAGCAAAGGTATCGTGACTGACCTAGTTGAGACTATCAGCGACACCGAGCAAGTGGTGATGCGAGATCATACCTCTTGAAGTTGTTGGAGAAATATCGCGACTGGCTCACTTAGCAAAAAGACTTGGCATAAAAGAAGGGCACGGTTTCTACCTTTTACGCTTGTAGAGTTTTACTACAAAAACGACGATTTGCACGATCCTTTGGTGACTGACGAGCACTGCATCATCATGGGCCTAGTAAAGAGCGAAAAAGATCTTCAAACCCTAAGACACACAGCAAGAGAGATCAACTCTATCTTATTTAAATCTTTGCAGAGAGAATGAAAACTGGTTGATTTCAAAGTCGACTCGGTATCGACAAAGATGGCAACATCATCTTAGCTGACGAGATAAGCCCTGATAGCTGCGAGATTTTGGGACGCGACAACAAACGAAAAACTTGATAAAGATAGATTTAGACAAGATATTGGTAGTGTAAAAAGTCGCTTATGAAGAAGTTTTTAAGAAGAATTTTATCGTAAGGACAAAGATGAAAGCTGTCGTAAACATAGCATTAAGAAGGGGTCTTAGACCCTGCTGGTAGCAGTGGAGCACGCTCTAACTCGCTTGATTTAGCGGCGTGTCAAATGTCAGAATAGGCAAACAAATCGTTTTAGATATCGATGAGAGCGATAAAAACAAAGCAAACGAGCAGCTAAAAGTGATGTGTGAAGAGCTCATAGCAAACACCGTCATCGAAGACTACGAGATCAGTGCTATGAAAGTAGCGATCATACTTTTTCCTGGCACAAACTGCGAAGAAGATACGGCTCACGCCTTTTAGCTACTGGCTGCCAAACGCAGATCATCTGGCACAAAGAAGATAAGATAGAGGCTGATCTAGTCGTTTTGCCTGGTGGTTTTTAGTCTACGGCGACTACCTAAGAACGGCTGATGATAGCTAATGTAGCCCAGCTATGCAGGCTGTAAAAGAGCATGCGAAAAAGTGGCTATATCTTGGGGAATTTGCAATGGTTTTTCAGATGCTTCTTGAGCTTGGACTTTTAAAAGGTGCGATGAGAAGAAATGGTAATTTACCTCGTCTCAAAAATATCACCACCCTAAAAGTGATCTCAAATAACAATAATCTCTAGCAAAGTAGCCAAAGACTGTAGCGGTAAACATCCCCATCGCTCATGGCGAGGGCAACTACTACACCGATGAAAGAGACGCAAAAGCTCATATGATAATGAGCAAGTCTTGCTAAAAAGTACCGTGGCAGCCACGGCAATGAGATAAACCAAACGGCTCAGTTGATAACATAGCTGGAATTTGCGATGAGAGTAAAGAGGATATTTGGTCTTATGCCCTCATCCAGAGCGCGCTTGCGAGAAGATTTTTAGGGGACTGATGATGGTATGAAGATGTTAAAAGGGCTAGTTTGCGTTAGAAAGTCTTTTCTATTAACAGCCCTGCTTTGCACCTAATTTATTTGCTGCAATACTGACGAAGTCAGCGTTTTTGATATGATGGACGAAGCTAGGCAGGGATAATTGTAAACAGCCCCAACGCAAAGTCAAAGCAAAAAACCACCGACAGCAAGATATCTCACGAAAGGGTTCTGTCTCCCGCAGCCCGAGCGCATAACTCCAGAGCAGATGCGAAATATCGTGCCGACAAACGAGCCAGATATCAGCGTCCCCGACAATCAAGTCTATGACAAGATCAAGATAAAAAGAGCTCCTTTTAAAAGCGACAAATATCCCTAAAAAGACGTCGTTATCGGAGAGTTTTTAGCATTGAGAGTCAGTGGCTGATACGCAAAAGTGATCTTGAGTTTGAGCTTTGAGACGCAGCTTGATGAGACGAAATATCAAAATGGCTAAATAAGAAGAATTTTTCAATGGGTAAAAGGCGATGAGAACAAAGTATATCGGCACTCTTTCTATCTTGAAGCAACGAGCATTGATGCAAAGACTTTAAGAGTTAGTCTGGATCTAAAAAGAAATGGCGAGAAACTACCAAAAACTCAAACATAAATATCTTTTTACCAAAGCTAAAAGAGCTTAGAAGTGACGAGAACTACAACCATATCGTCGCTGACAACCTTGAGGTAAAGAATGTAAAAACGACTCAATCGATGACATAAACAACATCATGGTCGTGGAAATTTACGGACAACAATGTCGATCTAAGCGCCTTTATATCGAAAATAAAAACGATCCTAAAGCAAGCGTAGATACGATAAATGGCGACTTTAACTCACAAAGTGCATATTATTTTTGCGGTGTTTAAACCAAAACAAAAAGACGCTTGACTTTAACTACTACAACCTCAAAAAGCTAATTTGAGAGCTTTTTCACCGCCTGTTGAGCGTCGAAGAGGACGAGGTTAGCACGCAGATCGGCTAAATCCAAAACAAAGCGAATTTAGCACCTACAAAGATATCACGATCTACTCTTTGTGTGGCTATCTTTATCTTGCTAGCCATTTGGCGAGGAAAGTAAGCTACTTTTTCGTGGCGAGCGGTCTTTTATCGCGCTTGAATTTACACTTACAACCCTTTTTGGCAAAGCTGTGCTAAAGCCTGATGTTAGCGTCACTATCCTGCCAACTAGAATCTGACCATTTTTTATACATCTCGTAAAAATGAAAATGTTGAATTTTAGACAAAAAGGGCGATTATTCGGTACTTATTTCAAGATGGAAAGATCGGTTGGTAAAAAGGATGATCTTGTCAAAAATTAGAGCTATTTTTCTTCTCTATCACATTTGATTCTTAGCGTTTTTGTCGTAGTTTTTATGTGGCTTTTTTAACTCGAAAAATAGACCCTATTAGAAAAGTTTGGGGCAGAGCTCAGAGATTTTTTGGCGGTTATGGACTTGAGGTGGTAGAGAGTTTAAAGATGAGGTAAATATCTTGCTGATAAATCATCAAAAGTATGCTTTGACATCATCGTGCTTGAAGAGGTGCACCTAAAAATCTTTGCTGGATCGCAAAGGCGCAGATCGGAAAAAATTCCCCGATCATCGGCAAAATATTTTGAGCCTGCCAAAGATGATAGCAGTCGAGCGCGAGAACAAGCACTCGCTCATAAAGCTTTTTAAAAGAGGCAAAAGATAGAGTTGAAAGATGGCCGCGTTTTAGCAATATTTCCAGAGGGAACGAGGTCGCAAACCGATAAGCTCTTGCCATTTAAAGGTGGAGCTAAAATGCTAGTTGAAAAAGCTAACTGAAGGTTCAGCCCTATCGTAATCGTCGGAAGCGACGCGATGAGTTAAAGGAATTTACCTTTTAAAAAGCTGACATCAAGATCATCTGCCTTGATCTGGTTGATACTTCTAAAGAGGGACTGGCTCAAGCTACAAGAGAGAGCATGCAAAAAGTCCTAGACGAAAATAGAAAATAATCTCATTCTGCTTTTGCACATCTAAATTTCGGTAAAGCCCCTGCTCTATTTTTATCCGTAACTTTATTTTATATATGTTTACCTATAAAAAGTATTTTGAAATGTCTTTATATTAAAAAGGTCTAGCCAAAGCTAGACCAAAAACACTAATCTAAGAGGTAAAAGACTTAAGTTCTAAAGACGCTTAGTTTAGTATTTAGTGCGTCTGTCATCTATATTTAGATGCTCAGCCGCAGAAGCTATCTCTTCGACGCTTCGAGCATTTTCAGATGAATGACTGATCTCTGAGATGCCATCCATGATCTCATTTACGTTTCTTTGCCAGTTGCGATGTAGTCTTGCATAGTCTTTGTCAGACATCGCTATGGCGTTATTCATCGTCTCACCCATATCATTTATCGTCTTTTTCAACGTCGCTCTGCAACGTGAGTTAGCTCTGAATTTGCTTAGAGTTGATACCATTTGTTCGCTGCTATCATTTATCGCTTGAACGATAACGCTGATAGTTGCATTGTATCCTCGTTAGAGACTTTTTGAGTTCTCTCAGCTCAGCCGTCTAACCCTCGTCAGCTACGACCGCAAAGCCACGTCCATGCTCGCCCGCACGAGCGGCCTCAATGGCTGCGTTAAGAGCAAGTAGGTTTGTCTGATCAGCGATATCGTTGATAACCAACAAGCACCGATTTTTACCTGTCTCGGCGTCACGGCTAAGTCGCCGATCTTGCTAGCCATTTGACTCTTCACGTAGCAGAATCAACGATCTGAGATGATAGGGCTCTGATAGCGTCAGTTGCTTTTTATATGAGTGTTTGCCTTTGAAGGTCATTCTTTGCCAGCTTGAGCTATCGCTAGAGACTCTTTCATGTTTTCTTGCATAGAGCTTACATCTTTGATTTGTTCTTCAACGATCTGCGTTGATTCTTTCCACGCGCTTTGCCTGTTTGAAGAGAGGTAGAGCTTTTGGCTCGTTTGCGACTGAGCCGTTTTCGCTTTTTGAAAGATGCTTGGTATCGCTTATTAATGCTCTTATGCGCTCTATGAAGTTATTTATATCGTTGCTTATTTTAGCTATCTCATCTTTGCCGTAGATTGAATTTTAATTGTAAAGTCAGATGTTATAGCATTTCCAATTTTGTCACCTAGTCTATCGATAGGATTTTGCAACCATCTTTTTAAGCAAGAATATACAAACAACGATCAAGAGCAAAGTAACTCATGATGCTTGCTATGATGAAGTTTTGCTAACCACTTTTAGAGGTGTTAAGAAGTCATCGGTCACAGCTGAGCCAAGCACGATCCAGTTTAGCTTATCAAATGGCTCAAACGCAACTATACGCTCAACACCACCAGTATTAGCTCATCTCAACACCTCTTTTTGTTTTTACGATCTTGTCCATAGCAGCTTTAACATCACTACTTATCTCTTTGCCAGCTTGAGTTGGGTGGATCTCGAAATTTATTAGTTTTTGTGTTGTAGATAGAGAACACCCATGCTCGCCTAACTTCATTTGCGCCATTGTTTTTCAAGGTCTTCTAGGCCTTCAGTAAAGTCATAACCTATAAATATAGCACAACCTCGCCTCTTTCGATAACTGGCTCATAGCTACATGATGTAACTGTGTCCAAAAAGATTAGCTTATGCTAACATAGCTCTCTTTATTTATTATCTTTTTATAGTCTCACTCATTTTTATCAAGATATGTGCCGTCAGTCCTTTTTCCATTAGAATCTTTTAAAGATGTACTAACTCTTTAAAAACCGTCTCTCCGACTTAGCAAATATGGTAGAAATCCCACCATTTGTAGCCTTGCCAAATGCGTCAACCAATTCATAGCTATTGTTTAATGTGCCTTTTATTATATACGATATTAGCTCGAGTGCTTCATGGCCAGCAGTTTTGATCACTATGTTGATTGATTGTATTTTCCTGCAAGCTCTTTTTAAACACTTACAAACAACTTAGTGTTGTTTTCATTATCTCTGTCAAACAGCTCAACTGTATTCATCGCAAGTGCAACATTTTGCCTGACAGTGGTTTTTATCCCTCCTGATCTCACGCTCCAAAAACATTTGATATGTAAAAATACAAAACACATCATACATATCGCCAAAACCACAGTAATTGTTGTTGAAACTTTTACCAAAATACTACGTAATTCATCTCATCCCTCCACATGCTATTAATTTTGCTATTTTAATTATACCCTATTTTAAATGAAAAATGCAGAAAAACGCATATTTAATAATATTCTTTAATTTACATTAATTTTATATTTATAATTGTTACTTTTATAACACAATTTTTAAAACAGTAAATAAACTTGATAGCATTACTATCAATGTTAAGAGTATTTTTATCACTTTGTGTTATAATCTGCCGCATCTAAAAAAGGAAAAGAAATGGCAGATAATTTGACTTTTCAGACCGAGGTCAATGACCTTTAAATTTGATCATCCACTCTTTACTCAAACAAAGAGATATTTTTAAGAGAGCTCATATCAAACTCAAACGACGCACTTGATAAGCTAAACTACCTATGCTTGACCGATGAAAAGTATAAGCTTAAGCTACAGCCCAAGGATCGATATCGAAAAAGTCGATGAAAAAGCCAAGTACTTTAAACCATCAGCGACAACGGTATCGGCACGGACAAAGACGAGCTTATCGCAACTGAGGCACCATTGCTAGAAGTGGTACAGCGGGCTTTTATGCAAAGCTTAAGCGGTGATGCAAAGAAAGATAGCTCGCTGATCGGCCAGTTTTGGCGTGGGCTTTACTCAGCGTTTATGGTGGCAAAGCAAGATCGAAGTTATAAGCAAACGAGCTCAGCGAGAAAGCCTATAAATGGACATCTGACGCGAAAAAGCTACGAGATCGAAGAGGCTGAAAAAGGATGGCTTTTGGACAGATATAATCTTGCATTTAAAACGACGATGACCGTGTACAAATCTTTGGCGCATAGAGGAGTAGTCAAAAAGTACTCAAACCACATCCCCTTATCCTATATTTATGGATAAAGAGAGCTACGTCGCACCAAAAGAAGGCGAAAAAGAAGGCACTTATGAGACCAAAAACGAGCAGATAAACAAGGCAAATGCGCTTTGAGACTAAAGCAAATCAAGCCTCAAAGAGCAAGACTACAACGACTTTTATAAGTACCTCACACGACAGCAGCGACCCGCTACTTTATATCCACACAAAAGGCCGAGGGCAAGATCGAGTACTCGACGCTATTTTATGTGCCAAGCACTGAGCCGTTTGATCTCTTTAGGGTTGATTATCAAAGTGGCGTGAAGCTCATGTGAAGAGGGTTTTATAACTGACGATGCAAAAAAGAGCTTTTGCCGCCATATCTTAGATTTATCAAAGGTGTGATCGACGTTGAAGACCTGCTGCCAAACGTGAGCCGTGAAATTTTGCAAGAAAATGCGATCATGAGAAGCGTCAAAGAGCAAAGCGTGAAGAAAATCAAGCGAGCTCGCAAAGTTAAAGAGAGCGACCGTGAAAAATATATAGTACTTTTACAAACTATTTGGAAAGGTTTTAAAAAGAGGGACTTTATGGCTTTTAACGCTGAAAAAGAGCAAATTTTAGACATTTGCCTATTTAAAAAGCTCAAAAAGAGACGGGCTTATCAGCTTAAAAGAGTACAAAGAGGCGATGAAAGAGGATCAAAAGTCGATCTACTACATCAGCGGCAACAATGAAAATATGCTAAGAAATTCGCCGCTTCTGAGAGCTTTAAGAAAAACGACATCGAAGTGTTATTAATGGATGAAGAGATCGACACGATCGTCATGCCAATGGTAAATGAATTTGACAAAACACCTCTAAAATCAGTCTCGCATGCTGATATAAATGACGAGATCAAAAGCGATGAGAAGGTCGATGAGAGCATGGTTGCAAACACGCTTGTTAAGATGAAAGAGATATTAAAAGACGAGGTTAAAGACGTTAGAGCTAAGCTCAAGGCTCTCAAGCTCGGCTGCGGTGCTAATATATGACAAAAACGACCCTGATTACGCTATGCAAGAGATGCTAAAACAGATGGGGACAAGGCGCAAATGCTCCAAAAGTTAAGCTCGATCTTGGAGATCAATGTTGATCATGAAATTTTGCAAAACTTGAGAAAGAATGAGGCGATGATATATGATATAGCGCCTTTGTTTCTCGATATGGCAAGGCTAATGAGGGCATGAGCCTAGAAAAATCCAGCTAAATTTCTTTCAGAGCTACTAACGAAAGTTATGCTAAAAAGTCTATCTAGAATTTAAAAGCTCCAAGAGAAATTTTGTACTCACTTCTCATACCTAAAGTGTACTCACATTTATTTATTGTCTTTGTTGCAGCGACATTTTCATTGTGGGAAAGTCAAATCCCACGCCAAAAAGACGTGGGATACCTACGCCATCTTGCTAGCGTCGATGATGTTTAGATCAAGACCCAGTTCTCTCAACAGATAGACCAGCGTCAAAGACCTACAAGTGCTGAGAGAGGTGAATGATAGGTTTTCTAACATCTGAGTGGTTCTTTACCTTTGATATCTCTCGATAGATCACGTTGCATTTGGCGAGCGGGCACGGAGTTACAACCACGTCCGCTCCATTTTTCGATCAGCGTTACTTTACGATCCGGCTTTGACATTTTCTTACTGATTTTCCAGCCGGATAGCTTGCGTGGAAGCCGCGTAGCAGTCAAGTCTTTTCTCAAATGGTGTCGATAGTAGCGCCAAGTGCGCTCACACAGTTTCAAAGCTCTTTGGATTTTACTGAGCTTTCTTTGTTGTGTAGGATCTTTTCAGGTCTCAGGCTGTGGCAGCCGCAAAATAGCGCTACTTTGCTAGGCCGCCAAGGGCTTTAACAACCTTTGCTTTTAGCGTATCGACATTTTGATTAAAGTTCCCAAAGAAGGCTTGTGCATCTCGGTTGAGCCGTTATATTTCATATTGCCTTCAGCTAAAAATGCGGTATTGATACGGATCTTTGCGCCCTATCAAGCGCGTGCTTTTGTTCTCTGTTAGAGCTAGCATACGCTGTTGGAGCATGTCGTAAGCATCGGCATATTCATCTGCCTGCAAGCGCTATATTTCTAGCATTTGCTGGCAAGCGCAGCCATACAGGATCCACTGCTGTCTTGTGCTTGTTGAGCACCACAGCAGCTCCAGCCCTTTATCTCGTGAAGCTTCCAGCCGGGCACTCGAGCGATGGCCTCAAGCGATGTCTCAGCCCCTCAGCTGCTTGAGAGAGTCGCATCCGGGAGCGACCTCGTTTTTGCATAGTTACTTCTTACTAGCAGCTTTGCGAGCCGCGTTTATCATTTTTACTGATCATCATGTCCTTCAATATCCTCTCTTCACCAAAAATATGAAGCGGATCTCATCTCACCTGCAAGCATTAACGATTTAGCCGCGATATCCATTTTGCCCATATGATAACGCCTCTTCTGAACGAAGTGCAAGCTTGATCTCATTTAGCCTGCCTCAGCCATCAACCAGATCAGTTTCAGCCACGCCTCAGCGTGATCCGTCCCATGCCCTCATTAAAAGCCTTTTGTACAGCCAATGAGGCCGAAGATCGTTATGTCACCGCGTGCGCTCATGCCTTTTGACAGCGGTCAGCACACCTCTCTGACACTTTACACAACATCCAAAAGTCCGTTGTCGATAGCTGGTTTTAGGTGTGGCATAGGATCTTTGCTACGTGAGTCAGGCAGCTGCTAAGCATGGAACAAATACAAATGGCTGCATATAGTCACTCGCATCAAGCTTTCCAAGCTATGTCCGACTCCCGTTAAAGCGCACGCACCAGCACAGCATGCAGTCCCACCAAGCGCTACTTTGTCGTACTCTTTTGACTTTGCTTACAGCCCTCGGCGCCAATCTCGCTTAGCAGTGATGCTTTGGTTTGATCTGCGTACTCATACTCTTGGCTCCCAATCCACCATAAGGTCTGAGATAACCTTGAAATTTCCCAAGTGGTGAAATTCCAATAAGTATCCGCCGCCGCCACCAGCCAAAAAGCTCGCCCGATCTTTGTGTCGCAAGCCAGATGTGAGTGACCATCGACTCTAACAGCGCGCGCAACTGCGTACACGTTGAGCGGCAAGATGTGGTGGCTCTTAGCGTCGCATCTTCTCTTTGCTTCCGATAACGAGCACTGTTAAAAGAGTTTTGCCTTTTGATCTCTCGTTTGTTAGCTCATAAGTTGATTCATATTTTAGTTCCGTCAAAACGCTCTGACAATACTTTCATCCCAGCTCCTTACTCTGGCTTCTGCACGTCAAGAAAAATATGCCTGTTCACAACATCTTTGTAGCCAAGCTCCAACGCTGCCGTCTTTTAGTGTGACCATGCTGCGTTTTAAGAATGCACATCATCTCTTTTGATAGTCCTTCTTGTGTGAGCGCCACGGCTCTCAAGACGATTTTGCGCTGCAAGACATGCTGCACGAGATAGAAGCGGTAAGGTTGCCAAGCTTCGACGCAGTCAGTCAAATGCTGTGTTCAGGACCGGATTTTGATTTGGCACTTTGATGGTGTGTCATATTTTGCCTGGGATGGCTTCTAGGTGTTTTAGAGAGTCGATCCAGTTTTCGCGCCAGTCTCTAAAGAGATACCCATTAGATCCCAGTTATTTTTACCAAGTTTCTTCACGAAGTGCGTACATATCATTTTGGCGCCGCCCTCGCCTGTTGCGACAGATTTCCAATTTATCTTGCCACATCGCTAGCCTCAGAAGTTTTCTTGCCGCTTCAGCGGGTCGCATTTTGAGCAGCATAAGCACCAGCACCTTTGCCAGCCAGGATCGCCAGTTACAACTGCGTCAGTTAGACTGTTTCCGCCAAGGCGGTTTGCGCCGTGGATAGATACGCATGAAGCCCTCACCTGCTGCGTAATCCCAGGGATTTTGAGCTCATATTATCGCGAATACCCCTATGCCACCCATTGAGCAGTGAGCCGTGAGCGGATAGGTCACTGGTTGCTCGACCAGGCTGTCGACATCTCGAAAAGCATCGCTGTGGCGACTTGTGCAGTCTTTTTCATAATAGTATCTTTTGCCAAGGTGGCGAACATCATCAGCACATAAGCGCTCATGCCCTCGCCAAAGCCTCTCACCGCGACTTTCTCGTCTCTGACAGCACGAGCGACGACGTCACGAGGAGCTCAGCTCCATCGTGATAGTTTTTCATAAAGCGCCTCGCCCTTGTTGCTTCAACAAGTAACCACCCTCACCACGAGCAGCTTCTGTGATTAGTGTACCACCATTTTGAACGCCAGTTAAGAAACTGAAGCATCTCAGGGTCTTCAAAACCAAGACCTACTTTAAGCGCAGCAGCGATACCATCGCCTGTTGCCATATCGAACTGAAGTGCGGTTACAGTAGTACTCCCAGTGTATCCGCCAGTTGCGATGACTAGAGATTTGCAAAGCACCGGGTAATCGACCATCTTGGATGCTGCGACGAACGACACCTTCGATCTTGCCGTGTCCTCGGGCAGACCGGATCTCAAGCAGCTCATGATCCATTAGATTTAACGCCAGCTGTGATAGCGTCGTCAAGACAGGTGCGCACCAAAACGTGTCCGCTTTATCGGCCGCGCAGCGTTTTGCCAGCGTAAGCCAGCGCCACCTCACGAAAACGCAGAAATGCCACGTCGCCATTTGGTCTTTATCTGAGAAAAGAGCATGCCGTTAGAAGTCTAGCTCAGATGACTGCGCCTGCTGCCCCGCAGATTTCGCCAACCGCATCTTGATCGGCAAGATAGGGCTGCACCTTTTACGCGTGTCGGTAGGGCGTGAAGCTCGAAGCCATCGCCGTTGCTGAGTCAGCAACGCCGTTTATACCGCCCTCTGCCATACAAGTTGCGTTGCGTGATGGCATCATCTTTGCGGCAACACGACTGTTGGGTTCTGGGCTTTTGTTTGCGAACGGCTGTTGCTGCACGAAGTCCAGCACCGCTTTCAGAGCCGATTATATAGCACATCAACAGATGGCAAGCCGGCTTTACTGCTCCTTTCGGCAACTCTCGCCAGCAAAACATTGGCTTTTCGCACCAGAAGCTGTTGTAGCTAGCGCACCTACGATGGATACAGGCGCTTGTAAGAAATCCTCTTCCTCGCAATTTTCTCACCCATTGATAACTTCCTATTTTAATAAGTTTATTGAAGCGCTAAGATCGCACCGCCAGCTCATTTCTTAATATAAAATAAGTAGATTAGTTAAAAATTAATGATGTAACTTTGCATAAAATTTACTTAAAAGAAAACATAAGAATTGGATTTTGTAGGGTTGTATAGTGAGATTTGATAGCTAAAATCATTTAGCAAAAGACCATTTTATCGTGTTTGTAGCTGTACTCGCTTTTAACTTTATTATTTTGATAAAGATAAAATAATATTATCTCGCAATATATATCAATGAAAATAGATAAAATGTTAAGCAAATAGCTAAATAGTGTTTATGAAGATATTTTAAATTTAAAATAAATAATTAAACTACTACATTTCGGAAATGGGATAGTAAAATCGAAAGGATTATCAAAAATCATACACTTTGTGGGATCTCTGATAGCTAGAAAGTAAAATAATAGATAAGTCTTTCACAGTGTCTAACTGAAATAATAATAAAGCTTCAATTTCTAGATCAAATATCTCAATGTCATCAAGTGACGGATACCAGATATCGCTAGGACTTTAGAAAGGTCATCAAAATGCAAAAATATCAATGCTCTCGATGTATTAGAAATCTATGCAATTTTCATTTGGCGTGGCGATGTTGCTTTCTAAAAACAGCCTTGAGATCGTACTTTTTCTTCGTCTGCATTAAAGCCATCAAGCCTGCTAACTCTATCTATCTTAAAAACTCATCTATGTTTTGTAGGCTCAATTTATAAAGTAATTCTCTCTTATCTCTAAGCACTCACCAGGCGACAAACCCCTAATGATAGGCATCTTAAAGCCATGTTCTTTTGCGGAAATTTTCTAGTTTTTATCTGATCCATATTGTGGATTTTGGCTAAAATCAATGAAGCTAAATTTCTATTTTAAAAAGCTCTTTTGCGTATTTAAGACCCAGCTCGTAAGCTTTTTAGCATTTGCCTCTTTGACCTTGGCTGGCACGCTTGCTAGCATCTCTTCACGCACCACTTTTCATCCATGCACCCACTCATCGCCACAGCCACACCAAGAGCCACGACGCTTTGAGTGATGACGTTTCCGACCTCGTCTTTTGCGATAGAGATGATAGGAATTTCTACGGTCTTTCCAGCGCCCTTTATCCTCGTCGCTTACTTTTACCAATGGCTCAACAACGATCGCGCCGCCCTCTTTCACGCCACTTTTAAAGGCATCGTAGCTATCTGCGCAGTTGCCAGCATAAATTCTATCTCGCCCTCGTTTGCATAAGGGTATGACCTTTTCGTTCGTCAAGTATGATATCGACCTTTCGTTGGGCCGCCACGCACCTGAGATGTGTAGGTAGAGGCCTTGACGCCGTATCCACTCGCCTTTATCTTGGCAGCTGAGAGGATCTCGCCTGCTAGTATGACGCCCTGTCCGCCAACGCCGACAAATCTTAGTTGTGACTTCACACTAGCTCCTTAAAATCTATCGCCTCGCCGCTCATAGCAGCCCTTCTTACCATGTCGTAAGCCTTGGTATATTCTATCTTGGCTTCATCTTTATGCAGCACGCCAAGTGGGAAAAGGCCCCTCTTTCTCTTCGTCACTTAGCATGTCAATGGACCTTGCTCGTCGTGCGGCCCTTTATCCACTCTAGATTTCTTTTCACTGCCTCGCCCATTTTTGTTCTTGCGGCCCAATTTATGTGGCAGTTTGAAAAATACATCAAAAAGCTGTATCCATCGTGGCTAAAGCCCTCTACAAAGAGCTTTTTGTAAGCTTTCTCTGGCTCGATGACGCTACCACGCGCGACAAAGCTTAGCACCTGCGGCGGTTGCGAGCTTACAGGCGTCAAAAGCTAGGATCGATGTTGCCATACTGCGCTGTGACCGTCCACATGCCCTTTGGCGTGGTTGGGCTGGTTTGCGAGTTTGTTAGTGCGTAGATGAAGTTGTTGATTGAAGATGTGATTTAGCCCCTATATTTCGGCGGCATCCGTGCATCGTGTGGTTGCCTCGATCGCCAGTCCGTCGCCATCGCCAGTTACTACGATGACATGCTTGTCTGGGTTTTGCCATCTTTACGCCAGTGGCGTAGGCTATGGCTCTGCCGTGCGTCGTGTGAATGGTGTTGCAGTCCAGATATCCGCTAAAGCGACCAGAGCAGCCTATGCCTGAGACCACGCAAACGTCGTTCATGTCCCAGCCCATCGTGTCGATAGCGCGAATGAGGCTTTTAATATGACGCCGTCGCCACAGCCCCAGCACCAAAAGAGTAGGCATTTTTATCTGTTCGTAAAATATTTATCGTAATTAAAAGCTATAAATTTCTCCCATCTTCGCCTCGATCTCGCTTGGGCTTATCGGTCTGCCGTTTGCTTTTAGCTAGTTTTGCAAAGTCATCTCTTAAGATGATCTTTGAAACTTCGCCACTATATTGACCTCAAATTTAGCTCGCAGACTAAGATTTTCTTATTTATTTGATATCTCTTTTAGCTTTTTAGCTGGAGCTGGGAAAAAGTGTGGGTGGCTTAAATAGCCCTACTTTTAGCCCTTTTTCACGTGATTGATCATCGCTTGCTTGAAAGAGCCACGCTACCAAAGGCGATGATGCACATTCAGCGTCATCAAGCATAAACTCTTCAAATTTCTCATACTCATCAGTGTGTGAGTTTATCTTATCAAATAGCCTATTCATCGAGTATTCAACGATCTTGCCATCTTCTGTTGGAAAGCCAGTAGCACCATGATGAAGCCCTGTTATATGGTAGTGATAGCCTTTTAGAAAGGATTTTAGCGTGGCTGGCTCGTCGTGCGCCCTCGTACGAGTTTATACTCTTTGGCCTCGCCGCTAAACCTTTTCTTTTTAGCAAATTTTAAGCTCGCCTATCTCTGGCAAACGCACTCTTTGCCTGCATATGCCCTATCGTCTCATCAGTAGCAGCATAACTGGCGTCATAAACCTAGCTGCGAGGTTAAAGGCGCGCACGGTCTGCGTATAGCACTCCTCTAGGCTACCAGGCGCCAGCACTATCATATTTACATCGCCGTGAGTTGGGTTTTTAGCCCTGCAAGATATCGCCTTGTGCGACGCGTGTTGGCAGGCCAGTTGAAGGGCCGCCACGCATGACATTTACGATGACAAGCGGTATCTCAGCGATAAAACCAAGGCCTATTTGCTCTCAGCCTTTAGCGAAATTCAGGTCCAGAACTAGCAGTCATCGCTTTAGCGCCGCTCGCACTTGTACCAAGAGCTACGCAAATGCCAGCTATCTCATCTTCCATTTGTATAAATGTACCGCCGTTTTTGGCAAAAGCACGCTTAGCTCGTGTGCGATCTCGCTGCTTGGAGTGATAGGATATCCGCCAAAAGAAAGTTACAGCCACACTCGACCGCCAGCCCTTGCTACTAGGGCATTTCCAGTTGATACTACCTCTCATGCGCTCTCTCCAAGTTTTAGCAAATTTGATTTACCTTTACGGCCGCAGCTCGCTCTTTTGCTCCTCAGGCGTTAGCTTTGCAGTAAAAGCCTTTTCCGCCACATAAATGGCAAAAATCAGGACAGTGAAGCTCGCAGTCACGGCAGTCCCTATGCATGAGTCGGATAGACGACCTCTATCATTCTTGCCAGCACAGCATTTGGCTCGAGCCTCATGCCTCAGCACGCCTGCTGGGCAGTAGCTCACGCAGATATCACAGGCCTTACACCTGCTCTCATCGACCCAAACGGGCACATTTTTCTTTTTCATCATCATGTTCCTAGTCCAAATTTCTCTTTTGCTAATTTAATGTTTTTCTGATCTCAGCTTCGCTTTTGCTTTAGTTGCTCTCGCTCGTTCTTCACTGACCCTTTAGCTCTGTACCTTTGAAAGCTTCACGTCCAAGCCTTACTAGCCTTCCGCAGCTTAGCTCATCATCAATAGCACGCTAGCGCTTAATATCTCGTTACTCTTACCCATGATCATCTCGCACATCTTCACAGCCGCTGCTGCTGGTGCGTAGTAGGCTGATGTACCAAGAAGTTTAACGATCTTTGCGCCGCCAGTGCTCGTCTCTTTTAAGACTTGCTAGCTCGCTGTCATTTAAATTTTAGGCTAATATTTTCTTGAGCGACGATCATCTCGTCATTGTGAGCGCCAACGATCTTTGTTTTTAGCTCTTTTGCGTCTTTATCTTTTAAAAGCGCTAGCTCATATCTGCACCTTGCGCTATCTAGCTCGCCAGCCATGCCGACTACCTTTGTTTTTGCTAAAACCGCTAATCGTATGATGCCGTCCAGACCATAACATCAAGCGGATTAGTAACTACGATTATCACCGCATTTGGGCCAAATCTAGCGATATTTTGCGCTGTTTGCTTTACGACTCACGGCGTTTTTAAGTAGCTAGTCTTCTCTGGTTTGACCCTCCTTTTCTTGGGCTTCCTGCAGTGACTATGATGATGTCGCTGCCTTCTAACAAAACAAAAGTCCTCGCCACCACAAACGCTAGTTTTTGCGTTAAACACGCAGCTTGACTGCGCTAGGTCGATCGCCTTTGCGCGCGCCACGTCGCCAACATATCCACAAGCGCGATCTCATCGCAAAGCTCTCTCATGCAAAGCGCATACGCTTATGCTCGCACCGACGTTTCCAGCTCCAACTACACTTATTTTCATCTTCTATCCCATTATTTGATTTAAAATTACACTTGGTCTCACTGACCTCATTTGCTGCTCTCACTCATCTGGCAGGTAGTATCCGCCAATCTCACGCTTGCACCATCATTTTTCTCTGATCCGCTCTTTGTAATTTTCGCTCATTTTTCTGAGCTCGTCTGCTAAGTCCGTAACATTGCACTCAAAAATCCCACCACTTTTTGCCATCTCTCTCGCCCAAAATAGCGCTAGATAAAAAGTGCGACTCTCTAGTATCAATAGTGGCATTTGGTGTTTTTGTTTTCATCAAGATAGCTAGTAACTGCTCTATTTAGCGCCTCGCTTAGCTCTTTTCGCCTCTTTTTTGCCTAAAAACGCCAAATGTTCAAGCTGATGCACTAAGCGCTAAAAACTCGCCCAGACTATCCCAAAGCAGGTGATTTTTCTCTTTAGCTCTTTTACTAGCGTTGGAGCCGTTCCGCCAGCGCCCGTCTCAAACATCGCTCCACCAGCTAGTAGCGGTACGACCGAGAGCATTTTGAGCTGCCGCCCAGCTCAAATATCGGGAAAAGATCGGTTAGATAGTCTCTTAAAAACGTTGCCAGTTACGCCCTATGACGTCCTTTGCCAGCTCTTATCATTTCAGCGATCTTAGCGTCGCTTTGCTCGTAGTTTGAAAATCTCACCACGCCAGCGTTAGTACTTTCACTTTCTTTCAATTTAGCTATCACATTTCTCATCGTGCGCCCTGCTACTATCTAGCTCAAAATATAAAGCTCATCTTTTGAAATTTCACCTCTTTTAATGCAAGCTCAAACCACGCATTTATCGCATCTTCTTTAGCCCTGCGTCATCCTAAAAATGTCACCACTTTTAACGCTACACCGAAGACGCTCTGCCCTGCCTCATCAAAAACCACAATTCTCCGTCCTCTTTTTGCAACGAAGGTCTTATCGTGCTGCCATACTCTTCGGCCTTTTAGCCATTAGTCCCACGTTTGCCACGCTGCCGATCTTACTCACATCAAGCGCGCCATGCTCCTTAAAGTCCGCCACGCAGGCCTCATAAACCCTAGCGTAGGTCCTATCTGGGATCATACGAAAGTGAGAATTTAGCTCGCCGTTTTTGTCTTTTACCTTGCCAGAGTTTCTAATGAGCGCAGGCACTGAGGCGTCGATGATAACATCATTTGGCACGTCAAAGTTGCTAGCATTTTCATCTTAGTGCCCAATTCTTTTGCTTTTGCTCGCATTCATCAAACTTAGCGAAATTCTCATCTTTATTTTTAAGAGTTAAATTTTAGAAAACATATCTTTTTAAGCCGTTTTTGCCTCAACGCCGTGAGCCTTAATCCCTCACCAAATAGCTCAAAAACTCTTTAAAATAGCTCTTTATCGCGTGTGCAAAGATGACTGGGATCACTAGCCTTCATCATCGTGCATTTTAGATGAAGGCTAAGGGTCACATTCTCTTTTAGCGCCGTCTCAAAGCAGCTTTCATGATTTATCTAGCTCATCTACGCTTAGATATGTTGCGTCTACGACCTCGCCACTTTGTATGGCAAGCCTCTTTTAAAAAGCTCTTTTTACTCATCTTTTGCTATAATGTTATATGTAATTTCTCATCTTTTCTAGCGATGATTGAGTGCTCATTTTCGTAAAAATCGCCCTTTTGCATGTAGCAATTTTAGTTTTATTTGCCTTGTCCCAGCTGCCATTGCTGTGCGGGTGCTTGAGCAGGTCTTTAACCGGAGGCAGGACTCTTCTGTCTGAGTTTTCTTTGCTTAAGCACCGGATTTACCGCACTTCCTAGCACTTTTTGCATATTTTTTAGCGACCTCTTCGTCGTAGTCTGTGACGATCTCGTCTCGATAAAATGGCACATTTATCCCCTGCTTTCTAAGCTCCTCAATCGCCGCTTTTTAGCTGAACGAGCGTGGCTGAGATATTTGGTAGTTTTATGATATTTGCCTCTTTGTGTGCGGGTCAGTTCGCCCAAAAGCTCTGAGCTCATCGGCCTTGCTTCAGCCCAAGCTCTTTGCTAAAAAGAGATAAAATTCGCCCCATGCCAAGCTGATATCAGCCCTTGTTATGCTAATGCCAGCGCGGGATAAAAAGCTCTTAACGATAGGAAAGAGAGTAGCTTGCAAAAGCGGTGCTTCGTCGGTTTTAGTCCAGATAATATCACCATTTTAGCCCTTTTTGATTTTTGAATTTATCACTTTTTTATTAATATTAGCCCTATTTTCCGATATTTTGGTTGTGCTCGCTTAAGGTTTTTGAAAAATGCTTTTTCGCCTTTTATCAAGCACAAAAATACAAGTAGTTTGTCTTTTGCAGGGTTTATCGCCGCTTTTATCGCGCTTATCGAGACCGAGCAGACTGAGCTTGGCGGGATGCCGTCGTTTAGATAGGTGTTAAACTCGCTCATATCGCTTCTTATTCGCTCGGCCGTGATCACATCGTGTGAATAAATCCCATAGCTTTAGCTGTGCCATCCATCTGTAGCCTCATGCCTTTATCAAGGCGGTTGTAGATGACTGAGGCAACAAGAGGCATCTCAGCGTCGTTAGCGGCTCTTTTTGATGATCGAGGCGATGGTTAGAGTCTAAACCATTTTTCTCGTTATACTCACCAAAAACTTTCCTGCTGATCTCGCTTTTGAGCCTTTTTGGACGAATTCTACAGGTAGTAGGCCAGATGTCTTTCGCTGATGCCTATTGAGATTTTATAGGTATTTGGCATCAAGCCGTCGCTTACTGGCGCAAGGGCGTTATATTCGCTATTTAGTTTAACTGCGTCAAGTCCTAGCTGGGCTGCTATCTGGTTTAAAAACGATAGTTGTTTCGCCAGGGATGAGCGTGATCTCAGTCATCGCAGCCTTTGCTTTGGCAAAGTCTTTTTAAAAATCAATCCTTGAATTTATCTTTACCTATCTCGATCCAGCCTGACTGAGGTGAGCCGATAAAGCGCATGGCGTACTCTGTCGATCGCGCTTAAGTTAAAGTTGCGATTAGTTAAATAAGATATAATCTCGCCCACACTCCCCTTTGGTATAAAAACGACCTTGCTTGTGTTTATAGGGCGTGCTAACATATACAAAAGACTTAGGACGACGATGAGTACGATATCAAAAATATCTAGGTATGGTTTTTATAGTAAATTTTTATCATCTTGATACTTTCGCTTGTTTTGCTTTTTAAAATACGGCATAAAAATTAACGATTTCGAGTTTTACGGCGTAAAAATTGGAGCAATTATATATAAAGTTAGATAAAAATAATTGTAAGAGCAAAGCAGATAAAGCTTCCCTAGGGTTAAACAAGAGCCCAAGCAAAAGGCCAGCGACAAGCAGCTTTTAAACCTTAGTCAGGGCGTGGACTATCTTGACACCTCAAGAAAATTTTCGCTTGAGAGCGTGCAGATCGGTGATGACTTTAAGATCAAAGTTTTTATTTTTAGATGATATATTTTTCGTTGATAGTCCTTATCTAAACATCGATATCACTCCAAAACGAGCAGCAAGATGGCGTAGACCGCTTTAGCGTGAGAATTATAGCTTTAAAGACTTTTAACGTCAGCATTAGCGGCGAAGGCAGCTGAATTTCTGACAAAGATGACTATAATCTGATGGAATCTCACCTCACATGAGCTAAATGGCAGCTTTAGCTTTGCTTTTAAAAAGATACATTTTAACCTACAAAGCCTATGACGTAAACGCTCGCAGTATCAAAGGACTTTCATAGACGAACTTGATAGGCGCATAGAGCTAAACAGCGAGGTAAAAAGCTGGATATATGGCTGCGTCGTGGCAGAGCGACTCACCACCCAACGATAGAACAGCAAGGGTCGATCTAGCCACGACTTTTTATCTAAACGACCTAAATGCGACTGCTTATGCTAAAGTTTGCACGTTAGTTCTGAAAAGCGCCGCCCGCTGTAAATGTCGCTGAGCCAAATATCACGCTTAAAAACTCAAAAGCTAGGATTTTGACCTCATAGCGCCTGTTTATAAAGGCAAAAAGCTTGATGGCTCAAATGTCGCGATAAAACAACATCTTTGATGAAAAAGAGTCTAGCTCGAGCTATTTATAAAAGACAGATTCTATTTACGATGAGGGCGATAAATGATATATAAGAGCCTACAAGATCATAGTGCCAGTCAAACAACTAGCGGCAAATGGACGCTGGACTATTCCAATAAAACTCGACGCAAAAAAGCTTAGAAAAATTTGACGAGAAGAGCGTCATCGCAAATGGTGAGTTTAAGATAAGCGACGCAGTTTTAGATATCGCTGGGAGTACCGTTTAACGCTACAGCGCCTCTGTAAAGCTCATAACGCGGCAAATGAAGCATTGATGCAACTGGTTTTGGGCTTGACTCTTTTAGAGCAAACGCCGTGGCAAATATCGACCTGCAAAGAGCGGCGGCGAGATAAAAAGGCGTCATAGAGCTTTGATCTTAAGGAGAAAAATGATGAGACTCCAGCCTTTAAAAATGAGCCATCTACCGCGCATCACTGACTTTAGTAAGCCAGCGAAACGACGCTTAGCATTGAGCCATTTCGCAGATCTAAGCTTTGGCGATGAGGAGCTTGATATTACTAAAATAGCAACTTCATATGCAAACTCCCCAGTTTTTGAGCAAAAATGGCGTGCTTGGCTTTGAAGATGTGAGCATAAAGAGCAAGGACTTTACTAAATCTTGAGACATGGCAGTAAAGGGCTTAATTGAACCCTGCCTGTTTTTAGATAAAAATGGCTCAAAATATGAGAGGCGACGACGTTAATATCTTGGTGAAAAACGGCGCAGTCGAGTAGAAAGTGCGAGCAAAAACTAGCTCTTTTGATATAAAAGAAAAAGGCGTGAGCGTAAAAGACACAGGATCTAATCTGTTCGTTCTTGACGACAACGAAAGTAGCGACCAAGCGCAAAGTACGCCGATCGAGATCTCTTGCAAAAATGGCGACATCATCTTGCAAGATCACAAAACAAAACACCGCTCATTTACTAGCTTTGAGTGCCGAAAAGAGGCAAGAGCGTCTCGCCACACATTGGCCTTTAGTAAAACAAGGCAGACTTGGCTACTTTCAATGACGAAAAGAGCGCCATTGCGTACCCAACCGACGACAAGCGGCGAGTTTATCAACGACCTTTTTAGGCATAAAAAGAGCTGAGCAGTAATTTCGCCTAAAACTGCTTGGAGAGAGCACGAAAGAGTTTAAAGCGGAGGTGGATTTTTGGGACATATCTAAAAGACTACATCTTTTATCAAAAAGCTACTAAGCTTCCGTAAACTCAGTGCCATCGCTACTTAGCTTTCAAAACACCTGACTTTAACGACAAGGCTCACCGTCAAAAACGGCAAAAATTTTACCTCACAAGAAAGGGCGAGCTGCACTTGAGTTTTTGGCGATCGAGATGATAGGCACGAGCGCAGATATCGGCGGACGCGGGCACGATCGATCTAAAAGAGTAAAAGATAAACTATCGACCTTGAGCTCAAAGATACTAAAAGACGCAAGCGGCTTCATCGACAAGATCCCGCTTCGTAAATCAACTATCCTTGGTAAAGACCGCTCGTCTCAGCCGTCATCGCCATACGCGGCACGACAGAAAAAGCCAGAGTATTCAACGCAGATACGCAGAACGCCCTGCTCGCCACTCAAGATAACATAAAGAAACGTCCTACAAGCTCCGTTTTTGATATTTGAGTAAAAGCATTAGCGTAAAACAATATGTGTTTAGTATAATTGCGGCGAAGTTCACGGCGGAGCTTATTATCCGCCACTCATTCTAAATATCTTGCCAGATCCTCATCACAAACAAAAACAACGCATCATTAATAAAATCTCCTAACATTTTGCGGATTAATACCTACTAAAGTTTTACCAACACGAGTTGAAAGTCTCTAGCGTTTGATCATCATTTTAGCTTATAAAGATTTTTCAAAATGAAATGCTCGGTTTTCGGACTTTTAACTAGCAAGGTCATATAAAGATCTCGCCTTTTTGATAGTTTAAAAGTTTATTCTTGCGGTTAACTTAGAATACTTTTAAAATCAAGCTTATCAAGATTGACGATATCATTGTGGATTTTGGCTTTATCGATGATTTTTGCCCAAAATCCAAAGTTTGCTTTGAGACAAAGGATCATCTAGCTCAGTCAGCCGCCAAAAGAGCTTAAAAATATCTATCTTGTTATTATCCACTAAAGCCTCTCAAAAGCTAATTTCTCGTAGTTATTTCAAAATGCAAGTTTTTGAGCTAATGCCTGTACTAGCAAAAAGTTCTTTTTAGTACTCTTGCTCGTTTTTATAGCTCTTTTAGGCATTAATTGAGAAAAATTTAACACTGTCCATAAAAATCAATAAATCCATAAAATCTACGCATTATAATACGTAAAGCATTTACTTCATCCTCAAGGCGCATAAGATGCATATCTTCGCCGTCAGTCACCTTCAATTTCGGCTTTTGCACTTTGGACAGGTGGAAGTCATGCAGCTGCTCCCCGCCGATCCACAATCCAAACACTCGATCACAATGCCCTTAATTGCTATCACTAAGCTCGGCATTTTCACAGATCGTCGCCAGCCCTAAACGTCAAAGGCGCTCTCAGATAGTGTGGCTCCACTCCGCCCTAAACGACCAACCTTTATCTCGATCTTGCTTACCTCTTTGGCGTTTTCTTTTTGCGGCATTTTTCTCGCAAAGGCTGACTACTCTCTGAACGATACTAGCTCGTGCATTAGCAGATCCCCAGTAGTAGCGCTCGCCCTTTGGTGGCTCGAGAAATCTTCTTGATTTATAGGCGTTTTCGATGATGACACGCCTGTTTGCGGCCTGCAAAACCTCGCCTCATTATCATCGCATTTTGATCAGACTCTCTTAAAATTTTAAGCGCGTCCTCGGCCTGGCTCTCATCAACAGCCATCACAAAAAGTGCGCTTCATTTTGCAAGCTCATAAGGCTCAAAACCAAAAGAGCTCACAAACGCCCATCACTTCGTCTGCGACCTCGATATTTTCTTCAAAAACCAAGATGTCGATCATCAATTGAGCCCACTCATTTAGCACGGCACTTAGTCCGCCTCTAGTACGCATCACGCGATAGTTTGCGGGCTTTTATACCAGCGCTAAGTAGCTTTCAGACCAACCTCTTTTAGGCTCTGCAGTCACTTTTTAGATCAAGCGCCAAGCTCACTCTTCTTTGCTGCACAGCACGCACACCCGCCGTGTCTGCCAACATCTCCAGAGATTAAAATTTTGCTCCTGCTTTTAAATTTTTAAGCTCCACACCCTCGCAAACTATCTCGCCGATGCCTGCTGTGTTTATAAGTACATTTTGTCGCATTTGCCTTTGGCACGACCTTTGTATCGCCACAAACGACGCTCACGCCGCTATCCTTGTACATGTTTTTGCAAGTGAGCCAAGCACCTTTTCAAGCTCTCTATACTAAGCCCTCTTCGATGATGAGCGAGCAGCTTGGGTATTTTTGCGCTGCTCCAACCATCGCAAGGTCGTTTATCGTGCCGCAAAGCTGCAATCTTGCCGATGTCGCCGCCATTATGGAGTTACCACAAAGCTATCGGAGCTAAATGCGATCTTGCCGTTTAGCCCTAGTATCGCCGAGTCGTTTGCTCTGCCCATTTCATTATCGCAAATTTGGTAAATATCGTCTCGTTTATAAGCGAGTTCATCTCCTCGCCGCCGCCGCCGTGAAACTGCAGCATTATCTTTTTCATTAATTCTTAACCAACTCTTGCGTATTTAAAATATGCCGCACAAGCGCCTCGCCTGAGACCATGCACGATCCTAGCGGGTTTTGCGGGGTTTGCAGACCTTGCCAAGACCTTGAAAGTCAGTTAGCTGCTAGCTCCTCTTAAATCGCGCTCGCAAATGCAAAGCCTTGCTCTCACCAGCGTTTCCTACGCTGCAGTCAACCGCACCTGGCGTCAGGTAGGCAAACTCATCTTTTAGTTTCATGCCACTTTGCGCTATCTCGCCATGGCTCTCTCCAGACAAAGTCGCACGGCTCAATATCTTAGCTACGAGCTCTTTTGTCTTTAAGTTGCCCTCTTCTTTTGACCGCCCTTGCGTACTCGTTATAGACTTCATATGTGCCTGTGCTTTTTGCTGACGGACTACATAGCACATTGCCATGATGTCAAGCGGCTCAAAACCGCTAATGGCGATCGGTCTTTTAAACCCATCCTGCCAGCTCTTTGTAGTCTTTAGCTTCCAGTGATGACGCTCACGTGGCCGGTCCTAAAAGTGCGTCTATCCTTACGTTTTCATCGCTCATTATAGCTCTAACTGAGCTGACGGTTACGTGATTTATATGAAAGTATAATCTTAATGCCCTCTTGCACCACTTCTTTCAATCCAATCGCGCTCATCGGAGTCGTTGTCCCAAAGCCAATGGCAAAAATATGACCTTTTGTCTGGATTTTGCTGGGCACCTCGAAGGCGCATCAAGTGGTGTATAGCGCCCTCATATCATGCCCTCGCCACGAAGCTGCAGTGTCTGTCTCTTGAGCCAGGCACTTAGCACATCAGCATAGTGCAGATCGCATTATCCATGCTGGCTAGCTTACAGGCCTCATCTCCACGGCTCTGCATCACGCAGACCGGACAGCCTGGGCCGTGAACGAAATCGAGCTGCTCTCCGGAACCAAACTCAGTGCACCTTTTATAATCGCTATGCGTGACCGCCTGCAATTTTCCATGATATTTAGCGTAGTTTTACGCTCTCCTTTTTGTATCAGCCTTTGAAAAGGGCTAGGATTTACACTTTTTATCGCGAAAAGTCATTGATAAGATCCATCACCTCTCCTTGCATCCATATCCTCGCGATCTTTTGATAGACTCAAGCTCCTCCAGCGCAAACTGCGTGTCGATCTTTGCATAGCGCATCCAACGGGATTAGTACGGGCCCGCCCACTTTTACCTCCTTCAGAGATGAGAGATCTAAGCTTTCACTCTTTCTAGTCACGCCCAGAGTCTCAACTGTGGCGACGTTGTTTTCGTCTATTTCTACTACTTTTGAGCGACTCGAGGAGGCATTATCTTAGCTCTAAATCGAAACATCTTATCCATTTATCGATACCCTCGCCTGCTTTTCGCTATATCAACCACGAAAGATATCAACCTTGGATTTAGCTTTAGCGTCATTTTTCACCTCGCTCGACATCGACGTCAGTGCGGTGTTGAAGCCAGCCGGTGATGAGAAGCACGTCACGCTGCAAACATCACTGATATTTGCTCAGCCTTTATCATCGCCCTCTGGCACCGAAAGAAGCACAGCGTTAAAGTGAGCCAACGTCGTAGCTTGCAGGACAGACCGCCTCTGTAACATTTCTCATAAAGACCAGACTCGCTTCCGTTTAGTGGCACATGGTGGCTCATGCACCATAAAAGCGTCTAAATGGCAGGTCTGACTGTGCTTATCTGATGAGCTTTTGCGCCAGCTTTACTATAGCGGTCGCATCTCGATCGTCTCCAACGCCCTCGACAACGCCTATTCTTTAATTTACCAGCCTTTTATCGTAGCTTCAAAAAGTGTGGTCTTTCCAGCGCCTGGACTACTCATCAATCGTATAATCAGTTATCTTTCTCATCAAGATGCGCCCTGTTGTGAGCGGCCTCTTTGTCGTTTTCGAGAGACTTCTTCATCACGTCTATGGTTTTGCCTCGTTTAGCACAGGCGGAGTGCGTGAGCCTGCGGCTATGCTCGTGTGCGTCATGAGCGTGAATCTGTTGTATGCCCATCGAGTGTGTGGGTGTGAGTGAGAAAGAGCCATCATGTGCGTATGAGTGTGGGCGTGATTTCCCATTGAACAACCGCAGTCTTTACACATTTTCTTATCCTTTTTATTAATTTTAGAGATTTTAACGCGACAATTTAAAAATAAAAATTAAAATCGTGGCCGCCAAACATTTATTTTTCTCTCTGTATCTCTTGGCTAGAGTTTTCATCTTGCACTTCTATCGTTGCAGACTCTCAGGTTTTCAGCATTTAGCGACGCAGGCTCTTCATTATTTGTCTTTATATCATATCAGGAGCAGTGCTCCCGCGCGCCCGATATCCTCCAGACCTATCAAAGTCGCGCGCTCTGGCCTGTCGCTTTTTGCACGATTATCTCAGTCTAGCTTTGCACGATCGTCATCACCATCAAACAGCAAAGGCGTCAGATCCGCGTCCATCATCTCGCGCTCAGTCTCAAGCGCCTGCGACACATAGTAGTGCTCGATGCCGTATTTACAAGCGAGTAGCCATCATATATCTACCAGCCCAGCCAATATCCCATTTTCAGGCCTCGCCCATGCCAATTTAGCAAAATCCATAGGTGCCATTAACATCCGGCTTTAAGGCAGCATAAACCTTCCTAGCTCCTTCTATCACCTCATGTCGTTCCTATCGATATATCGATCATCTCTCTTCGTCAGGCCTCTCGTGAGTAAAAATTTGGTAAATCATAAACCCTAGACTCCACATAGATATCAAGAGACGGAAAGACCCCTGGGTCATAAAGATTGACCCTTACTTTTATCTCGCTCCAGTAAAGTGGCATGAGCGCATACAGCCGCGCACGACGCCCATAGCAGCTGCTGAAACATCAGCCAGCCATTATTAATGTTTTTATCTTCATTTTGCCTCCTTTCTAGCCACCACCAGCACGACGAAAGCAACAGCACGCGAGCGCCGTAGCACCGATGTAGTCGCCTATAAGCCGAGCGCCATCTCACGGCAGCCACTAAAAATATCACGCTTAGGACCGCTTTAGCCTCGCCTTTTGACTAAGAATCAGGCCAAGCTGATGCATGCTCCACAGTGAGAAAAAGATATTTGCGTAGCCCGGGCCGTAGCTGCAGCACACGTGCCCAACGCCACAAGCAGCGTGCTAAGCTACCAAGCTTCACTCTTTGTTTTCTCTCTTGAGAAACAGCGCAAAATAAGCAATTACCATAGTATAAAAACAAAGTTTCAAATTGCTTTTGAAAATGACTCACAATAAACCAAAGCTCTCCCTCGCCAACCTCACAAAGATATCTCTTGCTTTCTTAAACAAAAATAGGCAAACAAGCAAAACAAAACGCTGTACTGCAAGCAATCTTCTTTGAAAATGAGCCAGCCGTCTCTAAAAGCGATCAAACAGCGGCGAAACACTAACAAGTAAAAGCGCGATAAGACAGCGAAACGATCGCAACCATCGAAGTCCAAACAAAAGCTCATAGTTAAATATCTCTTTAGCCGCTGACGAAGCCGCAAAATGAGATGATATAGATAACATCAAAGAAAAGAAGCACCGAGGAGCTTTCACTTTCGAGTCCTCTTCTTTAGAAGCCGTGTAGGCGCTGAGTGCTAGAAGATGATGAAGCCAGCCAAAGTCAGTCCGTAGCCTTTCATCAAAAACCAAAGTGTTGCGTGATAATCCATGCTTTTGAGCTACTCAGCACGCCCTGCTAGCAAAAGATACCGCCGCCATCGCGCCGATACTCCAGCTGTAATCTCTCCGCTTGGCTCTGTCGCTAATGCAGGATAATCGCGCCATCAAAGAGCGATCGCTGCGCTCAGCATACCTCTCGAGCGAAAACATCGCTGTTGAGAGGTTTTCTTTGTCCTTGCCAGGTAGTAAATCCCCGCCGTACTGGCTAAGCCCAAGCGTAACAGCACAAGTTACTCAAGCAAGCGCAAGCCTTGGTATCTCCTCCCAGTTTGCGCCAACAAGGGTAAAAATGCCGTGCAAAAAGAGAGATAAGCGACAAGTTTTAGCAGCACAAAGCTCATCTTTCCTGCACAGCTTCGGTCGACACCATATACTTTGCTATCTTGGAAAGCCGTATCTTTATCGACTATGCCTCACTTTGCCACCGATCCAGCTCCTTTATTAGAGACTTACATTTAAAAGTTCAATAAGACCCTTTGTAAGCTCACTCAAATGTAATCCCGCTTGCTGAGCTAGAGTTGTAGAAGGCAGTGGTAACTCTGTCTCGTTATTATATAAAAATATTATGTCAAATGCGAGAGGAGGTTACCATGGGCGGCTGCGTAATTTTAGCTTTTAGCCAAAGCCCGCCGAGCACGGTCATCAAACTATTTTAACAAAAAGATACATGGCATGCGCACGCAACAAAACAGCGAGCAGTAATTTGCAAAATGGATCACAAAAACGCTAAAACCAACAAAAGACACAGATAAGACGTAAGCTCCGCAGCCAAGAGCACTGGCAGCTATTTGCTAAAATCCCAAATTATTTTCGTGCCGCTGAAGCTGTACCGAATAGCGGCCTTTTGTAAGTCGGAAAACTTGTTACACCCTTTAAACTCCGCGATCTTTATCAGCAAAGGCGCATCTTCCGCTTCGCCCCTTATAGAGATTGCTGTTTCGTGCTAGCGCTGTGGTGATCGACACGGACGTGATTTGTGCAGATGATCTTCGCGCATCAGAGCCATGCTCGATACGTGATCACCAAATCGTTGCAGATGATGGCACACAGCTGAGCGTCAAAACCCCACACTCGTGAAGAAGTCCTTCCAGCTGTCGCTTTACGATCTTTTTCACGGATCAAATCCTCGTAGTCCATACTCCTAGAAGCGTAGCCTCAACGCCCGCTAACTTTTCTATCCATAGTCTCGTCTTAGTAATTGACTAGCAAAGAAACACTAAAACGAATGAAACATCCATCCATGCTCCTTTCTCGTTTGATTTACCGTTTAAAAATAATTACATATTACATCACTCTATTAGAAAAATGTGGATAAATAATAATACCCGCTGCCCACTCACGTCAGAGTCGTTGCTGCGTATCTTTCATTGATCATAAGGAATTTCTCAAATTTGCTCAGTAACCTTTGCTAAACGAGTTCTGAGCAAAGTCCTGATTTTGAAAAACTCCACCACGCATCGAAACCTCTTTTTCTCATTTTGTACCAAAATAATACCAGCTATGCCATTTATAAATGCTGCAGCTTAATGGCTCATCTTTAGTGCACTTTTAAAGGCCTCTTTAAAGCCGATAACTCCGCCATTTAGGCTAAATTTATAACACACATCTACCCTATCATAAAGCGCCTCAAGCTCAATCCCACTTTCGCCTCAAACTTGAGTGAGATATGCCATTATCGCACCAAATGCGTCAAATATCCCACTAACAGAGCTAGTTTTACTAATTTTAGCCCTTTTGCTCCATCATCTTGAAATTTCTTAAGAATCTTTTCACTGTACTGATTTTGCACTACGCCCTTCTGTCCTCAAGCTGATACTCAAAATAATAGAATAAGCGATGAGATAGATATTTTTTATGCTATTTTCGCCGCCAAATAGGCTAATTCATCAAAGTGATAAACTCTCTCATAGCTCTTGCTATCCAGCCTAAAAACCTTGCTACCCCAATTTGCTGTCCTCGCTGTATCCAGTACTGTGCTAAAAGCCAAGATACTTTTTGTCCGAAAGCCCATTTCAAAGATCACACTTAGCAGATGCGCATAGTGCAGCAAAGGTATAACTGGTTTCAAAGCCCGCCTCTTAGCCCATTTTGTATTTAGTACCACGCAGGTTTATTATGGACCTTGTCTATTTTAGATCATGTCGTTTCCAAAAGGTGAAAATGTCCTTAATCTATCAAAGTCGCTACGTTTTTAGGTCGCTGATATATGGGCTAACCACCATGATCTGCCCAAGGCTAAAACCTTTTGCTTGAAGTCTAGAGGATGAAATTTTGGATTTAGCCCGCGACTTGTTCTTGTAAAACGTTCTATCGCCAACGCAAATGCGATACTATCGTCATCAAGGAGTAAATACCTTCTCGGTCGTGATCAAGATAAAAGTTCATGACATCGCCTCAGTTTTCTTAGCTCGTTTCGTCTTTTATCACAACCTCGCCTGAGATGCTGTTTGCGCTTAGTTGTGATGATGTCGTGCTTGAGGTGGTGTCAAAATAGCAAAAGGTGTATGCCGCCAAATGCGAGCACATAACGCCGCCATTTAAATTTGTTTATTAATTTTTGCGATATTTGAGCCATTTTTGCTTCCAAGCAAGACGATCATTTTAATTTGAGCCGCTAAGAAGCTTCGCCTCTGCTTCCTGAATGGTACCATCTCTAGCGTTTTGTAATTTACTCATCAGAGCAAAGGGCTTGCTTGGCGGTGTTTTCTCATTTTAGCTCACAAACTGCGGCTTCCATTTGTCGCGTCGCAAACCAGATGAAAGTCACCAAGGCCCGTGAATGGCTGTACTCTACTCCTTGTTTATGAGCCTAGCCGCTCTTTGGCTGCTTCGTTCTCGCTAGCTTAAGACTTTGCCACAATTCTATCTTTAGATAGAGTTTTCACCCGCAGTTTGGGCAGATCATTTGCGTAGCGGCGGTTGCTGGTTTTATTCGCCCCCGCAAAACCTTCCGCACATCTTAAAACTCGTTCATATCGTCGTACGGATTTGCCGCAAGGCAATGCTTTGATGATGGAAAATCTCGGTCCGCAGTTGTGCAGTTTATAAAATGGGTATTTGTAGCGGGTTTGTGGGGTCATAAAACCTGCGCAAGCAGTCATCACAAAGTGCGTAATCAGGCAAGATAGGCGCTTGTTTGGTGGCTGATTTTGAGGCGATGATCCCGCTTTCATAATTTATCTATCTTAATTTATGCAGTTCATCGATCCTAGCAAGGGCTGGCAGCTCTCATATAAAGCTCGCAAGCCAAAAAACCAGCCCTTCGCCGCTGTAATTTAGTCACGCCTCGTCATCGTTGTACCCGCCAACGAGGGCAATTTACGCGCCAAAGTATAGACAAAAGGTTCAAAGCCAACGCCTTGAACTGCTTCTTTGATCTCATATCTAAAGCTGATTTCAATGCCAACCAGGGCTGTACCTTGTTTTTATATTTGGGTTTAGGTGCTTTTACTGTTGCTAACCGTCGACAAAAATAAATCCCCGCTTAAAGTAACAACATTTTTAATGTTAATGTATTTCTGTTTTCGTAGCTAAATCGCTCAAAAAATGTTACAAAGACTCCGGTGCAACCAAAGCTACATTCTTCTCTCCAGCGCCAGCAAGGATAAATGAAATAATACTTTTTACAAACTTAACCCCTGTCTAAACCAAAGTCATCTTTCATCTGTATAATCATCCTAACGCTCTTTTGAGGCCAAAATCAGCTGCTAAAGAAGTAATGGAAACAAAAGATTTGTTAGAGAGAAAATTAGACAGTTTTGAGGACTAAAAGCCCAAATGGCGCAATTTAGGCTTTTAATTTTAGGCTAAATGGCCAGATGGCTCCTGGCGAGTCTTGTGCCCCAAGGCTTTTTGGTTGATTTGTCTAGCTCGCCTCAGTTTTATGGCTGTAATTTTATGTCAGCTATGTATTTTGAGTCGATCTCAAGAGCCAGATGCCGTAAGGCCTGATGACACCGCTTACTTGCATGATCTGGCTGCCGTTTATAGCAGTAGCTCGCGCCGCCTTCTTCGATGAAGTAGTTGCCGTTATTTAGGACTTTGATGATCCTAGCTGAGATGGTCGCGCCACCTTCGCTCCTGTTGCTTGCGAGCCGCTACCTGTAATTCTATTGCCGCCGCCTGCTTTAAAGCCGCCGTCGCTGTACTGTTTAGATTTTCAGCTACCGTTGAGCGGGATGCTCCAGCGGTAAATACCCGCCGCCAAGCGAGACGGTGCTATCTTTGTTGGTGCCGGTTGCCGCTTGAATGGACTTGCGTTTTCTGAGATGACATATTGATGTCATTTACATTCAACGCTTCTATCTGAAAAATATGGGTTGCCAATTTTCCAAAGAGGCTCAGTGTTGCTTTGGCTGCTGCTGTTATCTTTTGGTGGGAGCCACCGACGTAGACGGGTGGTTTGCTGTTGATGGGGTCGGTAATTTGTGTGCAACCAGTGTAAAAAATGCCCGCAGACAAGATGAGCCAGATAGTTTTATAATTCATAAAGCCGCCTTAGAATACATCTTGTGCTAAAATCACAAATTAAGTTCCTAAAAGGTCGCAAATGAAAAGTTACATTTTACAGACAGTATCTATAAACCTCAAAGAGATTATAGCTACAAAATTCAAAAAAGTTGAGATTTTAAGATAACTCAGACGAAACGACAAAAAAAAATTTAATAATTGAAATGAAAAGGAATTTTTTTGGGGTACTTATAGTTACCGAAGAGCTAAAGGAGAGAAGCACTTTGTCATAGTCGTTGGCTGTAGGGTTTTAGCGTTTTTGGCAAGAGCGAGCTAACGTAGTTAGCCAGAATTTGAACACCCAGTCTTTGACGAAACGCAAGAGCTTTAAGGCGCTAATTCAAACCTTCAAAGCTTCCCTAACTGTAATTTGATGAAATTTTGAGTTACAAGGCTGACATCATCACAATTCATTTAAATTCTAAAAGCTTGCTTCTAAAAAGAGCCAAAACAGCAAGCAAGACCGTAGTTTTGCCAGAGAGCAGACGAGAGAATTTCTAAAAGCAGCCCACATCGTGCTAGTTAGTAAAGGCGGTAAATATCATTTTGCTAGGGCTTGAGAGCGAAATTTTCAAAAGGCGCTGATTTGGGGCTAATTTAAGCAAGGCAAAGGTATCAAACCCGTGCAAAACGAGCTTTCGAACGAAGAGTTTGCAAAGAAAGTACCGGCGAGCGAAGAAAGCATAAAGGCGTGGACGAAGCTGGCGCAAACGCGCTGCGGAAAGATGGGGATTTACTTTGGCACTATGCTCATACATGAAGGCATGGCAGACGCTTTAGTAAGTACATGATGAGCACGGTACGATACTATCCGCCCAGCCCTTCAGATCATAAAGACAAAAACCAATGTAAGCGTGGTGCGGGGGCATTTTCATGGCGCTTGAAGAGGAATGACTTTGCCGACTGCGCCGTCAGCTAACCAAGCAGCGACGAGCTACGAAGATCACGCTGGGCAGCGCCCACGGTAAAGCGCCTTGGTCTTAGCCCAAAAGATAGCCATGCTGTTACCTACGGCTGAGAGTGGTAGCGGGGCTGATGTGAGTTTGTAAAAAGAGGCCGCCAAGCAAGGAGTGAGCTTGATGAGAATTAAAAAATAGCTGCGCCCATTCAGTTTGACGCGGCGGTTGATCCAAGCGTGGCTAGTAAAAAAAGATGCCAAATTCCGATGTCGCTACAGGCAAATGTCTTTATATTTCCACCGTGAAATTGCGGAAATATCTGCCATAAGGCTGTTCAGCGAAGCGCAAACGCTCCCAGCTGTGGGCCCAATACGCGCAAAAGGGCTAAAAAGCCAGTAAATGACCTAAGCTCGCAGCTGCCTCTGTCGAAGGCGTGGTAAATCACCATCTTAATAAGCGCGGTACAAGCAGAGAGTCATAACCAGAGGTACAGTTTTAAGCCAGGTAGCAGCTCGATACATTTCCAGCTGAAATGCAGACTGAAAAACAAGCCCTAGCAAGCGGTCTGGTTGAGCAGATCGGCGGCAATAACAGCTCGAGAGCGGCGCTAAAGAGCCAAATGGCAGAAGTTTATGAGATAAAACAGCTTATAGACCACCACGACGGACTTGAGGCGATGAACGAGCTATTTGCGCTTCGAGCACTTTGCACGATCTAAGTGAGCTTCAGCGTGCATAGGACACAGGGATGGTGCATGGTGGCGAGAGCTTTTACAGCTCGATGATCGTTGGATAAGTGTCATTAAAAGATCGAGGAGATAAGCCCTCTGCCCCCACTTCACAACCAGGCCACCTTGCTGGCATAAAAATGCTATGAAAGAGAGCAAAAATGTCCCTCATGTGGTCGTTTTTGATACGGTTTTTCATCAAAGCATGCCAGAGTACGCCTACCGATATGCCCCTACCCTACGATGTTTGCAAAACTCATCACATCAGAAAATACGGCTTTACGGCACATCGCACAGATATGTCTGCAAGCAAGCAGCAAAAATGCTTGGCATTGGATTGATAAATTTAATGCCATCTCAGCTCATCTAGGCAACGCGCACTCGGCATGCTGTGCAGAAATGGCAAAAGTATCGACACATCAATGGGTCTTAGTCCTTGAAGGGCTCATAATGGGCACAGAAGCGGCGATATGGACCAGCTGTGCGTTATCATATCTGCTAAATATCGGCTTTTAAAGTGGAACGAGATCGATAACTTTTAAACAAAAAGAGCGGACTTTTTGGACATCTGGCTCTAAGTGACATGAGATGTCGTGGCAAAGATGCAGAAACGACGAGCGAGCAAAAGCTTGCATTTGATATGTTTTGCTACCGGTGAGTACATCGGCTCATACTACGCCATTTTAGGGCGTGTTGATGCGCTCATATTTACGAGCGGCATCGGTGAAAATGCGCCAAATGGGCAAAAGGTGCATGACGATCTAAAACATCTTGGCATTCACATCAACCATGAGCTAAATTTCTCCGACACGAAAGGCGAGAGTGTATAGACGGGGACGGCGCTAAGATAAAAACGCTCATCATCCCAACCAACGAAGGCTTGAGATCGCCACAGAAACAGCCAGAGTGATCAAGGAAAGAACGCTTTGGGGTACAGTTTCATGAACGCAAAATTGGTTTTAATATTTGGCTCGTTTCCTTTTAAGTTTAGATTTATTTTAAAGACGCGCTTGCAGGTCAGAATTCACCCCAAGCGGTGAGATAAAATTGTTATCAAATTTGCAGCAAAAGCAAAACACGACGAGCGACGCTTTGCAATAAACTACGCAAACAAATAGAACCATCTTTATTTAAATAGTCAAATAGTTGGGCAAAATTTCGGCGTAAAAAGAGAAAAATAGCATTCCACAAACCGCGTAATCCTTTGCCACCAAAGCAAAAAGTATTTAAACACATGCCAGCCCTAAAATTTACAAGCGATAAAGCTAGCCATAAAAGTGACTGAGGATCTAGCAAATTTGGGGTTAATTTAAACTCAATTTATATAATCCGCCTTTTAAAAAGGAGAAAATGAATGCAAATTCTATAGTTTTGATAGTTTGCAAGATAAGCTACCAAAAGGACTTTACTACGCTAAAAATGCTAGAAGATAAGCTAGCCTCGCTCGATGAGAAAAGGCTTGATGAGCTCATGCAAAAGCTGCCTAGTTTTAAATTCTAAAAAGTCACCAGCCATTGTCTTTGGGTGGGTAGCTTGATCTGGCGCTTTGGCGTAAACCGCTTTCGCTATGACGGGTCAGATTTGGCTTGGAGTGCTAAAACTAGCCCTTTTTATAGCTCACATTATCTTTATTATCGTCATAACAGGAGCTGCGATCGATGCCATTGGAACTGCCACAACAAACCAAGATGTGCAAAATGCCGTAGTGATCATCGGCGCAAATAGCTTTATAATTAGCATTTTGGAGCAGTCATAAGCATCTGGTGGTTTGTCGATCTCTTTATCACCGGCCAAAGTAGTGAGAAGTCGACTTAGGAATTTTAAAAGCTATAAATGAATAAAAGCGCTAAAACTGGGGCAAAAAGCAATTTGCCTCATTTTTAACCTTTGCTCTTCTAAATTTCAGTAGTTTTATTTGCCTCTTGCTCTTTAAACTCTTCAAAAGCTCATCGTATCTAGCCTTTGCGTTTTCGTAGACGCCAGAAGGCAGGTGATGTTTAGATCGTCCCTAAGCAGCACGTCATCGCAGGCGTTTTCGGTAGCCAAGATCGCAGCTTTTCATATAGTATCTGACGCCAAGCTCGATATTTGTATGCCTTTTTAGATCGCCGTCCATCTGCTCGTTTATCTCTTCATTTACAAACATAACGCCCAAAAGCCTCGCATGAAAAGCACATCTTTTTGCTCGCAGCCTTCCAAAATATCTCATACGCACCCACGTAGTCACCAGCATTTAGGGCTTCGTTGCCCTGTCAAAGTCGTCTATATCAAAACAAAAGGCTAAATTTGGTGCTGTAGAGCTATATCTTTTTCATACAAAGCTCGGTGCGTCGTTTGAAAATAGTATAAGATCGCCAGCGCGTGTGTTTTGGGCTAAAATTCTTGCATTTTTGTTCTTGTCCTTTAGGATGATGATCTTTGGCTTAACGATGCGTTTTAGCAAGACTTCAGCATTGCGAGCTTGTGATGATGACGAGGTCAAAATTTCATTATCACATGGCTAAATTTGCATTTTGCTCCGCATCGTCTCGACGATACCAGGCGTTAGCAGCACTTTTCTGCCAGCGCCAGGTGCTTACTAGCTCGTGAAGCTAGCGCACATACCTGATACAATGCCTTCATTAAAACTATCGTCAATTATTAGCGCCGCCAGCCTCGATCTTGCTTAGGCGGTGCTCGACGTTTTCATCTTAGATAGCGCCTCTTTTATAGCTTCATCGCTCATTTTTGGGTAGCTTTGCGACTTTGACGCAGACGGCTAAATTTGGCGTTAAATCTCTGCCAGAAGCGGCGAGCGTAGCTCTTGCCATCAAGCGTAAATGAAATTCCATCTAAATTGCATTTATATATTTTGGACTTTCATCGTAAATTTCTACATTTTCACTCTGCCTCTTTATTTGTCGAGCTATGCAAAAACGCCCTTTGCAAGCGCTCACTTTAGAAGTCTTCAAGCTTTGTCGTGCGGATATTATCAAGCGTTTTAAAATACTCAATGTTGCGCGCCGATTCGCCTACGATGACGATTTGCGGATTTAAATTTCGTGATCTCTGGGATGTCGCCCTTTAGCCTCAGCGCCTGCTTCAGCGATGTAAATTTGCGTTTGCTCGCTTTATCGTTGATGTCTTTGATGATGCCGGCCATTGTATTCATCACTTCGAGGCGTTTTTGTAGCGAACAAAAGCTATCTTTTCATTTCAAAAGGAAAATGATACTCGTTTTGCCATAGCTTGCGGTGATTAGGATTATCTTTAGCTCTTTGTTTGCGCCAAGTAAGCGCCTTGTTTTTAAAGCCTTGAAATTTGATCTTTTCTAAAATTTCACCAAAAATAGGCTCACAACCAAGACAAAAGTGGCATCGGAGCCAAAAATGCCTTGTGGATGATGAAATTTAAAGCGTAGTTTATGATGATAGCGCAAGCAAGGATGGCAAAAAGTGCTTTATCCTACGCGGTGAAGACAATTTTATCAAGTTTTTATGCCACAGATAAAGAGCTGGCAAAAAGCGCAAAGTAAAAAGTAGATGAAAAACCACTTACCAGTCGTGAAAAAGTACCAACGGCACAATGAAGAAAAAGACGTGCCAAGCGGGCTTTGTAGTGAAAAGACGCACTCAGGCTTATATGAAACCACTGAAAACGGGTGATGGCGTAAAATGCGATCGCGAAAAGGTAAATAAACACCGTGTTTATGTTTATACTCATCTTATCTCCTCGATCCCGCCTCTCGTCGTCAAAGACTAAATTTCTAACCTCAGTTTGTTCTATTTTTAGCCCTTTTTCTATCTCTTCGCTTATAAATTTAGCGTGAAGCAGAAAGAGATGATCACTAAGTGGTAAAAATGAGCTTATATATATGAGTTTATGTATCGTTTCGCCACTTGTTACGGGCGTTGCTTTGTCATTTTCGCCCCAAAATATAAAAACTGCCGAAAAGTCAGTAAAATGCCTTGTGAAAATCCCCTATCAACGACGTTTTTTAAGGGTCTCATACATAACTCTCATACCGCTCACATCTTTTGTAGCAAAGAGTTTATAAAATTTACCAAAAGCAAAGAGCTTTAGTCAAAATTACTATCTTCTCGCGCACGCCAAAAGTTTGCACGACGATGCCAGCTGAGCTTAAAGGACTGATAGCGGTGCAAGTAAGGTTGCGACCTTGCCACCAAAAGCTATGTCCTGCGATGATGTCTGGTTTTGTTGTAGCTCGTCACGAAATTTGCAACGATTTTTGCGTAGTCGCTTGTTTTTAAAGGCTTAAAATGGAGCTTTTGCCAAAAGCCTGGCACGTCGATATGGGACGTGGCAAAACTCGCGGAGTATGGGCCAAACGCCTTTTCATTATCTCTTGATAGCACCCCAGCCGTGCAAGAAAAGCAGAGTTTTTGTCGCCTTTGGTTACCACCTCGTAGCTGATCTTATACTCGTCTGAGCCGTATTTAACCGCCCTACTCGCCACTTTTTCGTCTCTAGCCGCGTAAATGCTCTCTAGCACGCTTACAGCCTCTGCAAAAGGCGTTCATACTCTTCCATATTTAAAAGAACTGCTTCAAAGTTGTTGTTTTTAACGATGACAGCGCGCTTTAGCTCGCTAGCTCCCACGAGAAAGGACAGAGCTATACCTCAACCACCTCGGTTGCTGTATACCTATTCATCTTTTGTAAAGTTACCATTTTCCACTCTTTATCTGTGAAATTTACGTAAAATATCACAAACTACTTTATATATCGCTAAATAAACTAGAGCTTGCTGCTACCTTTTACCGAAGTGATCGAGTTTATGAATTTATAATCAATCTTTATATCAGCTCTTTTGGAGAGAGCCTGCAAGGGCGTTTAGCGATGCTTTCAAAGTCATCAAATAGATAGTTTGCAAAGGCTTCCTGGGTTTTGGATTGACCTGTTTAGATAGACTTCGCCATCGATCACGAAGAAGTCGCATCAATGATCCTCATCAAAACCGCAATCATAAATCTGAAAAATTGCTCTTTAGCTCTTGCTTTTAGCTCTTGAAAATTTCCGCCTCTGCACCTTGTTTTCGTTTGAAAAACTAAGATATTTTTGCTCGTAGTCTAAAGAAATTTTTCTGGCTCTTCGACGATAGAGAATTTGATCTTTTCCATCGATCCTACATCCTGCTAGGTTATACTCTTTGACGCCTTTTTAAATGGCTCTACCAAAGATATCTTTCGTCAAATTAAACGCCACGTCGTTTTGCGTAGAGCAAGCTCGCTATCATCATGCACGACGCTCACACCGATGCTGCTACCTAGTCTTGCTGGCTTTAATATAATAGGATAGTGAGTACTTTTGGCTCATTTTGGCGAGTCAGCATCCTCGTGATCAAGCGCCTTTCACGCCGGCTTTTTGCGCTAGAAATTTAGTAAGCTCTTTGTTGTAGCTCAAGTGCGCTTGCTCAAGCCTCGGACCTATGTATTTTATGCCGTAAAAAGTCAAAAAGTGCCGCTATCTTGCCATCTTCATCATCCATGCGTGGATCAGATAACTATTCGTCGCATTCAAGTCTTTTTATGCCAGCGAGTGCGTATAAAAGCCGCCTTTAGATAAAAATAGCTTTTTGAGTTTTTGTATTTGCCAGAGCTGAAGAATTTGCCCTCATATTTTTCTTCGATCAGATAAAAAGCCCCTGTCAACGTCACAAAATATAAATTTTCAGCTCCTGTTTTTAGGACGTTTTTAAAACTATCGCTTACTATGCTTATCTCATGCTCAAAAACCTTTTGCCCCAAATACCACACCTAAACTCATCTTCTAATCCTTATCCTAATCAACGCTTCTTTTATAAGATCGCTCGTGTTTTCACTCTTGCAATCAGGCGAAAATTTTCACTATCTTTTCACGCTTAGCCAAAGCGCCTCAAGTGCCAAAAAGTGCCTCATTTTGGTAACGGCACGCTCTCGTCAGCAATCAGTTTAGCGTCGCTTAGCTCGGCTATTATGCGCCTACCCGGTCTTTTGGTCCGATACCTGGCACGCTTTTAAAGGTGTCTGCGTCGCCGCTTAATGGCGTTTGTAAATGCCTGCGAGCTGAAAGGCTTGAGCAAAACTGCCATCGCTGTACTGCCCCGATGCCATTTTAGCGATAAGCATCTCAAACATCTTTTTGCTCATTTGCGTCTAGCTGCGTAGAGTAAATTGCGTCCTCTTATGATCTGCGTTATGGCTAAGCTCGGTTTTTCGCCTTTACTAAGTTTTGCTGAGCAAAAAGCCGAGATGAAAATTCCATAACTTACGCCGCTATTTGTCTCAAAGTATCTCAAATGCAGGGTCTTTTTCGTAACGACGCCTTCGATTGCTTTTATCATCATTTTAAACCTTTTTGTTCACGCGAAATTTATATCCGCGGCGTCTTCAAGTTTGTTTGACTTTTTGATCTTGTATTCGACCTCGCCGCCGTTGTCCGTTATCAAGCGTGATGACGTGGGCGGTCTCGTTTTGTTTTGAGACGTAGGTGACGTTTTGCGGAGGATCGACGATGACAAATCTTATCTCGTTTAGCTCGATCCAGTGCTCTGTTTATCACCTTGGCTGAAAATATGCCATTTTGCATCATCTCAAAGCTCATCTTTTAGATCAGAAAGCAGCTCTTTTTCTCTTTGAAAATTCTAAGCAAGGTGTTGTACTCGTTTACGAGCCCTTGATACTCTTTTTAGCTTTTTCATAAAATGTAATCTCGGCGGTATCACTTTGGCTTTTGAGAGCTCTTCGATCTTGGCTTTTATCGTATAGATCAGTCTTTGTCTCACTTTATGACGTTTTTCTTGCTCTCTATGTTTTTAGAAGCGTAGCTAGCTCTGACTTGGTGCTCTCTATCTTGCCCTAACTGATCTTGCTGGCGTCCGCACTCTCAGGCATCTTGCTAGCGTCAATGATAATTTATTATCAGTTCCTCTTAGGTATCTAACATCTATTAGGTGTGAGGCCGTGATGGTGCAGTTTGAGCCAAGCGTGTCTATCTGGATGTTTTGAGCTGTTATCGAGCCGCCAACTACGCTATTTATCTTCACTCTTTTTGCTATGACGGTGCCGCCTTCAAAGCTTTATCTCATCTCGACGCTTTCAGCCTCGACCTTGCCGATGTGGATAGGAAATCTGGCGTGTTTGGCGTAAATTTTATGCTCTTTTGGTGCGTTTGACCGCCTATGTTTACCTCGTTTGCCTTGACCATCGCATTTGCGCCGACGTTTCCCTTTACTTCGATCTCATCAGCCTCTACGATGATGCCATGCCGATCGCGTCTTTTATCGTGTCAGTCTCACGAACCACCAAAGTGACATTTGTGTCTGTGCCTGCTGGATAGAGCCAGTGGTTTTTAAAAATTGGTCCATTTTATCTCGTGTGCGCTCTTCTGATGTCAAAGAGCCGTTTTTCTCGACTACGTAGCCTGATTTTTAGCAAAATATTTCACACTTTCGTCGTTTTCCACGCGCTCTATGTTTTCGCTTATACTTATCTCTTTTCGCTATCTTCTTGTGGCTTTGGCACCTCATGAGCTTACCTCTTACGTCGCGTCCATTTGCCCCTTTCGTGAGACTTTTTCTCCTCCATGATAAGCTCCATCTTTGCCACGCCAAAGACAAAGCCCCCTATCAGGCTAATCAACCTTGTCCTCCTCTTTTTAGCTCATCAAGCTTATCTTTATAATAGTATATGATCTTTGCGTCGATAGACTTTAGGGTTGATACCTTGCTAATTGGCGTGTAGTCCCTATCAAGCTCGCCTTTTTACGTGAATGATCGAGGCGATTTGCTTTAGCTCCTCTTTTAGCTTGCCGATCCTTATGCCTATTAAAATTTGAGCCTTCGCATAAGCTGCTTGGCAATGTATTCATAAAGCTTATCTTCGTAGTGTTGTTCGTATTCACACTCTTTGCTCGCTCTAACCTTTGCGATGACCTTTGTGATGGTTGAATTTACACCGATGTCGATCTTTGGCAACTTTGACGTGGCATTTAGCCTAACGTCAAAAACACCAACGTCATAGGACCTGCTCAATCTCTAGCGTCTCGTCAAGATAAAAATGTGTTGTCATCAAAAAGCTTTGATTTTCTATTCAGGGACAAAAACTGGCTCGACGTTGTCTTTGTTTTTATAGTATGTGAGGATGTTTGAAAGCCTAAAATCCACAAATTCGCACCGGCACGCTGTATTGCTTTGCTTAACTCTTTAAGCGATAGATAAGGCGTAGAAGTTTTAATTGCAGTTGGCGGTAAAAATCTCTCGTTTTCTTGCACGTTCTCGCTCAAATTTGATCCATTTCACATGACTTTTGGCTCTTATTATCTCTAAAACTTTATTAAATCTGGGTTATGTAAGCTTTAAAGCATCTTTTTGTTACTCATTGCGTTTTTAAATGTACTAGGTGAGCGATGTTTATAAAAAGGCTTTCAAACTCAGTTGGCATCATGACTTCAAGATTTTAGGGCTTATAAAGAGACCTTTAACGGCTTCTATCCTTGGTGCTGGCATATTTAGCGACCTCATAGCATTTTAAGATACACAATTGATTTCGCCGCATCTTTGGTGAGGGCGCTTTTACACAGGCATTTTTGCCAAATTTCTCACAAATAACAAGAAAAAGCGACCTTTCAAGCTGAAATTTTTATCAAATTTCCTACTTTTTATAGGCGTTTTGACGCTTCTTGTAATATTACGCCCTACTTTCATAAAGATCATCGCAAGCGGCTTGAGCGAGGCAAAATATCAGATGCAGACGCAGTGCCGCTTGTGCGTATAAATTCTACTATCTAGCCCTTGTTTATATCGTCACTTTCATGGGTGCACTACTCAGTATAAAGAGCATTTTTGCCACGACTGCGTTTTCCGACTGCGCTGCTACGATTTAGCCATGACGCCCATCACTCTTTTGGCTCGTGGCAAGAGTGAGAGTGTGGTCGCGCTTATCTTAGCTGGCGTTGTTGCAGGCGGCGTTTTGCAGGTCTTTGACACATCCGCTAGCCATGGAAATTTGAATAGCCTAAATAGAGCCTTTTGAGGCGGAATAAGCGGATATTTTTAAAGGTAAAAGAGCCTCCACAAAGGGATTTTTATAATTTCTACCACGGCTTACTTGGCTCAAGTGCTATGCAGATAAGCGCATTTATGGACACCTGCATTGGCTAGTTTTTGGTAAGTGGCTCGATAAGCTACCTTATGCTAATAGAATTTTTCAGCTCCCACTTGCCATCTTTGCGATCGCACTCTCTCAGGCGCTTTTTCCAAAGATAACCAGACTTTTAAAGCAAAAAGACGAAGCAAACGCCCTAGTTTGGACGAAAAAGAGCTTTATCTGCTCCTTTAGGGCCCCTGCTAGCTGCGACGATCGCAGGCGTTGTGCTATGAGTTTATCATCTGGCTCTTGTTTGAGAGGGAATTCCCAAGGAAACACGCTTGAGTGCGCTAAGGTGCTAAGTGCCTATTTGAGTGGGGCTTTACGCCATTTGACTGGCTAAATTTTCTCACTTTGGCTCTACGCAAAACATGAGCAAAAAGAGGCGGCCAAAATTTTCTATCATCTGCCTTGTGGATAATTTGATCCTAGCTGTCATTTTTGATGCAGAATTTGAGCTGCTGGCCTTTGCATTTGCAAGCTCGCTTGGGGGATTTTTGCAGCTTATTTTTATATCATAAGAGCCTTTGAGCTGCTGATTTTTAGCTATAATCGAGCCCTAAATTCGATAGCCGCTATCGCTGCTGCAGCGGTTTCTGCTCTATTTTTGGTTTAACATTTTAAAGGATATATTTAATGCGAATTTTGATACTTAAAAGAGAAAAGGTTGAGTTTAGCCCTGATCAAAAGTTGGTGAAGCTAGCATCTATCTGTGCGGCCCAACGGTCTATGACGACGCGCATTTGGGGATCATGCAAAAGTCAGCCGTTAGCTTTTGACCTCTTTAAGAAGGGTCTTAAAAAGCGCCAGCTACAAGGTTAAATCGGGCAAGAAACTGCACCAGACATCGACGGATAAAATTTTAAATAAAAATGGCGCAAAACTGGACAAAGCCTAGAGGAGACAAACAAATATATAGCGCACTACAGAAAGTGATGAGGCGCTTTAAAACGTGCTTGATCCAGGACTTTAAACCAAAAGGCTACGCAGTGCTTAGAAGCGATCATTAGCTACATCGATCTGCTTATGCAGGCGGCGTATAAAACCAGCGATGGAATTTGACTTTGATACGAGTAAGGATAGTGGATATTTTAGCATTAGCAGTAAGCGATAACAATGCCGATCTAATCGCGCGCGTGGCGAGCTTTGGCGAAAAAGAGATGAAAAAGACTTTGTGCTTTGGAATTTGACGAAAAATGGTATGAGAGCCCATTTGGCAAGGGTCGCCCTGGCTGGCACACCGAGTGCGTAGCGATGATAAGAGAGTTTTTAAGCCGATAAAGAGAACGAAGAATTCTGAGATCGACATCCACGCTGGCGGCATCGACCTCGCTCTTTCCGCATCACGAAAACGAGGCTAGCCAGTGCAGATGCGCTCTATCATAAAAATTTGAGCAAATACTGGATGCACAACGGATTTATAAAAGTAAATAACGAAAAAGATGAGCAGAGCCAAATAACAGCTTTTTCGTAAAGGACGCCCTAAAAACGTTCATGGCGAAGTGCTTTAGATATTATCTGCTTACGAGCCATTACAGAGCTCTTTAACTACTCGCACGAGGATCTAAAATGCTTCTAAAAGAGGCTTGATGGGAACGTACCGCCCTCAAAAAAGAGTCGATGGCGTGCAAGCTGGCAGGGCAAGTGAGAGCTTTAAAAGCGAGCTACTTGAGGCGCTAAGCGATGATCTAGACGCTTCAAAAGCGCTTGCAAGTGTCGATGAGTTTTGTAAAAACGGCAAATGAAAGACTTGATAACAACCCAAAAGATAAAGCATATAAGGCCGAAGTGGTGGCAAATTGAGAGCTGATAGGGCGAAGTAGGCATTGCTATCACAAACTATGTGGAGTATTTTCAGTTTGGCGTAAGAAGAGCAAAAGAGCAAATTCAAAAAGCTTCTTGACGAGCGCTCGGCAGCCAAAAGAGAGAATTTCGCAAGAGCTGATGAGATAAGAGATGAGCTAGCAAAAATGAATATCTCTATCATGGATACGCCAAATGGCGCAGTTTGGAGAGAAATAATGAATAACTTTGGCTTTAAAAGATGTGCTAAAGCGCTTTGTCCCATATTTTAAAGACTATATCCCGCATTTTATCCTAGCCATCATCGGCATGGCTCTGGCAAAGCGGTGGAACGGCGGCAAGTGCGCTATCTCGTGGAGCCTGTGCTAAATAAAAGTACTTTTCGTTGAGAAAAACGAAAAAGCTACTTTATCTACTGCCTTGCGCGATCATCGCTATTTATCTTGTAAAAATATCGGAACCTTTATGCAGGCCTATTTTACGGCATATATCGGACAAGACACGATTAGGGAGATTTCGCGAAAAGCTAGTCGGACACCTCTCAAATTTAGATATGGACTTTTTAACACCTTTAGGACGGGCGAGCTGATAAGTAGAACTATCAACGACATCGACCGCATAAGATCGATAGTCTCGAGCATGATCCCTGAGCTATACGAGGATCAACGATCATCGGCCTACTTTATGTCGTCATATATCAAAGTCCAAAGCTAGCATTTTTGCCCTTGTCGTCATGCCAGTGGCGATCTATCCGATCTCACGCCTTGCTAAAAGGATGAAGAGAATTTCAAAGCAGTCACAAGAAAAACATCAGACATCACCTCTGCGCTTAGTGAAATTTTTACAAATATCGAGATAATCAAAGCAAATAACGCCCAAAAATACGAGCATTCACGCTTTGTTGATGAAAAATAACAACTTTTTTAGGCTAAATTTTAAAAGCGTCAAGATCGAGCAGCTAGTAAGCCCGCTAATGGAGACGATAGATCTACTAGGCGTTGCAGCCGTCATCATCATAGGCGGTAAAAGACGTCATAGACGGAAATATAAATATGGGCGCATTTTTCATTTTTAACAGCGCTTTTTATGCTCTACACCCCGCTAAACGTATCGTAAACATATATAATAGAATGCAAGACGCCATCGCAGTCAGCGAGAGAACGTTTTTCTTGATGGATAAGGTAAGTGAGATAAAAGATAGCGAAAAAGAGCTAGATGAAGAGATAAAACTTATCAATCCTAACAACGTTCGCCTAAACTACGGCGACAAAGAGGTCTTAAAAGGGATAAATTGAAGGCAAACATAAGTCAGAGTATAGCCCTTGTTGGCTCATGGCGGCGGCGGAAAAAACCTCGCTTTGCGATTTGCTTGTGAGATTTTACGACGTAAATGGTGGTGAAATTTCGATAAACGGCACAAATTTAAAAGATATCAGATCCACTCACTTCGCACAAAATATCGGCCTTGTAACCCAGCGCGTCTATATCTTTAACGATACGATCGCTAAAAAACGTGGCTTACGGTAGAGAATTTCGACGAAGAGGCCGTTGTAAACGCACTAAACCAGCAATGCCTATGAGTCTGTGAGCAAACTGATGATGGTATCCACTCTATCTTAAACGACTTGGCACAAACCTCTCAGGCGGTCAAAGACAGCGTATCGCCATAGCTAGAGCGCTCTATCAAACCCACAAATTCTCATCTTTGACGAGGCCACTTCTGCACTTGATAACGAGAGTGAAAAAGAGACTCGCAAAAAGCCATAAACAACCTTAGAAGCAAAAAGATCATCTTTGTCATCGCTCACCGCCTAAGCACGGTTGAAAGTGCCGATAAGATCGCAGTTTTAAGTGATGGTAGGATAGTTGATACTGGAAGCGACGAGGAGCTTAGCAAAAAGAAATGAATGGCGAGACTTAAGGGTAAGCCTTTCAGTTTAAGGCGATTTTTGCTAAGATTTTGCGTAATCTTTAGGCATTTTTAAAGAGGTTAAAATGAGCTTAAACTACGATACTTTAAAATCTATATTTTTACATTTGATCCCTGAAAACTGCCCACAAGATCGCGAAGTTGCGATGGTCGGGGCAAATAAAATCTTCCCTGGCTTTGCTAGCTTTTTGGCGCACAAATGCGTGGTCGATGACAATGCGCTAAAACAAAGTATTCTCAGCACCTACCACAACCCAGTTGGCATAGCTGGCGGCTTTTCGATAAAATGCCACGATGTTTGAGGCACCTACAGCTCTTGGCTTTGGGCATTTAGAATTTGGCACGATTTACACCAAAACCGCAGCCTGGCAACGACAAACCTAGGCTTTTTAGGCTCATAGACGAAGAGAGCATTCAAAATGCGATGGGCTTTAACTAACGATGGCTGTGAGGCTATCAAAAATAGAGTAAAAAGATATATCCTTTTTACCATACCAGTTTGGGGCAAACATCGGTAAAAACAAGGTTACACCAAACGAAGATGCTATAAAAAGACTATGAAATTTTAGTAAAGAGAATTGAGCGAATCAGATACATTTGTCATAAACGTCTCGTCGCCAAACACGCCACCTGAAGAGCACTGCAAGATGAGGCTTCATAAAAAGAGCTTTTTAGCGTCATTTTGCCACTCACTAAAAAGCCGATCATCTTTAAAATAGCTCCAGATATGAGCCACGAAGATGCGATCAGGCTTTGTAGCTGTGCGGTAGAAAACGGCGCTAGTGGCGTGCTTATCTCAAACACAAGCGTTGATTATTCGCCTCTCTCACTCGTCAACTTTAAAGGACTTTTGGCGGACTAAGCGGCAAGGTGATCGCTCAAAAAGTCAAAGAGATATTTAAAGCCGTGGCAGACAAGCTTTATGGCAAGACAACACTTATCGCATGTGGCGGCATAGATAGCGGAGCAGAGGCGTATGAGCGCATAAAAATGGGAAAAAGTGGTACCAAATTTTTACAAGCTTTTATCTTTAAAGGCCGATGATCGCAGAGATATAAATTTGAGAAATTTTAGAGCTTTTAAAAGAGATGGCTTTGCTTCTATCAGCGAAGCAGTCGGCGCAAACGTTAAAAATAGAGGGCAAGAGATTGATAAAATAATACAGTTTAAACTAGGCAACGGACTTGAATCTATCACGTGCCAGTAAATCCTGGCTCAAAAGTGATAAGCGTCGATGTTTTTATAAAGTTGGCTCCAGGAAACGAAGTGATGGGCAAAAGCGGCATCGCTCACATGCTAGAGCATCTAACTCAAATCAACCAAAAATTTACGCGCAGGCGAGTTTGATGAGATCGTAAAAGGCTTTGGCGGCGTAAATAACGCAAGCACGAGCTTTGACTACACTCACTACTCATAAAAGCCTCGAATGAAGAATTTAGACAAAACGCTAGGCCTTTTGCCGAGCTTATGAGTAAATGGCTCAAAGATAAAGAGCACTTTCAGCCTGAGCGTGAGGTGGTGCACGAGGAGCGCAGGTGGCGAACAGACAACAACCCCTATGGGATACCTCTACTTTAGGCTCTACAACCACGCATTTATCTACCACCCATACCACTGGACGCCGATAGGATTTATAAAAGATATCGAAAACTGGAAGATCGCTGATATAAAAGATTTCATGCTACATATTATCAGCCAAAAATGCCATTTTTGATGATAAGCGGCGACATCGGCAAAGACGAAGCATTTAAGCTAGCTCAAGAAAAACTTTAGCGGCATAAAAACAAAAGAGCTATCCCAAAACTACACTGCAAAGAGCCTGAACAAGACGGCGCGAGAAGAGCTATCATCTACAAAGATAGCCAAACGCAAATGCTAGCTATCGCATATAAAATTCAGACTTCAGACACGCTGATCAAGTGGGGCTAAATGCGATAAGCGAATATTTAGCCACTGGTAAAAGCTCAGTTTTACAGCAGCGCCTTGTCGATGAGCTCATGCTTGTAAATCACGCTGTAGCAATATGAGCTGTGTTGATGACGGTATTTATATTTTTAGCAGTTTGCAACCCAAGCGTCGAGGCGAGCGCGGTTGAGGCCGAAATCTAAAGATCATAGATGATCTAAAAAGAAGCCGATCGATAAAGACGATGTTTTTAAGAGTTAAAATTTGATAAAAACTGACTTTATCTACTCATTTGAGAGCGCAAGCAAGAGTTGCAATTATACGGCTCATACCTTGCTAGAGGCGATATAAAGCCACTTTACGAGCTTGAGAAAAAAATATAGATAAGATATGACGCCAAGCTTTTTAAAAGAGATAGCAAATAGATATTTTAATGAAAAAACTAGCACAACAATAATCTTAAAAAGGAGTAGACGTGAAAAATTCGCTTCTAGGTGCGATGACAGCACTAATTACGCCATTTAAAAAACCAAAAATTAGACGAGGCTGGCTTTGAAAAACTGATAAAAGACAGATAAAACACGGCATAGATGTCGTTGTACCAGTGGGAACAACAGGCGAGAGCGCGACTCTAACTCACGATGAGCATAGAATTTGCATCGAGATCGCAGTAGAAGCGTGCAAAAGGTACAGACGTAAAAGTGATCGCAGGCGCTGGCAGTAACGCTACTCATGAGGCTATTGGTATCGCTACCCGTGCTCAAGCTCACGGCGCTCACGGCATCCTTTCAGTCGCTCCATACTACAACAAACCAACGCAAGAAGGGCTTTACGAGCACTACAAGGCTATTGCAAATAGCATAGAAATTCCAGTACTTCTTTACAACGTCCCAGGCAGAGTTGGCGTAGATATCTTGCCAGCAACTGTTTTAGACTTTTTAAAGATTGCCAAAAACATTTATGGCATCAAAAGAAGCGACAGGCAGCATCGATAGATGTGTCGATCTGCTAGCTCACGAGCCTGATTTAGTGGTCATTAGCGGTGAAGATGCGATAAACTACCCTATCCTATCATACGGCGGCAAGGGCGTTATCTCGGTTACTTCAAACCTCTTGCCAGATCACATTTCACAGCTTACGCACCTTGCGATGAACGAAGAATACAAAAAGCAAAACTGATAAATGACAACCTCTACACGATCAACAAAACGCTATTTTGCGAAAGCAACCGATACCGATCAAAGCAGCGATGTATCTAGCTGGACTCATCGACACTTTGGAGTATCGCTTGCCACTTGTAAACCGAGTAAAGAAAAGTCAAAAGATCGAAGAAGTTGTTAAAAATTACGAAATAAAGGGATTTTTAATGAAGGACACTCTAAACGAATTTAAAGGTAAAACGCTAGTTATCAGCGGCGGCACTAGAGGCATCGGCAGAGCCATAGTGGAAGGTACCAAAGCTGGCGCAAACATAGCATTTACCTATAACTCAAACGAAGAGCTTGCCAAAGAGCAGGCAAAAAGAGCTTGAGACTACTTACAAGATAAAAAGCCAGAGCCTACGCGCTATATCCTCTGAGCCAGAGACATATAAAGGCTATTTTTAAAGATAGATGAGGGACTTTGACAGGGGTTGATTTTTCATCTCAAACGCTATCATCTCAGGCCGCGCAGTAGCTGAGCGGATACACTACGTATGAAGCTAAAACCAAGAGGCATAAACAATATCTTTACAGCAACCGTAAATGCTCTTTTGTTGTGGGCGCGCAAGAGGCTGCAAAACGCATGGAAAAAGTGGGTGGCGGCAGCATCATCAGCCTAAGCTCAACTGGAAGGTAGTCTATATCGAAAAACTACGCAGGCCACGGCACGGCAAAAGCAGCCGTTGAGGCGATGGCAAGATACGCTGCGACCGAGCTTGGCGAGAAAAACATCCGTGTCAATGTCGTAAGTGGCGGCCTATCGAGACAGACGCACTAGAGGCCTTTACTAACTACGAAGAGGTGCGCGATATGACGGCAAAGCTTAGCCCTCTAAACCGCATGGGACAGCCGACCGACCTAGCAGGGCGTGTGTCTATTTTTATGCTCGTCTGAGGCTAGCTGGGTGACTGGACATACATTTGTGATGAGACGGCGGCACGACATTTAAATGAGAAGGTAGGTACAGGCAAAAGGCATATTTGTGAGTTTACATTGTACCAAATGCACTGGCATTTTTAGGATACTGCTAGCTCGCATATGTTTTTATGCTTGTAAACGCCTAGCGTCTTTACGCAGATCACATGAGCTGGATAAACTACTTCGCAGCCCTTATCTTGTGATCGCTTCGGTGACTGACTTTTTGATGGCTACATCGCAGGTGCTGGGATCAAAAGACCAAACTTGGCGCTATCCCTTGACCCGCTAGCTGATAAGATGCTGATCTTGAGCTGCATTTTTGGGTCTTATGATGCTAGTAGAGCGAGCGCTTGGGCTGTTTATCCCTATCTTGGTAAGAGAGTTTTTATAACTGGCTTTCGTGTCGTGATGGCAAGTGACGGCGTCGAGGTTGCAGCTTCGATGGCTGGCAAGGTAAAAACCGTCTCGCAGATGTTTGCGGTTGGATTTTTGCTGATGAGCTGGCCTGGTGGCGAGCTTTTACTCTGGATCGCTGTTGCGCTCACGCTTATTCTGGGTTTGGGTACATTTTTGCCTACGTAAAAGCGATGAAAAAGAGTTAAGTTGAGCTGTGACCTCAAGAGATTATTCTAAAACACGCCGCATGGAGCCAGCACCGCAAAACAAGCTAAAACTAAACTCAAAGATCATCAATACATCTTTTTATCAATGCCAAAGAAATTGAAAAGATCGGCGCTGTGATCAGCCCTGAGGCTAAATGAATTTTTACTAAGCTGCGCTTTAGAATACGACAAAACCCATGCAGATAAATTTGATACGTTTGATAACGACAGCAGAGACTTTTGCGTGGCATTTTGGGTGCGATGAGCTTTTCAAAAAGCCCTGATATTTTGGACTATCTAAGCATGCATAGCTACTCGCCCGGTATCGCACCGCTCGTTTGCTCATAGATACATCTTTGAAATTTTACGCTTGCAAGAGAAGGCCGTCCGCACATCCGCTACTTGCCAAAGCTTTATGCTATTATGATGGCTTTGCAAACCACCACCTACACATATGGGCTTTTACGCCATAGAGGCGTAGGCCCTGCTGATCCTTATGATTTTGATATCTCGCCAAATGCTGTAAATTTTGGCTACTGGTCTTTAGCAACGAAAGGCTAGTCGATGATGAGCTAGCCAGTAAATTCATACACTTAGGACCCGCTTTTGCCCCTTTTATAAATGACCACACATTTGAGATTCGAGCTTAGAAATGACGACGCTGTGCCAAGGGCTAGAGTAAGTACAACGATGAGGGCGCGAGCTTTTTGCAAAAGAGCCACCACCAAGTCGACGTTTTGCCCTGCCCTGAGGTTTTAAATTTCTGACGAGTCACTTTGTTGGTCAAATAAAGTCACGTTTTGATGTAAATTTGACCTAGATGATAAAAATAAAACTTATTTTAGCAGGGTCAGTCAAAGAGCTCACAGCTATAGTGCTCTCTATGGCTAAAGGAAATTTTCGCCCTAAATGGCAATGTAATTTGAGAGTGATTATAAACTTTGGCTAAAATCAGCAATTTTCAAAAAAAGGTAAGTTTGAAGGCATTCTCTTCACATAGCCCTGCTTTGCCTTGGGCTCTATGCGTATTCGTTTATTTTTGAAGTGACTGTTTTAGCCATTAGTTTCTCATGTTTTTCCGAAACATGCAGCATAATAAGATCGCTTCGGCGTCAAAGTAAATACCTTTAGCATCGGCTTTGAAGGTACACAAAAATGTGGCAGCACCGACTACCTAGCGCTATCCCACTTGGTGGATACGTGCAGCTAAAAGGGCAAGACGGCACCGACCCAAAAAGCCAAAAACTACGACGCGCAGCTATAACGTGCTAAGCCCGCTAAGCGCGATTTCCCCATTCTCTTTGCAGGGCCATAACTATATCTTGGCATTTTCATATACATTTTGCTTGGATTTATCGGCGTTGAGAGGCTTGCACCAAAGTGCTGGCCACATGGCTGATGGCTCGGCAGCGCGAGCGCAGGTCCTAGTTAAAAACGATAGGAAATTTTGAAAAATAAATGGCGTGCAAAATAACCGAGTGGGAAGAGATCGGTAAAAATGTAAAACTTGAGCCAAAGCGCCATTTTGATGAACCGCAGCGGCTCGTCACTTTAACTACTCATTAACGCAAAGATAGGCGAGACGATCGGTTATTTAATGAAAGGTGCAGCGCCACTAATGAGGCATCTCTCCAAATGGCGAAGTGATAAAATTTATCACACACAGGTCGCCCGGTAGCCTAAACGCTTTTGAGACGTTCATCGAGGGCTTCAAAAGCCTCATCTTTAAAAAGCTTTTGCCAAGCTTGTAAGCGGAGCCGATGCCGCTAAAGAGGTCAGCGGTATCCGTGCGAGATCGCCGAGTGTGCCTCAAAAGCCGCTCAGATCCAGCGTTGGCGTGCTGCTTCTCATCACGGCGCTCATCTCAGTGCGGTGGGCGTATTCGATTGTTCATCCAACGCGCTCGATGGCGGACACATACTAGCACCTACGAGCTGTCTGGAGACGCTGAAGTATTAAATGAGCGGAGTGCTTGTCGTGCTCACCCTACTGCGGCTGGGCGCTACTGCTTGGCATAATGGTGCTTGCGACCTTTAATGACATTATAGAGATTAAGCGGAGGTTTGTGATGATAGTTTTAAATGAGGCTACTTGAAAAGATCGAGGTAAGCAGACGTGACGCTAATAGCTGATAGCAAAAATGTGCGCATGCAATGAGGCGAGGCTTTGCCGCACAAAGGGCAGAGAGTTTGGCGAAAACCAGGGTCAAAGAGCTAGCCAAAAAGAGCTTAGCGAACTACAAATTCACAGACATTAAATGGCATATGATCGGCCGCTTGCAATAACAAAATCAATCAAATGATAAGCCTGAAACCGACACTTTGGCAAAGCTGCGATAAGCTTTGAAAAGAGCCTTAGAAGTCAATAAAAGACTTAGCTATGGGCTCGATACTCTGCTTCAGATAAACTCAGCCGATGGGGATACAAAGCAAGGTGTGAGCGTAAGCAAAATGCGGCTGAGGTATGAGCGCATCGAGCGGGTGCAAAAATATAAACCCAAAGGCGTGATGGTGATATCGGAGCGCATGTGGACCGAGCCAAAGAGGGTGCAAAAGAGCTTTCGAGCTCAACATATACGTTATGAGAGCCTAAAACCGAAAGGCGCAACTCTCTGCTCGATGGGCATGAGTAGCGACTTTGAGCTAGCGATGAAATCGGCTCATAGTATGATCCGCTGCTGGAACGATGCTTTATTTGTAAAATGTTCTTCGATTACGCCATTTTGAGAAGTATCTGTCCGTTTACTAGGTGTGAGCCAGCATATCGCGTGGCTTGGTCATTTCGATACAATGAAATAATACGCATGCAGTGCGAAGCGCCGTGCATGCACCTCGACGTTGTCAGGGCTACTTCGACTGCGTCTCACGTAACTGCAAAGCACACGGCGATGGGATCTGCAAAAGGGAGATAAGGGGACGGACTTCGTGTCTGCCCTGCGGTTCGCGAGCTGCGAAGCGAAATTCGATCCCTTGCCTCTCTTTTTGAATAAAAGAACCAAAATTGAAACTCTGTGTGTGCAGTAGAAATTTTGTGTTTTATGGGTACATCTTTAAACTTCCACTCACTCGCAGAGGTTGACTACTAGGGTGGCTTCGCTTATAGCTTAGCTCAAATTTACAGAAGCCGAGATACTCGTTCATGAGTACAAGAGTAGCTTGGAAGCTTTTTGGTGTTCGTTAAAACTTAAAAGCAGACAGAAAAACAAGTGGTCTAGTCACATAGCCCTCTAAATCCCAGAGCTATAGCACATGTCTATTGTGGTCTTTGGTTGTCTTGAAAATAAACCTCAGAATTTCTTCTTCCTAACATCCTCTACTATAGCTTTTAGCCATCTCATCTACTTCTAGTGTTACTTCATTTGCTTCATTAGCAATTGCAGCATTTTTCTTTGTTAGGTGATCTATTTGAGCAACTGATTCATTTTATCATATTTATGCCTTCACTTTGCTCTCTTATAGATTCGCTCATCTCATTTATTGATTGAGCTAGTACATTTTGTATTAGCTTCTATCTCTCTAGTGATTTTTGAGTTCTCTCTGCTAGTTTTTCTAACTTCATCAGCAACAACAGCAAATCCTCTGCCATGCTCTCCTGCACGTGCAGCTTCTATTGCAGCATTAAGTGCTAGAGGTTTGTTGATCTGTATATCTCTAATGATAGTTATGATGTTTTTAATTTCATCTGATTGTCTTATAACATCAGCTGTCTTTTTGAAGATGGCATTCATTGAACTAGACATTTGCTCAACTGCAGCTACACTTTTCTTGTAAGCTATTTGCTTGGGTGTTTGCTGAGCTTGCTACTTTAGATACTGAGCTAGCTAAGTTTAGCTTTTTCTTCTAGTACTTGAGCTTGATTTAGATTTGTCATTTAGCATTTAGATATCTCAATGCCAAAGAGAGTTTATACCACTTGCTATCTTACCATCATCATCAAGTCTTTTTGTGAAGTCTTGGTTTTTATAAGTGTTTAGTAGATCAAGTACATCTTTACCATTACTTGAGATTGCATTTTTAAAAGAGCAAGTTGTAGATCTTTAAATGTGCTTTTTGAGTTGATTTTAGAGCTGGGTTAGTATCAGCTTCTAAGCTTTGCTTCATAGTTGCCATCTTTATCTCGTTAACGAAGGTGTTTTGCTTTTTGGATGAAGGTATTCTCTTTTTCTTTAGCTGTTTGTATCTTTTGGATGTTGTCGTTTTATTAGATTTGCCATTTTGTCCGATCTATCTTTAGAAGCGATATTTGACTTGATAGCTCTTTTTATCTCGTAGTTTAGGGGAATTTAAAGAATGAGACTAATGACCTCAGATATAGCTGAGGTGGTTTTAGTGATCTGCTAACTACAAATAAAAAGAGTAAAGCAATGACTACTATAAATACTATTGATGAGATGATTTGTGAAATAAATGTCTTATTTTAAGCTCTCGTCATAGTCTGTCAATGGGATTTACCAGAACAAAACAAGCCAGTTTGCTTTATCGTATACTTCACTGCAAGAAGTCTTCGAGTGCCTCTAAGATTATAAGTAAATGTCTTATCGCCATCTTATACTCATTTGAGTAATCATCAATGATCTTTTATAGCTTCCGCTAAGTCAGATAGAACAAGGTCTTTATGAACGAAGTGAATGATCTTTTGTGCTCTAGGTCAAATAAAGCTATCCCCTGTCTTGGGGTTGGTTTGATCTTAGCTCTTCATCTGGTTGTCAATAGCCATATCAACACCAAAAACGCCACAACTTTACCATTTACGACAACTAGCTAGTGTGATATTTGACCGCCAGCTGAGCTGTTGGCTGGCGCTGAAAAGATCCGTCATTTTTGCAACTGCATCTTTTATACCAGCCTTTAACCCTAGCGTCATGAGTTTTTCCTCTGGTCAAAAACCATAAATTTGCGCTCTTTTGCCGTCAAGAAATACATTGTAAACACCGCCATCACTTGCATAGCCAAAAAATAGAAATTCCAGATCTGTCGTTTGTGATGCCGCCATATATCTTTTTCCAAAACCTCTTTATCCTCAAAGTATTCTGGATGCGACTCAAGATGTCACGAAAATTATCAACTACTGCGATCTTATCTTCAAAACGCATTCATATAAAAATTCTATAATTTTTGAAGCTGAGGTTTTGAACTCCTTCGCTAGATCATAAATATTCTCCTTTAGTGTTCATGTGGTTTATAGTAGAAAACACGCCTAAAGAGACAACTCAAAGTCGCAACGATGATGAGCGCTATTTTCATTTGCTGCCTTTTTCATCAGCAAACCTCCTTGTAAATCTTTATGGGTAATCCAATAGTAATATCGGTAAAAATGAATATTCTTTAATATCTTTCTTTAAATAAAAATTGTTATTTGCTCCATTTTCACTCAAGTTTATCACTTCAAGATAGTCAAAAATGACATGTAATATAATTAAACAATTTTTAACATAAAAGGAGAAAACAATGATTTGATCTTAATTGTGATCGCATTTTGTTTTATCAGGATGTGTGAGCTGAAAAAGATAGCCAAGATCGAGCAAAAATGTTCAAACAACAGAAGCGCTTGATGTTTTAAAACTAAAGCAAGACCTACGCCAAAAGAGATGTTAACAAAGGTGCGATGTACTACCAAAAAGCATGCGAGTTTGGAGACAAAAAGAGGATGTTATAGGCTTTGCTATTTTACTAAATTAAAAGTCGATCAACTCTCAAAGATAGCGAAAAATAGAAAAGTTTGCTTTAAAAACATGCGATCTTGGCACGCCAAAAGCATGCTAAAGAGCTAGGCGAATACTACGAAGACAACCCAAAACACAGAGCCGAAACAAATGAACTCTTTGCAAGATCATGCGAGCAAAAATACGGGGTAGCTTGCTACAAGCTGGCTGAAAAGTATGGCGAAAATGACGCAGCTTCAGAGAAAAATATCTCAGATCTTGCGATGCCAGTATCGCTACAAAGATGCTTGGCCGCGATGATCAAGATGAGACATAGAAATTGACTATTTTATTATTGGCGGGCCATTCGATTTGCCGCCTAGGGTACAACTCCAGCATGCAAACCTCCTAGGGCTTATGTATAAGTTGGCGAGGGTGCTCAAAAGATGAGCAAAGCTCAAAGTTATCTTAAAAAGGCTTGTAGCTGAGATAAAACAGCTGCGAGGCAAACCTTCAGGCTACTAAAACAAGGCATTTAAATTGCAGCTTATAAAGAAAGTTTAAAATGCCTAATCCTCTATCATTAGCTAAAAATCTTAATAATTTCTCCAAAAGAGTTTATCATAGTTTAATCTTTTGGGGCATATAATCAACTTTTGCAGCCATTATTACCTCAAAGAGACTACAATCAAATTTCACTCCGCTTTTTGCTATTTTTCATAATCGCAACTGGTTTTGCGAGCGGGCATTGTTGAGCAAAAACACTCGATCCCATTTACAGCGGATTTTGTCCTTTGTTTTGCAATGCCTGCGCTAATCTTTGATAGAGTTACCACGTAAATGTCGATGTTTCGCTTCCAGGCCAAATACCATTTCTAATCGGCTTTGGCTCGGCAGCCATAAGCGCCGTCGTGGCCCTAGTGCTTGGCAAGGTCTTTCGATTACCAAAGTAACGATAGTTGAGTATGATCATGCTAAGCAGCACGGCAGCTACGCTGTTTGTCCGGTACGCGAGTCATTCAGAGGCTTCTTTGGCGATGAGGATGGTAAATGAAGTGATATTTTACGACCAGATAGCTACTGGTATCCCGCTTTCTATGCGGGCCGCTTATCCTATCTTTTGCCGCACCTGAAAGGTCTCGCTCTTTCAAAATACGATGAAAATACGAAATATTCACCATTTATCGCACTCATCTTGGCGCTTGTTTTAAAGTTCCTTTGCCTGATTTTTATCTTTGCGCCGCTTAGGATGTTTTGAAGGTAGCGTCATCAGTCGCCTTTTTGCGATCGGCGTTGGTCTTAACTGCGTAGTATCACAAGCTCATATAAAAGGCGTTAGCGTCGTGCTTTTGTGCAAAGATGATCTTGCCAGCTATCGTATTTTTCATCATATTAAAAAGTCTCAGGTATCCAGATAGAGCAAAAACTTGCGGGTCGTTGGTCTCTTTCAGTAATGCGATGCCAACATCAGCCCTTACTGCAAGTGCGATGGTCATGAAAAAGCTGGACTTGATAGCTCACCAGCCATCTCATCGGTTGCCATTGGCGTGCTTTTTCATTTATCACGCTTCCAGTTATCTATTTTTGTATTTGCGTAAATTCACTTGATTTCACACTAGAGGCTAGTATTTCATCATATTTCATTTAAAGGGAGACGTTATGAAAAGTTAATCTTAGTTTGCGCCAGTTGCTATGTTTATGCTCGGTGGTCTGCAGATGCTACTGAAATGATGAAAAGACGACATGGGTGGAACGAGATGATGAAGAAAAGAGCAGATGATGAAAGATGACATGGCTAAAAAGCCATGATCTAAAAAGATGAGATGAAAAAGAAGACATGGGTATGAAAGACGAAATGAAGAAGATGACATGGGAGAGAGACGACATGGGCATGAAAAAGACGAAATGAAAAGCATGTAAAAGGTGCTTAATGGTTTAGAAAGTGCTCGTTGAAGATGATGAAAATTTTACTTGATCTCATCAGTGAGTATCTAAGCGAGAAAATGGCTACGATGTCACCACTTCAAACAATACAAAGATGCACTTGATCTTGCGTATGAGCAAGTCGAGACACAATCCTTGATGTCAAGCTCCCAAAAGGGGACGGCTTTTTCCTTCTTTCTTCGCTAGAGCTGGGTGTTAGCGCACCTAGCATCTACTTCACTAAACACCATTGACGATCTTGAAAAAGGGCTACAAAAAGTGGCTGCGATGATCTATCTAAAAAGCCATTTTCGAGCTAAAGAGCTGTATCCGTATACAGGCGCTTCTAAGAAAATTTCTCGCACAACAACGACGAATTGGTCGTTATTTTCAAACGAGCAGCTTTCATCCACAAAGTAAATTCTAAGTAAAAGTATGCGAAAATAAAGCATCTCAAGCAAAGGCGACCTGCTCGCCCTATTTTTACAAAACAAAGGACAAATGCTAACCAAAAGATGAAATTACTAATAGGTGGAAATTGACGGGAGGAGCCAAACGAGCTTAGCCTCCGTGTCTATATCAAAAATCTACATAGTTTTAGGCAAAGATGCCATTTTAAATAGGCGTGGAGATGGCTACATCTATCTCTGAAAAGACGCAAATTCTATTTAAGTACATCCCTCTATCTTGTTAGCTCCGTGCTCTTTCTGGGCTATCATAAACGACTACAAAAATATGCGCTCATCTTAAACAGGGTCAAAATGCTAAAAGAGATAAAGATGGGCATTTACATGAAAGCTAGAATGAATGGACTGGACTCAATCTCAAGTCTAACAAAAGAAAAAGGCGTGCATGCTTGCATCGTGCTAAAATGATGAGCAAGTACAAAGACTTTGACTGCCAAAAGATAGACAAAAAGCAAAAATGTAAATTGATCGGCAGCAAGGTCGCGATATTTGAAAAGATCAATACATGGAGGACAACGCCACAGACGAACTCTCACACGCAGATATTTTTCTAGTTGGCAAAGATATCAAGTTGAAGCTATCTTTTACCATTCGACCACACTAAAGGCTGCTCTTTTCCTTTTTCGCCCTACTCTTTATCGCCTTTATTTACCTCGTAAAACTAAGCCTAAAACCACTTTATAAAAGATAGAGACCTCAAACCGCTTCATAAAAGACTCAACGCACGAGATAAATACACGCCTCTAAGCGTCATTTCTATGAGCATGAAACGAATGATCGTGAAAACCTAAATGAGCAGAATTTAAAGCGTTTAGCAAACAACATCAGCCTTGCCGCAAAAGGCCTAGGCGCCATCTGTGACGCGCTCGTTCATCAAGCTTCAACCTAGATAGACCAAACAAAAGAGCTAATGATCTAGAATTCGCTAACCACGCAAAGGTTAAACTATTTTCTCACCATTTTTGCCAAAACGCGGACTTAAGATGAACGCTAGCCTAAAAGCCTAGTTTTATAAAAGCGCAGACCTTGAAGAGTGTGAGGTAGAGTACTGAACAACCTTCTTAGTAACGCCTCAAAATATGCAGCGCCAGGAGTTCAAAGGTTAGCATCATTTTGGAGCCGATTTCTTTAGCATAAGCAACACTGGACGTGGCATCAGTAAAACAGCAAATGAAGTACGGTCGTTACACGAGGATTTAACGACGATCAAAGGTGGCTTTGGCATGGGGCTAAGTAGTAAAGAGTGCTGCATGGCATCGTAGTAAAATGCTGAGCAGGCATGGCGAGACTACATTTTCGCTCTCCTGGCTGAGGCTACATTAAAACACCACCTACTCTTAATAATAAATTGATTATTATATCCCAAATTATTTTGATAGAAATTACGGTAATAATGATCTTTTTACAAAATCTTAATCAAGGAGAAAAGAAGTATGAAAACTACTTGAAAAATAGGGCTTTTTCATAAATGGTGGTGGCGTGACGCACAAAGACGGCGCTACGCCAGTGCACCGAAAATCCAGCAAACGGCGAGCACACTGCAAAGATCGCTGACGCTACCGAAGAAGATGTAAATAGCGCAGGTTCGCGCTGCACGTGAGCTTTTAAATGATAAACAGCACACCACAGATTAGCGAGCGTGCAAAGCTACTAAACAAGATCGCTGATAATCGACGAAAACTAAAAGGCCTGCAAAAGGTCAGGGAAGCATGGACAACAGCAAGCCAATCCGTGAGACGCTAAATGTCGATATTCCCTTTTGCAGCCGAGCACTTTTAGGTACTGCTGGCGTTATCATGAGCGAAAAGGCAGCACAAACGTGCTTGATGAGAGCAACTCTCTATCGTTTTGCGCGAGCCAATAGGCGTTATGGGTCCAGATCGTGCCTTGGGGATTCCATTTTCTAATGGCGGCTTGGGAAGCTGGCTCCAGTGATCGCAGCAGGAGATGCGAGGCGTGTTTTAAACCTTCAAGCGAGACAAGCCTAAGCTGCTTGCAGCTATTTAGGCTAATAGATAGAATACACCCAAAAGGTTTGATAAACATAGTAACTGAGCGGAGGTAGCAAGAGCGGCGGGTGGATCAAAACCACCCAGGACTTGACAAGCTAGCATTTACTGGCTCAACCGAGGATCAGCCGAGATATCGCTATAGCCGCTGCTCGCTCATCATCATCCAGCCACCGCGAGCTTGGCGGCAAGAGCGCAAATATCTTCTTTAGCGCGCTCGGTGAACAGGGCGCTTGACGGCCTTCAGCGAGATTTTTGTAACCAAGGTCAAGTTTGCTGCAGGGGTCTAGGGGTCTCTGTGAGAGAGCTTTTATGACCACGCTTTATGAGGGAGCTGCGGTTAAAGAAATTGGCACCTATAAAAGTTGGCGATCCGCTCGTCCTAACGACTCAAAATGGGTCTCAGATCAATAAAAACAAGCCGAAAACGATTCTAGAATACGTCCGAGATCGGCAAAGAAGGTTGCAAAAGTAGCGAGTCGGCAGCAGCCTACACTCGCAAATGGTTTGCGACAAGGGCGCATTTGTCGAGCCAACGCTGCTGGTTGATGTGACAAATGATATGAGGTGGCTCAGGAAGAAAGTGCACCGACCAGTTGGCGTCGTCATCAGAATTAAAGATGAGGCTGAGCTTATCAAAATGGTAAATGACAGCGAATACGGCCTTGGTGGCGCGGAGATTTCTACGCAAGATATCACAAAAGCGATTCGCGTTGCAAGGTCTGGAAACTGGCGGGGTTTGGATCAACTACCTACAGCAAAATCCCAGCAGAAACCCATTTGGCGGATATAAAAACTCAGGCATCGGCCGTGGACGCGCAAGATCATCCTTGGGCACTACCTCAAATGAAAAACATCATGATAGACTCTCACCGGCAAAGGTCAGCGGCTTTTACGCACAATGATCTTTAGGGGAGCTTGGGCTCCCACTACTTCATTCATAAATAAAATCTTTCCTAAATTATCAGCAAATCGCAATCTTTATTTTTAAGCTTTTAATAGACTAAAATTGCGCCAAAGGAAAGTTGAGCGAGCAAATTACATTATCGGCGACGTTCATGTTTTAACACACTTTTAGAGCTTATCAGCTTGGTTTCAAAAGAAAGAAAAATCTCATGGTAGCACGTTGGCGACGTGGTGGATGAGGTCTTTTTAGTTTAGCGATGATGGTCGAAACTTATCATACAAAATGGCTACAAAATGGTCATGGGTAATCACGAGCGAAGGGCTGTAGCACAATCAACTAAGGGTGCCTAAGCAACAAAAGTGCCATTTGATAAAGGAGCTGGTTTTTGGAAATGGTGGCGAAAGCGACGTATAGATCATACTTTGGACAAAGCACGGAGTTTAAAACAAGGCATATTGACTTTTTAGAACAAAGGCCAGTTTATCTGGAATTTGAAACATAAAAGCAAAAATGGCGGCATTTGGTCGTTTTCACACTCAGCGGTTGGCGAGCTTTGGGCGGGTCTAAGGGCTTTAAAAAGGCAAGAGAGTTTAAAAACATCTGCTCTCTGGCAGGGGCGATATGACGACCAAGTAGGGCGTATAGCGTCTGCATGGTCACACGCCTGTGCGAAACCTGAGTAAGCTCAAATAGCGCAAACATCGATACTGGCTGCGTCTTTGACGAGGAAGGCTACGACAGGCTATGCGCCGGATTTACCATCAATATAAATTCATAAAAATGTTGAAAAGTCTAACAAAAGGATAAAGATGTGGTTTCTAAAAGGTTCTAGCTTTACTATGGGGTTGTCAGTACAGAGCCGTTGGTAAAAATTACGACGCTATCAAGCAAAAGTTGAAGATAAGAGTACGAAAATGCAAAGCAAAATGGCCGAAGGGCGCTAAATTATGCCTTGTTGATCCAATATTTTATGATGGGACTTATAGACGACAAGATCGATCTAGTCCTTACACCGGGGGATGAAATATATGAAGCACTACGAGCCCAAATTGCTAAAATCCGCATGCCAAAAGAACTAGAAAACCAAAGCTTACATGCACGCTTGGCAAACCACGTGCACACCAACGTCGCCTACTGATCTGGAAACGTAGCGTAGATGCAAACGGGTCATGGTCTGTGCGAATTACTAATAGAAAAAGCGTGGATATGTGCCTATATCGTGACACTTTAAACAAGCTAAAAAGCGAGATGAAAACTAGAGGCCCTATCACTAGCGCTATGCTTTGCGACAACGTTATTGGCGAGACGGCGATGGTGAGCACGCTTGGAGAGTTTGAGATCGTGGACGAGCCAAGGAAAGACCTATCACTAATCGACTTTGCCGATCTTATAGATGATAGAGTGGCAAAAGAAGCTTCGAGCTTTGAAGCCGCTTTTAAGCGGTTTAGCTTTACGAGCTAGAGCCTCGCTCAGATGCGCTAAGGATGATGTATTTATGGGATATACGGAGTCTAACTACGCTGCTAAATGAATACTATGACGCAAACGGCGGCTTACAATGAAAGCTTTACGAGCTTGGTATAGAATTTCTGCTTTTTAGCGCTGATCAGCGGCGACGTGCGGTTTGGCAGTTGATGGTAAAAATGAGATGAAGACGAGCTTGAGGGCACTTTTTGCGGTATGGGCGCGGCGACTGGCGCAAAGCGCTCTTACGTAGATATCATCTGTTTTTGATAAAAGATGGGCTTTGAGAAGGCCGCGTCAATGCGCTAGCAAAGGCTTGGCACTAAAGGATAGAAAATTGCGCGTTAAACATGATGCTACATAAAGTCTACATAAAAATAATACATACGCTAGCTAGTAAATTCATCCTTTTGCCAGCTAGCATAAACTTCTAATTTATCACATTGAGTGCTGTTTGAGAGATGGGCGCAAAGTTTTAGAGCCATCTCGAGATGATCCGAGATGTATATCAAACAAGAGAAAACACGATGAAAACGACTATACAGCAAATAGGTCTTTCGTTGTAAAGTGCATGTAGAGAAATGAAACGCCGACTGCCAAGATAAAACGAGCGAGGTGACAAAAGGGCTAAAAAGCGCGCTTTTCCGGTGCTATCTCGTCATTTGCTGAGATGAGATATGTGACGCAAAAATATCGCCCAAATGATGGAGATGGCACTATCTTGAAGGTCATCGAGTTGAGTAAATTCGTTTAGTTGGCATATCCTGAATAAAGCTTGATAGATAAAAGCCTAGCAAAGTCCGAGCCGTGCCAAGTGTGATGGGCGTCAGTATGAGCTAAGTGCCGACCAAAAGCCCCTAGCCTTGCTAGCTCTTGTCCTTTGCAAAGACTACGTATTCATAGTCACTACATAGCTGAGTAAATATCATCGCCACAGCCAACTATGCTTTTCGAATTCCGCTATTTTGGAGAAAATTTTTGCAGTGGTTTGAGATGATCTCTTGGTTGTAGCCAAAAGGGCTGAGAAGACGAAAATCCCAGATTACGGCATGTAGTAGTCTCAAGCTAGGCGTTTGCAAAGATAGAAAACGATATAAGAAGTATCGGTATGATCGATGAAGATCGTGTGAAAACTAAGGCTTGCTGCGTAGTGAAAGAGCTCTTTGTCCTTGAGAGCAGCTCGCAAGTAAACCACTCTAAATCGCTCTTGCTAGGGACAAACGGCTCATTTATCAGTTATCTTCTTCAAAAGTTTTTCGTAGTGACGTCATAGTTGATGTGCTCGCTATTTGGCTTCAAAATACAGTGTATGTCGCTAACTCTTGACGAAAATGGCAGTTGATAGTACTCAACCTCGCCCTTTTACAAACTCTTTTAGAACCTTAAGCTTTGACAGTCAGCAAAAACGCTCCTGCCATCCATCGCGACAAAAAGATAAGACACAGCTGCACTCGGGCGCACATCTTTCTAAGTCATCTCTGCTTAGGATGGCTTGTATTCGTAAGCCAGTAGCAGCTCCGATAAGGTCTCGGGTGGATAAATATCATATTAGGAAACGCCTGCATGATCTCTTCAT